>Ga0210059_1004569_pt1 | contig 22359 bp, 13 predicted proteins | sample Ectturendosymbi2_FD_188042 | JGI IMG/M metagenome (GOLD analysis project Ga0210059, IMG submission 188042) | Ecteinascidia turbinata endosymbiont from Florida, USA - Sample 2 (SPAdes) (version 2) | ecosystem: Host-associated > Tunicates > Ascidians > Unclassified | place: Key West, Florida...
CCACGAAAGTTGAATGAAACTAAATTTCGTGAATACTAATTAAGACATACATTTTTGACGAAGTTTAATCTAAATGATCACATACCGGCCATTGAATCTATGCGTACCACAGTTTTTGGAGGCCCCCTTGGATTTTGAGGCCCTAGGCTATAGCTTATAGGTAAACCGACCCTGAGTCTACACGTAATCGCTACATTCTCTGAGTAAGTTGTTTCACATCATAAACATATTACTTTATTCTGAACTCCCTCGATATCCGAACAAAAACAGTCACAATGAAACTAATGAAAAGGGCAGCCGTGCGCAATATTCCCTCTCAGGTGCGCCACTGCGCAGTAACACCAAAAATCATTATCAATTTTTGGCAGAAGTAGAACGCTTTCTGAGCATGTTGCACAGCTAAAATTCGGCAATAAATCTGGAAAAGTGTATACTGTATTTATTCGATTGTAACCCCCCGCTTGCAATCAAGGACAATCGAGGGCGACTTACATTTTTTTCTTGAGCTTATCGAAAGGTCTAGATCAGGGGCTCAAAGACTCGGGCCGCAATGCTTTTTGGGAATTTTCAAATAATTAAAATTTATGTTGTTTGGGTTATTCACCGGTATTTAAAAGTGCTCTGCAAGGGAGTGAACAAGTTCCTTTGAAACGAACGTAGAGGCGGCTAGAAATGATTTGCCTTGAACTCATATGATACCTTGCTCAGGAAATAAGATGTAAAAGCTGTTTCTTGTAAAGTTCAGGTACCGCCATTGTTGCGTCAGCGTCATAATACCAACCTACTAGAAATTCTAACCGGAACGCCGTACCGGCAATAATTCTTTTACCGGAGCGGCGTTCCGGCTTACTTTCAGCTCTGGTCTCTAGGCAAAGTTCGCAAAATTTGCTTACAAAAATACCTGCGAATCAGTGGCAAACTATCAATCACAAACTGTTTAAAACAAAATGCTATTGATTATCAAAATCATTTGACCATAGAAAGTAACTTGAAGGTCGAAAAAAGGGTAATTATTTCGAAAACAAGCACAACTCTGAACTCTCCCCAAGAAAACAAGCGCTTGGGATACGTGCGTGTAGAGACAAACATCCCAAAAACTCTAAGCAATAAATGCTGACACTTTGCCCTGGAAGATGTTTAATGCATCACAAGGGCATTGAAAATGACCAGACAATGTTTTTCCACGTCGCAGCGGGAAATGTGAAATTTGCAGTGAGCCAATGACCAACTTCTGCTCATCCGTTCAATTTTTTGAACGAAACGCGACTATATCGCGGTTACGCTAGTTTAGAAATAATGTACAGTTAGGTTGAAAAAAAATTATGAGAGACATCAGAATATAGGTCGATAAAAAAAGCATCTGATTTCGCGCTGAGCTGTACTTGGTCCAAAAGTTGTTGCTGGCTGGTCTGATGCTAATCAATAGTCATCTTTGGCATAGCCTATACAACTAACCTAGCATACTTCATTTTTAGCCGATCTGACATGTAGGTTACGTTTAACGGTTAGGTTTGGTGTTTCGGAATTTACGCTGTCACTCTGCGCTCTAACCTAGCCTGTAGTTAATTGTGTTGTAAGTTCGTTTTAGCGTAATTTTCATTTCTTCGCTTAACTAATGAAATGAGCTGCACTCATTGATGAAAGCTTGTAGAAAAAATTGTACAGTCTGCTGCTTATTTAACTTTTGTCCACAAGAAGCCCAATTATACCTAAATGAAACATGTATTCAAATACTTACGTGCGGTTTATGTAACATTGGGACCATATTTTTTGTTTAAAAGTTGCTTATTAGAGGTTTCGTTTTTAGTGAAATAAACACATTCGGACCGACCATATTCAGCAAAAATAAGCTTTCCATTTAACATTTTCGTCCCTAACCCTGTGCAAGAAATGATTTATTAAAGGCTATCCAAAAAAATCACCCAAATGGACGTTTCTGCGCCGGGAATCGTCGATAAAATAACGTATCTGAAAAAAATTAAGGGGGTGGCTGAAGCCCCCTTAGACCCACCTGAATCCGCCTATGAAGTCAGAAGCTTAATTCCGAGCAAATGATTTAATTCTTGCCAGTAGCGGACGTAGGTTAATTTGGTGGGTGGATGCGATATCGATTTGCAATGAATCCAACGCTTCACAGGACCTTATTGCGTAAATCAATCACTTTTCGCATACGTACATTTACGAAGAAACAAGTCTAAACTTGGTTTAGAAGAAGCTTGAGTGATAAAACTGGTCAAACTTTAACAATGCACCGCTATGAAACCAACAAGAAATGTGACACATAGCAACGATCTGACGTAGTCACCAGAGGTGATGGGAGTCACTTTTTTTGACTCCTGCTCCTGTTCCTAAAAAAGTGACTCCAGCTCCTGCTCCGGAGCTCATTGGAAGTTTACACTCCGACTCCTGTTTACACTCCGAAACTCTGACTCCTGTTTACACTCTTGAAAGCAGAGTCTATTTTGCCACATGAGGTAAAATAACTGCTTGAACTATTTTGCTGTTAGCCAATATGGATGAGCCTTGTCATGCTTGTAGTGCTGGCAAGCAGGTAGTGGTTTCTTGTCTGTGTTGGTCAACTGCAGGTTTTCCCTAACTTTAAACCCTAACTCATTTTGTATTTGTACATTGTACATGTCATTTTGCCTCATAAGGCAAAATATCCACCATGCTACTGTTGCGATCGGAAATCCCGAGCGGCATATGCGCAAAGCTTCGCACTGTGGCAGCAAGAACAATAAAGTTCACATGCCATGATCACTCTATTATTGCTTGTTCGCGCCACATATATGTGTGGTGTTGTTCTTCACGCACATCCCGTTCGTGGTGAATCACACAATCAACGCAACACCACCGGAGAGGTTGCAACACTACCAAACTTGCAACCAACAAATAGAATCATAAGTTGTTCTCACGCGAACCAAGTCTCATTTGACTCTTTCAGCTCTGACCTGCACTTAAGTCATGTATAACTTTTTTATTTAACTCTTTGTGATTTAGGCACAAGCACAATGAAACAAGGAAAAGGCAACTACTATTTCTTTTATTGTATTTGAACTTGCAAGATGATAATGGCATGTTTAGGAATAGCCTGAACTGCATTTCTGCTAGCTTGACTGAAACTGCACTGCTGTTGGTGTTGTTGCATAATGTAAAGATACATATCACATGCATTGTTGTCTTCTACATTTCATTGAAACTAACATATTGTGAATACTGCTCAAAACACGACCCAGCAAAGAGGTAAAACTTCCAGTAACTGACGACCTGTGAGTGTGATACAGCAGTTGAGCATAAGCTATGCACCAATCAGATCAGAACACAAACCGCCAGTCTGCCACCCTCCCTCACCCTCAACCGCCTGAACTAATGACTGACCAATTTATCCAAGAGAATAGACCGAATATATTAATCTAACAATTATCCGTTCAGAGAAAATTTAAATTTAATAAAACTAATTATCCGATTCCTGTAAAAACTGAAATTCTCACTCCTGCTCCAGCTCCGGGTCCGGTTTTCATTCAAAAATCCGACTCCGGGTCCTGCTCCGGCTTCGGCAAAAATCGTAGACTCCTCCGGAGTCCACTCCGGCTCCGTGATCACCTCTGGTAGTCACTGGCGTCGGCGCAGGTACATGGAGGACTCGAGATAAACAGTTTACGTGACGACATAATACTTATTCTCATTGTAAGTTACGTTTGTTGCAGCACAATTACCGGTGGCAGTAGCCAGCATTGTGCAGTGGTGCTGTTTGACTTCTATGTTGCAGCAAGTGAGCGTAGACACTTGGATGCGGTTTAGATTAGTGCTCTTCAAATGGGGAACCTTATAGTTTTTTATTGTCGTTTGGAATAGTCTGCAACACCCAGAGTAATTTGTGTATAACATTTGTTATTGCAGGTAATTTTGATGAAATAATAACAAGAAGCGGGTTGATTCTGTTTATTTTGAGAGACGTATTCGTTAAGACGTATTCCCACAAGCCTGCATAGATGTATTCTAAAAAGCCACGCAACTTTATACGGCATGAAAGGAAGCCTGCATAAGTGTAGTTTGACATTCAGGCACATTGGTCACACTCGCACTAACAATGGATTTTTCAAACTTCTGGAAGCATTGCTATAGACTCACTCATGCTTCTTTTCACAAAGTATAAATGTACGTCACTTACCGCTATCAGCATGTCATTGTCTCGCTGCATTACCTGCCAAGATGTGTGGGTTCAACAGTCTCATGCAACAAAACGCCTGCTACCGTAATATAAATTGAACCTTTACAGATTTGTGGCCATGTTATTGTTACGAAATAAAGACCAACAGTAGGATGATTCCGCTCGCGACTTTCGCAACCCGCTATGTGCATGTGCAGGCAAAGGAGCGGACATGAGTGAACTGCAAGCTCATCACTGCATGACACTATAACTGTGAACCTGACTCTTGTGCAGTGTGAGTTTCATACCAGCAAAAAAAACTTTGAGAAGCAAGGAAAGACTTGCGGATTATTGCTTTAAAATCTTTTTTGGCATGGAAAAACTGAACATTGTTACTTGCGTGAATCTGTGCCCTAGCAATAGAGTAAACTTTATTATTTCTAACTAAAACCAATTTATTTGATTTTCTTTATTGTTTTCGCTTTAATTTACAACCGAATTTGAATTCTGAGTTAAGGCTATTTTTCCAGGCTGTTGAAGCCACCTGATCGCCCGAGACAAAGACCTCGTGACGTGAACAAGAGTACCGTTGTCAAATCGGAGAGCTGTGTGCAGCCGTTTAGCGGTAGGCATCTGCCAGCTTTGTTAACGGTCTAATAGAGTAGTTCTGATTTTGGCTTTATTAATTTATTTTTGCCAATTATTCTTAGCAACAGTACGAAGTTTTTCCGATATTGTTTCAATGACAACTTTCGCTTAGGACTGGGGATGTGTTTAACACGAAACTAGTTTCCTGGTGAAAATAAATTGCGACTGATTCGCTTGACGTGTGGTCACTGCTGTGATTTACTATTTTGCTAGCGGCAAAAAAACTGTCATTGCAAGAATCAAAATCAATCAATCGGAATTAAGATGTCGACTTCTGGTTTTTCCAAAAATATTTGGTTCTTAATCCCAATTTCCAGGCGGGGGGCAACTGCCCCTTTTTCCCCGCTTGCGAACACCCATGCGATCATTGACTATTTTGTATCAGGTTCCATAAACAACGTCAGCTCATCTAATGAAACGAAGAAACGTTTTTGACTAATTGTTAGCATAAATTAATTTTTAGCATCCTTAGCGATGAGTAATGTGCAGTACAAAAATATTTTTGGCGATGATTTTCAATGAAATCGAGTGCCATGTCAACACCTCTTTAGGTCTGGTGGGGGGGTGTATCCCCCCTGTGTCCGCCCCTGATTTTTGCCTTGACAGTTTATTTGCCGGTATGACACTCGCACTGCACACGGACGGGGCTCACTTTTCTGGTTTTGTGCAGTGTGAGCTTGCGGTTCACTCTGTCCACTCTTTTTCCTGCAGACTCAGCAGAGGCAGGTTGTGAACTGCCAAGGGGATTGTTTTATCATTGATTTTTATTGCGTAACAATTACATGGCAACCGATCTTCAATCAAACGATGGTAAAAGGCGTTTTTCTTCATATGACTGCTGAACGCAGATATCTTGGCATGTAATGCAGCGAGATGGTGTCTGCTGATAGCGGAGAGGCACGTATAGTTTCAAACCAGGGGTCGGGAACCTATGGCTCGCGAGCAGGCGCGGATTTACTATTAGGCTAAAAAGGCTTAAGCCTAGGGCCCCGATTTCGGAGGGCCCCAAAATTTTGGGAGCAAGGACAATTTCCAGCATTTCTGTAAGTAATTATATTTATACTTTTGTTTTGGCTCAACGCACATTCTTTACTATACCGCTAACAAAGGATCTCTGTAGAAGAATGAGCGCGGAAGATTGAAGTGAATGACGATGAGCATTCTATTTTTATGGCGTTGAGAATTGGTTATTGTTACGTATATAATGTGTGGAACAAAACGCCTGAATCCATTTTTCAGTTTACACGAGGCCAGTGAGGTACTCAATAAATAGGTAATGTGAGTGTGTTCAGATAACTTCACCGCTGCCTTTTCCGTTACTTTCATTGTGACTGTTTTTGTTCCTTATATCGATGGAATTCAGAACAAAGTAATATGTTTTTGAATTGCAACTACATTTTCAGTGAATGTAACGAGCACGTGTAGTGATAATTTGTGTGACATCAGTCGTCGCAAACCTTCCAGAAGGGCCCCGAATTTAAAATAGCCTAGGGCCCGAAAATGAAAATTCGCCTCTGCTCGCAAGCCAGGTGTGGCTCTTTTGATGACGGCATCTAGTTCGCTTGATATTTTCTTAACACGATTGTTAATTTGTTACGAATGAAATTTCTGTAATTTTCCCTCTACCAGACTACAAATCCATCAGCAACACCATGCACCACCAGAAGTCGCATCAGTGGCGTACGCAGAAGATTTTCATAGGGGGTTTCATTTAGGTGGCTTTCATTGGGGGTTTCATTTAAGGGGTTTCATTTAGTTGGCATGGTGGTCATTTGTTTTTGGTGTGCGCTGTTTGTGACGTCACAATCTGACGTCATATTTATGTTTGAAGAATAACGTTTTGGCGAAATTTGTTGACATAATATGCACATTCTTGTACACGCACTCCTTTTATTTTATATATCATTGCAGTGAATACAAACTATCAGTGCTCCAAGTTAGTATATCGGAGGAAAATAAACTCAAAACTATGACACAGCAGTTCATAACTGCAAAAATATCAGGATGCGCGTAAAAACAGGGAAGTAAAACACGCTCATCACTGCGTTAGAGCAATTTACAACAGCAAAATGAGGCTGCGCTGATGTCTTGTCGAATATGAGCAGTCGAGCATAGAAAGTGTGCGACTGGACTGGCTGGCGCACACCCCGGTTTGCAAGATCGAATCTTGCTCAACCACATAAGAATTGCGAAGGCGCATAAAGTACGCAAGAAACGTTTCAATTTTTCCTTATGTAAAGAAGTCCAACAAACTTTTAGTTTTCCTTTTTCCCTGCTGAGACATTTTCAAATGCCTGAATGCTTCTATGTTAAAAACAGCTGTTTTTGAGCTCGTGCAACAGATCTATCAGGCTACAGATATTGGTAATGTAGACAATGCGGTGAAAAGAAGTAGCCTGCTTTGAAAATTATCGTAATATACCTGGCTATGGCTGCCAACTGAGCGCATTGTCGTAACATGGGGCATTTTCTTTGTGGTGTAGAAACGGTAAAACGTTTCTTGAACGTACATTTGCATTGCATCGTCTGCAACCTGACAAGGATCAGTAAAATGTTGACGAACGTTGCCCTCCCCCATGGAAAAATTTCTACAGACCCCCATGGAATACACGTTTCGTCTAATTTAATTCGATCAAGATTCATCAACTGCTTTCACGGCCTACAACAGGGGGGTACAAAAAGGTACATCATACCCAGGCAGGATAGGTACTGGGGCCCGGGACAATGAAAGTACACACGATATGTTTTTCTGAAATCAAACTCAAAACTACTAGTGTAAATCAGTTGTCAGTATAACAATTAGGCCTAATCTGATCTTAGTATGTTAGCTGTTTTATCTATATTCTTATTACTATTTGGCGAGGGCCCCAGAAGCTAGGGAGGATTGGAATCGGTCTTCACAACTCCTGGTAAAATTTCCCTCAGAGGCTCTGACTATTTCTCCTAACGTACAAGTACTGGGTGCCTGCAAGAAACAATTGATTCCGTTCCTGAACAGATCTCGACTAAACCACTGGTATCAAGTGATGTTAAGAAAATAGTGGTAGAAAATTTGATTTTGTTCATGACCGTAGTCAAGGTCAATTTTTACTGAGGCGAATATGTTAATTACGTCACCGTTTTGGTACGTTGTTAAAGTGGTTTATGGACACATAACATCCTGCCCTCATTTAATCTAGGCTGGTAGTATCTCTGGTGGTTGCAACCAGGGTTGCGGAGTCGGAGGTAAAATATCAACTCCGACCTTTCCAAAATTTCCGGCTCACGACTCCAACTCCTTAATATAAAGGGAGTGGAATTTGGCTGTTAAAATCAATGGGAATCGTGGTGCACAGCAAGAAATTTCTGTTTCAACAAAAATTTCAAAAAAATTGTACCATTGCAACAATAATTCCCAATTTAGGAGTGTGATGTAAAAAATGATCCAACTGGACATCCGGAGTCGGAGTCGGACAAAAAAGTCCGACTCCGACTCCCAGTGTTGTTAGGAATCCGACTCCACCCAAAAACGTCCGACTCCTTACGACTCCGACTCCGTAGCTGCTCCGTAGCTGCAGTGCTGCTGTATTTAAAACAGCCACACAATATAATATGATTCCATTTAGCGTTAAAAATCGTTTGTGGCAGCATTAACAGAAAGCTTACCGAGGCGAGTGCCTCATTTGCCTCAATGTAGCTACGGCTTAGCTGTTGATTTTGTTTGATTCTAAGCTAACTAAATCTGATAAGTTGATTGCATTGAAGGATTTTGTGATTTGACTCGGAGTTCGGACTCTAGCCAGGGTCAGCAACTTCCTCTTATTTGAGTCAGAAAACTTCTAAATTATTCAAATTCGATTCGAAAAACTTGTGGCTCAGATTTGCAGAATGTGGTTCAACCTTATCACTGGTTACTTGGACCACCTTCGGCATCCTTTTGAGTACCAACTGTACGGAAGAAAACTTAAAACTGTGAGCATTAATTTTGAAAAGTTGCTCCATGTTCTTCTATATGTATTCGTCGACATGTTTCACTTGCAAAGACCACTGAATAATTTCTGCTACTGTTGCCTTACCTGTATCTGGCATAAGAAGCGTGATGCGTTTTGTTACTGTGACGTGATAAGCTTCCTTCACATGATTTCCGTTCTTGTCATTTTGCACCTGAAACTCAGGTTGTCAATGTGGAGAGGTAAAATTAGAAGTAACGAGAATTTGTAATTTGAACAAACTAGTCTCTGACAAATGAACGTTTTGATGAAAAAAATACAGCTTAATTCTTTGTCGTTGTATACTGTTCTAGTCGGATTCTACAACAGCAAAAACTCGTTATGTATCGACAGTAGTCCGCTTCGTAATGTAGTTTTGTACTTAGACTCGTCGATCAGCAAGCAGTTGTAAACGAAGTTGCTCAGGATTAGTGGATGTCGATTTTCACTCGGATTCAGTTCATTCAGATTTGTATCGGCATTCCTTTGTTAGTGGGAGTGCTAAATACAAAAGGTACCTTTCATTTGTCACCACTGCATTATTGAAAACATTATTTTCCATTTCTTTTATTACTTTTGTGAGGATATAGGCTACCATCAGCAAGCGGGAAGCCGCACTAAAACTTTGTAGGAACAACTAAATATCTAGCTATTCTATTTGGCAAGATAATGAAATGAAATGCAATCGCTTATAGCAGTGCGATTCACACTGTGCAATTCAAAACGTACGTAAATCATGTGAAATATTATAGATGTCGGTATTTAGAACATTGATTCCTTTTGAAGGACAGGGTAGAATGCAGGCCTGTACCCACGGAGGGCATTCGGGGACAGTGCCCCCAAAAATTTATTTTGTGACTCCCACATTTTGTTGTGCCTAGAAAAATTTGTTTTAAACATATAATAAAAACAAAAAATTTGCCCCCATAAAAACGTATTTAGTCCCCCAAACCTTAAAACCTGGTTACGGGCCTGCTAGAATGTTGCCTTTCAACAAATAAAACGAAACTATTCGCTAAGTGAAATAGCTGTATTAGACTCGGTGGGATTGTGAGCTTGTCTGAATCACGATAAAAATAGCTGTGTGAATCAGATAGCATATTTCACGGTGTGGCTAGAGCAGTACTATTTATCAAAAATAACGGAGAGATGCCCTGAAATACTTGACTGCAACGTTTAAAATAGTTCCGTAAATGTCTATCTTATTCGAAGCAGTCCCGTCGCCACGGGGGGACTTTGGTGGGCTTAGCCCCCCCAAACAAAGCTCCAAGACCCCCCAAATTGCAATATGAAATACTATAAATAAATAGAGTTTTTGTGTTCAAGTCCCCCTGCACAAACGTTCAAGCCCACCTGAAAAAACGTAAATCCCCCCTATTGAAGACTTTCTGGCGACGGTTCTGATTCGAAGTATGGAGGACAAACGCCTGTCTATATTGTGCTCAGAGTTGTAGGCCTACGTCGGGCCGGATTCGGGCACAAGCTTGTCAAAATGTTTCGAGCCGATTTCGGGCCTTCATACCAAACTTTTTAGTAATGATTTTTTTCTTTCGTGACGTAGATTCCTTGTGCTCACTGCGGTAACTTCTGTCAATGAAGTGATTGTGATTTTATTCAGCTAATTCTGTTTGCAAACACAGCTGCGTTCTTTTGTTCTCTGCTCGTATTAGTGACACACTCTTTTTGAGAAGGCGACAGCGGTGAGGAAATTAGCACGCGATGGCGTTGCGTCGAAAAGATCAATCACTCACGCGATTCTTGACTTGTTTCACAAAGCCTACAAGCCGGCTTTTCATGCCTATAGCGCCATCGTGGATAGTTTTGCAAACGTTTCTTTTTTTCTTTAGAGACATATTCTGCAGTATTATCGATGACTGAATAACTACGTTTGTGCTAGATTATGCCAATGTTTTGGTAAATGTGGTTGCTATTTTGGGTGTGATAAACCGTGCACCTGCAGCTACACTTGTATACTACGTTTGTTACCCCGCGGTTGCGCATATCTTAACTCAATCGGTACATTTGGCTTTCGGGCCTAAATCGGGTTTAAAAAAATGTCGGGCTCGGGCCTGGTTCGGGCTTCAAAATGAGGCCCGTTCACAACTCTGATTGTGCTCAATGTATGAAGAAATATTTATGCTGGACGTGATTAATCAGAATGATGTATTTTTCAAGTGTTTAGCAGATGCGTATAAAGCGAAGCATAGAAAGGATAGTCAGACTAGTGCCCAAGAAAGAAAAATTTACATAGGATCCTTCAGTTTTTGCGATGACGGTATTTGCAATTCAGTGTGCAACATATGACGGGTTTATCAGTTCTCATTTTGTCATAGTAATCACAAATAGAGGCAAAATTACCTCTTTCTTTCCAAACGAATATCTAGCTCTTTTTGTTCGTCGTTTCGAAGTATCGTTGACACCAGTCAAAGACATCAACATTTCTTCGAGGTCTGATTGCGCGTCGGTGAGGTTCGGAATTTCGTAACCTTCGGTCGCCGGTAAATCTGCTTCATTACTTTTACAAAAAGGGGCGCAAGTTTCGAAACCCCTGTCGCACACGTGAGCCCTGGACAAATCAAGCAGGTCCAGATATAAAAAATGAAGCAAAATAAACTATAGGATGTTAATTCTTACCCTGACGAAGATATCTGTTCTTCATATATATAAATATCAAATATTGTAAGACTAAAATGTAGGAGTGCAACTCTTAAAACCTTTATCTGTCAGACATGGGCGTCGGAACGGCGGTGGGGGCGCCTTTGCCCCCTGGGTTTTGGAATTTGACATTTTACTATTAAATTTTTAGCAAAAAATGGTTATTTTCTTAGTTTCGATTTGGTAAAATGAAATTTCACCACTTGTGGCCCCTCTGGAAAGATCGTTTGGGCTACCCATGGAAAAACCGCTATTTCCACCCTGGAAAAAATCCTTCCGACGCCCATGCTGTCAGATGTAAAGTTTAAACGTGTTCACTAATCTTTACAACAGGGAACATCAGACTTAAACGTGATGTTTGAGGGAGGGGACAGTAAAAAAAGACATCTGCTGCAAAAGTTACGCCACTCTTTGGTACCCACAATCAGAAAATAAGCTGCTCACTTGCAGGTTACGAAAATATCTCTTGTAGTTAACAGTCTTGTCCATTCGAACACTCGAAATCCCCATCGACCACTTGTTGAAACACCATTTTCCAGAACACTTGTGAATGCTGGATTTGTCGCACACCTGTTTGTGACGTAATAAGGGGTATGAAATGTACAAATGCAAGACAAATGTATCCTCTATTACAAGAGAGGAAATGTACCCATTCACAATGAAGTCATACAGAGGTGTCTTCTGAGTTGTTGTGTCAGTTGCATAACAGTGATCAAGGACAATTGCTTGATTGCTTTGATCACTGATACCGATGGCAGCCATATCCACGGACACGTAAAGTATTTCCCCTGAACGTAATTTCAGTGAACATGAAAAAAGAGCGTGTAGCAAAATCAGGTTATTTAACTTAATTTCCGGAAAAAGATCGCATTAAACCAGATAGTCAATCTTTCTACACGAATGGCTCTAAACTTGTTAGTTTATCTTATCCTTGATTACTTTGTTTTATTGTTCCGTGCATTACCACCAGGATAAAACCGAGAAATATTAGCAATTAATCTTAGCAAATTAAAGTTATCACACAATTCATACGGCCACAATCGTTTTTTTTAAGGTTTGGCCTTGTTGACCGCTAAGACATTTTGAGAAAGCGCAACTATTTTACTTGATACTAAGAGGGTCGTGTAAAGCAAGGCTTCGTGTGTTTTGATGGTGTTTGTTAAGCGAGGTTCTGCTACATTTTGAGAGGGCCTTTGGAAAAATTTGAGAGACCGTTTCAGTCTCTCAAAACACCTTAAGCAAACACTGGTCACAACGACACTGTAATTTTATCGATGTCATTCGCCATACTTTAAGAAATGAGGCATAATCACACTTCACCAACGCAAGCAGACTTTTTCATATTTGTCTGTACCACTTTCATCAAAAGATACATGTATCAAAAGATACAAGCACATTTTTCAGGCCCGCAACCAGGGGGAAAACCGTGAAATTGCCCTTATCGAAATTTTCAAAAACATGTTTAGTTGTAAGCTGCAACAACAGGTTGCAGTCATTTCCCCCCGACCCCCAGAAAATATTTTTAAGACAGAGCGGTTGGTGTTACACAATTGGAAGGAAATGTGTAGTGACCTTTTTAGTCTTTTTTTGAATGTGGCAATGCCCAGTATGTCCCCATTTGGTTCATGTGTTGTTTTCCCACCCAAAACAATCACAACCTTGTGGCGGCATGCCTGAAATATGGTGGACTAAGTAAGCGTGCTGTGAATTGCAAAATCAAAGTTGACTATAAATCTGAAATATAAAACAGGCCACGCAATTCACAGCCCGCTACTGGTATAAATGTTTGCTTAACGCATTGCCGTGTTGTTTGAAGCCAGCCGTTCCGAAATTGTTGTCAGGTTTTGTTTTCGCTTCGGTAAAACCAGCATGATGGTCATTTGTTTTCGCTTCGGTAAAACCAGCATGATGGTCATTTGTTTTCGCTTCGGTAAAACCAGCATGATGGTCATTTGTTTTCGCTTCGGTAAAACCAGCATGATGGTCATAGTGTGTGCTTGAAACTGCAGTTCGCGTGATTTCTCTAAATCTTGCTTTCGTTTTTTCAACATTTCACCTATAAGCTTTTGCTTGCAGCTTACACGTCCGAAGATGCGTAAATTAAGTGAAACTGGTTTTGTACTAAAACAATTTGCGATTTGACTGCGTCGCCTGTGTGGAGACTTCTTGCTGAAACGTGGATATGTGAAAGTCCGAATCACCGCAAAGTGATGAAACCTCGAAAGCTCAACAACAAACTTTGATCCTTCAATTCTCGGCTATAAATTTGGTCAATAAAATTTAGGTGCCAGTTTCTTAACTTTATGTGGCTGTATGTTTAGCTTCTCCTATTCCGTCAATTTTGCGCAAGGTATTTTCTGACTTGTAGTGCTCCTGGTTGTTGGCTGAGTCATATGAAACAATAAACCATTGTCATATTCAAGATGCGGGCTAAGAAATTTGAAGGGGGGGTAATCTCAAATAGGTCCGCTTGCTGATGGCCCGAATATTTATGTTAGCGCTGTTTTCTAAGCAATCTGACAAATGTCTTTTACTGAGTGAGCAAACTAAGCACTAGAGGTCCGATTCCCTAAAACATAGATGTCAAAATAGCTTTGTAAGTTTACGTAAAAAAGCGCGGTTTGAAGATTATCGTTATCCACTTATCATATGACTTTCAAAAACGCTTGTGCGCTGAAAGAGTTTCAAATAGCGCCCCCAAAAGCACGGTATAAATTGGTAAGTTTTGCCCACATTCACAAAATGTTTGAATATTCACAAGAGCATGCTCAGCATGAAACTTTCTGGAGGTGCTGAGAGGACGGATTTGCAAGTGGCGCTGGGCAGCAAAAGAAGTCCGAAACAATAAGTCCGTTCACGCGCTGCCTAATCTTACCTTGAGCAATCTGAACCGAACCGCGCAGCAACTGACTGGGCTGGAAGGCTGCGTTTCTGTACAAGCCCATGTCGACAACAAACGTTCCAACTGCTGACTGGGTGGCAATGGTTCTGCGATGTACACGGCACGTGGTAGCACAGTAACTGCATTTAACTGAAAAGCAGCTTTTTACTGAAGGCAATCGCCCATACGTTTCACGCAGTAATTAAAAACGTTAAGAAAAGTTTGCAGAAAAGGTAGACATGCCCTTAACAGATGTCAATGGTGTAATTTTACACCTCCAAATGTGATGTGAGGCTTCTGCATGCAAATTCAACAAAATCTTGTCAGCTTTGAGCTGTGGCAGGCCCGTAGCCAGGTTTTAAGGTTTGGTGGGGCAAAATACATTTTTGGGCGCAAGACTTTTGTTTTTATTATTTGTTTGAAATAAATTTTCTGGGAACAACAAAATTTTGGGGGGCACTGCCCCCGAATGTCCCGTGGCTACGGACCTGTGCTGTGGTAGTTTCTATTCAAGTTCCTTGGGCGCCCAAAATTGGAGGTTTTGTGAAAGAAAACGCAAGAGGTAAGCGTTAGTGTTGCAGGGCCCAGCGAACAACTGTTTCTTCTAAGTGTGCTTGTGCTGAAAGGTTTATTTTCAAAACACAGTTGCTGAAGTCAGTTGCGAAAAATTGAACCACGTGATCCACCAATTGTACTGTACATGAAAACTTAACTACCAGCATTTGCAGGAATTACTAAAGTTTCTGCCAAACACGAATTGCGCGTTTTTTCGTGACAGTTCTTACAGATACGAAGGCACGCATTTTTAGAAATTTGCACCAAGGATAGTTCTAACTTTCTTACTGCTTGTGACTGACATCTACACTGATTGCTTACGCAAATGCGCATAGGATCTCATGGCCTTAAGATTAAAACAACAAACAAGAAACGCTGCCCCTTATTCAATGTTTTTCTTTGCTTTGTGCTAAAGTTTCCCATCAAACTATTTCCTTTGTGTTTCTTTGTTTATTCAATATTTATTTCAGGTATATAGCATTAAAAGTGAGTGGTACGCACACACTGCTTTTTTGCAAATGAACCATAAAGAAGTGGTTTGATGGGAAACTAAATATTTACTTTACTTCAGAGCATGCTTTGCAGAATACCAATGACTATACCTCACAATCGGTCGGATCCCGAATCCCAGATCAGCGGAAATGTTGAGCTGTTTATTGTAAACACATCTCAGATCCAACAGAACAACAGTAGACGAAGCAGAACCTTGAGACTGACGCCACAGAACTTTGTTACGTATTGTGTATTCTTCGCCATTAACCTATAATTTAAACAACCTTCAATCAGCAAATCAGCTTATTTTCGAACAATTTATCAAAGGCTTGCTTTAACAAAAACGATTCTTTAAAGTCCTTCCACTTTTCATATCATTTACGGTCTCATTATCTTATCTTGACAGACATGATGTTAAATTTAACGCAAGTTTTTCTACATTGGACAGCCTAATTTTCGTTTTGTCTTGATAACTCCAATCAGAGACACAGGTTTCCGTACGAATAACTAAAAACTCAACATTTTTATCGTATATTCTGAGATAACGAGAAAATCTTCACGGAAACCCGCATACAGCTGAGATATTGTTTTACTGTCTGGTCAACACTGTCCATTATACAATGTAATATATACTGTAGAACTGAAGAATTTTTAACTGGAGATACGTGCTGTACAACGTTCACTAGAAGATTCAAACACAAATTGGCTGGTAATTTTATTCTAGGGCATTACGCGAAATTTTCAGATGGTATTGACCTTACATAATTTACCGAAAGCCACAAGGTGTGAGCAGTATCTCCAGAATTGCAGTTTTTCATGTTTTTGTAAATTATGCACCAAAAACTGCATATGCCTATCACAAGCAAAGGAAATGACAGTTTTTCAGCAGTCTTCCAAAGCTTTTTTGTGTTCAAAGCAACCAAAACGTTCACTGACAGTGTCGAATAAACAATGTTTTTCCTGCAAAATACGCGCTATATAAAAAAGCGACACCCTACGTTTAATATCGAGCCACAACTTCGGTCGATAGGTGGCGGAACGTTCAGCACATACGCCGATCGGTCGTGGTTGAGCCGAGCGTAGCACAAAGGCGATTCGGTTTTTTGAAAGTGAACAAACGAGGCGTCGTCGATGAGACCCTCGTCTTCGACGATGCGTCGATCGATTTCAACGGTTATTGAGTTGTTTCCACACACGAGAGTAGGTGAAGCTGCAGAAAAACAGCACAAACGTTTTGCTCAATTTCAAGTCCCCACAACAGTATTTATTTGCGGGAGCTGTTCTGCATAGAAATTGATTTCAAACGGTTGAAATGTTAATTTTTTCACTCATAAATCCTCGTTGTTCGGATGACGGTTACAGCTTTGAATTTGCGAATTATCGAATACTAATGTGTTTTTTTCTCTTTTACTCGTGCGCCATTTTTCTTTTTATAAAAGTCATTGAAGAATCAGAAAAATTGACATAACCCAATCTGGCTACTCAACGTTTGTTTGGAATATGAAAGCTTGTCCTGCTGTGATTTAGGAATGGTTTGTAGGGTTAGGTTTGTTTCATTGTTGACATCATTTTTTTCCTCGTAGGAAAATTCTGAACGTACCAAATTATAGCTGTCATCTTAAGGAATTACGACAACAAAAAGCTAGGGTATGATCAACCAAAGAAGACGTTTTGAAAAATGGTTTGTTCCACAATTTCTACAATGCAGTGAGTCTTTCAACCAGATTACGCAGAGTCATGGGCGTCCGCAGAAATGTTTCCAGCATGGGGCAAAGTCGACAGTTTGTTGACAATGCAACGCAAATGGACGTACATAAAAAATGTCCAATGTTACGGCAACAGTTACAGTGCTTTCCCTATGAGGAAATGTTTGTTTTAGTGAGAATGGATATTTTAAGACTGAGTTAGCAGAGTTCTAAATGAATTACAAACTTTGTGAATTATTAGAACAAACACAAAATCTTGCCAAGATACGAACAAAATACACATTTAATTCAAATAGCTTCTCCTTGTTTTCGTGTTTTTCCAATGTTTTGGAGGGTTGCAAGCAGTGGTGCAGGAGGCGGGGGTGCAAGATCATCCCCTAAAGTTTTGATTTGTCGAAAGTCTGGGCTAAATCCCTGAAAATCTGGGCAAAAATGGCGCCCAACGTTTGCAGAAAAACAAATGAAGGCTTTTGTAGAGGTCACACCAAAAAAGGTCTTCAGTTCATGATCTTTGTGGGAGAAAATTTCTAGGCAAAAGTCGCACAACCAGTTTGGGGAAATTCGGGCAAAGATCTTTCACACCCCCAAATTTTGGTTGCTTCTACACCTATGGTTGCAAGTGCGCGATAATGAGATTTTACTGTGCAAATGGTCTGGTGGTAGTGCGCAGTTTCGCACGTAAGAGGCAGGGGCGAGTCCAGCTAGTAACGTTAAGGTGGGATATTTCAGTGGTAGTCAGTTTCATAACGGCTTCGCTACTGTAAGAAGAGATGAAGTATAGTTTACTACACTGCTGTGAGAAAACAATGAACGACAGAATGACCTTATATCGCGAAAAATCAGACAATTCGAACATGACGAAAGTCTTATTCGGAATTGGTTTGGGTATGTTATTTTCCGAATTGTGCAAAATCATGGTGAATAAACTTACTTTCTTATATTTTAGGGTGGGCCATCGCCCCCCCTGAATCCGCCCCTGTTTAGGAGCATTGGTTCTAAAAATGCGCTTTTTGGCAGCAATGCTTCTTCTTCACACATGCTTCTGTCAGGCACGTAACCAGCTTGGGAAACCAAGGCGTACGAAGTGTTTTCTGGGAGGGGCCAAAAATTTTTGAACTATGTCCAATAGTTTTAAATTTTGTCCAACACATTTTTCCAGGAGAGGCGAAAAATCTCCAAGGGGCCTTCTCACCCTGCGCCCCTAACTATGGTCCTGGCTTCTTTACACATGGTACAAACCAGGGGTGGGCAAACTTGTTCAATGGAGGAGTCACTTGCAGAAAACCAAAACCACCGGCGAGCCGCAAAGCCAATTTGTAGTGTCAATACAAATACTGTAAAGAATGCAAGTTTTACATCAAATGATGCAAAGTGATTGTCAGGCTTGTCCATGGGAATGTCATTCCCATGGGAATCCCGTGGGAAACATCCCATGGGCTGGGACAGGCATAAATTGCTCTGGGATGGGAATGGGACACATAAATATGACAGATAAATATACTGGACAGCCATCACCGAGTACCAGTGGCGTAACTAGAAGTTTGAGCCGAGGGCGCAAAGCTGAGCTGAATGTGGCCCACTGGTCACCGTAGGGGGGCCACTAGCCAAAACTCAGAAAAAGGTTGAGAAGTGATAGTGAATCTCTGGATGTCGTGGATGTCCACACTAGATAAAAAAAAACGAAAACACCCCGAAAAACGCAAAAATAACAACAAATTAAAGAATACTAAATATCAAAATGCCAACTGAAGGGAGACCAGTTTTTGCATTTAGCTTGCCAAGGGGGCGGCTCGCCCCCTTGTCCCCCGTCAGCTACGCCACTGCCGACTACATTAACATTGAAGAGATTTACAAGGAATGCAAAGCATGGTTTTAACTCCTGGAAATGCTCAAATCTGGCTTGGAACTCCTCCAATGGTCTTAAAATTTATTTTAGTATTCTTCCACTTTGTGGTCTGCAATTGCCTCTTCGCGAAAAGCATTCATTCTCGTTCTGACATTGGGAAAAGGACAGAATGCTTTTGACAATGCGTGTCTTTGAAAAATTTTAATTTTCTTCAGGGAACTTCAGTAGCCTAACTTGCGATTTATGTTCGCTGTCGTTGTTATCAAATCGCACAGACTCGCTGGTGACCAACTTCACGAACTTGTTTAAATACTTTGATAAAGGAAACAAACAAACGTTGAATATGAAGTAAACAATTCTTTGTCAATTTGAGATATTGCTATTAATCTAGAAGAGCCACACAAAATATGTCGGCGAGCTGCAGTTCGCCCACCATTGATATAAACCCACTTCACTTACCGCTAGCAGCAGTCACTGTCTCGAAGCATTACCTGCCAGGATGTCTGCGTTCAATAGTTACATGCGGCAAAACGCCTACCACCGTAAGTGCATCCTCGAAGATTTGTTGCCATGTTATTGTTACGCAACAAACGCCAATAGTAAAACAATTCGCTCCCGCGTTTCGCAACCAGCCTCTGCAGGCAAAGAAGCAAATTTAATGAACTGCAAACTCATCACTGCATGTTAGGCTACCAGAATAGTGAACCTGACTCTTTTGTAGTGTGAGTGACATATCGGCAAACAAATTGTTATTGCAAGAATTAACCCAGCTGATCAAAATTATACTGCTGATTTCACGTTTTCTACAAATTTTTACTTCTTCGTTCCAATTTCCAGGGGATGCAAATGCCCGTTTTGCCCCCCCCCACTGCGGACGCCCATGCGCAAAGTGTCATTTTGGATATGGATAAAAATGATTAGGATTCAACGCAAAGGCTAAGCACTGCCAAGGCGTCCTTGCAGCACGGATTCTTAATCGGCGGTCCGTGAAAGTGATTTATTGGGTTAATGGGCTTTGCCCTGACATTTTGAAAGGGTTAATAGGTCTTACAAACATTTCGACTACTACTACGATGATTAAGACCTAATTTCAAATATATAATACAACGTTTCTTCTAGATGGGCCCGTAATCTTTGTTAGGATGTACTAGGGTCCGTGACCTACAAATGTTTGAGAAACGCTGCCCTGGATTTCTTTCGACACAAAAGCGGAAATGCTTTCTTCAGCAAAAAAGTCGCTGTTGGACTGCTGGTATTTACCCATATTTGCACAAGAGCACATCATACAACCATGGTCGTCGGCGGTGGCGTACGCAGAAAATTTTCATGGGGGTTTTCATTCAGTGGCATAGGGTAGTCATTGTATTTGGTGTGCGCTGTTTGTGACGTCACAATTTGGCATCATAGTCCTGTTTCCAAACCAACGTTTTGGCGAAGTTCGTTGACATAATATGCACGTTTTTCTATACATCTACTCTCCTTATTTTATGTGTCATTGCACTGAATATAAACTATTAGCCCTCCAAGTTAGGCTATCAGAGAAAAATGCACCCAACGCTACACTACAACAATTCGTAACTGCATAAATATCAGGCGGTGCGTTAAAACAAGGGAGTACAACACACTCATCAATTCGTCAGGGCAATTTACAGCGGAAAAAACGAGGCTGCACTAATATCTTATCGAATACGAGCAGTCGAGCATAAGAGTAAATGCGGGTGGACTGGCTGGCGCGCACCCCGGTTTGAAAAATCGAATCTTGCTAAACTACACAAGAATTGAGAATGCGCATAAAGTACGCAAGAAAACTTTCGATTTTGCTGTTATTTATAGAAGTCCAGCACACTTTTAGTTTTCCTTTTTTCCTGCTGAAACACAATAAATGCCTGGATGCTTCTATGTCAGGGGTGACCAACTTTGCTGCGACTGGGATTGACTAGAAAATTTTTTGCTAACTCGCGATCGACCGGTCGGTAATAAAATCACAAGAATAAAATGCCAAAGTTGGGTATTGCACGTGCAAATACAGTGTACCATCGCCTTATTAAGTGATGCACAGACAGAAGGCAAAGTATCTGTTACGCCTAAATCATCAAGATTGCCACGCAATAACAGGAAAACATATTACTACACCTTCGCGGCATCTGCCGTGCTAGCCTGTGGTTAGCCATCGCAAGAGGCACAAAGAATATACGTCACCAACCAATTGATGGATAGTTTTGATATACTTTCTGGAATATTGATTGAAAAGTGTTCTTTTTAGGTAACTTGTCAATTCAATGCAAAATCAGGCGCGATCGACCAATTGAGACTCGGTGATCGACCGGTCTATCGCGATCGACTTGTTGGCCACCCCTTTTCTATGTTAACAACTGCTATTTTTGAGCTCGTGAAACAGTTTTGTGCTACAGAAATTGGTAGGCCTAATGCAGCCAATGCTATCAGCGCTTGCGTTGATCAGCTTCAGCAGGCAAAATAAACGCAATTTTTCGGATAAAGTGAATTATCGCCAAACACAATCTTAAACATGCATAGCCTAGTGGACGAAAGGTCTGCAAAAAGTGGTGAGATGGTTTTTGTACCCAGACAATAACCCTAACCCAGATTCCTACTGAAACCTAATTATTAGTTTTTGGCCCATTTACAATGTTCCTTGAAATTTGCATGCAAATTCATTCCTTGTTCTTTGCATTACGTCGACAAATTACCAAGCAAAAAGTATGCGAAAACAATTAATCTCCTTTGTGCAGGTAATAAAGTTTTTGTAAAATATCAAGCTCAAGGTGGGGGGGTTCAACCCCAAACCCTCCTTGCGTACGCCCTTGGGCGTCGGATAGATTTTTTCCAGAGGAGGGACAATAGTGGATTTTTCCCGAGGTAGCCAAAAAGATGTTTCCAGGGGGGCCAAAATGGTGAAATTTCATTTTTCCCTCACAATGCTAGAAAAAAACTTTTTCTTTGCTAAAAATGTAACAGGAAAATGTCAAACTGTAAAATCCAGAGGGGGTCAAGGCTCCTCCTGCGTCCTGCCCCCCCTTTCGCCGCCAATGCATACAACAATCAGCATAATGTATATCGCGACTCACGCTGCTGCAACTTGTACAAGTTAAGGTGGGACAACCATTAAAAGCTTGAAATTTTAATGTTACATTAAACACAACTATTTAACTTGTTTCTTATTCTACTTTCAAAGATTTAGGGGTATAGGTGAAGATTTGTTCAGTATAGCACCTTTGACCTGATATCAGCCGCATATCTGCACTCGTGTCTGTTACTTGCACCTTGTACGTACGTGCTTAGCACGATACTACATGCTCTGGTTGAGACGGCGCCACATGTGCGACGATATGGACGAAGGCATTGGTTACTGACTGCTTCACTAGCTCATGCATGCCTCCACGATGCCGGTAAGCGCGCGCCGGTGGCATACCCTGGTTCCTCACCTCGGCTGGTGAGCT
>Ga0210059_1004570_pt1 | contig 22354 bp, 12 predicted proteins | sample Ectturendosymbi2_FD_188042 | JGI IMG/M metagenome (GOLD analysis project Ga0210059, IMG submission 188042) | Ecteinascidia turbinata endosymbiont from Florida, USA - Sample 2 (SPAdes) (version 2) | ecosystem: Host-associated > Tunicates > Ascidians > Unclassified | place: Key West, Florida...
TGATTTTCAGAGGCAAGTGGAATGGTGCCACAGATATTTTACAAAAATGTCCCTGAAAGCCTCTGAGTAGAAAATTGGGGCACTCTTACTTGATGAACGAGACTTACAGCGAAAAACACCAGCAAAATTGAGAAAAGCTTGATCATTTTTTCTCTCCGTGAGCGAATTTTCAACGAAGCACAGCGAACGAAAGCAGCCGAAGTGGTGAGACATTCTGCGCTTTTGCAAATCTTGTCAGCATACGACGGAAAAAGTAAAGATTTTCGCACAGCTTCACAAAAGTTCGCGATAGTCTAAACCAGCCTAAAGATGGAACAGAAGAAAGTGCAGCAGCGGAAATGACACAGACCACCTGTTCACAGAGCCGTCGCCAGAAAGTTTTCAATATTGGGGCTTTGTCTTTCTGCAGGGGGGGCTTTGGGATTGCGCGGGAGGCTTGACACTCTAAAAATGGACAAAAACTTTACTGATTTATAGTGTTTCATGTTTCAATTCGGTGGGCTTGAAGCTTTGCTTGGGGGCTAAGCCCCCCCGTGGCGACGGGACTGCCTGTTCACCACAGCGTGTGCCAGCATCACGAGATAACAACACCAATAAATATCTGGTCTTGCAAACCAAATCCACAAGAACAAAACAAGAGCGCAATCTTCAAACAACGTACTACGTGCATCCGGTATCTTTTATTCATACTCATACTTATTGCCTGTGCGCCAGGGATGAGCATTGGACTGAACTTGGATTGGACTGGATCTGGACTGTAGCAAATTTTGTTGCATTTGGATTGGATCCAGTCTGTAATTCTCTTCAAAATTCTGGACTGAGTATAAATGGAAACGAAATGCGGTATTTTTGTTGTGAAAAGGCCACATTTTAAAATTTTTTCGGACTTTATTTGGACTTGGACTTTACAGTTGAAAAAATTTTTGGACTGTGGTTGGACTTGGACTGAGTTTTAAAAAATCAGGGCTGGATCTGGATCGCAAATATGAAAGTCCGCTCATCTCTGCTGTGCGCAGGATCAAGCGTTTCTGGAGCAATCTGGTCGCGTTTTTCGTAGTGCTTGTGAGTTTGCTCTGCTTGTGCTCAGAGTGTTACGCCTGGCTTGTGTTATTGCTTCTGAAAAATCCTATCAACAAATTGAAGGTTGTAAGAGCCTTTTCAAAAACTTTGCTTAGGATCGAAAACTTAAAATGTGAGGTTGATTAGTTTCAAGGTCAGCAATAGAGTAACGGAAACAAGAAAATATTTCATAAGGAAAACACTTCTAAAGGGTTTAGTTTTTTGAAAAGCCTCACTAATCTATCAACACAAAAATATAAATTCAAAGCAACTCCAACAGAGAATTTTACAAGGGAAGGTCAAAGAAAAACTTCTTAAAAGAGTGCTTTCAGCACGACAAAATCGTAAATATAACAATAATATCTCAATAATTCAAACGAATGTTAGCAGGTTCTGCTCGGAATAAACCAAAAATATTAAGCCTGTTCATTAACTCTACTTTGTATAAACGTTCTTTGGAAAAACACTTTAGATCTAGACTATTACCACAAACCCTTGCACAAACAATTTGTGATAAAACTAAATCCATCTTCTAAAAGCGACATTAACACAGATTTGGCAAAAGTAAATGGAACTGACTATAGTTTTTCAGCTTTTAATAAATCCTAGTTTTCTTTATTAATGAACTGACTATGATATGAGAAATCTAGCGAATGAACTGGTATAAATGGAATCCTAATTTGTCTGCATAATCGCAGTTAGTTGAGATGTTGTTGTTTTTTGCATCTAAGTATTTTTCAGGATTTGATTTGAATTATCCTGAAGGGTCTCGGTTAAAACTTTATCTGATAATTTCATCTGTGAATATTTTTTGAAATTTGCAACTAACACCACCAAAGCACCAAATTTTTGCCATGGATGAAAAGCAGCAAAAAATGAAAATCTTGGTGAAGCAGATGGTGGGTGTTGGAAACGACTTTGTTGAACCTGAGCACCAGTTAAACGAGGATGAAATGCTTGAATGGATGATGGACAACTTTGTGAAGGCTAATGCAACAACTGAGTGGAACGGATATCATTTTGTTCCTGGCTTCAATGCAGAAACGGCAAAATATGTTTTCGAAAATTTCAATCCAAAACAAGGAGATGTGTTTGTTGCATCTTTCGCCGAAACAGGTTGATCCAATTATTAAAATATTTTTCATAGTAATTTCTGCGTTAAAATGTTTTTCACAAACTAAAATGAGTTTTATTGTTACGTTTCAGAAACACTTTTTCAAAAACTCAAAACTTCCTCCGATTGGGGCTTTGCACTCATAAAAACTATTTTTAATGTGACACGAGATAACTTAATGTAGGCTCTTTCAATAAGCCCGCAGAAGCTACGACCATGACTTTTGAAGTTATGATCGGCCACAACTCGCGAACGGGTTGCGTTAGAGATGCAGTGAAACCATCATCGGATTCCGATGACAGCAATCGATTCGACGAGCTTAAAATGAAGTACCTTTACATTTAAACATTTTGAGAGAAACGCAAATTTTTGGTTTTTTTGAAGCGACTTTTTGGCAATTTTTCCAAAAATTCAAAAAAATCCTTTCACGCTCCCCTGTTAACTTTTTCAAAACATTTTTTTAGCTTGGACTACGTCTGAAGATTTCAACTATGAAAGTAGAAAAGTTAGCGAGGTCGTGAGATTTTCAGATGATGTCATCAAGGCATGAGAAAAAAGAGACTATGGGAGATTTCTTTTTGCTTTGTAAATACACTAGACGAAAATCCGCATCTTCAGAGCCTTGATTGGCCTTCTAGCGTTAGTGGTTGGAAAGTTATAGCCTGAAAACAACAAATTAATTAGCTAATCTCCATCCACTACATTCAAGCAAAATAAATAATCCCTAGGGAATTAGCTTATATCAGCAAAATCTTTCATACATTTTTTCCTCTGAATATTTCCACTTGAAATTTGTTGGGATGTTGTAATAAATCACAGGAAACCTGTTCTGCGATTTTCAGGCATTTCTTGTATGTTGGTTGGATACAATTTTCCCTTCAAATACCCAAAGAGCGTGAAAACAGCCCAAAAATTTTATGTTGTGCACCGTCTTTCCCCTCCAAAAAAACTGCGTTTTAAATTATTTTCGCAAAGTTACGGTCATGACCAACATTTTTTATATATAAACTTTATTTCCAAAGTTTTTGATTTCTGCTCCACAGATTTTTGAACAAAAACCACGAGTTTTTTGGCAACGTGAAAAACGTTTTCCCCAAACCACGACGTAATGGGGACATAACCACCAGTACGTGCAACATACCTCCAAAATGCGTTGCTGTCTTATAAATTAAAGGAAGTTTTCACTGACTCTCTAGCGCACTCCGTGCGCGAGTCATGGTCGATCATTACTTCAAAAGCCACGATCGTGGCTTCTGCGGGACAAGGGTTAAGTTTTTGATATAAATTGGATGGCGCAAAAATGCATAAAGACATTAATGACGTATCATCTGACTTGAAATTTTAAACATACGCTTTCATTCAAAAAGAACAAATTGCCAATATTTACTTTACACTATCTGATATCTGACGCAGGTCATTTTTTGCCTAACAAAAGGTCAAATATCATGCCTTACATTATCAAATCGAAAAACGTTCAGGCGACATTTTCTGCAGCCTAAGCTGACGTAATTGCAAGACTGTGTCACAGGTTTCAATTTTTATCCTAATTCGTAGGGTTGACTTAACGGCTAAAAGCATGTTAAACTCTACGCATAGCAACTTAAATTCAAAGAAATAACACGCTGCAGTTCCTTTTTTATGCGTCACCAAATTCAGACGCACCTAACTTGTTTATTCGAGATGTGAGACCCCTTCCGCAAGCGTACTGGTTTTAACCGCAAAAAAACAAAGCTTAGTTGAGGCATGGTACAGAAAATGTACCTTTTCCTTTCGACACAATCATTCATTGCGCAAATAAGCTGGTTGATTTAAATGATAGACATTGCTCTGCGAGCATCACCTGGATGTTTTTAGGTTATGCTTGTGGCTTTAAGTGCTTTTTCTGTTGACTTTCTGAAAACAGGTTGCAACAACTTTCAGGATCCTATCCATGCTCGTAAACTCTTAATTGTAAACTCGGAGGGTCGTGTTGAACAAGCTTAGTGGTAACAATTTTTGTACAAAATGTGTGTGAGGATTTTTAAGGAGCTGCATCGGTGAACAAATTGCATTAAACGCAAACCCGAAAATAAGATTTCCATGTACACACTGTCTGTATTGCAAAGCTTCTCGAAAATCGTTTTCTCATGTATTCGATGATTGTTTCTCAGCTTGATTGAGGTACACTTTCTTAAAATTATACACTCATCTGTAAGCAATTTATATTTATGTCTCTTTTATTAATTTTTTCAAGGCATACACTGGGTGAAGGAGATTGTACGCAACATTGCCTTTCTGAAAGACAAAGATCTTTTGATGAAAACCAAACAACTTCAAATGTTTTACCAATTCCTTGAGGTCGGGCCAGGTAAAAGGCAAATAAAATAAGCGAAGTAGTTGGTTGGTAGTGATTGATGCAGTCCAGCTGAAATCCTTTTTGAAAACGGGTGCGATTTATATGTTGATCACAAACAAGCATGTAAGCACAGAATCCTTCGTAATAAATGTAAACAGTAATCGTATTGAAAGGGCTTTGACTTGCAAGCACCTTGAAGTAATTGTAGATGAAAAATAGACTTGGAAAGAGCATTGTAAACAGTTGTGTTGTACTATTTCCAATTATGTTGGTGTAATGTATAAACTTAAACATTATGTTAATAACCAAGCATTACGTATGTTGTATCACAGCTTAAACTCACGAGTACAGTACGGGATTATTGCCAGTGGAAGAGCAGCTTCATGTCATTTACAACCAATATCGGTTGTTTTAAACCGCGCCATGAGATGCTTAAACACAAATAACCTTTTGAATAACAAAGTTACTACCATTTATAAAACGCAAAAAAATATCCAACCAAAAGATATACACATTCTTGAAGTGAGCAAATTCACGTACAAATATACTAACTCTCAGCTACCTGCTACGTTTAACAATTATTTTAAACTCACTACAGATGTTCATTCATACAACACAAGACAAACCAAACTCGACAAAAAGCTTTACCAAAATCACGTTCAAACTCAGGTGCTAAAATAGGGTTGCCATACGTCAGGTTTTTCCCGGACATGTCCGGGATTTTAGTGGCCAAATATGCGTCAGGGAGAAATGTTAAAAAGTGCTTCAATGTCCGGGATTTTGAAATAATGCCTTTTATGAAATCTAACCGCAATGTTTTCACAGTAAGAATTACTAAGTGCTAAAGATTAAAGTTTGTAATTTTTTACTATTAAAAATGGCTAAGCAAAAATGTAAATTTACTGACGAGATGACGGCAATACATCCATGTTTCCGGAAAGGTAGAAATGAATGGGAAGCAGAATGCTTAGTTTGTAAACCAGGAACATGCATCTCGGTTTCATACATGGTATCGCAGATTTAAAATCACATCTCATTTCTGATAAACATTGAAAAGCAGTAAGTGGAGCTTTCTGATCAAGTAAAGTGACAAATTATTTTGCCACAACGAGATGTAAAATAGAAGATGAAGCTAATTTTTGCTGTTTTTGTTTTGTACTGCATTTATCCTATTCACACGGGAAAGCGACGGTGGCAATGTGCTTTGAATGCATCCGGAATTTATACCATAATAAAAGTGTATTCGTCGCAAAAATTGGTTACAGTGATTAACATAAATATGTCAGGAATTGCACCTCATCAGATATGGTAACCCTATGCTAAAATGATAAAATTTAGTGCAATAGAAATTTGGTCAAGAATTCCTTCAGAAATAAAAAATAAAACGTGTTTGGCACTTTGTTCGGCAGAGTATAAGAAATATGTATCACTCGGCTACTATAAACATACTTCGTGTTCTTATTGATTAGTGTACATAAACCAAGTGGTTTGATTTAATTACTTAATGTTGTTACAGTGGAAACTGTCAAATCATGCAGAATCTCCGTTAAATATTACATCGCTTGGTTTTTGCTGCGTTCACAAAAATTTGTGGCATCAAACTAGTGTATGAAGTAGTGGGATGCCTTAGTCTGTAGACACAAAGCAAGAGAATTTCCGCTTACATGCATGCATTGACAGTGTTGTAGGAACTTCCCCACAACAAAATGCTTTCAATAAAGAAATTTACAAAGACAAAATATATGAAACCATGGATAATACCTATGACAATCTGAACATTGAAATGCCTAAAGCACAGACAGTGTGAAACGACAAGAACGACCTTTGGACCTGGATGATACGAAAACATTAAAATAATGATGTAATGAAATAGCTGAGAAAGTTATGGACGAAGAAAATTACCAAATATGGACATGAATTAGAACATAACCAATTATGGACACACAAACGCTGACACAAACTAGAATAAAGAGTGAAGCAAGATTACCACTCTAAGAGCCGCAACTATTCTGACTCATGGAAAGCACAGAATTACGTCAAGCAACAAGCAACCTGCGGTAAAACACCTGCTAACATAAACGAAGTAAAAAGTGAACTTCCGAAGCGGGTATTATCACAGCTAAACAACTTTCGAGAAGGCAACTTGCGGAAGAAACAAGATAATAAATAAAGTAAGAAAATAGTCAGTTTCGTGAGCAGAAATAAGAAAGATACAAGTAACAAAACTATAAAAGGCCACCAAAAGCAGCCTTAGACCAGACCATCACCCACATGGCCTCAGGAACACAAGACGAAGAACCAGGAAGAAGTCTTAAGAAAGGACGAATACTGCAATTACAGCACGGTCACCCACACCTGCTGCTCATTCGTAGATTTGTCTGAGAAGAGGCACGTTTGCTGCATGTCAGTCTTCATGAACGCCTGTGCTATGTCGGTTAGATATACTGTGTTCGGCAATTGACAAAAGTACGAATGTTTGATGTCAGTTACACCGATGATTGAAATGTTCTACGTCTGCTCAAGAGTACATTATGTAAACTTCAATTTAAAGACAATATTAAAGAACTATGTAAGTTGGAATTTTATAGACCACTCATTAATTACTTATGAAACATAATGTTTAATTGAAGTGAAGACTTAAATGCTAGAAACGATTGTGTGTTCCGGGTAATATTCGGGTATGTTAAACAAACTTAGCTTTTGCGACAATGTACCTTGGTACTAGTATGGACCCACTCGAATAAAATACTGTACCCAAAGTGTCTTTTGTCTTGTCGTATGCATCCAGACCAAACAGTACATGGCGACACAAAGAGATATAACAACAGTGAGTTCTTTTACGCAAAGCATGATTGCGCGACTGGTTCTCAACATGCGTAAATCTCGTGATACCATTGAGCTGCTGCAGCGGTCTATAGCTTTTGACGCATTTCCTCTCCAGCATTCACGATTATTTTTGGATGTGTGAAAACAGTAAATGTTAAATGTGACAACTTTAAAACATTTCCTTCTTATGGCTTGGCCTAGCCTGCAATGCCTTTTATTCCAATAAACCGTATAACCGCATACACATATTACATGTTAAACCCAGAGCAAAAGACTTTTATTAACTATTATGCACTGTTCCCTTTATTACCATAAGCAGCTTCGTCCTTGGGAGGTCTGCAGCCTAAATTACCTTTGGTCCTTCGCAGCCTCCCACTCCCTCATGCACCTTATAAATCAATATACTTGGAAGTCATCGCAGTTGTACATTATAATAATGATGATGGCGTCATTCATGTGTGTGTCTTAAAATGCTTGTGTTTCATCAAAGTAAATGTATTAGCACCATCAAGTGTATGCTCTCTACTACCGCCATGTATATATTCTCGTCTTCGTTCATTTATTTGTGTATTCCTTGTTACTGCGACGTATGTTTAAAGTCTAGCGCTTTGCGTGTGGGAGTGAAGACGTTACAGAATACTTTTTCATCTGACCTTTTCAAAAGCAATAGAAAGCGATGAAACTCTTAGTTTACGTAACAGCCTCATGTTGATGCTTTTCTATGCAACTTTAATTTTTATATCAAAACTTTAAAGTAAAAGTACTTTCAGCACGAAGATGTCATTAAAATGGGTCATTTGTAGAGAAAAAGTGAATTATTGCAATGAAACCCCGAGTTTCTTTTCATCCGTTTTCACCTGTAGCCTATAATATCATATGATATGCTTCTTAAAACATTTGCTGCAGTGAATATAAAGGCAGAAATGATATTCTATTGGAATTCAGCAAAGCACACTTGTTCTTACCCAGAGTGAACTCATCATCCGGAAAATTTTCTCTTACATTTGTTGGCCCAAACGTGTGGTCTTCAATACCAGACTGCATTAAGTTTTATGTCATCTTTAAGAAATAACTTATATATGAAAAAGATATATTACTACGTTTTTAGTAACTTGTCAAAAATCAGCAACTACTAATTTTTGTGACTTGTGCACAGGGTGTACTTGAGTTTTTTAGTAACGTTTCAGTTTATCAAGAACAAAATGCTGTTTCTATTAGTTTCAATAATTTGAATAAAGACAGTTGTTTGTTTTTGTACCTTCCTTTTTTTGTTATTCTTTCCTATGAACACCCCATTTTACGCATAAAACTACACTCCATAGATTTTTTTCTTTATACTACATCAATTTTTTTATTATTCTATTTTGAATATTTTGTTTAATACTATTTTTGACCACACCATATTCCCTCAATTAAACTAGATCGACTCCTTTATGTACATAAGTATGCTCACTTCATCTGTAATTTTTCTTCATCGTGTTCTGCGTTTGTTTCTATGTTTTTCTGATTGTGTTTATTTTATTTCCAACTGTTGTTTTTCAACACTTCTCAAAAAGTGATAAACGGGGTTGGTTGACTGGATGACCACCATAGTTGTTCAATGATCCTGGGTGACACATTGGCACTCTTTGTTTACATTGATCAGAGGAGGAGGACAGATGTCTTCACGTGTCCCTCCCTGTTGCGGCATTTCTTGAAATGCTTACCAAATCTATCACCACGAGAGCAACCACTGCTATCCGCGCTGGATGTGTTTGGCGTGGAATGGGTCATAACACGCCCTTCTCAGGGCGCGGCAGCAGAAATGCTACCGAAGATGACCCACCACCCAACATACTGCAGCTGAACACTGCAAACAAGATCTCCGTCATTGAGCAGCTAGCCTATAAGAACAAGGCTTTCATCATCGTCCTAGAGGAGATCCAATGCACAACTGCAGATAAGCTAGTGATTTCCAACTTCTCACTAGCTGGATCTGTCCTGAGCAGGAATCACGGCCTTGCCACGTTTGTCCACGAGCGGTTGGAATGGTCACTGGTCGATCAGTCTCCAGAACAATCAGAGACTGAGTGGTTGTGCGTAGACGTCGCAGGATATAAGATCATTAACGTCCACAAACCTCCACGCTCGCGATTCACACCAATGGCCATCCCGACGTTCCCACACCTCAGTCTGTATGTTGGTGACTTCAACTGCCAACATGTCAACTGCTGGGATTACAACAAAACCTCTCCTGAAGTTAAGAGCATTGACTCCTGGGCAACATCCAACAACTTTGGACTGTTGTATGACCCAAAGGAAACAGTCAGTTTCTCCTCTCCGATGGAACGTCGGCACCAACCCGGACCTGGCCTTCGCGAGTTTCGGTCAGGACAGCCGATTGCCGAACAGACGTGTTCTAGGAACGTTCCCGTGGTCACTACATCGGCCCTGAGTCATATGAAACATTGAGTAAATGAATTACTCAATCAATCACTTGAAATTCTGCATGGCACATAGAATCTCCAATAGAATCTTCAAAGCACAGTACAATGATGTTTATTTCCGATTTACTGTTAGAAACACAGTTGGTAATCCAGCACGGCATTTGTGATGGAAATTTTTCCTTTAAAAACCAACTAATCGACATTTCAAAAATCAGTCTGCAGTGCTTGTTAGTTAGCTTGTTTATGCACATTTTAACTTCAATTTTCTTCAATTGACATTCAGTTAACTGATTTTACTGGTAAATACAAATTATTAAGAACGATACTTAACAAACGTTGAAAGGTGTTTGTCCTGCACAAAACGCAGAATTTGTTGTTTCTCTTTTTTCAGCAAAGAAGTTCAAGATTGTGGACAACATGAAACTTCCGAGAAGAATTTTAGCGACGCATGTACCTGCATCTCTGGCCAACCTGGAAAAATTCAAGAAAAATGGTTCCAAGGTTTTGTGAATTCCAATGAAGTCATAAACAAACTGATCAATTAATAGTTGCTTTGATTTTTTGTGGTGATCTGCAAGTGCAAGCATCTTCAAAACAACATGTGTTCGTTTGCAGAAAAATTCACAACAATTTTGATCGTTTTATCTTTGAATATAAAAGATTTTTCACATTATTTTTCACCCCTAAGAAACAAATAGTATTTGTTTACGATATTTATAACTTGTTTTAATACTTTTGTGACTAATGACATTCAGGTACTGTACGTGATTCGAAATCCGAAGGACCAAGCAGTTTCTTGGTATAACTTCGTCATGCCAGTCCCATTTACGAAAAACGAACCTTTGTGCAAACTTTATCCACAAAACGAGAGGGATTTTTACAACATATTTTTAACAGGTGAGACATGCAACTTTTTCGTTTTTAATCAACCAAACCTTGTCAGCGACTTTCGACTTGTTCCAAAAAAGTTTTTTCACGCATTGTATGAAAAAATATTAATTTACGTTTTGTTTTCACAAATCAAACTCATGTGTGTATTACTGTATTTTTTGCCTTTAGATATAAAAATATAGTTTTCAGTTTCCTCTAATTTCATGCGGAGCTCCTTTGCTTAGTTAAGTATGATGTCTTCCTCAAATATAGTTTGTTGTAGAATATTGAAATCCCTATAAATGCATCTAATTAGCTATTCGATACAATTAATTTAACATACTCAACATCATTTGTATTTTAATGGAACCAAACAGCGTTTTTCAATCTTTGAGTTTTTTCCAACTTTATCCATGAAAAACCGGCGTAGTTTTAATGTCTGACAAGTTACATTTTGAAGGAACGCCCAAGGCTTACACCCAATAGTATTCTTCACTGTCCAAACTCAGGATTTATTTTTAATTTTCTGCTTTTTGCTAATGCTCCACTTCTGACAAAAAGCATTTTTAGTGAAGTCTGCAACATGAATTTATTGTTGGCGTAAGCTAGGAACACTCAGGACACGTAACGTGCAACATCAAAAAGAAAGAAGGGAGCACACAACCCTATAGCACGCAATAATTTAACCTAAAACCAAGTCAATCTGCCTGCTTTGTTTCAGCCAAAATGTTGTTTACTCACCATTACGGCGATATCTGGAAACACATTTTAGAAACATCCAAAACGGACGTTAGTGAAACTCAATATTTTGTAGAATATTGCATCTTGGTCAGTGTTTTGTTTTGAGGGGCTAAAATGGCGTTTCAAAATTTTCTCTCAAAATACAGCAGAATAGAATCTCACTGCATAAGCACCACCAAAATACACTAAAACCTCGCTTTATGACTATCTCGGCATTCACATGAAATAGCTGCTGTCTCTCAAAATGTCTTAGCGGTCACCAAGGCCAAACCTTAAAAAATCATCATCATGTCTATAAAAAAATTTTAATTAGACAACCATTTATGTACAGAGGGACATTCCGCTAGGCTTGTGTTGTTGTGCAACTGCATTGCACCGTCCATTCAGGGCCGGCCTTAAGCCAATGCAACCGATACAGCTGCATTGGGCCCGCGCCAGGGTGGTTATAATTTGGGCCGGTTGTTCAATTGTTCCAGATACTCCTTGGGCTCGAGAATGTAGAAAGGCTTATAAATCCCATTGTTAGCCAATAATTATCTCGTTTGAATGAACGATGAATTTCCTCCAATAATTATTGAACCTTACCAAACGTGCTCAATTCTCATGCTGAGCGTTATATCTACGGTCCACCATGTCCAAGCACCCTTCATGGATGGAAATTGGTTGCTGGTTGTGCTAGTTAAGACTGCAGCAGACTCTACAGCTTTTGTAAACAAGGTGTGTAGAATGTAGTGATTCAACTCATAACGAACAGGTCAAGACGAGTTGTCCGTCCTGTTAATTTTGATGGCATTTCTTCCAACGTAACGCTGTGCAGTTCTCAAAAGATGCTTCTGTTTTGGAAAGTTTTTGGTTGATGCGGGTCATCTGCATTTTAATCAAGGCTTGTAATTTTGCTTCATGGAAGATTTTAACATAGACTAGATATTTAGTGTTTTTTCAAAACAAAATTAACTCTACCACATTGAAACAAACGACAAAAGATGAAAGGTTTAACCCGTGGAAGTCGAAAATCTTATGCAAACCAGCTCAAAATTTTGTGTAATATGCGCAGCTAAATTTGCTTCCTTTTCTTTGTCCACAAAATTGTTCCGCGTTATTTGTCGCTCGTGCAAGCACGTTTATCATTTGCCGCCCCACCACACTGTTATCATATTTTGCCTTTTTGCGAGCATAAATACGTAGAAAAATCACTACTTCAAAGTCCAGTTTCATAAAGGTACAGGACACTTAAAGCTGCCCTGCAGCTTAACTAGGAAAGGCAGAAATTATGAATGACATCCAGCACACTCGTTCCCGTTTATCATTATGTTGGGCGGCTATACGCTTCTGCTTCATCAGTCAACCATGTGCATTACATATTGCGTTTCAGTTGCGGATCCAGACCAGGCGTTTGGGAGAGCAGTTACACAGGGGGAGCCAAAAAGGTCTTCACTTACTTAAATACCAGAGGTTGTCTGCGACAGTCGTTGGGCATAACAAAAAGGTGGTTACCTTTTGTAGGCCAAAAAGTGGCTATTTTTGTTGGTCGAACTATGCGATTTTTCAGGGAATAACCACAGTTTGAAAGCACTTTATATCATTAATTCAGAAAACGTTTGAAACGGGTCCCAAGCAGTGGTCCTCATTTTTCACAAGCTACACATATCTCGCAGTCCCGTCGCCACGGGGGGGCTTAGCCCCCCCAAACAAATCTCTAGGCCCCCCCAAATTGAAATATGACACACTATAAATCAGTTGAGTTTTGTCAATTTTTAGAATCTAAAGCCCCCCCCGAACAAACCCAAAGCCCCCCTGTTGAAAACTTTCTGGCGACGTTCTGTTATCTCGTAAATCTGCAAAATGTATTTAAAAGGTGGAAAAGCATGCTGCGCGCAAGCGTTTGCCACTGTGTTGGCTATCCGTAGCGAAATCAGTGAAGAACAGTCTCTAAAACGCATTCCCGACCTGTTTAGAAGTGGAACGGTTCGTCTTAGACTTGGAAGTGACAACTCAAGTCCCACAATAGGACTCAAATAAAAAGCTAAATGACCATTACGTTTCCAAGCAAACCTTATGCATTTACATGGACATGAAAAACTTAATTATTGCTGAAGCGACAATTCAAAAACAAAACGTGAATGAAAGGCATTACTCCCATTTTAGGTAGCTCTGCTGACGATCATGAAAAACGATCTCATATTCTCACGATAGATTTTCACTGGGCCTTTATGGGTTAAGTAGATTTAAAAAAAGAGATTAGGGCAAGATTAAAAAAATTTTAGCAAAAACTTCACGTTATGTTTGGGCAAGTTGATTAAGCAGAATCAACGCCCTGCAAAACTTTCCTATTCGTTTTCCTCACAGTGGCGCTAAAATTCGAGCGAACTGAAAATTTTGCCGCCCTAAAGTCAAAGATTCCCCTATGTCTCTGGTTAGAGCTGAGTACCACGGTTTGTTGAGGCGTGTCGCTGCGCGCAGTGATCAGGGGCGTAACGACGGAGGGGCAAGGGCGACAATTCCACGGGCGCCGAAAAGTCCTAACAATGTCGCAAGTACTTCAGTGTAGTAAATTTGCTTCCGAAAGACCTAACGTTCGAACATGAGGGCGCAAAACTTGCTTGTTTTGCCCCGGGAGCCATCTAACCTAATTTCGCCCCGAACAGTTATTCAGTACTCCTCTGCGTTGTCAAACCGAAACAGACCAATTTTGTACAGTCCAGCGGCAAGTCGAGAACTGTGTAGCGAAAGTAACTGCGTTTGTGATTACCAGGGCAACCAATTTTTTGACATAAAAACCGGAAATTTTGACTACATAATTATCAAATTTTGACTTTATTTTGACCTATCAATTTTCTGCTTTTTTAATTGAAATGCGGAATTCAAAGCATATTCATACACAGTATTAACAAACAAACCGATAGGTTTGTTCTGTTGAAATAAAACAAAAAGTAGTTTTTCTGCAAATCTGGTATAGTATGTTTCAAAAATATCTGGCAACTTTCAGTTTTATGAAACGAACTTGGTTGATGCTTTGCACTGCGGCGATGTGCTTCCACCACAAACCTTTTGTTACTTTTCACTAAGCAGTCACAGAATTTGCAAAATGATTCACCTTTAGGTGTTGAGGTAAACTCAGAACCATATTCATGCAGTATGCTTCGAATTTTTGAAAAATTTGGTTGTTTAACCTTAGGCATGATATGTTGATAAGTACATTTACAACTACAGCAGAGTCAAATCTGCGAATACCATGAAGTTAAAACACTACATATGCATAATGGATTGACCATTTGACAAACCAAGTACTGTTAGCAGTGGCGTACGCAGAAAATCTTCATGGGGGGGGATTCATCCAGTGGCATATGGTGTCATTTGTATTTGATGTCCCTTGTTTGTGCCGTCATAACTTGACGTCGTATTCACGTTTTCCAAACCAACGTTGTGGAGAAGTTTGCGCTGATCAGCCATAGCAGACAAACTAAAGACAATTGTTTCGGATAAAGTGAGCTATCGCGGAGCACAATCTCAAACATGCGTAGTGGACAAAAGGTCTGCAAAAAGTGGTGAGTTGGTTTCTGGATGCAGACAATAATCCAAATTCCCACCAAAACCTAATTATTACAGTACTTTTTGGCCCATTTGCAACGTTCCTTGAAATATGCATGCAAATTTATTCCGTGGTGTTTGCGTTGTCGACAAATTAACAAGCAAATTACGTGAAAACAATTAATCCCCTTTGCGCAGGTAATAAAGTTTTTGTAAAATATCAAGCTCAAGGGTTTTTTTAACCCCAACCCCTCCCCCCTTGCGTACGCCGTTGACTGTAAGTCCACGTTTCTTGCATTGCCATGCCTAGTCTACTTGCCGTATTTTTTCGGACCGTAAGGCGCACCTAAAGTCCTTTAATTTTCTCAAAGATCGAAAGTGCGCCTTATAATGCGGTGCGTCTAATGTATCAATCTGGTTGTGTTTTCTCATCTAGAACCAATTGTAGGTGGTAAAGGATGCTCTTTATTTAATTGCCATTTACGATTTTTTGTAAACGTCGTGTTACGTAATAAACTATCAACAATTGCAATGACCAGCGCATGTGGTTCGAAACTAGCACATACCAGAGATCGTATTACCCGGCGAGACTCCTGACTACATTGGCGCAGCCGAATCAAACACGCGCACAACTTTTATTTTTATTCTGTTCGTTTCTAGCGGATTAGGCATGTGTGACAGATTAAACTCCCTCGTTTGAAATGGCAGATTAAACTTCCAATGGCGACACCGGCACTCGGGAGTTCTCGTGAGAGTTAAATACAGTTTGACTTATCAAAGTTGTGCCTCATGTAGTGCGCCTTATAATCCGGTGCGCTTTATGTATGAAAAAAGAACAGATAGCATTCAATTTTTGATACTGCGCTTTATAATCCGGTGCGCCTTATAGTCCGAAAAATACGGTAATATTCAATCGTCCAGTAGTGGGCTAACCAGTGGTTCTCAACCTTTCTTCTCTTTTGGCCCATTTTCAGCGTTGAAAGAAATCTTAGGCCCACATAACCTTTAATAAAAATTTTGAGTAACATGGCATGATTTTTTATTAATATAAACAATACAGTAAAAGTGTCAACGACTAAACTAATCCTTATGTCTATCTATCAGCTTTTTTGTATTCTCTTGAACTTCAAGGTCATGATTTCATAAATTTACATCAGCAAATAAAATATAGATTTTCAGACATACATCTTCCTTGGGGCCCACTGTAGGCCCAATGAAAACTCCAGGCCCATTTCAAAAACCCACAAGCTCACTTGTGGGCCTGAGTGCCCACGTTGAGAAACACTGGGCTAAACAACATTATTACATCAGAAGTCGCAGAAAACCCATTAGTATTTTAGAATTGCAACTAAACTTGCAAAAACATATCAAAACATGTTGTAATAATTTTAATAAAATGTCGATAACGAGAAAAAACTCTGCTGCAAGAGAATTTTGACCTAACGATAAACTTTGACCTAAATAAATTTTGACTTTTTTGACCTAATAACTTTAGAGTGACCCATGGTATCAGCGTGAAATTTGGTTTGTGGACGTTTCAGAAACTATTGAAAAGGCAGAAATATTTAGACTTTATTGACTTTTGGTTGCCCTAGTGATTACATAACGTTAGGCTGGGCAGTTCTCACGCGGCAAAGAAATAAATATACAGTGATGCCATTACGAATCACGCTATTCGACAAGAGGTTGCGTAAAATCTGGCACGTAAATCCTGTGCACAAAAAAGGGACACATTTATGGCAAAGGGACCGCATTCAAGAGGGCGCCACAGACGTTTAGGGGAGGTAGTTGCCCCAAATTCACCCCCCAGGATCGGCCACTGTTGCGTTTGGTACCTTGTTTCAACATCTTTGACGTGGTAGTTGTGAAATCTTTGTACATTACGTTTCTAAATCATAAAGAATAGTTTGTATTTCAAGTCCATGCATTATGAATAACTATAAAATTGGGCTTTTGGGGAACTTCGGACGGATTGATGGGTTGCTCTCTTGTGAAGTTTGATTCTTTTCGTGTACTGCGTCATAAAGCGGACTAGGATCGTGAGGCCAGACGTTACCTGATGCAAAAACGTGTTTGTCCTAATGGTTGCCGAAAGCGAGAAAAGCAATCAGTTCATGTTAGCAGTTTTCTCCAAGTCGGTTGTTCTTCGAACGAAAGAGCCGCTCAACAAGAGTGATGTAAAATGTAAATACATTGCAGATGTGATTCGCTTCTCAGTTCATTTTGATTGAAGTACTGTAACTTTGCACTTGCGCTCGCCGCTCGGATCTCCACTGCTACCGAACTTCCTTTATAACTTTTGGCTTAGTTATGAGTGGTAGCGACAGACTGTCTGATGTCCACACAGCAGCATGCCATTAGTCATAAACACGGACGCAGCCGGAGGCCACAGGAGCTATGCCTAGCCTATGCCCCTCCAAATAAAAGAAACTGTTGTTTTAGAAACTCTAATAACTTGCTTCTTTTTGATATATATATAACTATTTGATAAATATCGTCATCAAAATAGTCGTGTCACGGTTGGCTGAGCACGATGACGTCACAACACCGCTAATGAGGGGCCACGGGCCTGATTCTTGCATTAGGCCCCGCAACTGCTAGGGCCGGCCCTGCGTCCATTATTTTCAAAAGATGATTTCCAAATAACAAAACTGCATAAAAACGAAATAACAACGAAAAACAGGTGATACGCTTTCAAAAGCAAACTGTAATTTGCTTTCAAATCTTGAGAGCAGTTTTCATTAAAATCTAATGTTTTCAAAGTGGTGTAAGTTTGGTTTGTGAACGGAAATTCGAGTTCCTTCAAACCGGGCATATTTTCTAGCTTATTATCGATCAGGACTTCACACGTTTTCACACGTATGAATTGCAAAAGACTCACTATGGTAAATTAACAAAACTTTCCTGATTTTGTTGCCTTTTGGCCAGCATTACTTCTGACTTTCCTTTATAAAACTTTTGATACACTTATTCCTTTTCTACTTGGCAGGTAAACACTTTTTCCTCCTATGCATGTTAAAAAGCTTTGTTGAAAAAGCATTTCCATATTTCTTCCAATTTTTGCATGTTTTTAGCTCACATTGATTACAACACCGCTTTTGATGAACAAGATTTTAGGACTGAGGATGCGTAATTGTACGTGAAATCGCTTTCGTATTAAAAAAATTGCGAATGAATTCAAGTTAGTCGCCTTAGTGAAGACTTGTTACTTGAATACAGATATCTGCTATAGTTTGAACCATCGCAAAGCGAAGCAATGTAGAGCCCAACCGGCTGATTCCTAAAAAGCTTGCAGCAAACGTAACGATTTTACATGCTTTTGAAAACATGCTCTTTGAGTGTATGAAATATGAAAGTTTCAATCTTTAGAGGAGATTGCAACAAGGACTTTTACAGGCTTTATACATTCGGAATTCCGTAACTGCAATGAAAAACAATTAAATTAAAACACACAACAGTAAGAAAAATCATTTTAGGTAAACAAAGAGTATTCGCCAAGGACGGAGAAGGCTACTTGGAGCACGTCAAAGAATGGTACAAGCATAAAGGAGAGGACCATATAATGTTTTTATTTTTTGAGGAAATGAAACAGGTAAGCAAACAGTAGTTGATATGAGTTTCGAATTACAAAAATATATTTTCGTATGCTCCAGTAAAGTCTTTTTGTGGTCACCTTCATGTCATTTCAAAGAGTTTGTATGTCATTTCAACAAAAGTTTGATGAAAAATACGTTTTCATCGGACCTTCATACGTACCTAAAACATATTTTTCAAATAAGTGTTTCTGTTGTTTTCAAATTTTTGCTTTTTGTTCTTTTGCCCGCTAACTTGAACGGTTTGCTTTTATCAAAAGCACACAATCTGTGATACAGCAAAAGTGTTACAACTCATGCATAAACTAGCTTTAAGATGATTACAAAATTGTACCCTAATCCAATTTTGAAAAATTTCAAATCAGGTAAACAGTAAAAAAACATACAGTAATATTAGTAAAACAATTTTTAGTTGAATAATGGCGTTTTTTGGTTTTCGTACGGTTTTCAAGTAGTTTTTTTTTTGTAAAAAATATTAGCGATTCCAAGATGCACACCTATATGTTGTTGGTGGAGATTTCGTGGCTTGCCTTATATCGTTTTCTCTTTGCTGTTACTGTTTTGATTTTGTACGCGATAAACTACTTTGGAAGCGGTGAGACAAGAAAAATGTAATCACCTAAGCTAGACTGACTTTTCAAACTAGCGTAAAACTTCCACTTCAAACGTCGTATTGTGTTCAATAATTACGAACACTTGCCCACACTTTTGATAGTGCTACCTGTTTCATCAGTCAGACTCAATATGCTTTTTTCATTCTTATATAATTTTGAACTTTTGCCCAATGTGCAACTGAGATGACACTACTGAAGAAAAAACAGATATGAGGTTTGTTCAAAAAGGTATTTTTTATGAGAGCGTCTACCCTTAGAGGTTTAACAGTACATCCTAGCTTTAGCTGTTGCATACATCAGGCAAAAAATGTTCATGTTAACAACAGCTTCGATATTGTTTTTCAAATTCCTGTATCTTAAAAAAACATGCAAATAATTCAAATTCCTCTATCTTTCTTAACAAAAAGCTCGTAAATACTAGCCTAAATATTTCCTAAGTGGTTTTGAATTTCATCAACGCTGAAATGTTGATGAAATTCAAAACAACTTTCATTAACACTGAATTTCATCCACACTGAAAATAAGTTGTTTTGAATTTCATCAACACTGAAACTATTATTTACAATAATCCGAAACGTCTCAAAATAAACCATGTATGGTTTTTGAAGGCTTTTTTAGTGTTGATGAAACTGTTAAGTCTATCCCAATTTTATGCTCCAAAGTTTTGAATTTGTTACAAAAAATTTGTTCATTACAGCAAAAATGCAACTTAAAAATTAAATGAGGTTCAACATTTTTCAGTAAGACCATCTTCAAAAAAACAGTTTCGTAAAACACGAAATATTTTGTAGTATTGTTTTTACAGATTTAAGAGAATTAGGAATTATGAAAGTTGCAAGTAACACTTCAAAGAAACCCTGGTAGTTATGCTCCTTTAGAACGTTTGTAAATGTAATCAACATGGTTCACACGGTGTTTCTCCGCAGTAACTAAGGCTCAAAATTATGAAAGTTCTCATAGGGTAAAAATAGTCAACATAATGAATTAATTTTTTTCAATCGAAAATGGCAGTTATCCCATCAGCGTCCATCTTTAATGAAAGAGAGAGTCTCGTCCGCCCTTGTTTCCACCTTTTCCAAGAATTCATGAAATAAACGCAGGAGATAATAACGATTCCCATGTTATCAGTAACTATAGCGTTGACCAACTATGGGAAAACTTTCATTCAACGCTTTGACAAAAACTCGTATTTTGAAACGCAATTATCAAAAGTGGGTTAACAATTAAAAGTGATTTTTATTTGGAAATCAAATAAAATTTTGAAAGACAATTATCGAACTTTGGCGAAAAATTGTTATGCACACGTAGAGACAATTTATTGGAGTAGGCAATTCTCGTCTCCACCACAACTTCTTTTTCTGGCTACGCGCCTGAATTGCACGTCAGATTTTTTGAATAAAACTGATCTTTTTCGAAATATGAATGGCAAACAGTTTGAAGCTTTCCGTCAAAGAATATTTTCGAACCTATACGTAACCGATTTTACATTAGCTTTTTGCTTTTTGTCATGCCTGCTTTTTGTTATGAAACCAAAACTTCCGAACTGATTCCATCTGTGGAAACAACTATAGTAGGGCCTATGACTTCAGATAGTTCTCAGACTTTTGAAATGATAATATCCAACATTTTCAAAACACTTCTGAATTTTTATGATGAATCGGATTTATTTTTAAAGGATATTCACCGAGAAATCCGAAAGATTGCCGACTTTATAGACGTTGCTTTAACTGACGACGAGATTGAACAGATTGCTCAAAATACTTCGTTCCAGCGACTAATAACAGATTCAACTGATGAATCGGGGAAGCCTACTTTTTCCACTACGTTGTTTCGTAAAGGTACAAAAGAAATTTTAATTTCCTTTATAAAGATTTCCTTCCTTTAAAAACAAAATGGATTTTCTAGATAAAAGAAATTAACTTTATGCAGGTCAAGTTGGAGATTGGAAGAACCATTTGACAGTTGCCGAATCAGAATTGATTGATGCAAACGTCGGCAAAGTTTTGGGTGACACGGACATCAAATTCATCTATGAATGACAATCATCATATTGTTGCACAAACTGACGCAGCCTGTGATCTGCGCGAGTAGTGAAGATAATTCAAGTAATTTTAAAGCATGTGCTGTGTGGAATTTCCAAAAAGGTTTTGGATTGTACAAAATGTCCAATTGCGGGTCTTTTGACAGTGTCTGCAAAATCGTTTCATGAAAATTAGTTGAAAAGTTGCGGCTAATCTTCATGTTGAGATTTCGGTGCCGTATTTATTCGTTTGTTAGCCGCCCTTGACTGTAAGCAGCACTTGAACATAGGGTACCAAACGCCTGAGATAGTTTCGCATACTAGCACATTTTGCATTTTTGTCAACCCTGGTAATGCTGTTCACATCAATACAACTTCTTGCTGTTCATCAAAAGCCCTCTGTGACACATGTCCACGTGATGCTGAAGGGAATAGATTGCGAAAACAGAGTTAGGCCGACAAAACTTAGCCAAGGAAGACTGAGCGTCATTTACACTTTATACTTTTCGATAAGGGAAAAGAATAAAAAATGTAAGCAGCCCTTGTTTGTAAGCCGCCAGTGACCATAAGCCGCATGAAATGATAAAAAAAAATCTTTATAAGCAGCGACTTACAATCGAATAAATACGGTACTTCGCTCCTATATGCTGCGTCCCTCTAAACCAGTGGTTCTTGGCCATCCCTATGCAGGGTGTTCAGGGAGGTGAAATCCCCATGAAATTTTTCTCGTCCCCCTTGGATAAATGTGTTTAGAAATAGTTCAAAAGTATTGGACGTACTTTAAAAAATTTGGGCCCCTCTCAGAAAAACTCTTCACCCCCCCTGGGTTTCCAAACTGCTCACGGGCCTGTTCTTGACCTAGGGTAACTTTACTCCTGGGGGTAAATTTTCTGAATCATATATTGCAGGCAGTGTAAATTTGTATAAATCATTCCAAACCGTAAAAGTTTGTTAATTTCGTATTTTCAATAAATGAGCATCGTCGAGTGTATTGTGGGTAAATATGGTAATTTTGTTTGACAAAAGGGTAAGATATGTAAAAAAAGTCAAGAACCACTACTCTAAACAAATGCTGCACATAATACAGTGTATGCCTTTTTCAAAACTGAACATGAACCCAATAAAACTATTTGAATTGATATGTAAATAGGTATACCACGATATTAAAATAACGAAATGAGACTTTCAGAAAGATGCTTTGGTGATTAGATTACACAGAAACGTGTGG
>Ga0210059_1004571_pt1 | contig 22353 bp, 10 predicted proteins | sample Ectturendosymbi2_FD_188042 | JGI IMG/M metagenome (GOLD analysis project Ga0210059, IMG submission 188042) | Ecteinascidia turbinata endosymbiont from Florida, USA - Sample 2 (SPAdes) (version 2) | ecosystem: Host-associated > Tunicates > Ascidians > Unclassified | place: Key West, Florida...
AGGGGCGTAACGAGGTTAGATGCTGCCCGGGGCAAGAAGCAAGGTTGGCGCCCCCGTGTTCGAACCTGAGGTCTTTCGGAAGCAAATACGTTGTATTGAAGAAAATACTTGTGACATATTGTTGGAACTTTTCGACGCCCCTGACTGTACCACTGTATTTATTCGACTGAAAGCCGCACGAAATGGTGTTAAAATTAATGTAAGCCGCACTAGAAAATAGGTTACTTAGCCTCTGAAATACTTCCGTGTTTAAATTGGCAATCATGCGTACACCATTACAACTGCTTTCTCTGTTCATCATTATCCCACCTGTGGCGGAGTGTGCACATGATGCCGAAAAGAGAATGGGAAAAGAGTTTGGTTGACAAAATGTAGAAAGGAAAGGACTGAGCGTTACCTAGACCTTTGGATTTAGGTAAAGAAAAAAATGTAAGCCGTCCATGATAAGACGCGGTTTACAATCAAACAAATACGGTAGTTGTAGTTCAGGCAAAATGTGGCAGATCTTACGTTGTTTTTTCATGTTTGTGGTTATGCCAGACATTTTTTTACAATAGCAAAATATGATACTTTTACATGGTTTTTGTGTATGACAGTTTTCCAAATTTAAAAGCAAGTCTCAAACAATGAGATTAATAAAAAACTTTGAAGTTTGTGAAGCACAGAAAGGTGTCATGTCAAGTTGCATGCACACAGGCCCGGTTTTAAGCCGATTTGACGGATTTCTTCAAATCGGGCCCCGCGCTACGCCAGCTAACCAACACAAATTTGCACTTTGTATCGAAGGTGATTGTGAATGTTTCCGGCACGGGACCCCATGTTTTTCAAGGGGTTTTGAGAGACCAAAACGGTTCCTAAATTATTCCAATGGTATCTCAAAACGGTTTAAACTCGCTTTACTACCACCCAGGCCCGTAACCAGCTTGGGACACCAGGAGGGGTGAAGAGTTTTCCGAGAGAGGCCCAAATTATTTGAACTATGTCCAAAATTTTTGAGCTGTGTCCAACACAATTTTCCAGGGGAAGCGAAAATTTTTCTAGGGGGTTTCACCCCCCCTGGTTACGGGCCTGCTACCACCATTAAAATACACGAAAACCTTGCTTTACAATTACCTCAGTATTCAGATAAAACAGTTGCGGTCTCTCAAAATGTCTTTGCAAGCAGCAAGGTCAAATCTTTAAAAAATCCTTGGTGGGGACCACAGTATTTTGTAAACGTATGGTGTAACGTGTAAGAATGTTAAGGTTGTAAGATGGTTAAGCTACTACACACAGAACCTCCTTTCTGGTCATGGAAGTACTGGCGAGATAGACAGTATTGAGTGTTGTAATTCTTTTATTCATTGGGTTTTCCAGCACAGTTCAATGAAGTTTGTTGTGTAGAGGTCCTGACGTCACCCTTTCGGGCCTCGTCTTTTAATATCACCGATCTTTATCATCATGACTTGATGCAATCCCCTCAAAAATTTATACATACGTCACTGAGTGGGGCCCCGCAAGTGTTTCTAATCGGGCCCCGCACTTGCGGTGCAGGACACCTGCCCTGCGTGCACACATTCTCTTTCTATTGTTGTTACACCTTTTTTAGTAATAAATGCGCCTTTGCAGCCAGTCGATATTCACTGTTTTTCATTTGACAACCGGCCCAAGGTGTTCATTGATTTTTACTTTTAATACAGCAGAACGAGAAGTTGCATTTGTCGCGATGATGCCTAATTAAATTTGCACATGAAAACTTCTGCAGCTATCACTATTTCACTATGCCTGTCTTCAACCAAACGTTACAAGCCACACACTTTGCTTTTGTAAGTTAAAATAGAAACACGGTTTGAATGTTTAGAAATGCCATCTCGTAAACTACTACAGTACTTGTTAAGCTGTGTCCAAGTCGCAGGCCGCATGTCGCCCAGTCAAAGATTTTGTGCGGTCTAATTGAAGGCTTGATGTGTACGTAGAATACAATAACCTGCCTGCCGCCCATTTTGATCATCTTAATTTGACATTTTTAATACAGTGAACCTCAGTGGCACTGGATTTCCACGTGGGGAGTTATCTGATTTAAAACTCGTGTTGTACCTTTGGCACTAAACTAGCTTACGACATCACAGTTACAGGGTGATTAGAGGTGTTTTCAGAACAAAATAATTCATTCAATGTGCAGTCCTCAGAGTGGTGAAGGGTGAGAGGCAAATGAGGCTCCTGCCTCAAACACCTTTTTTTGAAATATAAATATCATTGGGGCCACCTTTCAAAAATGTTTGTGCTTCTTAATAGATGAATTTTACTCAGGCTTAAATGCTTTTAAATGCATTGCAGATGTGGTCTTTTTACAATTATGCTTTATTGCGTTCAGTTTAGATTCGAGTTGAGTTCTAAGCTTTTGTTGTACTTGACTTACACCATTGTATTGTGTTGCTATTGGTATTTTGTTTGTATATTAACTAATGGTTGTGATCAAAACTTTCATTATTTTATTTTTTTTAATATTCGCCATGTACGGAACGTAAATTTTCAAAGACATACCCAAGGTACAAGTGTTCTTCTCATACATACATGGTTATCTAATACATGAATTTGCAGTGAGCATGCTGAATGTTACACAATGAAGGGCTTTAATAAGTCGGAATTTAACAAAAATCTACAAGTGTTCCCTGAAGTGAGAATATTTGTCTCGGGCCTTAAAATTCCTGGATCCACTACTGACAGAGTGCCATGACTTTTGGCCCAGTGAGGCATTTCAATCTGACAGAGCTGGATCAGCTGATCATGAATATGATAATGGGTAAAAAATCAGTTAATCAGTCATGGGGCATTGCAGATTCAAGTACAGTAGAAGTCATTTGTCTAGTCCTACCTATTTGCCAATTTCTTCTCTTGCTCACAGTTCCTATGGAGTCTTAAAGTATGCAAAAGTTAGGAGAAATATTTTTTTGGTTTGTTACTTGTTGTTACTTTATCTTTTGCATTCATTCTGATAGTTTTGATAATATTGACGATTTTACTATTACAGTAGAATTTGCCTAATTCGTCACCTCAAGGGGATTAGAAAAAAATGACGAATTTAGTGAAGTGACGAATTATGCAAACAGGTGAAAACTCTACCATAGAAGCTCGTATACTTTATCATAGTAATTCGTATACATACATAATGCTCTTATTTGCAGTAAAATACAAGTTTATGACGTTATGGTTGAATACAACAATTAATTCCTCTGCTCTATCTGGACTCCTCCATTTAATCAAGTACCCTTGAAATCTTTGACAAACTTTTCCACGTTCTCTCAATGGGGAGTCCGGTCGCGCTTCTCACCTCGTATAAATTCGATAAACAAATTTCAAGGTGCAGCAATTCTCAGGTAAAGATCCTTAATTTGTTTGAATTCCCACACGTACCCTCTGCTTAGATATATAAAGCGAAACTGCAAATAACGAATTACATGAACAAAATGCTTCTCAGGGATAGAAAAAGGTGATGAATCGAGCGAATTAACGAATTAGACGATGGTGAATTAGGTGAACAGAAATGTACACAGAAGATAGGGATTCTGTCAGGACCGAAGAAAAAGTGATGAATTAGACGAGTTCTACTGTATAATGCAGGGTTGTTGTAAAAAAACCCGACCAAAAAAACCCACTCGGGTTTTTTTAAAAAAGCCCACTTAAAAAACCTAATAAAACCTACTTTTTATTTTTTCTTTGAAAAAATCTACTGAGAAGTAAAAAATCAAATAGGCAGGACACTTGTACAGTTAAATTTGAACTTTTTTTAGTCAAACAAAATGAACAGCAATGAATATTGAAGGATTTGAAAAAAAAATTGAACAGTTTGTAATGATTATCTTTCTCAGCTCTGCACAATCAGTATATTTGAACCAATATTTCTGCCTTATGTACCGTACATCTATCAACTTTTTCTGATTTTGAACCATACCAAATAATATGTTGAAAAAAACACTGAAAATCAGGTGTCACCAATGTGGTGCCCACAGGCACCAGGTCACCCGCAAGGACCAAGCAGGTTATCCACAGGCATGGGTGTAGCCAAAAGGCATGGCCACCAAATTTCTAGCATTTCTTGTCGTTTTGCACTTTCAGTAAATAATAAACATTTGTTATGTCACCCTGGTGATAGCAACTGAAAGGTCAGGTGTTTGATCTACAACCACTGTGTGAATTGCTGTACAGCTCGCTCCATGGGCAAGAGCGTTCATCTCAACCACCCTGGCAAGATTTCAATTGAACTTACAGACTTTACTCTAGCAGCAACACAATAAAACTTACTTAAATCATGTTTACACATTCAACTACAAGGTGAAGGCAAGTTACACAATACAATTGTTAACTGTTTATTCAAACACACAAAATGACACTGTTGTTTTGATAGCCAATCACTGTATGGTGAAACACAGTTTCAAAAAGACACAGCATTGAAACAAAAGCACCAGAAGATTTGACAGCTGGTTGTGGTGTTAAACCTTAAGGTTTAGGAATTCACAACTTGGAAAAGTTTTTCAAAAGGAATGCAAAAGAGATATTTCAGACTTCAAAGTAACAAGTTGACCACATCTTGGTTCAACTGTAACTTATGATACATTTCAAAAGCATTGACGTCAGCTTATCTTACCAAGCAGATCACTACATCCTAATGTACATGAAATGTAAATGCTAAACTTTTATTTAACTTCCCTATATTTTTTAATGCAAAGTTATCAGGAACTAGCTACATGCACCAGCAAACAATGCAAAGTTTTAGACAGATGTCCAAATATTGCATTTACATTTATAAATGCAAAATAGTAATGCAAGGAACCTTTATTTACAGCAAGGTAGGATTTTAAGTAATTGCATGTTTCTTTTACAGTTGAACACTAATGATATAAACTTTGAACTGTTTGTGTGTAAAAAAATCCATGTTACAGATAAGCAAATGCAAAGCTTGCAGAACTCTTTTTAATGACAATTGCACCAGATTACAATAGTAACACTAAAAACACTTATTTCTGAGTTGCATTGTTTTCAATACAACTCTGTTCCAAAATTGTGTTTTTGAAACTTCACCCTTTCACCAAAGTGACTATTGACGATTGAAGCACTGTATGTTTGTTTAATAAATGTGCAATTAGAAAGTAGTAATATTTTGAAAATCGCAGTGCTTAAGAAAAAAACATCAGCCTTGGAGTTTCAAAACAATATCTATATTTACAGCACAATTTTGTATCACATGCTTTGTTTGTCATACTGCACTATATTTACTAATCAGTGGTCAACACACATCTGAAATTGCTATGGGTGTTTTTGTCTGGCAGCACATGTTTTTGCTTATTTTTCAGTGATCAATCATGTTTGTGCTTGAACACAAGAACTATGCCAATGGGCATAGAAATTGGAATTTTGAAATTCTGCTAACGATAGTGAAAATTTCAACACTCTTGTTTGGAAGTTTGCCAGTGAAATTTATGAAAAGGTTCTTTTAGTTGTTCATTTGTGAAAGTACATAGGATACTTTGATCTCATTGATCACAAATTTTTCACTACCACACTGGTCTCTGGGGTTACTGCTTTCCTCTGACAGTGCCTAAAGAGTAAGCCTATTACAGCTACAGTACAAACAAAGTTATATCAATGTGGTGTAGAAAAAATAAAAGTGTAGGATGTTTTATTTTCGTCATATGGTAGAGTGAAATGGCTTAAATGTTGTTTCACTCATATTCATTAAAATTGTATGACCAGGAATTTGTTTTTAATACTTGAGCAAGCTAGATTGAACTAAGGTGGTGTAAATCTTGGACCTTCAATATGATCATTTCAAACAAAATATTAATGCCCTGCAGACAGTAACCATAAAAAACTGACATCAATGCAACCTCAGCAATGAAAGTAAACTACAACCTTTAGAAATTAACATAAATTACTTATAAAGCAGCATTTACCCAAGAACACCTGGCAACAGATTCTTAAATTTTTCTTGTCTGCCAATCCTCACAGTTGTGTAAGTTCAAATATACTGCTTCATTCCACCACCAGCCATGTTCTTGCTTACTTTGCTGAAGGATAAAATTGATAAACTATGTTAAATAAAAATGACCACCTAATAAACTAAAACATGAACTGATGTTATGTATATGCAGAACTTATCTTACAAGAACTTGATAGCCTGTGTTCAAATGTTTCCACCTAATAATCAAATACTTAGTTGACACATATCCTGAAAATTCAGGAAGTTCCTGAGAATCCCATTAACATTTTTACATGATAAGTAGCATGTAACATAGAGAAAGATATGCTGGACAACCATGCTAGCTTCTAGCAATACCTGGTCTTTAGCTTTGGCTGTAAGTCAAAGCAAATTCTACAGCCTAGATGAAAGTATTACCATCATGCATACATCAGACAACATGGAGCAATAAGGCAACTAAAGCACTGCAATCTACATAACTGTAACAAATATTTACAAAAAAGAAAATAATTGTTTTGCCTGAAGGAATGTGAGTATTGCAAGGTTTAGAGCAGCTATGTCCAACCTGTGGGCCGCATGCGAGCTTAAGCTAAATTTAGTTTGCTCAGATCAAATTAAGCCATTCAATGTACAGCCCTCATTAATAAGTCATTCAATGTGTGGCTCTAGTTATGATAGTGACACATAACTTTTGGCTCAGTAAGCCATTTGGGTTGGGCATAGCTGGTTTGGAGATTCAAAATCAATTTAGGCATCTTTACCATGAGTTTCCCTACACACGCCACATGAGGGTTGCCAGATAGAAAAAAATCTGTAGCAAAACTCACTTCAAAAAGTCACTAAACTTCTGAAGATGGTTACATCTTTACATTAAGTTTTTCACTGGAAAAAAGTCTTTTACTTCTTTCGATTTTTGTATTTTATCAGAAACAGTATAGGTTTTCAACATTTTACAAATATTTCTATACCATCAGTTTAAATATTTTGCAAAAATATTTTGTGAGAAGTGCATGATACCATGCTCCTACTTTCAGAACTATCATACTTTCATTTGATGTCATGAATTTTCAAACCCCAGCAAGCTCAAAAATAGTAACCCTACATATGAAGCAAACACTTGCAAATATACAGGGCGTATATAAAAATGACGCTGGAATACATTTTGGTAGAATACCTTACAAAAAATATGTTAATATATTTTGCCAAACCAAAAAATTGAGCCAAATGCTTTCGAAAAATTGCCAAAACAAAATATTTGTAGCCAAATGCTTTCAAAATTCACCAGATTTTTGGTATCTGGCGATAAATTCACCAATATGGCAACCCTGTGCCACATTGCAGGCTACCAACACAAACGGACTATTCCAAGCATAATTGACAGCTAGAACTCGATGTTTGTCATACAAATTATACAAATTAAGTGGTGATTCGATGCACCTTCTGCAAATTTTGGACTTGGATTATTGCTTTTGTGTAACTTTCATTTATCTCATTCTAGTGATGATGGAACTACTTTAATCAGATCCAAACAATTTTTAGATGGAACTTTGTAAATGCATATGAGATACACTACACCACCATCACCAATTTATGTTACATGTGCTGCCAAATACAAGAACAGTTAGATTTCAGTAATAATTCATCCAAAATGTTTTGATTATGGGCCTTTTGTCCTAAAAAAAATAAAGAACTCCTCCATCATGAAAATTGATGTTTGCAACCCTTTTTTCTCTAGAGGGAAAATTTTATTTAAGACCTTGGCGCTTATAAAACTACGTAACATCTTTGCAGCACTAACCGCATGACAACAATCATTTTATGATGAAGTTGGCCCAGCCCAATAGCTGTACAGGCCACAGTAGTGAAAACTTATACCCTGGTGGACAACACACAAAACATACAAAAACTCGATTGAACCACCTATTACCGCTTACAAAAGCAAACGGCATATCTGTAAAACAAGTATATATGTTTCACGTGAAGGAAAAGTATATATGTTTCACGTGAAGGACACACTTCCTAGCAGTATTGCTCTTTTGAATATATTCCAACTCACTCTCTGGAATACTTTCTCCAGGCAGCATTACACAACTTAACATGCCACTTTAAGTACATGGCATGATGTTCAGCATTGTCATTTCAAAATGTAAACGGGAAGCATTCACAATTGCATTTAAAATATACTTAAAGTTGGTAAAAAGTAGTAATTTTACACAGATTGCGTCCACAAACATTTGAGTGAAGTGTTTCACAAACCTTGGGAGAGATATAGGTGAAGAAATTACTTGGAATGAAAATCATTTTAAATTAGGCAGTGTCATGGTATGGCATGCAATTCTACTGCATATTTATGTTCTCACCTGAAACCTGATAAACACCATTTGTCCCATGCTTTCCTTGAATACTCATTAACTCATACTGTACACCTTCAACATGTATTTATAACAAAACAAGTTGACATCTGCTTGCAACCAGAGTCAGACATTGTCATTTTCAATTTGCTCTTTGTCAGTATGTTGACTATCTGGGTTGCATTGCAGACTTCAAGAACATAAAAAAGTAACTGGGTAAAATAAAATGTTCCTTCAAACTAATAGTTAACTACACAGTGGAAAAAGTGCTGAAGTAACAAGTTTTTTACTGCACCGCAACTCCCTCAAAGAAAATATGGAGTAGTGGTACGATCAGGAAAAACTCTCATGTTGTCAGGAACTGCATGAAACAGTCTTGCTTCTCTGTCATCTTTTCCACGTATGACTAAAATAGCTGCTATATTGCCACACCTATAACAGTAGTTGGGTGCTGACCACACAGTCACCAGTTTTTCATCAAACATGTATTTGAAACCTTCATGAACTAACTGGTGAGCTCTGCAAATGAGAGTCAAATTGTTAAGATGAACAAATTCATTGGTCACCTTGGCACCAAAAAGCCATCCAGCACCACGGGGTGAGATAGCCCAAGTCTCCACATCTTCCGGATCTGACCACACTAGATCACAAAATGCTCCTTTATGTGGAATTTCTTGTTGTCGATCAATTGTGCGAATTTGATCAAGGGTTCTCACATCTGGTGATAAACCACCATGAACACACAAGATGGTTGAATCAATGATTGCAGCAACAGTCAACAAGTCAAATACTTTAGTGCAATAACGCCAAGCATTTGCATTGCCATACTTTGTTTGACATTCATCATAAAATCCATACACTTGGGTTATTTGACGACTTTCATGATTACCTCGTAGCAGTGTGATTTTATCTGACCATTTTGCTTTCAGAGCCAATAAGTATGTGAAGGTTTCCAAGCTGTAATAACCTCTATCCACAAAATCACCCATAAAAATGTAGTTCGTTTTTGGAAGCTCTCCACCATTTTTGAACAATTCTAAAAGGTCATAAAATTGTCCATGAATGTCACCACAAACAGTCACAGGGGTAGAAACTGGTTGAACATTTGATTCTTCCAACAATAAGTCACACACATAATCACACAATTTTTTCAAATCAGTTTCAGGAAGGTATTTACATTCCTTGGTAATTTCAATCATCTTATCAAGATCGCACAGTCCCATTTTCCAGATTTATCAACTAGACAAAAGACCTGCTAAATACAAGTAACATGCAGAAACGTTGCTTAAACTTCAGATGACACCATTTCACAGTTTGTTGACTCATCAGCAGATCACAAAGTATGATTTGTACTACAACCTAGAGTCAACCAATACTACTCCAATTTAAAATTATAGCTTGCAGCACACTAATTATGCAAGTCACCAGCATAATTCAGAATAGCTCCAGATGTTGGCTATATTTGATAAACCTGCATTCTGCAGAAAACAAATTTTCTAAAACTTTAGACTACTTTCATATATTAACTTATTTGTAGAAAAGGACAACCTGGAAAATTTGTCATCACAGAAACAGGATCTGTAACCAAGCAAGATTAAGGCATTCTATTATCCCAATGCTGGATCATTATGAAGGTTAACAGTAAAATATTTGTCTCAAATTGATTTAAGGTTAGCAGAGATTTTATTTTTAGTAAGATTTAAAGATGGGTTTTAGCTAAGACCTTTATTTACAGAATATTAGTAGCAAAATGTAAAACAGATTAGCTACACACATGGCTGTGTAGTGTACTGTAGTCAAAGTAGCAGCACTTGCACACAGCAAGCTGAATCCAATCCAAAAGATTATTAATATTGTTCTCATTCTCTTTATATTAAAATAGTGATTACTATTGTAGAGTCCTAAAATAAATAGTACAAAACAAGCTCCATGCGGTTTGTGACACTTGTTATATTATACATGAAGTGCAATGGGACAACACACTGGCTTGGTTTACAATGCACTTCAAGGCATAATTTTTGCTGTTGCAAGCAATAACAGCCTACCTTCTCATCAAAAGGTTTTCAATGCATTTTAGGCTATCTTTGCTATTCTAGTTAGCCTACTAACAAAAGCACATGTTCTGAGGGATGCATTTCATTAGTGTGATCATTACAAGGTGTTCAATGCATGCCTCCAACATGATCTGTTTGCTCTTGACAGCAATAAATGCAACGCATTATCATTTATGCTCCAGGTTAATGTCCTTCAACAGGGGCGAAATCACCACCAGGGGGTGAATTCATGCACTTTAGGGAACAATTTTGTGACTTACCAGATTTGGGGAGCAATTTCAGTTTACTGGGAAGCAATTTCTGCATTAAAAATTTTAATTATTCCAAAAATGAAAACCATACTTCCTAATTTCGATCCAAATAATTTGATGCACTTTCGACACCATGGTTCGTAACAAAAGTCATAAAGTACAAGATATAGGACAGGTAATGTGACAGTCCAACTAACGTTGTCCTGTATAATGCTTCACTGCACTTTAACACTTGACGGCTGGTCTACGAATATATTGTACCTGGATTTCAGCCTAAAACCAGCAGTTTTCGGTTGCCTACCAACACCATAGTGCTTCCGCCAATTGCGCTAGAGAGCTGTTCAAAGGCTCAAACACATTGGCCAGTCTTCTAGTCAGCACTTGAAAAAAAATTTTTGGTTGGGGTTGCAGATTTTTTGTGAGTGACATCATAAGTGAAGTAGTTTTTGGGTAATTTTGGCTCATGTTGCCTGGCCTAGAGCACAACCACTAGGCCAAAGTATTTCGCTGAAGTTTTCATTGGAAACTAGGCTTGAGTCCTAGTCTTTTGAGCCTATGATCGACTTGCTAGCATTTCTGGTTCAAAAGTCATGATCTAAAATAAACTAATTAATTAATTAGCAAATTAGTCAAATATTTTTATGACTTTAGATCATAACTTTTGAACCCGAAACCCCAGTAGGTCATCCAAAGTATCAAAAGACTCAGATTGTAGCCTAGTTTCCAATAAAAACTTCAGCAAAATAATACCATCTAACAGTGTTCTTCAAAGGTTCAAAATAACAACTGGCAAGATAAACACACTATCATTTCACATGTTAGATTCACTGTATTTACATCCTTATGCAACACTAACAGCACGTATGCTAATCAGTGTGACGACTGACCAAGTTTGCATCTGCAACTAGCCATGAAATTTTTGGGATGTTTTAGTGAGAGCTAATCTCATGTGACAGCCACTCTGTTCTTAGACTTTTGTTTTAATGTGGACAAAGGCTGAAAATCCAGCCTAACAGACAGGGGTGGAGATTAGAATTTAGGGGCCCAAGGCAAATTCTCAGAAAGGTGTCCCAAAACAGTTGCCGAGGAGCCCCCTTTCGTACTTTTGCATGAAGTTTAACTTTATTTTGAAGAACAAATCATTTGTTTCAAAGCTTATTAAATGTGAGTCTAGAGTGGTTCATACACTTTTCAACAAAGTAATGCATAAGCTAAGTGTGAAACTCGGAAAGGGTGCTTGCAGCATCTCTGAACAGTGGGGCCCTCTCATTCATCTCCTAATATCCACCCCTGCTCAGAGGTAGGTGGGAACGAATGGAAGCAGACAACGAAAAGAAAGCATCTTTAGTTTGGGTATGATTGCTGCAGAGTGCACCAGGACAGTGTCAGGGATTTTTTTCAGGAACAAGTCACGTGCTGAGGAATCATTTCGCTGCTGTAAATAACATAACTAATTCATTCAGTAAGTGTTATGTCGAGTTTCAATTGCAGCAAATGCAAGAGCATAATTTTCTTTAGATTGCAAGAGTTTGTTTGAAGTGTATTATATGCAAATTATACTATGTCAGCTGGCAAGTATTTACCACAGGACAATTGTCTAGAACAGTGTTTTTCAACCTTTTTTGCATCACGGACCACTTTATGCAATAAAAAAATTTTGGGGAACACCAAACAAAATTTTATAATCACAGTTATGATGTTTAGATTGTTTTGGCTCTTTTAATTTATTAAAATTAACAAGAAAGTCCTATTCGTTTGCTCCTAAAACTAATTACTTTCACGAAAGAAAACATATTTACGCTCATTGCGTTAAACTAGGAATTTTCGACCGGTGTTCGATGGAACACTAGTCAAACTTATCAAATTTCCTGCGGAACACCTGACGATCTTTCACGGAACACTAGTTTTCCGCGGAACACCGGTTGAAAATCACTGGTCTAGAACACTGACATAATCTCAGCATCACTAGGCAGCACTTGTTGTTTCTCGTAGTGGCATATTTCTACTTTCTACAGTATGGATCAACTGTACAGTAGAAACCAGATAGGAATCATAACAGAGGTAATGTGAACTTCACAAAAATCTGTCTCGGTTTTGCTGATATAACACAAGATGTTGATATGCACAATAACAAAAATTCGAGACTTCAGTAAGCTATTGAAGCTGCTGTTCGTGACCCCACAGCCACTCCTCTGTGACCCACTTTGGGGTTGCGACATACTGGTTGGGAAACACTGGTCTATCTCTAGTTGAAGCGTCCAATACTAATATACTATAGGTATTGGAACATACCTAAATTCAGATGAACTCCATTTTGTGAAAATAAATTGTTTTTTGGAAGATACAGAAAATGGTCTAACGATCATGACATTGCTACCACTAAATCATTACATTGACTTTTGCTGCAATTAGGAATATTAACTCCTTGGCTTCCGCTAGGATTCAGCGATTTTCGCAAAAAAACAGCAGTTTTCGGTTGCTTTACCAACGCCCTAGGTCCTCCGCCGATTGCGCTAGAGAGCTGTTCAATGGCTCAAACGGATCGGCCAGTCTAGTAGATTGCACTCAAAAAATTTTTTTGCCTAGGGGGTGTGGTTTTTTGTGAGTGACGTCAAATATCACGTAGGCCGGCAGCCAACAAGTTAATCAAAAGATGTCATGAAGTTTAGCCCAATTATTTTTCTTAGTCAATGGTCACAAATCTCTCCAACTGTATGTCTTGTCATAAGCAAATTTGCCTTGAAACAAGACTTCATGTAGTGGAGCATTGCCAAAACATTGTTTTGTAGGCAAGACATGTCATAGTCAAAGGGTGGGCAAACTGCTTCAATGGAAAAGTCATTTGCAGAAAATCAAAAACACTAACATGCCACAAAACTAGTTTGTACAGTAGTGTCAATACAAAAACAGTAAACAATGCAAGTTTTGCATGAAAGCAGGGGTGCACATTGCACAACCTTTTCGGTACTGCTGGCCAAATTATGTTTAGTCCGAGATATTTTGATTTTTTGCATTGCTTCTGTTCTGCTTCCACAGGTCTGTTTGACTGTAATTTGACTAGTATCCTCATTAGGGATGGGCATTTAGGAATACCGAACCCAGAAGGATTCGGATCCTAAACTATCCGAATCCAAAATGCTAATTTAAACCGGGTAATTGGATTCTGTTTGGATACTCCACAACATCTTTTTCAGTCCATTCACATGCTTTTTTCTCTTGCACTGTGTGAAAACAACAGCACTACTACACATGCACACACATTTTTTTAGTCCATTCACATGCGTTTTTCTCTTTCACTGCGCGGAAACAGTACTAAGTACACACACGCAGACATTTTTTCAGTCCACTCCTTGTGTCTTTCTATGGCAACATGTAGGCAAGTGGAAACTTGGCACTATTGTGCATACACTGACATTTTGCAGTTTACCACATAAGCTTTTTTGAGATACCAACATGCGCAGTGATTTCTGCAGTTACCTAACCGACCACATGCATTTGTAAGTCATTGAGTGCATTGTTTCCTGCATGTTTCAAAATCAGTTGTAGTCGTTTTGTTAACGTGTCAGCTAGAAAAATGCTTGGAAAAAGGAAAACTGCAAATGAGCAGTTGCTTTTGCTTGCACAAATGGCTTGAAAAAATGTATGTATAACTTGCCACGTCAGCTTCTTCTAAAAGATATTTTTCCAGTGCATTAGTAACTACCACCAAGTTGCGATCACGGTTAACATGCAGACATTTGGAAAATCTTAATGTCTTTCGCTACATCAGCGGCGCATCACTTCACTGTCATCACAGGTCCCCTTGCGCTGTGGGTACTTAGCAGTAACGCTGATCAAATATTAGACGTTGCCACTGCAGGTTTCTAATGCGATATGCGAGTGTTTTGGAACAAGCAACAGCATTTCCCTACTAATGTTGTATACAATTATTACGAAACAATCACATCAGTCCATATGTGTGCTCCCTGACACCATTGGTATCTGTGGCTTGACAACAAACCAAACATGAAGATTTCATGAACTTTGGGATATAAAAATGCTTCTAGATGTTCTAAAAATCCCTTGTTCCTGATACAGTGTTTTAAATTCTGAAATCCTTCAGTGTTTAGCAAAGCAAAGGTCATCAGTTGAAATGTAAATTCGAAGTTGTTACGGCCCGTGCATTGCATGTCATCTTACGTGTGCACTACATGTGTGACGTAATAATTGCCTGCATCAGTCGGGGAACGTTTCCCGCACTTGCAGCCATTATTTTTCTGCTGCTTTAGCTGTGCAATGCAGTTGGGAACATGTTTATGTCTCACAGCTGTCGTGTGTAAAGATTTGTAGAACTGTGGAATATTCAAATGTCTTGAAAATGTACCTTAGAAGTTGAACGCGCTTAGAAGTTGAACGCGCGGTGTTGATTTTGGCACGTCGGTGAAGGGAGTTATTTTGGCAAACAGTTGCTTAATTGGATTAATGGCACCACAGGTTTTCACACCATCTGAGCAGTGCGTTTTACACTCCTTTAAAGTTAACTATACGATTAAGCGATTTAATTTAAGTTTACAAATGAAAGGAACATTTCCATTCGAATAGCCGTTTTATGCGAATAACCGTTATATGATTAACCGTACTATTTTCTTATATTTCCAGTTTCGGTTTAGGATTCTGGAATCCTATGCGATAAAACAGTTTATGTGTTTAATTGGTATGAAATTAGCCGAAGTTGTTTGTAGTTGTCTTAGGCCACTAGCCAAGTTTGATTGGGTCTAAGGACATCTATAGCCTAGAAAACTGAGATTTATCCTAAAAAGTATTGTCAAAATCTGACCTTTCATGGCACAACCACTTTTTCCAAGCAAAAATGTACCGCTGCATGAGAATTAAGAAATTTGTTGTTCAATGTTGTGAAAATGTATTGTTTTTATGATAAATTGTTGATTTCCAGTGCCGGATTAAAGAAAGTGCGCTGTGTGGGCCTCCTTGATTTTTGAGTGAATGACGTTTTTTAGCAATTCTTAGGTGCAATGCATTGCAGGGAAAACAATAGGATTCGGTTTTCTGGATTTGGTTTAGCTATTCCGGAATAATTCTGGAATAGTAGACTATTCTGAAATGCCCATCCCTAATCCTCACATATTAGACAAAAGTTTTTGTTAATGCATGGCCACCATAACTTATGTTAAAATACATGTGCACAACCATAATTCTTACCCAAGGCCGCAAGCAGCCACAGCCGTAGGTTGTGCTAAACGCAATGTCTATTAATATGACGTTTTTGTTTGAGTTGCTAGTCTCTGAAACTATGGACAATATGTTAAGGTTGTTCGAATTATTTCTCTTAAGTGTCCATATTTTAGGGTTGCACAAACTTGCAGGTAAAAACCAGGGGCAAGCTGGTTCACATTAGTTAGAACCAGCTGTTTTTAAATAATATTTTTTCTGCAAATGCATTCGCTTTGTCTGTTCATTTTTTTTTGCTAACTAGTTTTACCATAGACATATTATCAGCACTGAAACAATTTCAAAGACAAATAATATTTTAAGAGAATATAAAAATCTTAGGTTGGAGGCAATTTTTAAGCAATGTTCCTGTAGGGGGCCAATTGAACAAAAACGGTTGAAGACTACTCCTCAAGGTTATATGTTTTACTTCTTGGCCATTCTATGAATGTCATAGCTGTTTTGTATTCAGTTATCATATTATGTGGAAAAAATGAACCTTCTGCATAATACATATCTGTTTTCAACACAAATATTATCAAACAAACTCTTTTGAGCAGTTTTGTTGCTAAATGCTACTGTTGCAACATCTCCATTATCATTGAATGTGTGATTCACCATGAACGGGATGTGCACGAAGAATATATAACACCCAGTTATATGTGGCGCGAACAACAAGCAATAATGGAGTGATTGTGGCATGTAATCTTTGCTGATACTGACATGTGAACAATTGAACCTAGCAACTAGCGTACGCGGAGAGTGATCTCTATTGTTGCTTGCTGCCAGAGTGTGAAGCTCTTTGGGCACTTCCCATTGGGCTTTCCATTCACAACACTATCATTGTGCTTTTTATACTTTTCATGGTTGTGCTGTGTCAGATTAGAGCGGTCTACAAGAGTTTTATAGACTGGTAATTTCTGTCGATTGTCTGATGTCATTACTGTTTTTTACTGAAATGGCACTGTCATGAAAATTTGCATGTCACATCAACTGTTCATGTCACTGTGACATCACTAAGTTAAGCAAAGGTGGCATTCTTGACTAGACCTCAAATATATACTAAACCTGTTTTCTTTCTATAAAACACAATAATAAACTTTCATTTAGACACTCAGACTTGATATGCTGACAGGACAGTATCTTTTTCAATGGAAGAAGAGGTTTGTCATTATAATTTTTAATCAGGTTAGTCACTACAATTTTATAACATGGGTTGAGTTATAACAGGGCGTGACCATTACATAATATAGCGCTATAGTAGGAGACAACACTGCTTTAATCTGAGCGTTCACCACCAATGGAAGACCAGTTGCTTTGTTTACTAATTACTCATCTCTTACTCTTCTAGTTTATTCGGTGTCTTGGCATACTGTTTATTTTGGAAACATAAAGATATTATCCATTTTATCATCAATAAACTATTGCTACTATATGGTGTTTCACCCCTAATGAATTGTTATCACCAACCCTGCTGTCACAAGTGGTCCTGGTAGTCAGAGGCAATCAGAAATAAAAATGGTAAACATAGAGAATAGCATAAATTAAAGAGTCTTCGTAGTAACAATTTTCTTCTGGCAACAATAGGCCTAAGAAAACAGAAAAACAAGCAGACTGATAGAAAAAAATATCATTGCTACTTCACACAGCTATAAAATCACAAACATTTTAAAAGTTAAACGTGCCAAGAACATAGCCACAGGTTTTAAACAATCATGTAATGTTTTTGAAGTAGCAGTGGCCAACCAATATATAGTAATGAGTAAGTACATCAAACTTCACTATTCAATCCTCAACCAGTAGGCTAACCACACTGAAGTTGCAAAGTTCACTGGCCTTCACCTTACCTGAAAGATATACAGTACAATATACTACTAAAGTATCTGCAATATATCGAGTTCATCATCATTGCTTTGGAACATATCAACTAAATTCGATAACATTTTCTTAGCACCTTGGACCAACGATGAAATGTGTAGCGACTGCAGAAACCAGGTTACCAGGGTATTGGGAAAGCATCAAGGTGAAGTTAGACGCACTTTTCGGGAGATGCGAGGTTCGGAGAAAAATTTTTCTTCGCAAATCAGCAAAAACAAAGTAGTTTTCTTTACAGCAAATGAAAGGGGTTCAATATTCCATCAATACAAAAGACGTAGGCTGAAAAAGAAACCATTACAATGCAAAAGAATTTGAAAATTAAAAAAATCCGCTCAGAATCTTTAGCCCAGAAACATCAAAAAAGTGAGTTTTCAAACAAATTTCAAACCACTTCCGGGGCAAGTACGTACACACATATCACTGTCTTTGTAATTTAATGCAGATTCTATTTCTGTTAAAATTTTGAACTACATTATTCGGAATCTTGAGATTTCGTACAAAATGTTAAGAACCATTTTTAGACGCAGATAGCGTCTAACAAAGAGAAATCTTGGCTGACAACCTGTTTTTTTCATCCTATATTTAAACAACTTTCCGGAACACGTGCCAACACACATTTTATATCACAGTCTTTGTAATTAAATGCAGATTCCGTTTCTGTGAAAATTTTGAACTACACTATTCGGAATCTTGAGATTTCGAAAAAAACGTTCAGCACGATTTTACGCACAGATAGCATCTCAGAAAGAGAAATCTTTGCTGACAATCTGTTCTTTATCCTAATTTTAAACAACTTTCCGGAAAATGTACGAACATATATTTTATACCACAGTCTTTGTAATTTGATGCAGATTCCATTTCTGCTAAAATTTTGAACTACACTATTCGGAATCTTGAGATTTCGTACAAAATTTTAAGTACACTTTTACGCACAGATAGCGTCTGAGAAAGATAAATCTTGGCTGACAACCTGTTTTTCATCCTAAATTACAATAAGTTTCCGGAACACGGGGGCACACATATTTTATATCACTGTCTTTGTAATTTCATAAAGACATATCTTTGCAATCATTCTTTAGCAACATGGAAGGTACGTTGCAAAGCATTCACTTCAAGTGTCTTTGTTTGTATAGGTTCTTTTTGTGGTTCAATTATGATTGTATTCCTGATTCTATTTGAATAACGTTGGTAGTTTTTTCACTAACCGCCAAACTAAACTGGCCAGGTTTCAGCAAACTCCATGCTAATGTAAGAAGCTTACAAAAGAACTTAGAACCATTGGCAATACTCCTCTCTGAACTTAATCACCCTCCGCATTTCATTGCAGTAACTGAAACAAAAATTAATAAAGACACAGGGCTAAATTTTGAACCTAATATACCAGGCTACTCATTTCCTCATTCAGATACACAGTATGCAGCTGATGGTGTTGCTATTTATACCAAAGACAATATCTCATATGTGGTACGCCATGACCTTTCAGAAATATTGACAGAGGCTGAAAGCTTATGGCTAGAAGTCATACTAAATGGTAAAAAAACAGTATTTTCAGTCATCTGTAGGCATCCAGCCCCCCAATATGACTCCTTCACCAAAGAGTTGGAAAACATTCTGCACAATCTTAGTGATAAAAAAGTAACTTACTATATTTGCGGAGACTTTAACATAAATTTGCTGCAACATGAAAGCTCACAGCAAGTAAAAAACTATACCAATCTAATGCTTGCTTGCTTGCAACTGCACACAACTAATCACCAGACCTACAAGGATTATAGACTACAGTGCCACCCTTTTAGACCATATGTACACTAGCAATATCAAAATGCCCGTGCAATCAGGAATTATAGTTTCAGATCTGTCTGACCACTTGCCTACTTTTGCCATGATTACGTCTACTTGCCTCAAGCAAAAACACTCATCTACAACCCAAAGACATAATTACGAAAACTTGGATAGAAGTACTTTTTTGCAAGAAATAAAGATGCCCAATAAATGCTGCCAGTTATAATGGAAACCCATGTCAGGTGGTGGATAAGATACACTCCATATTCAGTGATACAATGCAAAAGCATACACCACTACAACCACTATCAAGAAAAAGAAGGAAACTCCTCAATAAGCCATGGATCACACAAGCATTGTACAAATCCATCAAAGAAAAAAACAAAATTTACCGAAGTCTACAAAAAAATGGTTTTGAAAATAAAGTCAAATTTGCATATTACAAAAGATACAGAAACCAACTAACACATTTGCTGGTATTGTCAAAAAAGGAATATTATCAATCCCAGTTTTTAATTGCAAGAAATGACAGTGCAAAAACAGGGAAACTCATTAATACCTTATTGCCAGGAAGAACCAAAACTACCTCAACCCCTCCCAGTTTAACCCATCCCTTATCTCGAGAATGCAAGCAAAATCCTGCAGATATAACAAATATCTTAAATGATTTCTTTGTATCTGTTGGAATAACATGGCCAGCAAAATAATTCCTCCCCAAAGCAACAAGACTCACATTGCAAAAATGATCTGTGAGTCCTCATTTTATTTACATGAAACATCAGCTGAAGAAATCATGCACATCATAGACACACTCACAGATAAAAAGGGTGCTCGTCAAAATGACCACCCTGTGAAAATCTTAAAATTATGCAATAAAATTTTATCTCCATTCTTAACAAAACTCTTTAATCTCAATTACATCAGAAAGATAGTCGAAAACAGCAGGGATTTACACCAGTAACATAAGTTAAAGCACGTAACAGAAGTTACTGCGAACAACAGAGGTTAATACGAGTTCAGTTCTTTCATGGAGGAAGAGAGTAAACCATACTGCCATAAATTCAATAGGTCTCAGTCTAACAGAGTGCCGGTAGACTGTTGAATAAGTTTCCAGTGGGAAACTTCTTCTTAACCAGTGGGTTAAGGTCAAGCTGGGCAGGGGCCTCAAGTCCTGCAGTGGCTGGACTTGTTGTGATATCGAGCAGTGCCCCAAGACTGACTGAACGTAGCGCACACGCTGGTATTTATACCTAGAGCCGCACCTCGTTTCTCGTCTCTCATTGGCTACTATTATGACGTCATGAAACGTCATCACGTTGAGTCCTGATTTTTCGGAGTCACCATTGTTTCCGGTTACGTTTTTTACGGTAATTCGGACTGTGTTTTGTTATTATTTGTTTTTATCCGTTTGGATCGAAAGTGTTATTTATTTTTTTATCTGAATTATTAATATAATTGTTTTTATAAGGTTTTGGTTCGCTCTCTTCCTGGTGGTGACTTGAAACAAATACTTAAAATATAAATACACAACAACACAACTAAATGAGTATCACAATGTCCCTGTAGTTTAATGTTCGTAATTGTTGCACTGTTCCCACTGTGCTTCTTCGGATTTCAATACATTCAATGGTGTAGCTTCTTGCTTGCGATCTTGAACGATCCATTTTCTAAATCAAAAAGGCGTTTCATGTTGAGGATGCAATGCGAACTCAACACAACACCGGCAATCCGGTTTACTTAAAATTGTTTTAAGTAAGCCGGAAGCCGGTTGAAACCGAGAACATTCACCCGGATACAGCTATTGTTGAACAATTATGACGAAACAATTACTTTGAATCAAAAACGTAGCTTGCTCAACTCAGGTGTGCACTGCAATTTACCTGAACAACAGCTTGATCGACAATCACGTAGTTGGCGGGGAGTAAATGCTTTAGAGGTACAGCCAAAAGCGCAAAATTTAGGGATAAAAACTTCTGGGTATAGAATACACCTTTGAGATGCTGACGAGGTCCGGCCGTCGCCATCAAAGGTCCGGATTCGGACCGCAGTCCGCCATTTGAGTAGCCCTTGACTAGGGTAACCGTTATGTTTAGCATTTGGGATTGGGGTTTCGTGTTACTGTTAGTGTTTCAAATTAGAGGTTATAGTAAGCATTTAGGGTTAGGGTTCAGTGTTAGTGTCTAAGGTTAGGATTTAGGATTTGTGTTCAATGTTGATGGTTAGGGTTTGCAGTTAAGGTAAATGGTTGGGATATAGGGTAAAAAATTATGGCCAGCATAATCCTTTATCTGAAAAGCAACTGGCATATATTGCAGTGATCAGCAAATTCATTTGATAGGGTTTTTTAGTCTTCTAAATGCGAAAACCAGATACGGTCGTTTAGACACTACCAAAAGTTTAGATAATTCACTTTGGAGTTTGAGCAGGAGTCGGAGTCCTAAACTTTAAAATGTGTCTGAGTCGGAGCAGAGTCGGTGTATATTCAGCCAAAGCAGGAGATAGATAGATAGATAGATAGATAGATAGATAGGTAGATAGATAGATAGATAGATAGATAGATAGATAGATTTATTTGGCGGTACTGAATTAATTGCGATAAATGTACTCACTAAAACAGAAGAAAACGCTGGGGCACCGAAAAAACACAGAGGTTATCTAGTCAGGTGCCCCATAAATTACGTGAGATTGATGGTTCCATAGTGAAGGTTGTGTCGACCGCTAGACGTGCTGTCGCAGTACAGGGTATATAGGTTGCGGGATTAATGGCCAGTTGTGAAGAGGTTACTCTTGTCGGGCACAAATGGCCATGACGTTTAATTGTCATGGACCGCAAGGTTCCAGACAAGAGGAAAAGAAAAACTCGACAAAAAAGA
>Ga0210059_1004573_pt1 | contig 22351 bp, 19 predicted proteins | sample Ectturendosymbi2_FD_188042 | JGI IMG/M metagenome (GOLD analysis project Ga0210059, IMG submission 188042) | Ecteinascidia turbinata endosymbiont from Florida, USA - Sample 2 (SPAdes) (version 2) | ecosystem: Host-associated > Tunicates > Ascidians > Unclassified | place: Key West, Florida...
CAACATGAAAACAACCGACAATAACACGAAAACAACCGACACCAACACAAACAACCGACACTAACCGAAAACAACCGATACTAACACGAAAACAACCGACACCAACATGAAAACAACCGACACCAACATGAAAACAACCGACACCAACATGAAAACAACCGACAATAACACGAAAACAACCGACACTAACACGAAAACAACCACTAACACGAAAACAACCACTAACACGAAAACAACCGACACTAACACGAAAACAACCGATACTAACCGAGAAAAACCGGTACTAACACGAAAACAACCGACAGTAACCGAAAACAACTGGCACTAACACGAAAACAACCGACACTAACCGAAAACAACCTATACCAACACTAAAACAACCGACACTAACCAAAAACAACCGAAAACAACCGACACTAACACACACGAAGGCTTACCCTTTCATCTGTGATAACAGCAGCTGATAGGTGTGGCGTTTGTACTCGAAACAACATTGATGGACCCCTGAATCATGTCGCAAAACAAAATCGACACTCTTCCTTCGTTCAGGCACAACGTCCTCTTCCTGCTCTCCGCCGCCGGTAAGTTCAACTACCAGGGCTCGAAACGGTGGCTCGAGGACGCGCAGGAGGCCTCCGGTGCAGCCGACAGTTCCACCGCCCTGCTGAACAGCGCCAAGCTGGTTTTGTGTCTCGATTCGTTGGCCGCGACGAGTGCGAACTCGCTCCGAATGCATGTTTCCAAACCCCCCAGTCCGGGCACTGTGGCCAGCGCGCTTCATACGAGCATCGAAAAGGTGAGAAACACGGTTGTGATTACTATCAGATGGTATTTGATGCTTGCTCAGGCGGTAGATCAATTTATCAACTACACCAGGGTTTTTTTAAGGAAAATGTTAGGTACCCGATGCGAACCTGTAGGGACCCGATTTCTTTGATTATAGGGACCCTATTTTCTTTGATTCTAGGAACCCGATGATGATTTTCTCTGATTGTAGGGACCCGATTTTCAATTCTGGGGACCCGAATCGGGTCCCTAAGACGCCTTAAAAAACCTGAACTACACTGAAGATTTTCTAAGCTTTAATCAGCGAGAACCGGTCATTACCTGAAACCTACCAGTTAATATGGCAAACTTTTTTCGTACGGTTGCTTAATACATAAAGCGCATCCATTGAAAAATTCAAATGTATGTTGGATTTCAGAAACGGTTTCACAGATTTTTGGTTTCCAAACTCGCTCTACTTTCGGGCCTTCTTGAGTTGAGCACAAATGTTTTTCTACCTTTTGCGACTGTCTCCTCCGACACTGGCGGTGCAAATCCTTTGTACGCAGATGGCCTTCCTCTTTGAAGTCTATGTGTAATTTCTATACTTCAGAAGATGAACGCCTAAAATACAAAATTTTGGTTTGTTAGGGGTGTCAAACTCGTGTTCACTGAGGGCCTCGTTGCCATTATGGTTGCTCTCAAAAAGTCAGTCGTAACTTTCAGAACAGTGTGTGGCTGTTTATAATGTACAAATGTAGCGCATCCAACAGTTGCAAGCTGCTTAGAAAATGTATCATTGAACGAACGGGCGCACGCAGCCGAGCGTAACAAAATGGAAATGCATTGTGGGAAACGTAGTTTTTGGCCAATGCAAAGTGTGAAGCAGCATCGACTTATTTGTAAAAATCTTTCTAAAATCCTGCGGGCCACATTTGGCCCGTGGGCCTTGAGTTGGGCACATGCTATTCTACATGTTTATTCTCTGTCACAAAAATGCTGCCGTTGTTTAAGAATAGGAGCCAATGAGTGGTCTTGTGATAAAGGACGCAGTCGACTTTATTCCTTATTCCCATGCAGCTGAAATTCAACTACGAAGTGAGCACTGCTTTCAAAGCGCCCTGCCCTGCAAATTAACAAACCGCCAGGGATTTTTAAGGTGTTGTAGGTACCCGATTCGAGTCCCTAGAATTGAAAATCGGGTCCCTGGGATGAGAGAAAATTATCATCGGGTCCCTAGAATCAAAGAAAATCGGGTCCCTACAGGTCCATACCGGGTACCTAACATTTTCCTTAAAAAACCCTGAAACCGCAGTAGCTTTTTTCCTCTCCGTGCCCGGAGTCCGGGTCGTCTTCCACAGTGGAGCGTTCCGCGTCGACGAAGCTCACCCGCGCTTTATTGTCAAATCGATTTGAACGCAGATCTCGGCCGAGTCCCATCCCGGCCTGGACACGTCGATCGTGCACAAGAAGATACGTCTGTCGGCCGAGTCCCTGGCCTGGGAGCACGAGCGCTATTCGATCAGGCGACTCCACGCCATCACTATGTCGTCGTTGAGCTCGCACGACGTGAGTGGCGGAGCAAAGCAGTTCTGTCGATTTCGTGTTGATTTTTGCGCTCCAGCAGATGCGTCGTCTCGCGCTTTGCCTCGGTGGCAATCGGAGATGGGTGTGAGTTTTTGCGGTAACAACGATACGGTCAGTTTGAATAATCCTGGCCATTGCTTCGAGAACGACGCCGTGTCATGCTGGGTGGAAATGTGTCGAATTTTTACAATTTAATGACTTTTTGAAGCGTTGAACCGTTGGCTTTGCCGCCAAGACTCTCCCGGGTAAGGTGTTTCCTGTTCATTTTACTTTGTTTGAATAAAATAAGTCTTTTCGAGTTGTCGGACAATCAGTTTCAAACCATTTATTTTCTACATGTTATCGCAAAAAAGGATCCCCTCCGGTTTTCCATCATGGATACGAAAAGCACGGTGTCAATGGAAGCTCTGGCTAGGAACGTCGCGATCATCACCGAATCGCTGCTGCGCTACCTTTACAACGTCACCGAGGTGCATACGTCATCCTGTCCGCTTCGGCGCGCGCGCCTGCTTTTGGATGGAGCTGAAAACTGAGACGCAGTTCCGTTGGTTGTTGCGCGTACAGCAATCGAGAAGCGTGTACCTTTGTTTGGTGCCTGCCCGACACGAACCCAGGGTTCCTACGGGGTCTTGAAAAGTATGGAAAAAAGTTCGGTCTTTTTTCCAGTCTGGAAAAGTCTGGAAATTTTTTTTTTTTGCCTGTTAGTGTGGAAATAGAAAATAATTTACCCGAATTGATCTTTTGACAAGCATTTTCTTTTCATAATACTTAATTCAAGATTGATAATTTTGCTTTCATCGTGTTAACTATCATATAGTGCCTATATTTGACCTGGGTGTGTTATTCGGGAAAGTTTTTAAAGTCTGGAATAAGGCCGGAAAAGGTCTGGAAATTTGTATTCAAAATTGCATGGGAAACCCTGCGCATCTACGCTTCTTCTTTCACGGATCGTTTGATCTTGATATTATTCACCAACTCTAGTTTCGATTCTAATCCGTCTTGTTGTCGCACCATTGCAACAATCTGCCTCTTGTGTTTTGTTGATCAGGACGACGCCGCGGCGCTCGCTGTCGGCGATTTTTCGGTGCAGAAAGATCGCATTCGCGCCTGGATGGACTTCCTCGCCGACCAACCGCGGCCTGCCCAGGTGAGAAGCTATTTTCTTACGCGCGGAGTAGCTGTCTTATCATCTACCCGTAGACGGCTGGGTTGGGAATTCTGACTTTTCTTTTCACTGAGACATTTCGGTCATTTGTTCGAAATAGCTTAAAAACTTGTCATTTTTCGTTTACTTATATTGTTCTATGACTGAAAAAGCCTTCTGCCCGAATCGATTTAATTTTTTTTCGGTCTTTAAAAAAATAAATAAATAAATAAATAAATCGGTCAATGACCACAAAAAGAACATAGCAGGCATTGCTGTTGTCACGCCTGATAGTCGCCGCGTTGCACGCGCATTACTCGTGTTTTTCTCAGTTCAGAAATAGGTTCCCGTGATCTTCTCAATAACGCGTTCGGTACGCGCGAACATTACACCCGCGAGTGATTTGTCATTAACCGCGGTGCGTGACGGAAAACGATGAAACACGAGGAATAAGAACGTCTCGCTTCGCGCGCTAGGTCGTGCTGCGATGCACTTCCGGAAGGGAGACGAGTGTGTGCTGCATGTGCTGCAGTGTCAGTCGCCAAATCGTGCGAAAAAAACTGATCGTTTGGCGCCGCAGTCTGGAGCAACCTGTCGTTACTTGTCTGCCACGGTTGAATGCGTGTCACGGATGAACGCCCGTCAGCCGTGTGCCGCTTGTGTTGATTTTCCAAAAGCCGTGCAGTGACAGTTGTATGTTTACGAATCCGCTTCGTTGCCACACGCTTCCTCGAGTCTGTGTTGTCACAATCGGCATTGTGTCGTAGATTCTCACAGAAGACCATCCGGTGGTGATGGCGCTGGAAGCCGAGCTGAGCCGGCACGCCAAAGCGACGCAGATGACCAAGTTCAAAGCGGACAAAAGGTAACGAATGCCCGAATCGCCTGGATCTTTGTTGCGGAGCGTCGTGTTTGTTACTCCCGGCAGCTGGCGCGCGCTTACCCCGGAACCATCGTGCGCCAAATGGAACCCGTGCCTTAAATGTCTAAAGTACAAGGGAATGCTAGTGTCTGAAAATCTTCACCAGGGCTTCAACACTTGATCTTATATACCCACTCTGGTTTCGCTGGCTTCAGGAACAGAGAAGGTGACCTCATGTACATAGCCTCAGCTTTGAATTTAAATGGTTTCGTCAGTGTTGAAGCGGCCTGTAACCGACCCGGTCGTGAATGAACCTACGTGTAAATATCAACTCCCATGCGCTCATAACCTAGTCTCAAGTACACAGACCATTGAATATTCCTTTGAAGCATCACAATTCGGCCGCAACATTTTCAACGTCCGCCTTTTTCTTAATTTGGTGTGTGTTAGCCATCCACCTCGCCGTGCCCGTTTATCTCCCTCCATCTTCGCCGTCATTCCCGTTTATCTCTATCAGCCACTTTGTCTTCGCCTCCAAACTGAATTGATGCTCGCAAGAACATTGCAATGAACACTGCACGCTCGTTGTGTACGTCAGTAGTTCCCAACCGAGGTGCCGCGGCACCCTCTAGGGCTGTTTTTTTTTCACTAAAACATTTCGGTCATTTTTAGCTGTGACATTTTGGTCACCGAGATATTTCGATCATTTTACTCACAGTTGTATTAAAACTCGCCCTAAAGTGTTTTTTAGCCGATATTTTCAAATATTCTGACCGAAATGACTTAATTTTTTTCGGTCATTTCAAAAAGATTTCGGTCTTCGATCGAAACATGAACGAAAAAAAACAGCTCTAGGGTTCTATCCACAATACTCGCGATCCCGCGAGCTAATGCGTTTTTCAATATATCATCAAAAGCAACATTTTCAAAATGTCATCAAACCTTAAAACAAATTGCTTCGGCTTCGCCACTGGCTGCCATGAATTATATTTCTCTTACGTAGGGCGTCGCGAGTCATAAAAAGGTTTGGAAGCGCTGGCGTAAGCTGTTCAGGCTGCTTTCTGCTGCACGTAAGAAAAAAGGAACGCCTGTGGTTGGCACTGGTTCTTGTACTGAGCAAGGAAGGATGCCGTTGACCACCGTTTCCTGCAATCCATTAAAATCGCTGCAGTGCGGCGATCGAACCAATCGCTGCAGTGCGGTGATCGCTGCGGCATTTTCAGCCTTCGGAGGCCAAAAATGCCGCGCGTGAAAAAAAAGTTGTTTGCGTGGTCGGCGTGGCGATAGAGACCGCTGCCGACGTCACTTCCGCGCTTTGTGCTGCTCTGCTCTCCGGTGCTGCGAATCAGCCTTTGTGCTACTTCAGTGCAGTGGGTTTCAAGCCCAGATTTGCTCTTGATCATACATCATGGTTGGCGGTTGCGCCGCGGATGAATTTTATTTTGCTCTGTAAAAAACGTTTGTAGGTGGACTTCTTTGCTTTGCGCGAAAAATCTGCGCAACATGTTCATGATTTGTTCTCTTATACCGGTGGTACTTAACCTTCTTTGCATATCTTACCGTTTCATCATGCAAGACTGCCAGATTTTCCACAACACACTCAATGCTGCTCGTTTATTGAAAATACGACATTAACGAACTCTTACAGTCAAGAATGATTTAGAAAAATCTACGCTGGCTGCTATTTATGGTTTAGTAAATTTACCCCCCCCCCCTTGAAAAATGAAATTTACCCCCAGGTTGAGAACCAAAGTCGCCACCACGTCTGTGCTTTTGTTCCTTCAGAGACCCCGACTTCCGCTTTTACGACGCCCTGGTGCTTCAGATGAGCGCGTCCATCGTTCGCTCGGCCGTGTTCGACCTCTACGTGACCGTCCTCGTGGCCGCCTACCTCGCCTGCATCTACGTCGTCGTGCTGGTAAGCAGGCTTGTGCAGGGAAAAGCATGCGTCGGCGCTGGCGTCTGTCGATCGAAAGTTAAGAAAAATTCGCTGCGCTTCTGTCAGAATGTGTTAAAACTGAAAGTTAAGTCTTGGTTTTGTGTGTTTCACAAACCAGCATTGCATTGTCAGTGGTCGCCGGATATCCGGCGAGTTATAAAGAATGAGTCAAATTCATTCTCGAGCTTAATGCATGTGCGTTACGAACAGTGTTGTCAAAGCCAGTTCGGACTCGATAGTCAGCCGAAGTTAATTTGGAGTTGATACATTTTTTACTACTTGATACTCCACCGCCGTAAGACGCGGTGTGTCGAACAACATTAAAACCTTACTCAATTATAAAAATGTTTTTGTGCAAGTTCCCCGGGTTGGATGAGGGTTGGGTGTGAGTAGAACTTCCTGTCTAAGACCAAAAGTAAGGATTGAGTTTATTGTTATTTTTTTGGGAGGACGAGAATCAAACAGAAAAAAATCCATCATGCAAACCCTGCTCCTTCATACGCGTTTGTGTGCTTGGATCGTGGTTTGCACACATTTGCCAGGAAATGTCGGTGGTCGAAGGGTTGCGTCTTCGAAATCGAACGAGTTTTAGGGGATTTCCCGTTCTCACTGCTGCTATCATGATCAGGTTGCCGTTGGAAACGGAACTGACGGGAACTGCTCTTAAGTGTGAAATTACCTGCCATTGCAAGGCCACGCTACTACAGTGTTCATTATCTGTCCGGGTTTGGCGTGTGCGGGCCCCCCGAAAAAGGCTCGCAAAGTTCCAGGTTTCCTTCGAACATCACGTGATTCCGTCTCGATGTGTGTGTGTGTGTGTGTGTGTGTGTGTGTAATTTCAGTCATCTGTCAGTTCAAATTCTAAACAGTATTAATATGGAACAAGTGGCCTCCTCCACGTAGTTTTGCGCGCACGGGCCTCCACACATTGCAATCCGGCACTGTTGCCTGGCAACGTTTGTCTGAAGGGTTAAGGAGTGAAATGTGCGTTTTCGGCCTTTTCCTGCCAAGTTCTCATTCGGGCGCTTTGTTTCTTTCGTCAGAAATTCAAAGGAATCCTGTTCGTCGCCCGAAAGTTCAGCTCGCTGCCAAAAGTCAAAGTTCAATGACCTTTCTGTGCAAAGGTCGACGTTCTCGACGCGAAGCTACTCGAGGTCATCGAGCCTGCGTCGTTTTTCTACTTCGTCGTCACGCGGTACTGACAATTAATCGAGCAAAGCTAAACCCGCTGCCTGAACCCATTCCCGGGCATCGGGTTGAACGCGCGAGGAAGCAAGCGCTTCCCGAATTTGAAACGCGCGCTTTTCGTTCCGGTCGGTTTGTCACGCTCGTGAAGCGCGGCCATGACGCGCTGGCTTGCGGTTTGTGATTTGCAAGCCGCGCTTTGATCGACGTGTTCATTTTTATGCAAGCATTCTTTTCCCGCATCTTTTCGTCACGCTTGCGTAGTCACGGCTCTTTGCAAGCGGCAAATATTCGCTGAAGCGTGACCACTCGGCAAGCACCCAGATGTGTGGCAGTGCAATCACATCGAATTCGTTTGCTGGTACCGCGTCGAACGAACGTGTCAAGTGTCACGCGATGTGCGTGTCAAGTGTCACGCGATGTGCGTGGCAAGTGTCACGCGATGTGCGTGGCAAGTGTCGCGCAATGTGCGTGGCAAGTGTCGCGCAATGTGCGTGGCAAGTGTCACGCGATGTGCGTGGCAAGTGTCACGCAATGTGCGTGGCAAGTGTCACGCGATGTGCGTGGCAAGTGTCACGCGAGGTAGGTAGAAAGTGTCACGCGAGGTAAGCGACTAGTGTCACGCCTGGTAAGTTTGTTTCAGGAAGAGTTCAAGAAGGTGATCCCTCCCTCGGTGGTGTTCGAGTCAAAATCGCGGCGAGGGTTTCACGCCGTCGGCGGAACGGAGTAACAGCCACCAAGTGAACCTTTCGACCTACGCCCGATGTGTCGTGCTGCCACGAAAATGTGTCGCTCAAAATAGCTGAGGCTGGATCGGGTCGCGATTGCTGTGCGACGCCTACTTTACGTATCAGCGCCAAATGCAGTGTTTGTCTTTCAACCTGGAATCGCTTTCGGGAAGCTGGGTTTGGAGCGCGCGTCGTTCCTATACTTGTCACTTCCCGAGAACCTGACCGCTTTCGATCGCTTGGTTTCTGTCTGCGTTTTTTGCTGAATTGCATGTCGGCTTCACTCGGCAAAAACCTCCCGCGCCTTTGAAGCCGCTGCTTCGCATTTCTCCGTTCGATCTATTTCGCTACAATCGACTGCCTGCGAAGGTTTGTCAGCTCGTAGTTCTACGTCACGCGCAAAAACATAACTTTTGCGTCCTGTGACTGCGAAGGGCGCAGCAACGGTAACATCCCGGTGCTCCGCTCTGCATTCGAGTGCGTTCGCGGTTCCGCAATCTCCCCCCTCCGTGTAAAGGTTACATTTGCGGTCGATTTGGCGTCAAGCAATGCACGGGTGGTGGGAGTGGGTAGTTTTCAGTCGAACAAAATTTGCACCAAAACTTTGCCAACTCTGCGCCTTTCATCTGCTACTTGTCTATGCTGCTGATTCGTGTCTTTTGTTGTGCTTCGCGAAATTCAAACCATAACTACCCGTTATTTTTCAAACGCGCGCGTGTTTCACGTCGAAATGTCTTCACACGGAGCCGCTTCGAGTCCTGCCATGACACCGGGTGCTTTGGTCGCAAGGTGGCGTCCGTGACAAACTGCAGTCGGGCCCTTCCCCCTCTATCGCTGTCAAGTTTGATTGTTCACGTCATCAGACGCTCCGTTTCTCTACGTATGTGTTTGTGCATGCGTCTTCTGTGCTGGTCGGTCGTCTGCTTCGTTCGCACACTCAATCCAGGCCAAAACCTGCAGCAAGGGGTTCCCAACCTGGGGCACACGTACCCCTGGGGTTCATTTTTTCTATCTGAAGGGGTATATTTATGGTTCAGCCTCATTTTGAACATTTTATTTTTAGTAGCTTTGAGACAAAAAAAACGGAGTCTACCTTTATGGTTCTGAAAATGTAAAAGTTCTGTTAAAAGTTCAGTGGATTTTTGTTATTTTACTCAGCCTTTTTTGCCATAAGAAATTTAGGGGTGCATGCTCATCTGTCTGTCGAAATGCTGAAGGGGCACATGATCAGAGAAAGGTTGGGAACCACTGGGCTTTTGTATCGATCAACTCAATTTCTTGTGGACAGGTGGGGAATCGACCACTCACCCTTGTGCAGCGCAGCAAGCCCGTGACGTCATAAGCAAGGAGAGGAAGCTTTGCGCTCGATGCGCGCTTCGCAGTCAATCCGAGCGTAAAGCTTCGAGAAAATTGCTTCAGAAACGGACGCGTTGATTTTTTTCGATTTGAACAACGATGTTTTCTCGTGCGAACGTAATTGATTTGCGATGGAAATACAACAAAGCCTCTGACGAAATCTGAAACCTTGCAGGACGGTGTGGCACGCGCGAGATGTCGGTCGTTCGCGTGTGAAGCCGAGGTGTGTTGCAGGTGGGAAGCTGACCCCGGTCGTGAACTTGAGTTGGGCCAGATCTAAGCGTTAGTGCTGTGTAGGTTTGCGGGTTGATCAGATGGAACGCACGGCTCACTAACTATGTAAATCCGAATCATAGCCTGCACTTCGCGCATCACCATAGATTTGCACAGGGCTGGAAAGGAAATGTCCTCGAACGAGCGGATTGTTTCGTCGTAATCATTGAAAATCATTTGCTGACCGATCGCACTCTGCGCGATTAAAAGAATTCCCCATGAAACAACAAACCTTAAAATCTTCTGTTGTGTCTGCGACACGTTATTTCCGCCAGGCCATAACAAAAGACCCAGCCGGGCTCCTTGATCGAAAATATTTGCAGGATGTAGCACGGAAGGTAAAGCGGGCCAACGGTCTGCTGAAAGAAATCTTGCAATATGTTTTGACGTCAGATAGTTGCTGTAGTTCTATTGGAATACTTCACAATAAAATGACATCAAAGCGCCATATTTTGCTGCGAAGATTTTCCCTTCAAAATACAAAGTGTCAACGTCGTGACTGCGAAACGTAAAAGCCGTCAAATAGCGGGAATGTTGTGATGCATTCAGGGCTGTAACAAGGGGGGCACGATGCCCCGGGCGTCGAAAAGTCCCAATGTCGCAAGTACTTCTATACCTAAGGTGCGAACATGGAAGCGCCAAACTTGTTTCTTGCCCCGGGCGTCCTCAAACCTCGGTTCGCCCCTGGATGCATTCGAACTTGGTTGTCATGGTGCTGTTTTCCGTACTGATGGCATCCGGTTTGTGAAATACTGACCGATGCTGCGCTGCAAGGAGTTGGGGAACGTAGCGCAGAAGCTGCTGTTTCGAAAAAAAAGCAATTAGTGAAAATGGGTTGTAAATAGAAAACGTGCAATTCGTGTATGTTGTCAAAGTTTCAAGACCATTAAACTTGTCAAAATGTCATCTCTGTAACTATTTCCATGTTTTGCAAGACAATAACGCGCTGTTATGCAGTCATAAGTTGGCTGATTAAAACCAAGACATTCAGGATGCATTTTCCAATGGTCGGGGCATTCGGGCGTGATTGTAGCTAGAAGTGTTGTCATCACCATTTCAAACGAAGATAAGCGCATTGTCAAGAGATGTACGAGATAAAGCTAAACTATACGTTTAAGTTCGGCAGTTGGTTCCAAATCCCCACTTGTTGGTGAACAAGCGATGCGGGAGAATAATTCGGCTGAAGCCCACATTATCACGGACGCAACTGTGTTTCAATGGCTTCGACTAGATTGTGGATTTGTTAAGCAAATATACGGACGTCGCAACAGTACACCCTCTTTCTATGATCCGCTTGCGCTAATCCGTTTTTGAAATATCCTAATCTTTCTTCTCCGGTTTTCAACAACCTTCGGTGGGCTAGCCGGCCAGACGCCGGTTTATGTTGAATGCGGTGAAGTTTGGTTTTGTCAAAGAAGCTTATTATGCGAGTCAGGATGCGGGAGGAGCAGTTGCGTCGGCGGAGAGAATAGCAAGCTCAAAAGCAGACGTCAAACTCAGCTGCAAAACCAAACCTACCGAGCGGCACAAGTTATTAGTTGTGACCACAAGGTCCTCATGTTTCTTAGCGAGCTTGTACAATAAAATTGCCAGGCTGATCCCCCAACGGCTGCATTCACGCGTTTGTCATTTAACTTAACGCACTTCTGCTGAACCACTGAGCGCTTCAGATCAGATTGAGATCATTTGGTCAGTGGGAGTGAGAGTGAGATGTATCTATTGGCTGAGCACGCACGGGAACTGAATGCAGTTTTCTCGGTTACATTCGTCGTGAACAGTCATATTACGGTCTGCGCGCCGCTGGCCGGATAACGGCTTTTTGTAGGAGGCAGTCGACAGTTAGCAATTCTCAGATAAAGAGGTCTTGAAAATCCAATTTTGAGGTTGAATTCGTCTCTCTTTGGTTTTTTCAAGTCATTTTCTGCTATGCCACTGACTAGTGTTTGTTCCTGGAACGACTGTCGTGGCCCCTCTGCTTACAGGTAAGTAGAAATTCGTTAGGCGTGGGGTTTTACTTCAGCGTAATTCCATCAGGCGTAATCGTCTGAAACAGAACGCGAGCAATCGGTTGGAAATCCGCTTACTTTTGTTGAGATGAGAGAGTGGTTTGGAAATCCTTTCGTCAAAGCACTACATTAACCAATAAGCTTGTTTCGTCTGACAGTTGAATTTGCCCTTGAGAAAGTCAAGAGCTCTCTCAACGCAAGAGGTGACGCGCTGAATTTACAAAGTGCCGCTGAGGCACGCACCTTGATGGAGGCGTGCCGCAGAATTAGTTAGTTTAACGAGCGCAGCGAAGTTTTCGCGTCTTCATCGCGGAAATACCGCACTACTACTGAGTGTTAGCAAACTTCTTTTTCGGGGCCTTGCCTCTTGAGCCAGAATCCATTAGCGTTTTGGGGTTCTTTCATATTCACATTGCAGAGGTAACAGTAGTGTATTTTTCTCGCTGCTTCCGTTTGTGTTCACAGAGTAGCGACTTTCGCATAGTTCCACGCGCTGAATAAAATATTTGCAGTAATATTTGAGGTTATCAGTTTAATTGCCGTTGGCATCCCAAATGATCGTTTTGAATGACAGCTACAACTGTTGCAATGTGAAAATAGCGATGCAACTGACAGTTACAGCTCGAATATAACCAAAATGTGCCCAATACAATACTCTGGTGCATGTGAACATCACGTATTACTACCAGACGAAATATGTTCGTTTTAGTTGATGTCATTACAGTTATGAACAGCAGCGCCTGAAACAGAGATGGGCAGCTCTCTATGAGAAGAATACATGCCATGCTTATAACTGGGAATGTTATTTCTTGAAAATGTTCACAAAAAATTCTAACAAACCCGTCGTGATTTTGGTGCCACAAGAGAAGAGTAAAACCAAAGCCGTTTCCTTTTCGAAAACGCTGGGAAGACAACGCCCCTGTGGTCCCCGCGATTACACTACTGGTCATACCTATGGGAAGGTTTTTGTAAGCCTATCATTTCATTCTGCAAAGCGCGCTTCGCGCAAATGGCTGTTCCAGACCATTCCGTTCTCGAACCGTCGCCAGAAAATTTTCAGTAAGGGGGCCTTACGTTTGCGCATGGGGCTTGACATTCCTAAAATTAAATAAAACTCCACTGATTGATAGTGTTTCATATTTCAATTTGAAGGGTCTTGGAGCTTTGTTTGGGGGCTAAGCCTACCAAATCCCCCGTGGTGACGGGACCATTCCGTTCAATAAAATAGTTCCCTCTTTTGTTATTTCTAACCATCTGAAACACATTACAACGTAACTTTTTGTTTGTCTGGCATGCTGGAATGTTATTATGTCTCTGACATCTACCCAACGACTGTCGTATCCAAGCGCTAGGACTACACATCTGCTGCTTTGCAAACCTGTCTGTCAAAGAAAAGTATCGGAAATTACGCAATTATTTTAGGTTTTTGAAACATTTCGGTGTTGTTGCATTTCACCAATCCTCTGTTTCAGCTCGGAGCTTTTTCGCGTTTCTTCCACCACAGTGATGCTATGGTGTAAACACAAAAATCTTCTTAGTAACGACTTCGCTATTACATAAGCAAGGTGATGTTAAACTAACGCCAAATCTGTAAAAAACACAGAACAAAGATTGAAAAACGCGGAATCCGGGATGGGTACAGAAAACTTTATCGAGGGATTTTCGGAGTGCAATATAACTTTTGAAGAACAAAAAGTATGCTGCTATTAATATACTATGCAAGCCCCGAATCACTCCTAGTTAGCAGACGCTTTCACGCTTTCTTAATTCAATTCTCTGATCTCAAAACCTGGATGCTCACCAAATATTGTGGAGTAGTTATTTTTAACGCAATCATAGTTTGGAAAAAGTACACGTTACATGGTTACATTTGGGGGATGTGAAATGAAAATTTTAGGACGGAGACCAAACCGCTTCATTGAAAACAGAAAACTTTGAAGTTCGACTTCAAATAATGTGAATGAATCGAGATGAACAACTCAAAGCAAATAGCGAATTCTAGTTGTACACATAGGGAACAGCTCACTCGTCAAAACGTGAAGCAGTGACGGTAGAGGAATGTCACAGATTAAAAAAGTTACAAAAACAGAACTATTAGTATTAGACAGCTATAGGTATTTCGGTGGCTGTTTTAACTTGAAAATTTCTAAACGCTTTAAACAAGCAAATTTCATCCGTTACATCGGTAATCACATACCATTAATCATGGTTGCTTCTTTGTGTGTTCTAGGCAGGCTTTTGAAAAAAAATTTTTCGAAATACGAAAATGCAAAGTTATTTTCGACAACATAGCCACGAGTGCTGGAGATATTTATTTTTCTTCAAGTCAGCAAAAAAAATATTCCCACCATTTTCATCACCGATTTCAAGCACCTGGGAAAAGAAAAGTGAATTTTTTACTTCTGGTGATGCACAAGGTATTATTTCACGCATTGGTGCAGCGGGTCTTTAAAATAGTTACGAATACACTCGACACTATGTCAGTGTAAATTTATCACTGCATGACTTTCTTGCTCAGCAACAGTCGACAACTAGCGGTTAGTTATGGACAGCTTGTCTTATTTCTAAAAGAGCAACAAAGCTTATGATATCACATTATATTGTTGATCCTCAAGAGATACATTTTACTTGCTTGAAAGCGATTGTGCTCGTGTGGTATCTAGTTTTCGTCGCTCGACGACACAAAGCGGCACCGGCAAGATCGTATTCTGCTGGCGATCGACATTATCCAGTTCCTAACGATTTTCTTCAGACAATGGCGCGCCGACAGCGCGGCCGGCCCTTGTTTCCCAGCTTGGGTAAACAAGCTCCTGTTTTATTTCCAACTTCGACGTGTTGATTTAAGCTGCCTGGGTTTAATTGTTACGTCGGGCGCAGAGAAGCAGCCCTTCGCAAAACTTGAAAGCAATGTCAAGAGTTCAAGGTTTCCCTGAAAGAAACACATGTGTTATAGAAGCCGTGATAAGCTGTAAACATGCTATGTAGCCTCTAAAGAACAAGGTGTTGTATATTTTGTTGGCAATACTCTGTGCTTTGCAAGGTTTTGCAGTGTGGTAAGAGTAGTTTGAATTATGTAGCCAACATTTTCTTTTTTTCTAGATGAAACCCTTTGCTGTTTTCTCAAAAGCAGGTTTCGTATTGGATGCTTTAGGTCTTTCGTGTAAAACGTTGAGGGAATATTTAATACTTAACTAGACGTCATTGGCATAGAGTGCTGTTTTGTTAGGAAAGCAAAAGACCTTTAGAAATGAGAATCGACAGATTTGTCCCTGAAAATAAGCGCACTGGTGTGTCTGTCTATTACACTGATTACAAAAAAAGATTGTCTGTCGATGATACGAGAAGCATGCCTACTTCTGTCCATAGGAAGAATAGACCTCACCCACCGAAAGTAAGTAACCCAGCAATTTTTCTGGAGGTGATCGATTTAGCGAAGTGATATAAGAAAATCGTCAGAGATTTAAAAGCAAAAATGTGTAAATGCTGCAAATGTCGTTAAGCGTATTCGAAACCCCTTTTACTTACCTCAAAGTTATCCACTCGATACACGCAGCGAAAATTTCATAGAATTCAAACCAGGAGCGCAACCTGCTGATATTTTTAGGGTGGGCGAAATGATTGCACCATGTTGTTGTACTATTTTACCTAAAAACTAAACATGTATTTGAAAATTTCGGGAAGCAATTGCCCGGTTGCCACCCCCTGGTTGCAGGCCTGACTCAAATTGAGCTTAGCGCAGTTGTTTTTCAGTTGTTTAATTAAGCAAAATCTTAAAGGGCGCTATTTAAAAGAACCTGTTCTTTGTTTGGGTTTGCTTGGAATGTGATTTTCTCTCTTCAATTAACGACACTCCTGGTATGGCCGTCGAAAACATTCTTTCCTTGGTGGGGCAATAGTGTTTTTTTTTCAGGGGCAACCAGAAAGATTTTTCCAGGGGGCGACTAAAAAGGGTTAACTTTATTTTATTTTTAATATTGTTTTCATCCACTCGAAACTAAGAAAACAACCTTTTTTGCTAAAACTTTAATAGAAAAATGTCAAATTTCAAAATCCAGGGAGGCCTTGACCCCTTGTCCCCCCTTCCGGCTCCCGTGACTCCTGGTTTCACGCGTATGCAAGACACTGTGAAACAAGCTTGGATCTGAGGTTGAAAGTAGTGGAGCACAGAATGCTTGTGCTCATAACTGCGTGGGTAACTATGCGATTACAATAGAAAAACCTTGACAGGAACTCATGGGTCCCTACCTTCACTAGTGACGACAGCAACATCATCCTGTCGTCACCAATGAACTGAACTGTAGATTGTAGTATTTGATATTCGGTTCTCGCTGTCTTCAGTACAAGAACCGAGTATCAGATTGCATCAACTGATGTTTTGTAACCAGGGACGCAACCAGCTGAAATGTTTTGAGGATGAAAAATGATTGTAACTTGTTGTTGTACCTAACAACTAAAAAACTCATTGGCGCTTTCACAATATTTTTAAACATTGTGAGGGGGACTTTGTCCGGTTTCCCCCCTGGTTGCGGGTCTGTTTCTAACCACTGCTACTGCACGAATGCGGTGACACGTGACTGATCGAATGCCAACAGAAAGTCTTTCTTAGAGTGCTTAATATTTAAATTGCTTTCAAGCGAGTGCTCTGCGTGGTCCCCCTCAGTGGTCGCAATCAGGGATCCACGCACCCCTGTTGGTTGATGAAAAGGTTTTGCAGAATCTTAGAACTTTTGTTTTTGGTCGCATTAATAGATGCAACAGTTTCAAGCGATATATTCTTAAGCAAACAGAGATCTACGTTTTACAGCTCAATTTTTAGATTAATGGCATTTTTGTCTATGATCAAGATGTACCTAACGTAAGTTTTACACAAGACATTTTAGTAGCCATCTGTATTGCGTGAATATTACTCTTCTGACGCAGCCTATGTTTCGTACAAATTTAAACAATCACGTAACAGGCTTGGTATTTGGTTCATGTCCAGTAAAAGTGTGTAAAACTTTGGGGTAAGTGATAAATGGTCCATGTGCAGAAAAAGTGTGAAAACCATTGGCGGGTTTTGTCATGGGTTTCGACGTATAGGCTTATTTGTTTGGACGGTTTCAAGAAACAGATGAAAACTTACCAGTTCCATTGTCAGTAAACATTTGAAAAACTAACCTTGCCTCCTGAAGTGACATTATGAAGTATAAGCATACCTTGGTCTTAAATAACATTAAGTTGATCTGCCAAACGCTACACAAAAAGTTCCTATATTTATCTCAACTGGAATACTGTATTGTTGCTTTCAATAAGTCGGCGTTTTGGGATAGTAATAATACACCGCATGAAAGACTGTTGCTAGGCAAACCGCATGTTCACAAGTTTTCTGTAAACACCACTTTTCAAAAGTTTAGCCTTCTGACCACTAAAGGCGCTACCCAGCGCATATTTCAAAAACGCACATCCACACTCCTTTACTTAAACTAAAGATGATCTTTTCAATTCTTCACGGTATTACCGAGCTCGAGCCTCGTAATGATTGCAAGCATATTTACTCTCCACGAAAATCAAAACAACTCAAACTTTGTTGAGAGCTGTAGCCAGGTCAGAATATAACACTTGTTCGGCCCTTGCATCAGCAGGTAAAAAAACGTAGTTGCTTGTTGCCGCTATTGCAACATGGAGAGTTGATAAAAAAAACGTTACAAAACAAGGAAAACAACAATGTGAAATGTGTCTCTAGCCTTTGTATTTTAAGAGTTTTACCTTTCTTATCTTTGCCTGTCTGTTTTTGTAATAACGGATTGAAAGATGAGGGCAGTTATTTACGTTTCAAAGTGCAGTAGCGACTGATATTGCAACACATTGCGTACATGCGAAGATATTACTTCATTTTTCTTAAGCTAAGAAGAGAAGCAGGACTTGCAAAATTTTTCGCCAAATATTGTAAAATACGCGTAAAGGTGTACAAAAATAGAACATTCATGCATACATAAAATTGTGAAACAGGTGGTAGGAAAACGGGTTTTACTCTAGATGAGGACTGTTGACGGCGAATATATCGCAGGTGCATTGAATATACTTGACAAAAAATCATACAGTTGCACGCTGTTTTAAGTGGCAGGTCCGCTCGGTGATTGGAAGTCAAGGCAACAGCAGGTGAAGGCTAGAAAGGGAAATTATTTAAACTCTTAAACACTTTCATCAGCACTGCAGCTCAGGGTTAAGCCGTTTAAATATATCTGTTAAAACCTATACGTTTGAGACACCCTGATGGTATAAGCTGCAGGTACCTTTAGCAACAGCATTTTGCGAATTAGTCTAGTTTTAAGTTGATCAAAACTTTTTTGTGAGAATTGTGTGAGCACTTAGTGCTGTTATTATAACCGATGTTTGTTAGGATGCACAGAAAAAACAGAAAAATACCCGGAATTTACGAAAAAAACGAAATGCCACTCATGAAATGGTCGTTTGATATGCATTTGTTTAATCTGAAAATGTTCAGGGTGCGCACTGCCCCTCAAAGTTCGAAATCGAATCAGGCATTGACGTGGAAACCCGAAAGATTTATTGTACGAAGACAAAATTGTATTAAACGATGATTTTCGACTGGAATTTCGTATTGTATTCAAGGGTTATCACACTCAGCCATGGAATCAATTAGCATTTTTTAGATTTAGTCAGTTCAGTGATTTTCACAAAAAGCATGAGTGTCGAACAAAGCGTGCAGGGCCAAAATCACAGTTTTGTTGGAGTAAGCATGTCCAAATGAATTACAAACCACTGGCGTAGAGATATAGCTTAGATGGAGTAGCCAAGCGGAACCAGTGATATCTGTTGATATGCATCTAAAATTAACAACATCAAAGCTAGTTAATTTCTCTTTGAAAAAAGCTGAGAGGTTTTGTGTTTTTGTCGAGTCAATTGTGATGTTGTTCATTATTTCATTAGTCTTCTGAAGAACAATGCTTTCTTATACTGACAATTACTGCCTCAGGTTTTATGAGTAATGATGTTACCTTGACATTTTTCAATTCCTTGCTCAACAAGAGAAATAGTCAAAAACGTCGAAACAGTACGTGACAAACTAAACAAAAATTATGTGTACGTTGAAGTTTAAAAAGATGTGAACTCACAGTTTAAATATGCTAAATTTTACTTCATGCTTTCAAAAAACTTGACGTTTTCTGCCATCAAAAACAAACAAGCCTGTTAAAAGAAATGAAATAAAAAATAAAAATTAAATGAAATAAAAATTAAAAAAATAAATTAAAAAATTTAATTAAATAAAAATTAACTAAAAAACACTCGACGTTTTCTGCCACCAAAAGCAAACAAACATGTTTAAAGAAATTAAATAAAAAGTCAAATAATTTCCAAGTTTTTCATCGGATGAAGTGTTTTTTATTTGGTCTACTGGATTAACGAAAAGCTTGTCCTGCAGATGCGAGACGTCGAACCTTGCCTGCGAACGTCTCTGAAAGTCGCAGAAACTTTCTGTCTTGATATAGTCTAGTACTTTTCTATGTGTGCATAAAGAAGGCCATGCGTAACTTAGACAAGTTCACGATAACCCTGAGTAGCAGAAACATACTAGAATCTGTTGCGAAACAGGTTTTGTTGAGCTGCTGCATCAAACAAAATTCAACGAATCTTTTTGCAGAACTTTCTCTTTCCTCGAAACCAGTCTGACAAAGGTGTTGCTCTGCAAAACCACATTCGAAATGCTGTTCGCAGTTATTTGAACGAGGTCTACCACGCAGCACAGAGCAACGGCGACACTTACTATCCTCCTTCGGCTTTCAGGCCACCCAGTGCCAATCAAAGTTATTCACCGTTGCAACGACCTATCAGTAAGTAACGTTTGGGGAATGAACGAAGAAGCATACTGTTCAAAGGAAATGTCTAAAAAAATGCTTGACAAAGTATTAGTACGAGGCGATAACAAGCGCAAAAATTCTAATGCTCTGTTACGCAGCGGCGCCGACCCACGTCAGACTGACGTCACAGTCTTGGCCGAATCCTCAACCAGCTGTTGCGTCATCGAACACACTTTTCGTCCACGGTCAAAGGATAAGACCATCATCTGCAATCCAGGCTGAAGTAATCCCTCCTAGCTCGCTGAGGGGAGAGAGCAAGCGAGACAGTAAGTACCGCGATGGGTAGCCATATCGTACACGTCCAGTTATTCATTAGATCGTGTCAATTTGCGAAACCGACACGTTCGTACTTGAATGTATGCATGCACCGGTAACAGCAAACCTCGTTTAATCGTCAGTATTTTGAGTATCTTCGATGTTAAGAATAACGTCTGGCTTCAACAACCACACGAACTAGGCACTGAGTTTACTGCCTGCCTTGAGTTGATTGATTGCCGACGTCCTCTCTTGTTTTACTCAGGCTGACACTTGTTGAATTTCTGGTCTTCACACTGAAATCAGTTAATTACGAAAAAACGTATGAATTTAAAAAATCATCATAACAAAAGCCTATTTACTACGTTATTGCAAATTACTGACTGCCGAATGCTCAATATTTCTATCTTTGCTTCACAAATCATTACGTGCTCATTTGATATCGTCCAAAAACCAGCCTCAGTTAATTGAAAACCAGCAAAATATTTATCTCGCCTGCGATTCACAGTTGCAAATGCAGATTTCAAACATTTTCCTGGCGCTCCTTGAAAGAATAAAGTGACACTGTGAGGTCACAGGGCAATATCACTGGAACAACGATGTATTCAATAAACGTAAAAGCTTAACCTTGGTAGGTTGTCCTGTCAGCACGCCCAGGCGCCTTGTGCTTCTTTGTATCGCGCCACCTACCGGCTACAGCACAAAGGGTGATTGGCAAACTCGGTAACCTTACTCCTTGAAGGTTGCTGAGCGTCATGACCGTAAGTACTTATACCTGTTCTTCAGACGAAGTGTTTCAATTTCATTGAAACAAAAACCTTTCAGACCATTTCAGGCAATTTAACCTAAGCAGCAGCAAAATCAGCATCGGTTTATGAGTAGGAAAGTTCAGAAGACGATGAAAGAGAACCCATGCAGGCAAAACGGCATCAGGCTTAAAGCAGAAAAACAGACGTAGTACACATGTTAGAGGAAGATGCCAGTTAGGTGTAAAACAGGAGCACCATTTTTGCTAATAAACTATCTAAAAATATTTTGTCTACATTTACTGTGTTGGGCTTCTGCATTTTAAACTAAGTATGACTCACATTTTACTATAACAAAACAGCTCCAAATATACAGTACCAAAGGTGAAGCTTCCATCGTATAGATGAAAAGTAGTTGTGCATTAAGAAATAGAGAGTGTTTGAACTTCTCCCAACCTGCAGGCAAAAGTATGTTTGTCTTAAAAGTGTTCACTCGGTTTTGCCAAGTTCGTGAACTAGTGAAGCTTGCATTTGTCTAAAGCCTTCACTAAAAATCATGAAATTTCATCAAGAATTTCGATTATACTCAGCAGTGATGGTGCCAATTGATTTTTTAAATTTATAATTACAGTTACAACTATACGTCTGGAAAATGCTTCAATTATAAATGTACTTAGATTTACTTCGCAAAAAGCTCATAAAATTGCATTTACTTGAATCCCAATTGCATTTTGTTTACAATGGGTAAAACATGGAACCTACCGTATTTTCACACTTAGTCTGGGTAAAATTTTTTTTAAAAAGTCTGGGTAAAATGTTTTTAAACAAGTTTTCATCATATTTTATCAATGTCAATGAGGGAAAAAAGCTTGTCAAAGGCGGTTGACCTTTGTGAAAAAAGGTTCCCCAGTAATTCATTCTCGAAACGAACAGCATATTCTTCTCACATCAAACTACAGTCTGCAGGCAGTATTCTAGCAAGCTTGTTGCCCATGACTAAACAAAAGAAACAGTATATTACTCTGTCTATGAATTCTATTGTAGCGACTTCTACTAAAATTGCTCGATTTAAAAAAATTGTAGTTACGATTAAAGTACAAATACCTTACCGAACTGTAATTAATTACATTCAACTATACAGTTACAATTAACTCTACCGCTGATGCTCGTTGAGCTCACGAATGCAGTTTGTAGTATAATATCTTTGGAAGTTCTACTTAGTTATTAATCAAAGAGAATAGCGCAATCGAAATCCTTTGCTAGAGGTTTACCGCTAAGCCGGTTATTATTTATGTTAAGCTTTTGGTGGAATTAAACGGTCTATATGCATCCGAATGCTTCCATCTAACATCTAGTTATCTGCAGGGGGCGATCCAGGGGTCGATTCCCCCTGAAACCTACGAAAGCAACTTTATTCGCCATGATTTTTTACAATTCGGAAAACAGCATCCGCGATATAAGGACATTTTGTATTCCATTGTTTTGTCACAGCAGTGTTGTGAAGCAGTGGCGGCTCGTGGTGAAATTGGCCGGAAGGGCTGCGAACATTCATCTCTGGTTGAACATATGGGTTTGTCGCCCTGGCTGTTTTTATAACTAGCGTTTCCATTCACTCCAGCAGTCCTAATCTTATCAAACTCGTAATT
>Ga0210059_1004574_pt1 | contig 22346 bp, 13 predicted proteins | sample Ectturendosymbi2_FD_188042 | JGI IMG/M metagenome (GOLD analysis project Ga0210059, IMG submission 188042) | Ecteinascidia turbinata endosymbiont from Florida, USA - Sample 2 (SPAdes) (version 2) | ecosystem: Host-associated > Tunicates > Ascidians > Unclassified | place: Key West, Florida...
TAGTATTCTTGACGTCAGTCAGTTTGTTAAGATGTTATGATTTATGAGCTTGTATTACGAAATTTTAATTGTAGTCTTGAGTTTGTTTTTTCTCTGCTGTTACTTCAGCCTTTCAACTTTTCACCTGAAAGCTTTGCTTGCAATTTTCAGGACTGAGGATGCGTAATTTTACGTGAAATCGATTTCCTATTAAAAATTTGCTGATCGATTCCTTGCTTACACCCATCGTGGAAAGTACATACTTGATTACACTATGTCAATTTCGTAATCATCATTGATGTTGGTAAAGTTGGTGCTACATTCTTCAGCAAATGTATGAGCAGACTGACTTTGTATGGATGAGATTTTTTCAGCATTATTAGTTGTAATACTGCAAATGTCAAACGAATTTATTGCAACGTCTTTTGAAATTTTTTCCCATGCCTGAACAACCCATTGGATTTTCTGTACACAACTGGGTGCTTTGATTTTTCAACCTGAAGTGTAATCGAATTCACCTTTGTGAAATCATTTGTCATAAAATTCACAAAAGAATCATTTGAACGGTTTGTTGATGCAAACATCAAGTGGTTGCAAGCATTTTGTGCAGCCACCAGGAACAACTGACATAACACTGTTGTACTGCTTCAGTGGTTTCTTCCTCTGATCAAAAATACGGCATTTAAACGAATCCCACACAAGCATGTGTTTGGTGAAGGAAAAATTTGCCCATACTTTTTCTATACAATCCCAAGTCAGAAATTAATTCATCTAGTCATTTGGTGTTGCCGCCACTATAACTCCAGGGATAGACATAAGCACTTTCTTAATGTTTTTGCTGGGATCATAACGTAAGGTTTCATTTTTGTTCCAACCATTTTCACAGCCAAATACCCTGTGAGACAGAGGGACTGTGTGGATGCATCAATGGTGGGTCAGTCCATATTGGCGTTTCATCCATGTTGGCAATTATTGAGGGAAATTCACGGTATCTTTGCTTTTTGTTAAAAGCAATGAAGTTATGGATTTTATCTTTCAAATCTTGTGACACTGATTGCCCAGTGGTTGTTCTCCTTCTAATTGTTAAATTAATGTATTTTTCGGACCATAAGGCGCACTTAAAATTCTTTAATTTTCCCAAAAAACAAAAGCGCGCCTTATAATGCGGTGCACCTAATGATGAATCTGGTTGTGCTTTCTCATCTTGAACCAATTTTATGTGGTAAACGGTACTATTTATTTAATTGTTAGGTACAATTTTTTGTAAACAAACCATCGTGTTGCATAATAAATCAACAACAATTGCAATGAGCAACGTCCGAGAGTAGCTAGCATGTACCACAGATCATATTACTCTGCAGGGCTCCAGACTACATTGCTGCACACCAAATCAAACACGCGCACAATGTTTATTTTATTCTATTCGTGTCTAGCGAACTAGGCATGTGTGACAGATTAAACTCCTTCGTATGCAATGACAGATTAAACTGCCAGTGGCGAATCATTCACTCGTGTGACTCGGCACACGGGAGTTATTGTGAAAGATTTGAATACAGTTTAACTAAGTTTTGCTTCATTTAATGCGCCTTATGTATGAAAAAAAACCTGCTAGCATTAAATTTTTTATTCTGCACATTATGGTCCTGAAAATATGGCATATCGGTCCAGAAAATTGCTGAGCCATTTTTTTGGCCCAAACTGTGATCAATTTGCTAAAGACATGATGCTGTTGCTTTTACTCCTTGGCAATTTTCTCCATCAAATCATCTTCTATTGTTGACAGACATGGCTTTCTACTGACTGCTCAGACAGACCATCACATTGTCTGCACAACCCACAGTATTAGCTACCCAATGTAAACCAATGACTCAATGCAATAGTTGCAGAGCACAGTGACTGCTCACACACTAAGCAAGTCATTCAAGAAGCTAATACCATCACTATCAATTGACCAAACCAGAAGAAATCTTCCAGTTAAGGGGCAGCCAGCTACAGTTGCATCAAATGATTACAAAATTCACAGAAACAAGGACAACTGCCATATTGCCACACTTGTGGCAATAATGCAAATCTGGAGGTGACATCTAACAGTAGCTGCTGATCCTCGTGAGTATCAGATGCAGCTGACATTATCATAGCCATGTCAATCAAGTTCACAGACATTGTGATTTAAACATTGACCGTGACCAGCAAATTTGGTTGGTTCTACCAAATTTGTACATCGATGTGGCATGACAATGAAAGTGATAACAAAATGTCCAACTCCAGTTTTAGAGCCTTAGGAACATGATGTCTATATAACAAGAGTGAGAGGCCATCAGCCAAGCTGTTTCAGAAGTTTCAGTGAAAGTGCTTGGCTTTAGTTCTTGTAAGCATAAGGAGTGGTTTGATGAGAACGAAGATGAAATAACGTATCTCGTGAAAATCAAAAGCCTGGCTCATAATGCCAAACTGAGAAACGTTGCATCCACTGAGCAATTGTTGAAGTTTTTGCAGCTCTGTTTTCAAGTACAAAGACAGATACAAATTGTATGATGCAATCAAAACCATGAAGAAAATCAATGTTTAAGAAAAGAAAACATTTAGTTTTATTCTTGGTTCAAACTTTTCAGCAAATAAAATATAAATTATCCACAAAGACTCTAACATGCTTCTATGCTCATTTACTTTTATTGTGAAGAATAAGAAAACATTCACAAAACATTATCATAATTTATAGGCCTACATAATGTTGCCTGCAAAAATTGTGTATCTTACAAAACAATCAAACAACATAGTGCAATTGAAAACAACAAACTCTTTTAAAAAGGAAAAAAATTTAACTCTTTGGCGTCCGGCTGGTTTCGGGAATTTTTGGAAAAAAACACACAAACACACGTGGCTTAGCATGGGAATTTCTCTGGTCCGGTATGCTCTACAGACCTGCTAAAAGTCTCAAAAGACGCGGCAAGTCTTCTAGTCTGCACTCGAAACAAAATTTTTTTGCTTGGGGGTGCTGGTTTTTTGTGAGTGACGTCATAAGTGGAGGACTTTTAGGCCACCTTGATCCACTTTGCCTGGCCCTGGATGCCAACTGTTAGGTGATAGTATTTCTCTGAAGTTTTTACTGGAAACTAGGCTACAATCCGAGTCTTTTGATACTTTGGATGACGTGCTAGGGTTTCGGGTTCAAAAGTTGTGATGTAAGTTAGTAAAAATATTTGACTAATTAGCTAATTAATTAATTTGTTTATTTTAGATCATAACTTCTGAACCAGAAACGCTAGAAAGTCGATGAAAGGCTCAAAACACTCGGACTCGAGCATAGTTTCCAATGAAAACTTCAGCGAAACACTTTTGGCCAAGCAGTTGGGCCCTAGGCCAGGCAACGTGAGCCAAAATGAGCCTAAAACTACTTTACTTATGACGTCAGTCACAAAAAATCTGCACCCCCCAACCAAAAAATTTTTTTTCGAGTGCAATCTAGAAGAAGGCCGATCCATTTGAGCCCTTGAACAGCTCTCTAGCGCAATCGGTGGAGGAGCTAGGGCGTTGGTAAGACAACCGAAAACTGCTGTTGTTTAGGCTGAAATCAAAATGCGAATATATCGTACGCCGGTTCTGAAAGTGTTAATCTGAATTGTACAATAAGTTATTTAATGCAAGTCGTGCAGCACTTGTGTTTGAAAAACACAATTCCATCGAAACATCAATATAGCCAACTTTCTCTTGTTGTAAATAACACAACATGCAGATTAAAACAAAACTTAACGTGCCTTTATCGAAGCAAATTCGTTGATATATTTATCAAAGTCAGCTTTAGCTGTTTCGTCCATTTTCGAATATACTCATCAAAGCTAGGTTACACAACATGCCCTGACTTATTCTTAGTCATGGAGGACCAGAGGTATCAAAAGACTAGTTTCAGTTCACTGAAAGACTGCTCACTGTTTGCCATACATACTGCCATCGTCAGCATTATTTACAAAGCAAGTCAAAGAATGTCAGTACTTCAGGACGTGATAATTTTAAGTTTCACGACATGAAACTAACATTTGCAATTTAGAATCTTCTCATAAAAATGCTTGCCATGTACATCTGAACTGTACACAACTAAATTGTCACTCACAGTTGGGACCACAACAAAGGCCTTGGACATCGAACAGAAAGCCACATTTGGACAGAAAAAGCTAGTTCTAAACGAGAGTAAAATTTTTCTTCATTGAAGAGCTAACATTTTTTGCTCAACTGACATGGTAACGATACTAACTGCTGATTTTTTGAGGACTAACTAAAGTTCTCTAGGAATCTACTGTACCTTAGTTTATACTAGTGCCATTGAATTAGTTTCAAGGTGGAGAGGGCCGCAGCAGTGTAAGTAATTTGTTAATTTGTAAGAACGTGACAACAGCCAAGATTCTCAGAGCCACAGGCTAAAACTTGTCTCAACCAGATTCTGACTAATATGGTCATGCCTGAAATGAAATGCAGTAGTACGAACTAAATTTCCATTTCATATAGCATGAGAAGGACGATGTCTTGTACATATGGCAAGCGAGCATTCTTGTTCTGCCACAATGTCTGACCATCGTGTTATGTCACAATACCACAGTTTTGTCATAATCGTTGGTGTTGGCATGACATGACCGACATTAGACACGGGCGTGCTGTGTTGATCCAGTTTATGGTTGTACGGGGCGCAAAATAGAGGTTCAAGAAACAGTAAATACAATTTTTAATTTTTGCCAAGCAATTTTTGCGCCCCCGTTAAAGTGGCACCATGTAACGTGCCATGCCTGCCATACCCTAGATACACCACTGGTTAGCACTTAACTTTTTTTGAAGAAGTCATGCAGCCTTGGCCTAGGAAGATGGTTTGAGGCCAAACTTTACAACTCAAGAAGTCTTTGGTCGATTTGCATAACATTTTCAGGATTAACATGTCTAGGTATAAACAACAGTTGTAGGAATTTTTGTTGCAAAAAAACAACTACGCAAGAAGCTATCGCATTGTCACTTTCACCAATGCACAAGCCGGAAAGTGAATGACATATACATATGTCATGTTGCACATGGCACATTGGAATCAACAACATACATATATGTCAATTCGCACTGGAGGTGTTAACTTATTTCTAAACCAGTTGTTCTTTACACCTTTGGCGTAAGTGTACAAAATATTTGTACTTCGAAATCACACATCGAGCATGTGCTACTACGCTATTTTGCTGCCACTTTGCAACTCCATAACTCGCCAGGCGATTGTGCTAGAGAGCTGTCCACATGCTCAATAGATGCGGCAAGTCTTCTAGATTGCAATGAAAAAATGGAAGGTTTTGTTTCCATGCGTGGGAATAACTTTGGTAATGCATAGAGAGCATTTGTGTTTGATGTTAAGAAACCAGCTGCTTGCATTAAACCATACACAGCAATAATGAATGTTGAAATTAGAATAGTGCCTCAATAAAAATATTGGATCACAAAAGCTACATGTAAATCAAAACCAGGTAAGTGATACGATTGGTTGAGCACTTGCCACTGAAGCAGGTGGGCTGGATTTGATTGATTCCTGGTTGGGTCGTACTGATGACATGGAACATTGATACATGCAGCCTGTCTAGCCTCATGCTGGTGGGTAGCAGGGAACAGTTCATGCATGGTGCTGCCATTCACTTGCCACCCATGCAACATTTACTTTGAAAGCAGCTACATGGCCTGCATTGCAAGCAAGTGGAGATCGGCATTCACACAGATCAATCTGAACAATGTTATGCATACATCTTAGCATATATATGTATGATTGAACATTTTCAAAACCTTCAAAACTAATGCCGTTACAAGACACACTACAATCCCAGTATGCCTACACTCAGTCTGGCTTTCAGAGTGCTATACCTTCTTAGCAATTGCTTTACGCTGCAATGGAGAAAACTCATTTGCTTGCTCCTTTAACTGTTCTAAACTGTTCTTAACATCTGCCGGAGAAAAATTTTCAAATTCTGATGGAGGAACCGCTGAAACTAATTCACCGAGATCATTTATTGAAGATGCACCAGACAGTGCATAACCAGCACTTCGAATCTTTTTGAACATAATTTTTTTCTGCAAAACAAAAATTGAAGGTTTATTGACATCAACAGTTTTCATCAGTACCTAACACATATAAACAAAAATATCAAATAGTTGAAGGTGGTAACCAAACAGAAGGGACCAGATTATCATCTGCTTTACTGGTTTAAAATAATTTTAACATCCATAACATATAACCTTTGTTCTATTAACAAAATATAAGACTCAAATGGAAACAACTAAATAAATTTTTGTATCTTTGATAATGATAAAAATTCATGGTAGTCTGCTTTTCGAAGTTGTTTCACATTTTTTATTCAGATTTACTGAACTCTTGCAGCAAATCATTGGCAAAAGTTGTAATAATGCCTGTATTTGGCCCACTTTGCCTGGCCCTGGGCGCCAACCGCTAGGTGGTAGTATTTTGCTGAAGTTTTTACCGGAAACTAGGCTACAATCCGAGTCTTTTGATACTTTGGATGACCTGCTGGGGTTTCGGGTTCAAAAGTTATGATGTTAGTTAGTAAAAATATTAGACTAATTAGCTAATTAGATATTTAATTAATTTGTTTATTTAGATCATAACTTTTGAACCAGAAATGCTAGAAAGTCGATCAAAGGCTCAAAAGACTCGGACTCGAGTCTAGATTCCAATGAAAACTTCAGCGAAACACATTGGCCTAGCGGTTGGGCCCCAGGCTGGGCAACATGTGCCAAAATGACCCTAAAACTACTTCACTTATGACGTCAGTCACAAAAAATCTGCACCCCCAACCAAAAAAAAATTTTTCGAGTGCAATCTACTAGACTGGCCGATTCTTTTAAGCCATTCAACAGCTCTCTAGCGCAATCGCCGGAGGAGCTAGGGCGTTGGTAAGGTAACCGAAAACTGCTGTTTTTTAGGCCGAAATTGAAGTACGAATATATCGTACCCCAGCTCTCAAAGTGTTAAGGGATGTGTATGCGTTCTTTAGGCACAAAAGTCTCGTAAGCAGGGCAACCAAAAGTCAATAAAGTCAAATTTTTTCTGCTGTTTTGAATGTTCATGAAATGCCCAAAAACCAAATTTCACGCTTGTACCATGAGGAAATCCCAAGTTATTAGGTCAAAAAAAAGTCAAAATTTATCATTAGGTGAAAATTTTCTTGCAGCAGAGTTTTTTTTCTTCATCGATGCTTTATTGAAACTACAACAACAGACATTGATATGCTTTTGCACGTTTGGTTGCATTCTGTAGTAATACTGGGTTTGTTGCAACTTCTGGCGTAATAATGCTGTTTTGCCTACCACTGCACGATTGAATAGTATGTAGCATAGGCATGATGAGGCAAGAAACGTGGTCTTACAGTACTTGGTTTGGTAACTGCACTATCCATTATGCATATAACGTTTCAACTTCATGATGTTCATGATTTTCAGGTTTGAATCTACTGTAGTTATTTATGTACTTATCAATATATCATCCCCAAAGTTAAACAACCAAATATTTCAAAATTTCAAAGCGTAGAGTGGATGAATATGCTTCCGGGTTAACCTCAACACATAAGGCTGAATTATTTTACAGTTGCAAACGCAGAAAATGTATAGGTCAAAATAAAGTCAAAATTTGCAAATTATAAAGTCAAAATTTTTACTTTTTAAGTAAAACACTTGGTTGCCCTACTCATAAGCAAATAGAACATAATACGTAAAAAAACACATCACTATAAAACCAACATGGTATCAAACGTGTAAGAAATACAAATGACAACTGCTAAGCATTTTATAGCAAAAGGTATCACTCGATCAGCCAACTTCATTATTGAGTTCATGCTTTCAACAATTTACTGAAGCACCTGGGGATGCAATGGACACATTTTAACTTCATAGCCCCCTATATGCAAGTTAAAGACGAGGACACTGACATGATTAGTTAAAATTCTTTACTTATCACCTATAATCTACCAACTACCATGCTTCACATAGTAATTGTGTACAAAGTGAAAAACTGCTTTTCAATCTGATCAAGAGCATGTTGAAAACGATAGTTCACAATAACACAAATACCTAAAAAGCAGGATGTTGTTATCACCACTCAGTGTATCACTGTGGCAAACCTTGGGCAAGAGTTCTAACACTTTTGCTACCGGGTGGTTTCCCTGCAGTGATATCCACAGCAACTGAGTGGTTTCGGTGGGAAATTCAAATACCAGAAGGTGGATACTGCTATGCGTTTTCCATGTGTAGGCTAATGTGGTGAACATGGCAAAAGTTTAGTTGCCTTCATACTAATCAATTGTCAACATACCAAATTGTTCCCAAAACATTTCATGCAACATACCACTACCACAAGCCTGGGGCCACTGGAACCATTATTTTGGCAAAAGTTCCACTTCATTAGTAGCATTTTTGAGGCAACCAAAGCAGCTAACACTGGCATTAAGGAATTAAGCTTTATCAATATGCCTACATAAACATGTGCAATACACTTTTCCCTGCTTTCCTAGCATTGGTAGCATATCAAAGTTGTTTTTTTGGTCATAGATCAAAACGTTTTTGAAATGACTAAAAGTCATTTCGGTCAGAATGTTTGAAAATATATGCTAAATACAACAGTGAGATAAATGACCACAATGTCCCAGCTGAAAATGGCTGAAATATTTCAGCGAAAAAAAAAGTATCAAAGCACTTCCATTGCACAAAATCACAGTCGCTGCTGCAGGATCCTGGTCTTACCTAGGTGGATGAACTCAAAAAACATGCTTTCAAACAGTCTCTGAACCACAGAAAGTTTGGATTCTCATTCCAAGACCTACTATTATTTAACTCAGTTAAGGACCCCATTGTTAGACAAGTTTCTGCCAGTGCCCCCAAAATCTGATTTTCAGTAAAAATGTAAATTTATGTCTGCTGAGCCAGGTGAATGAATTCCTCAGATGTAGATCAAAGCTGTCAAGAGCAGATGTGTTAATCTCAACTGCCCCAGAAAGAAGCAGGCTTCAGATTGCAACCCATTGCTGTTATCCAAAATGAAAAAATGTAAATGAAAGCATTACCAAACATATTGCAAACATAATGGTTTACACATTCCTTCAGGAATGGGAGGTTGAAAATAACTTCATGACTTTCTTACCTGCTTTTTGTTCATATTTTTGGTATTTTTAATTGTAGAAAGAGCTTTAAGAATGGCATCTTGGGGAAGTTTGTCAAGGTCATTTGGAGAAAGACCAGGAAGCGCACCGGCTACATTTTTTACTTCATCTGAACTCATTTTTGTCAGATCTTTATCAGCCAGAAGTGTTCCAGCTAGGTCTCTCATCATCTATCCATCAACAAAGTTACAATTTTGTGCTGATCAAATTTAGCACTTTGCAAAACAAACCTTGAGCTACAGAAAAAGTTTAAAAAAGTAATATTGAAGTTTTTTCATTCAATCAGTCAAGATATATGCAGAAACATCTTTTAAAATCCTTTAATTTGGAATTTCAAACACTACCAATAAAGGTACAACTTCAACAAAGATAAAATCTCGATTACAATCACAGCAAACAACATCAACATTGAAAATTGATTTAAAAAGCTTATCTGGCACCAATGAAAAAATGGCAGACACTCACTAGATGATTGCATAGATGCAAATCATGTGATATGACTACATTTCATAAGAGCAAACACCAGAAAAATGAAAAAACATTTTCTTTGTTTTTATGATATTTATCGCTTCCATGCAAAGTGGCTTGCTATGATGCACTACTAACTGCTTCTAAAGACCTCATAAATCACAACACAAAGAGCAACATTTGTAGCACAGTCATTCTTCACATCAATATTTAACATTGAAAAGTCGAAGACTCTTCTAAGTTCAATATAATGGTCATGTGTTCCTCGAATGGTGAAACTTCTCCATACAACGACAAGTTTCGAATAAAAAACCAAACCAGTGCCATTCAAAGGCGTCAAAGAAAATTCAACAAATCAGAATTTGTTTCCCTAGTGTCTACACGTATTTGTGAATTTCATTTGAAAAGGTACAAAAAAGTACTGGTTTTTGGTTTGGTGCATCATACCATCAAAAATGTTTCTTCCAAAAACAATAATGTATGTAGTGCTTTTAATAAGATTTATTTGGGCAGATGGTGCACCAATAAACATAAAATCAACTACATCACTTGAAACAAAAACTAATTTTTGTAACAGTAGACAAGGGCAGATTTACTTTGAGATATAGGCAAAAATGCCAAGTAGTCATAGACACAAAGCACTGTCCACAAAGCAGGAGCATAAAATTTGGTTTCCATTGGCAATTACTTCTATTATGTAAGTGCCGGTCGAAAACTGCTGCAAAAACCTTTCAAAACTTCAACACTACCTTGAACTGTCCAATATCAATCTTCTTCATTTTCTTTCGGGCATTTTGTCTCGACCCAACAGCAAGGTTTTGCTTTTCTAAGTTATCTTTGAGGAGCTGACACCTCTGCAGTCTGATCTTTTGTTCTGGAGTGCACTAATAGAACAAATAATTTAACAGAATACTCAATCATGACGTTGCTCCTCTAATCAGCAAAACAAATCATTGTTAAGCACATCTGTGGTCTGAGCATTCACTCCAGAGGGTAACATCATTAAAAGGTTAACAAAATTGATGTAGTGACTGATGATACAAACAACTCACAAAGCACTTTATTGCTAGACTTAACATAACACCTAAAGAATTGTTAGCAAATTTCAACAACTGACCTGTAGCAATGATTGTTCCAATTTTTGAAGACTGCTTGTGCAATGTTTCATAACGTACAATGCTATCTCAGCAACCACAGCACTGTTCAGTTGTTGTTTGAACTTCTGAAAAGGGACACTGCACAGCAGTGATCCTAACCTTGAAAAATAAAACAAAAATCTTTGCTAATGCTTCTTAGTTCCTAAAAAAAACAAGACGAATGACAAAAGAACCACTACTGCAGGCATAGGTGTATGGGAGTGCAGATTTTTGGGGATGCAAAAAGTTTATGCCCAAATTTGATCTTGTTTTCCCCAAATAACATATAAACAGCAAGCCACAGCAGAAGGGAGGCAGTTCACAAACGGAAAATCACCCCACCCACAGTCAAACTTCAAGTCAATCTTATTAGGAGAAGCAATAAGATTGAGACGTCTCAACCAAAGGAAAGAAGACTACCTCAGCAGTTTAAATCGACTGAAAAAAAAGCGATCTGCTCAAGATTCCCTTTGGACATGACAGCAATGGCATGAAATTGGGAAGAAAGACTACGGGCCCCAAAAGGTGAAAAGAAAGATGACCCACAAGTTTGGGCTACATCTTTCCCCAACCTGAAAACTCTCACAAAAAGAGAGAAAAACTTAAACCCAAAAGCAATGATAACCTACAAAAGACCAACTACAATTGGACAGTTACTTACTAATTACAAGCACCTTGCTTTAAGCAAGACGAGAGAGCATGTCAAAGGAATGTCGGGTCCTTGTGGACACTGTGCACTTTGTGGTAACCGTGGAAAGCACAACAAATCAATGGTGCCATGTGTTTCACAAATAATGGTCAAAAATAAAACCTTGCCACTCAACCAAACATTGACATGCGCAAACCATGGTATTTATGTAGCGACTTGTGTTATTTGCCACAAACAATATGTCGGGCAAACCAAGAACAAATTTTACACGAGAGGGTCAACGCAACGAAGTAATTGGAACACACCCAATTGTGAAATTGATGAAAATAACAAAGATAAAGTGGCCTCGCTGCGGCACTTTTCACAGAGTCCCACGGCGACGTCAACAAACCGCCAATACATGAGGCTTACACTGTTACTTTTGTTGAATAACGTAATTCCCATTCTTTAGATTTCTGCGAAGATAAGTAGTATCACAAACTTAACGCAACATGATCCTCCCACGCGTAAGATAATCATTTTGTTTCTCTGCCGCTGAACGCTGATGTACTTCAATTCTACAGACCATTTTAGGATTTCATTTTTCGTGGCCAGTGTGCAGGAGTCTCTGTTCACGTCAGTCAGGGCATTTCCATCATGCCTGTAGAGATTTGGTTGCCACAACAACCAAAATGCACATTGACTGATTCATAACGCTTGTCGTTTCAAGCCGACCTCAGAAGCCTCGCTCTGCGAGGAGTTACTTTTATCAGAAAATGACTTTTGCTTTGTTGTTAATCGTTAGCTGGCATTGGGGTTTAGGAAGTTTTTGTCATTTATGCAGTAAGTTTTGAGACTTCAGCCTTTGCATGTAATTCAGCAAAACGTTTTGGTTTTGTTTTATTTGTCGCGGTTGGGTCTGCGCAGTTTTTGAATTTGGCTTTCACATTTAAATGGCTTTCAGACATGTAAACCGAACCATATTATGACATCATAACTGGCCGTCTCATGTTTGTGGACCGTCACTTGACATGTAAACGTACTAATTGTCTTTACAGTAATCTCAAAGATAAAATCTGGGGGATTCAAGTCTGCTGAAGTACCCACTCAACTACTACGTTTACATGGTCAGTTTTGCGTTGGCTCATTACCATATATGGATAACGAGTTGTCTGGTTCTGAACGTGATTTGCTGAGTCATCACCCTGAACGAGCCGATGCGTTGGCCACCTGGACAGGATGACGTCACGTTATGAAGAGTATGTGGTCTCGTTCGCCCGGTACTAGGCTAGCACCTAGCATCCAGTGCCTGTCTCTAGATAAGATATGACTGCACCATTATTCTAACTGTGTGTTGGGTTCAGTTTAAGAAATGTAATACCAATGTAATTACCATGCAGTCGACAAGGCACGTCGGCGAGGATGGGTAGTTTTATTATCGATAGCAGTTTAGGCTTTGGGTTGGCAGTGTTAGGATTTCTTATTTTGAAGGCAAGAATCTTAACCAAATGTTCAGAAATCAACCCTGATAAAAACTGTTTGCTTCTGCATTTTGCATGTCATTAAAGAAAATTGAGTGCAATAATTCTCTGCCATTCGTGGTGATAGAAGTACAGCAGAAGATACTAGCCTACAGTAACTAAAATAGTCTAAACTTTTTGAAATGTAGGCTATCTGCCAATTTTAGATATCCCTTAATGTCTAGAAATGAAACATTACTGAGAAGATGCTTATTCATCATAAAGGCTGAAAGTTGTGCACAACATATGACAAGAGGCTCTGTTTAAATACAAATAAATATTCTAAATAGGCTACTGATCAGCCTGGAGTGGCTTGGCAGTGTTAGGAATAGTTATTTTGAAAGTAAGAACCCTTGTGTGTTGCACTAATCTTTATAAATCAGGCTTGCCAAATAGGGCAACTTTCTGGCATCAGTGGTGATAGTAGTAAAAGATAAATGATTATTTCACTAGCTCCTTGAAAAAATGACATAGGATAAATTTAAGAAATTCTGAATGTTTTGCATTCATCACGTGACATTAGGCAATACGTTTGAGTATCACTGTAAATTAAAGATATTTTGACTGATGTGTCACCAAAAGTTCCACCTAGGCATTTGCAGACACATGCAACAAAAATCTCCAAACTGTTTTTCAGCATTGTGCTTATGGAACCTGTGTTAAAATTTGTCTGCCTGTAACTTTGCACATGCGATAAAGATCAACTCACGCTGCAAACGTCAGTGCACGTCTGCAATGGGTGGCTTTTACAGTGTGCAGCATGATCCATAATTGACAGCACCAAGCACATGAGGGGCATGGACAGCAATTGCCAAATTCATGAAATCTGTACATCAGCATACATGCTTTCCAACTCCATACAACCCTTTGTTCACCAGCCTGCGAATGACTTTCAGACATGTAAACTGAACCGCACTATGATGTCAGAACGGGCTGTCTCATTTATGCGGACGGTCCCTTGACATGTAAACGTAGTAAATGTCACTCTTCTTGGTGATCAGCCTCTGCAATGGCACCTTAAGCCATGCTAGGGAATCATTCAATGTGTGGGGTGTGGCACCATCAAGTTTGAATCATTATCTATCTCAATTTCTCATCTGCACTGTGACAATGATGACCAAACTTTCATCAGTATCACCACTCAGCATTCCATAGTCGATTTGAGATTTCTCATTTCTGTCTTCAAACCACCAACATGGGGCCAATGATGCCATATTTAGAAATGAGTGTCCAAGCTGTGCATTATGTGAGTGTAACAGCCTCAACAACACATTTTCTGGTGTGGCTGTACCCCAATAAACATTAATTTTGCTAGTACTTTCACTGAAAATTAGCTTGTACAATGGTGAACCATTTATTGATGAAATAGGCTTCCCACACATAAACTTTTTCCTTGGTTGGATATGGTATGATGGGGAATATCATTTTTCCAATATTTTACACACATAGTTGACTAGTTCATTCCGAATATAAACCGAAAATTAAAAATAAACTTTTTACTAAATTGTGTGCTGATGTTTTGCGTCACCATGTACAAGGACATAACTTTAAGAAAATTTGAAAAATCCCACTGCGAACTTCTCAGGAACATCATACATTAACCATAATATTTTCTAAATAAAAAAAACAAGTTTGAACATTAGCTCAGACAAAAAAAGAAACTGCAATGTTTAAATTAAATACCACTTTATCATATTCTTAAAAATTTTTTTTTCAATACTTTTAAAAATGCATGACTACCTAGGTTCAAACAGAATTGATCTTAAACACATGAAAACCATTTGAAAAATACATACTTGGCAATATTACTGGTTGCTCCAAGAAAAGATGTATTGTATTGCAACAAGGAATCAATTATTTTTCTTGACAATATATGCATTTTAGGATGGCTAGAATCAAGACGAGAAATGATATTGTTGTCAATGATCTTTCGAATCTGAATAGATTATGAAATGCAGATTGAATTTTGGCTGAAAAACTTACACTGATAAAAATCTGAAAAAGTTGCACTAAGCAATACTTGCAACACATATCACTAAGATACAAGCAAAAAGAGTTCGTATCGTACACCAGTTTTCCCAGAGTTGACATAAAAAATTTCATCAATGATGTACAAAAAGAAACGTTGGATGAATGCAACATTGAAGGCTGGGTTGGAATGCAAGTTGGGTCAAACTGAACACTTGAAAAACAGTGATCGATCAACATGGCTTTTTTGAGGCCGATGCCGATATTTCCAATATTTTTAAATCTTGTTTTCTGCTTCATTATCAAAAATGTGGTGAATTTTATGCCATACCTTTTTTTTTCAAAAACTTCAAACATCAGGATTTTTGAGTTAAAATTTTTGAAATTGCGGCAATTTCAATATTTTATTAACTTATTAGCATAGTACACACTGTTTGCAATGAATAAACACAGTGCCATGAAGAAATAAAGAATCTTAAAAGAACAAAACAATAAGACCACAGAATGTAAGAGAACAGCTTACGGTGCTTAACACTTAGGCGTCTGGCTATTTTTGAGGATTTTCGCAAAAAAATGCCTAAATGTACGTGGCATTGCGCAGGAATATATCTGCTCCTGTATGGGTTACGGACATGGTTGAAGCGTCAAAAGATGCGGCAAGTCTTCTAGTCTGCACTTGAAAAAAAATTTTTTGCTTGGGGGTGTGGGTTTTTTATGAGTGACGTCATCAAGGGGAGGGCTTTTAGGCCACCTTCGCCTGGCCCTGGGCGCCAACCGTTAGGTGGTAAAATTTCGCTGAAGTTTTTACTGGAAACTAGGCTACAATCTGAGTCTTTTGATACTTTGGATGACCTGCTGGGATTTCGGGTTCAAAAGTTATGATCTAAAGTAATAAAAATATTTGACTAAATAGCAAAATAGATAATTAATCAATTTGTTCATCTTAGATCATAACTTTTGAATCAGAAATGCTAGATAGTTGATCAAAGGGTCAAAAGGCTCGGACTCGAGTCTAGTTTCCAATGAAAATTTGGCCTAGCGGTTGGGCCCTAGGCCAGGCAACATGAGCCAAAATGACCCAAAAATTACTTTACTTATGACGTTACTTACAAAAAAATCCGCACGCCCCAACCCAAAATATTTTTTTAGAGTGCAATCCAGAAGACTGTCCGATCCCTTTGAACCATTGAGCAGCTCTCTAGCACACTCGGCGGAGGAACTAGGGCGTTGGCAAGGCAACCAAAAACTGCTGTTTTTTAGGTCGAAATTGAAATACGAATATATTGTACACTGGCTCTCAAAGTGCTAAACTAAAAAAAAAAACAAAAACAGTGCTTGAAAATTGAAAGATGGCAAACAATGAAAAGGAAAGAAGTACAAAATGATGTAACAAGTTAAAGAGGTTTAAATTAGTACAGAACTGTATTCAATAATGAAAATTTTTCCAAAACAGCAGTAACTTTTTTGGTCTATGACAATATGTTTGTTAACAGATACTACACCACATAAATCTTGTGAAATTTTGATTATGTATATATTTCATGAATCAACCTTTCAGACTCTTCTTCAACTCAGTAAGTTTTCAATTTCAAAAGTCAAAACAAATCTTAAAGAATCAAGTTTGGAATTTCGATGTAATGTAATATTAAATAAAACTGCATGTCCTCAACAACGCAAACTATGGTACTTGCATTACTTACTGCAATTGAAGTATTGGTATTGGTATGAAATGAAACACCTCAACTGATTTGTCAATACACAGTAGTTCCATATCAAAAGTTTAAGATTGTCATGCAGAAAGCACAATTTTTCCGCATTTTCACTAAGTAGCCTGCAGTAAGTTAGCCGGTCATCTACAACCTAGCCTAAACAAAAGCAACATTAGGCTATAACCGATTACCGCCCATCTGCCAGAAGTAAATTCGATAAGAACAAGTCACCATGACAACAACTCAGATGCACATATGCGCATCCGATGATTGTGCAATAATGCCAGGTAGTTCTGATCCAATCACAAACACTGCGCTTTTAACATGTGTTGTTGCAAACACTGCTTTTGCTGATCATGTTCACTAAACTGAAAACAATTGTGATACAATGACAACTGACTACCGCGCTGCTATCAGATCAAACGAAAAATCACCACTTCAAAGTATTTGTGAAATGTTGGAGTAGCGCTTCCATAGCTTGTGTGCCATATCCACAAACCAGCACGTTGCATCAGCTTGAATTGTGAGATCGCAGTTATCATGCCTCGTGGAAAATGCCGATTAAGTTAACCCACGAACACGATATTTTACCTTGCATACAAGTATGAACCAGCATGCTAGGCCTAACACATCAAGTAAAGAAAAGCAAAATCCTTTCAACATTTTGAGAGCTGGCCTACGATATATTCGTATTTTGATTTCGGCCTAAAAAACAGCAATTTTTGGTTGCTTTTCCAATGCCCTAGCTCCTCCGCCGATTGCGCACAAGGGCTGTTCAAGGCTGAAACGGATTGGCCTGTCTAGTAAATTGCACCCGAAAAACAATTTTTGGGTTGGGGGTGCGGATTTTTTGAGGGTGACGTCATAAGTGAAGGATCATTTTTTTTGAGTTTGGGGTCATTTTGAGTCATGTTGACTGGCCTAGGGCCCAACCGCTAGGCCAAATTTTCATTGCAAACTAGGCTCGAGTTCGAGTCTTTGATCAACTTTCTAGCATTTCTGGTTCAAAAGTTATGATATAAAATGAACAAATTAATTAATTATCTAACTAGTCAAATATTTTTACTAACTTACATCATAATTTTTGAACCCGAAACCCCAGCAGGTCACCCAAAGTATCAAAAGACTCAGTTTGTAGCCTAGTTTCCAGTAAAAACTTCAGCAAAATACTACCACCTAACGGTTGGCGCCCAGGACCAGGCAAAGTGGGCCAAGGTGACCTAAAAGTCCTCCACTTATGACGCCACTCACAAAAAACTCACACAGCAAAAAAATTTTTTCAAGTGGGACTAGAAGACCTGATGCTTCGACCAGGTCCGTAACCCATACAGGAGCGGAGATATTCCCGTGTGAAGCCACGTGCATTTAGGCATTTTTTTTTTCTGAAAATTCCCATAAGCAGCCAGACGCCAAAGTGTTAAGATGTTACGTGCAACTGCTTCACAGCGACTGTTGTCATCATTAGTGAGTAGCGATTGCATTTGTAATCATATTCATACCGCCATAAAGGTTGCTTAACATAACATAATTCATTCTTCAAGCAAACTTTTAAAAAATTATCTGTGCTAAACTAGGCATTGATTGGACTTCTGCACCTTTAAGTTACAGCCAAACATTTCATGCTACAAAAACTTCCTGAAGTACAACGGGATTTTATTCGTACACAACACCAGCGCGCGGTAGCTTCAAGCATTGCAAAACTTCCCAATGATGCTTTTGTTTCGGCTGCGACGGCTGACGCATGCTCCATGGTTAATCTTGTTTGCTTGTTTATGAAACCGTACCTGCTAGCATTGTTGTAAGATCAATGTCTTGACTTGCTTCGTTCTGCTTTCTTGCGCAAATTGTCTGGATGTGTGAGGAATATAACAATGTTAAGTCAACACCTAGTGAGGCCGTTTTGGCCGATACCGATACATCGGTAAAACCCAAATGTCGGCCAATATGTCGGTTGATCTCTATTGAAAAACAATACTTGTGGTCTGTTCAGCCTTTAGCACAGCCTTAATAGATAGGTGCAAAGTTAACACCTTTGCTGCCAGTAGTTTCTGGAAAAATCCTTGTTGCTAGCATGTCTTAGCAACTCCATAACTCGCCAGGCAATTATGGTAGAGAGCTGTTTAAGCCCTCAAAAGACTCGGCAAGTCTTTGAGTCTGCACTGAAAAAAAGTTTGGTTTTGGGTTTCAGGTTTTTTGTGAGTGACGTTGTAAGTGGGGAAGGTTACTGGGCCCAGGGTCCGAATCACTAGATTGAAGTGTTTCACTAAAGTGTTTATTGGAAACTAGGCTAGAATCTCAGTCTTTTAAGCCTTTGATTTACCTGGAACCCTAGAAAACCAAACGTTATGGCCTAAAAACAACAAAATAATCAATTAACCACCTAATTAGATAATTTGTTGTTTATAGGCTGTAACTTTTGAACATAGAACCCTAGCAAGTCAATCGAATGCTCAAAAAACTCAAATTAAAACCTAGTCTCCAATGAAAACTTGAGCGAAACACTTACCTCTTCCGCTTGGGCCCAGGGGCAAGAAAACTGAGACAGAATGGCCGAAAACCTACCCAACTTATGACATCATTCACAATAACAAAACGAAAAAAATTTTTAATTGCGGACTTCAGACTTGCTACATCTTTTCAGGGTTTGAACAGCTCTCTGGTACAATGGACTAGGGAAATATGAAAGTGCCACGCGTGGTGAAAATTGTGGCTCTTGTAGGATTGCTAGGTGCAATATATTTGTTCACCAGCAGCAAATGTGTTAAGTGTTACACATGATACTGCCATTGGCCTGCTACTAATGAAGCATTTGGTATGAGGACATCTGCAGGCAACCATGAAAACGAGGAGAGGTGCATACAGACCAGTCATGACTCTCAAAACGAATACAAAATCAAGTATAAGCAAACTTTTTATCAGTAAAGCAGAGTTGTCAGGTTTTCAAAAGTAAAAAACGACATCATCCTCGAAAGAAAGAAACATTAAATTGTGGCCTTGCTAAAGAGCATCCTGAAAAACAAAACTAAAAATGGTAAAATTTCAGCAAAGTGTTTCCAAGAAAAATGTATCAATCTGTGTCCAGAAATCTGTTAATGTAGAAACACCTACCAAAATCATGATTAAGTTTGCCAAACTGATGCAACAATTGACTTGGTCAAAAGAGGCCAAAAAACGAATTTTTTGGCCCTTGCTCCTTAAAGAAAATTCGGGAGTTGAAAAGGCCAAAAATTACTAATTTGGCCTCAAAAAACGGAACTGGCAACACTGCTGCAAAAAACACATTACCTCAGAAGGATTAAGAGCATCACGCAGTCTTCTGAATGGTATGTCCAGCATGAACGTCCCATATTTGAAAACATCAGAAAAACCAGATGAACTTTCAAACACCCACTTTCCAAACTGTTTTCTTTGATTTGGGGTAAGATCAGTGTAGGACATTTCAAAACAGCCAACACTGCAAAAAACAATCAGTTGGACAATGGTTTTGAAGATATTAACTTTTTCAACAAGTTGACTGAATTATTCCAGATTATGTACATGTATATGCAAACCAGCTGAATTTCTATTTATTTCTTGAATCAGACACAGAGTAGTTATTACAAATAGTTACAAGAATACAAGCATACAGATAAAATTGTACACAACACAAAAAATTGTACACAACAATGTTTATTGGAACATTGAAAATACCGGAAAGGAACGAACACGAAATTAAACACAAGGAACGGACAAGAAAACCTTGTTGTGTTGTTGTAAAGGTATTTTTAAAAATCCTCTTTTTATAAAACAGATTCATTGTTTTTTTTTTTGCAAAACATGATACCATGCACAGCGAAAAGTAGGCAGACATTGCGCTCATATTTTGATAGTTTGAACAAGGCCTTCTCTCTCTAGAAGGCCTTTGTTTGAACATCTCAACAGTGAAATGTATCAGAAGTTACCAGCAGCTGCTACGAAACTTTTTATCTGCTTGTTCTGTTGCTACGTCATGATGGAAACAAAAGATGTGCAACTACATGGCAAAATTGAGTTGATTTTATCTGGTGATAATTAATATTCAGCTAGAAAAAACACAAATTAGTGAAAGGGTGCCTGGGCATTGAAGGATCCGGAAGGTTGTCGAGTGGATGCCCCTCAACAGTTAAATTAGTTTTGTTACTGTACAATTTCAACTCGTGGTGTTGCAATATATGTGGGAAGGAGCTGCTTGATGATCAACACAGTTGCGCAGGGGGTGCTGGATCGCAACCAGTCTCTCTCGGTGGATAGGTTGCTCACATCCACAAGGATCTGGGCGTGGCAGAGAAAGTATAAACCCAGCTAAAATGAAACTCTGCCTGGGTTGTCATAACCCTTTTGCAACTAGCAAACTATACAAATTGTTTGCAGTGTTTTTTGCATTTGAGCTGATATTGATATCAAAGCTGAGGTGATATCAAAATTTTGTTGCTCCTCCAGTTGCACAACACTAGCGTAGCTACTCAATCTATGTGCTGAGCCACAAGCTATCTGCTGACTAATCTCAGAGACTAAGACGTCAATCTCTGTAAGACTGATGCCATAATCCTTGTTTCGGTAGGACTTCATCATGCAACTCTCTCCATAAGAACATCATGAGCCTTACTTCGCTTTAAGGTAGAAATATCACTGCTGTTGGTCTGCAAATCACTTTACTGTTAATATTTCATTAAAAAGATTTCCTGTTAGTTTTTAAGGAAGTGTTGTTTTATATGTGCCTGTAATAGTCATACGGTTCGCATAATTAAAACTGGGTTTATTTCAAACGTTTTCGTCAAATGCAAGTTGCCTCATCATATCCCCTACGGGAGGGAAATTGAATAAGACTGACATGGCAGCACACATTTGCAAAGTAACTGTTGAAACAGCAGCAATTATCCAATCGTATCTTGGAGCAACCATTGAAACTTGACCGGCCAAATACGAAACGATTATAACCGCACCAGAAAACAACTTCCAGCTTCAAAAATTAGCCTTCTCTGCCTTAATGAGCTGCCGTTGAAAAAACTAGGCTATGTATTACCAAAGAAGAGAGATCATTGTTTAGATTAAAGAACGGTTCATCATGACTAGCGGTGTTAAAAATCACGCAGTTCACTATGATTTACATTGGCAACAGGCCGCGCGATGAAAAAACTGTGGGCCCTGAGCCAAAACTACAGAGGCAGCTTCAGCAAAAAGTGTAAGTTAGCGCAGGTTAGGGGGAGGCGTACTGCGGGCTCCTTTGGCATGGGCTATGATTGGAAGTAATCGGTCCAATTGGCTAAAGGCCGGCCCTGTTTGTGAGTATCCAATGTGTCAGAAACTGATACATTGGAGTACGAAAAGCTAGGCCACAAAGAAAAAAATTACCAACCAGCTAATGTCATTTCAGATGTCATCAAAATGGTGAATGCAATACTGAACAGTCCTAAAAAAAGTGAGTTTGATGAACTTGTCATTAGAAACGGGAAGCGATTGGCATCTTAAACATTCTGAAGAGTGGTTGATCTCTTGTGAATGAGTAATGGAGAGAGTGAAATTTGCGATAGGAATTTCTTGTGTGATTTGATTGACGAGAAGATCATAAAGCTCTTTTCTTTCGCTATTTGTTTTGTCTTGCTGGACTAGTACGGGGTGACCCAAAAAGATGTGTACCCATGAAAATTTCAATTGTGACTTTGATTAAAAAGCTATTTATTTCAAATTACAACCACACATTATTCAGTTTATGGAAGACCATTCACCAGAGTTTCAACTAT
>Ga0210059_1004575_pt1 | contig 22346 bp, 10 predicted proteins | sample Ectturendosymbi2_FD_188042 | JGI IMG/M metagenome (GOLD analysis project Ga0210059, IMG submission 188042) | Ecteinascidia turbinata endosymbiont from Florida, USA - Sample 2 (SPAdes) (version 2) | ecosystem: Host-associated > Tunicates > Ascidians > Unclassified | place: Key West, Florida...
CTTTGCCTGGCCCTGGGCGCCAACCGTTAGGTGGTAGTATTTCGCTGAAGTTTTTACTGGAAACTAGGCTACAATCCGAGTCTTTTGATACTTTGGATGACCTGCTGGGGTTTTGGGTTCAAAAGTTGTGATGTAAGTTAGTACAAATATTTGACTAATTAGCTAATTAGTTAATTAATTAATTTGTTTATTTTAGATCACCACTTTTGAACCAGAAATGCTAGAAAGTCGATCAAAGGCTTAAAAGACTCGGACTCGAGTCTAGTTTGCAATGAAAACTTCAGCGAAACACTTTGGCCTAGTTGTTGGACCCTAGGCCAGGCAACATGAGCCAAAATGACCCTAAAACTACTTCACTTATGACGCCACTCACAAACAATCCGCACCCTCTAACCAAAAATTTTGTTTCGAGTGCAATCTACTAGACTGGCCGATCTGTTTGAGCCGTTGAACAGCTCTCTGGCGCAATCGGCATAGGAGCTAGGGCGTTGGTAAGGCAACCGAAAACTGCTGTTTTTTTTGCGAAAATCTCCAAAACCACCCAGACGCCAAGGAGTTAAGAAGAGAACAAAAAGCTAGATTTCTTTAAAAAAAAAACCAAAAATATGTTAAAAAAAACACAAGAAACCAGGAGCTTAGGTTTTTTCTCAACCCTGTGGATTGTCTTAAATCTTCAGAAGATGGTTGAATTCAAATTGATTAGTCTTTTATACTGATCATCAATCTGTATTAATAATATTATCAACATTTTGTTTCTAGAGTTAAATATACTAAATATCACTTTACTATCATAAAAGCTGAGTTGGTTATCATGTGCCCACTCAATACTGCATTGTAACTGACGAGAATTTTGTTGTTCTGATATTGGCATCTCAATGCTCATTATTCTGGTATTTGTCATGTTACAGGAACGTTTATGTGGAGTAGTGGTAAGCAGTTATCAGCAAGCAGTTACAGTTCTTGGGATCCCAGCATGCCAGCAATGCATGCAGGTCTTGACTGTGTCAAGTTAAGCAATGGTACTTTGTGGAATTGGGTTGTTCATACCTGCTCTGTACAATATCCCTACATATGTCAAGAAGGTAAGAATAGAATGTTTAATTAGTTGTAACTATTCGTGTCAATTTGGCAGTGAGTCTGGCTGCAATTAGCTTTGTCTTGAGTGTGTCATTGTTTAACAATACTCAGAAACACATCTTTTAACTAGGAAATTTGTTCATTCATCAAGACATCACTGGTTACGATTAAATTAAGTTTTTCTCATTTTTGTGTAGAATTTTATAAACATATCCAACAAGGCAGCTGAGTTGAATGCAGTTGCAAACGTTTTTAATAGGAAATCGATTTCATGTAACACTACGCACCATCAGTCTTAAAATTTTATACAAATAGAATAATTTTCTTGGGCAGTTGTATCTATTGCTTGTAGAGAGGTCTCTAGTTAATTGCGTATCGGTTAAACGCATAAACCACTTTATCGCATAGAAGAGAGGATGAAAGTACAGTATTGTATAACGCCTGCCCTCACACATGCAATGCAGTAGACATAAGCATGCATGGCAGTAAAATGGAACACACAATGACATGAAAGAACAAGAAGATAGATATATGGCAGTAGTAGAAAAGCATACACTTGTTGGTGCTAGCACAATTACTTTGATGAAACACAAGCAAATTTGTATAGTACTAGCAAAAGGCACTCACATGGATGGCGCCGTCACACTTGCTATAATACAGTGCTGTGAGGATTTTCAAGTAGACCGATTTATAAAATGCTTGGGGATGGTTGGGAGGCTGCGAAGTACCTTTCTAGGATGAAGCTACTTATAGTGTAAATGGAGCAGTTTATATCTGTAAGTCAAAGTCTGTTGCCCTGAGTATATGGTTTAATATGCGCAATGTGGTTATATGGTTCATGGAAGCAAAATGTGGTCTAGGCAAGTTCAAGCTACCAGAGGAAATTGGTTTAACGTTGCCACATAAAAACTAATTGTTTTCACATATTTTGGAAATATACGTGATAGCTAAAGAGGAAATGCATCAACAGTTATGGAATAGTGCAGCACTGGTATGGTGTCATAAAATTTAAACAGGTTGAGAACAAGGTGCTTGATAATGTATTTGGGAAATGAATTCTTAGTCAATGTAATGAATCATGCATGGGAACGGAAATTATTTTACTGTTCGGTAGTCTAACTACACTATTAACTCCATCTTGCTGTCTGAACAGTAGGCTGTGCAGATGTGTAACTTAGGTCATAAACACCAAAGGTATTTTGCTTGTATGCAGTACAAAATAGAAGACTACCTGGGCTAGTTATAATGTCTTTTTTTCACAACAATCACAAAACAAAATGCGTTGATCAAATAGAAGTCTGACTTCTGAACATATGCAACTAACTTCATATTCAACATTCCAAGCAATGAATGCTGACGCTTTATGCTCAAGTGTCAAATACGCTTATTGCCTCACAAACGTGCTAAAAATGATCAGGCAATATTATTCTAGGTGACGGTGGCAGGTACTGCTCTGTCTATAAATTACAGGACAACAGAATAGGGATTGATTAAAACTTCACTGATTTCTAGTGTTTTTTTTATTTGGGGGTTGAAGCTTTATTTAAGAGGCCGAGCACACAAAAGTCCCCCATGGTGATGAGACTGAATTTTGGGCTCCTGTGACAGCATGGGCCCCCATTTGGGAATTGTAGTGGTAGAACTGTTGCAAGAAAGTCTTCAACAGGGGGACTTGACATTGTAAAAATTGACAAAATTCTACTGATTTGTATTGTTTCATATTTTAGTTTGTGGGGCTTGGAGCATTGTTTGGGGGGCTTAATCCACCAAAGCCACGCATGGCCAAGGGACTGTGTGGTGGGCAGATGATAAAGCTCTGGTCTTGAGCTTAGCTTTTATATTGTCATTTCATCTGTAGCAAGAAGTAAATGCATCAGATCAGAATTTTTGAATAAATGTATCAGAGCAGTACTTCAGAAGTTTGTACCTTAGTTAGAAGTGTGAGATCCTTGCAAATGAAGACATGCTGTCTGTCTTTGACATATTTGAGATTTCGTTTGTTAGTAAGAAACTTGTTTCTTTCTGACATTAGTGTAGGATTCTGACATCGGCATATAGTTCTGGAATCCCCAACTAAAACCATTCATAGGTAAAGAAAATAGTCCGGTTAGTCGCATAAACCAGATATTTGCATAGAAATGTTGTTTTCAGTTGTAGATTTATACATACAGTAGCATAATTACACTCCCAGGAAAGGTTTATCACATAAACTGGATATTATCACATGGAAATGTTTTCAGTCGTAGATTTATACAGTAGCATAATTACACTTCAAGGGAAGGTAAAGTGCATTGTGCAGATGAAAGCCGTGGTGACATTAATTCGATTAAGCAACTATCAGAGTGGGGATTGCAAGAAAACAAAGTTACCATCTTCAGTCAAGTAAAATCAATACCGCAGGTTCAACCTCATGCGGTGAATTTTACAGATTCAACTGATTAGACGACGATTTTGGTAACTAAATGCAGGGTTGCACAGTGGGAGGTTTTGGATGGAGTCGGAGTCGAATTCCTAAGATCACTAAGAGTCGGATTTTTTATCGGACATTTTACCTCTGACTCCACAACCCTGACTAAATGGCCATACATAACAAAAAAGAAGTTCTAGTGTCAGTCACAATTTTGTTGTGTTTTGAAGGTCCTGTCTAATATCAAGGAAAAGTACACGACAGCTTTGAGACATAATTATGTTCATAACTGCATTACACAGTCAAAAGCAAGCGGAAGAATAATGGCTGCAAGTGAGAGGAATATTCCTCGACTGATACAAACGATTTTTATGTCGCAAACACAGTGCAGATGTTAAAGATGACATGCAATGCATGGCCTACAACAACTATGAAATTTCCTTCAGTTGATGAACATTTGTTTGCTTAGCACTGCAGGATTTCAGAATATAAAATCACAGGACCAAGGCACTTTTAGAACATCCAGAAGCTCTTCTATATCCCACAGTTGTAGAAATATCTGTATACGACATCAAGCTACCAGATATCAACAGTGTCAAGTAGAAAGCATGTGGACATAAGTATAGTGAAGGGTGGTAAACTTATGGATATTTGTCTGATACAGGGAATCGCATATTCTGGTTAAACGCATGAAAAAAAGCTTGGGAAATTGACTATGCAATTAACCTGATTCGTCTGTGTATATTCTTTCATAGCATCAGTTGTAGACACTGAAGTATTGTTTTGCTTATGAATAAAAAATGCATTTGCATTTCTTTCCTTCTTGCAGCATGTGAAAAGTTAGTAATGCCCATTTGACTAGTACATATCATGTATATCTACTGTATGGATAAATTTTTAACAAGAAAATAAAGTTATTTTCTTAAAGTTGCTGTTTGTGTGACACCAATGTAACGTTTATGTAAATGAAATGGATTGTTTTAATTTTTTTGCTCAGTGAATTGTCAAAATCCATCGTTGATCTCTCCAGACGAAAATCCTGGTAAGACATAATAACACAGTTTTTAAAGTTTTGTGTCATAGTGTGAAAAATGTCCTATTTTCTAAGAGTTTGTTATTGTAATTATGATGAAGGTATCTTTCCTTACGATTTTGAAAGTTTTTGAAGTACATTATTCTGTTAAAATTAAAACGAATTTTGTTACTTTCAAGGCATATCAGCATTTTTGGGGTTATTGTTTTGTGGTCATAGCTTGCCAACCACTAACGTTAGATGGCCAATCAAGGGCTCTAATAATGCAGATTTTCGTCCAGTTGATTTTCAAAGAAAAAATGATTAAATTGCTACTAGAGCTTTTTTCTCGGACCCTGATGTGATCAAAATCCCTTGACCTTAGAGATGGCATGGGCCATTAATGGTCTAGGTTTAGGGTGTGCTGTTAAAGTTGAATGAGTGGGCTGCCAATGATATTTTTTGTGCTTAGGTTTGACGAGGCTGTTACTGCCTGCTGATGATTAAAAAAAAATTCAAATGTTTTTTTGAGTTGGGCGAACCACTTGGTGGCATGAAAAGTGAGTTAGACCACCTTGTTTTTGTGGAGCATAGTTACTTAAGAGTTAATAGGTGTTTTTTATGTATCAAATCATTACCGTTTTTTTTGCAGTTAAATTGTTTTTGTTTGATGTTTGTCAGTAAACTATATAATTGTTAAGCTGGCCATGGGCAGGCCAGATTGAAAACAAAAAAATGTCCTCGGTTTACAGGTTGCTCATAGGTTGGATTTTGCGAGCTGTGGGCAGTCCAGGTCAAAAAAATCTTGGACCATGCCATCTCTACTCGACCTTCTTCAGTTGTTACACCACAGCAAAAAGGTTCAAATCCAATATTACCCAGATTTTTAAATTGAAGCTAGGAGACTTTCTGCTTCTTTAGAGGGTTTAAATAGCTCACTAGCTCTATCGGGTGGCAAATGATGACTGGACAAAGTCTGAGCCACTCCAGTGACCTTGTGGTCCTTTAAGTGTTAAAACAGTGGTTTTTCAACTCTTTTAGTCTATAGCCCACATGTTTACTTAACAGTGATTTGTGGTCAACTGTGTGTTATAATGTTTTGTCAAAATTTAGCAATGATTGGAGGCAAATATGTTATTTAGATTTTGAAAATACGAGATGAAATCTGTTTTTTTGGTCAGTTTTTGGTCATGGACTGAAATGTTTCAAAATGACCAAAAAAATTAAGTCATTTTGGTCAGAATCTCTGAAAATATAGGAAAATGACAGCAAGTTCGATACAACTGTGAGACAAATGACCAAAATGTCTGTGACCAGAATGTCTCTCAAAAAATGACTGAAATGTCTCAGCAAGAAAGAAGAAATTCAGGAAGGAATGACTGCATTTCTTATGACTGTAATGAATGTGTACAAAGCACAAGCATGGAAAGGTTTAAATATCTCTGTGGCTTTGTCAGTCACAATTGAAAATCAGTGGCGTAGAGGCAAGAGCTTGTTATGTTTTGTGTAGATGTGCCATGCGTTCCTACATGCTCTACTCATCATCACTGCAGTGGTGGAGCCTGCACTTTGGCTAATGCTTTCCATTCTTACAACCCTTTATGGGTAGCAGGTGATGTATTATGTCTCATATTTTATGGTTTGTGTTTCTTTTAAAAAACAAGCAGTTAAAATAGTTGACATAGTCTGAGATTAAGTATTTATGTACAGCTAAAATATTGCACTGCACTGCTGTGAATGGAATCAGTGGGCATGGTATGAATGTATGTCTCGATTGTAGCTGCTGCTTGGTGTCTAGTTACTGCTGCCTATCAGGTGGACTGGTGAATGCAAAGTGGAACAAGTGTCCGTGCTCCAATGTGCACCATGGGTTCTCACGTGTTTGCTGTGTTAAAACACTTCCTATCCTGAAAGTTGTGTGTTCAAGATAACATAACACTGGTATACAAAAAAAAAACTTTTTTTGAATTGTTTCAGATCTGTCAATTGGTTTTTAATGTTTCAAGTCTGCTGAATTAAAAAATGAATTCGTTTTTTCTCTATCACATCAAGATTTTTTGCAACATTAGAATTTTTCTTCAAAAATGGTAAAAATGCTATCCAAATACCACAGTTAACCTCTTTAAATGATTGTCACAACAATAAAAATATTTTGAACACTTTCAACGCCATGCCATGTTCCAGAACGTGCAGTTTTTATGCAGATCGCTACACCATGTTCCGGAACGTCGCGCAGTTTGCGCAGATAGACATTAACTGTACAGTACATGGTGGACGTGCGCTGCAGACAATCTTGGCAATCAACATGACTTGACATGCCAGACACTGTGCTGTTGAGTGTTAACTAGTTGTTCCTCTTAATTAACATAGGTATAACCTGTTTCATCACTTCGGTTTTAGGTTAAATGTCTTTAATGAAAAGAAAATACTCCAACAATGCTGATGTATTTTGCTACGTTTGTGGAAGTTTTACACCAACAACACAAAGACAGTTCATCAACGACTTTGTGTAAAGAGCCTGTTTTGCTGATTTTAATATCAGCTTAGAGATCAAGATAAAGCATGGGTTCCACATAAAGTCTGTACAAGCTGTGTGGAAACTTTGAGATAATGGTCTCATGGAAAAGATAAGCGACTTCCTTTTGGCATCCCAGTGACCTGGAGGGAACAAATAGACCATGTTGCAGATTGTTACTTCTGCATGGTAATTGTGAAAGGCTTTAATAAGAAAAATAAACATCCTACTCCAATATCCAAACTTCAATTCAGCTTTGAAAGGACTGTTCCTCATGTTGTGGATGCACCCAAGCCTGTACTCAACTACCTTGAAGATGATACACTCAGATATTCTTCAACTTTAACAGATGATGACACGTCTGTTGATAGTTTTAGCAAAAGTTGTTGGTTATTGCCTGATGCCTGCCTCTTTATTTGACCAGGCTGAAACAAATGACTTAATTTGTGATTTCAATCTACCCAAACAATCATCTGAGCTGCTGGCATCAAGATTACAAGAAAGGCACCTGCTTCATCCTGGAACCAATGTCACATTTTATCGAAACAGAGAGCAAGAAATTTTTCAGTTTTTCGCTTCCAGTGATGATCTGGTGTATTTCCATCATCTAAAATCCCTCTTGGAGGCAATGGACTAGACACAATACAAAGATGAAGAATGGAGACTCTTCATAGCTGGTTAGAAATAAAGTCTTTAACTGAATGTCCAATAGGCATGGATCCATGCTTATATGGCAATACATATGGATCCATATCTATTGAACATGCAGTGAAGCTTGAAGAACATGATACCATCAAGATGGTCCTGCAAATGTCTTTCATCTGTTGTACACAATTTTTTTGAAACTAAATCATCTAACTACCAAGATTTGGTCAATGAGTTGTTGACAAGTTACACATATTGGGATGCAATATGAGCATCAAGCTGCATCATTTGAAATCTCATTCTGACAAATTTCCAGATAACTTGGGTAAGTGCAAGGTGAGCGTTTTCACCAGGACTTAAATTATGGAGGATCTTTATCAGGTTTGGAGAGCCACGTACATGATTACAGACTATTTCTGGAGTCTGAAATGAGACTGCCCCTATAAATGAAACACAAATTTCTGAGTTTTTGGTTGTACGGCATGATTTAACTTCTCAATTACTTTTTCTTTCGTGTCTGAACACCATCCAGTTTTGGTTTGAAAAGCTGTAGATGTACATAGGTTTAAGAGTAAGCAAATTTTTGGGGGGGCGAAGGATATTTGCCCGAATTTTCCAAACTTGCCCATAACATTTTGTGGGACTTTGCCTACAAGATTCCTCCTCAAAGGTCAGAGATCATGAAAACGTTTTTTGGTAAGACCTCCAAATAAAGGTCTTTATGTGTTTTTCTGGAAATGTTGGGTGCCATTTTTTGAAATCAAAGAACGTTGGGCCACATTTTCAGCGATTTTGCTCGAATATTTGACAAATTAAACCTTTTTGGGGTGCGCTTGCACCCCCGCCTCCTATGCCACTTGATGTACCATAACTTGCATGTGCTTTATTTTCTCTAGTGTGACATGTTATCTGTCCGTTTATGCTCAGCTTATAACCACATAGTGACAAAGGAATGAAATCAGAATAAGCTTTGGATCTATTTTAAAGCATCCACTTTACTCTTGGGCATATACGATTTCGTAAAATCACTGGTATGTTGTTGCACAAAACTGTGATGTGATCGACAAAAACTGGCATCAGATATGAAATCAACACCCTGAACTTAGTCTAAATCAGTTGAAAAAGTTGAAACAGCTAAATGTGTGTATACCTGTGTAATCATTTCAAAAATTGTTTTATTTTTCTTATGTACAGACACTTCTGGCCAAATATGCCACCAATTGGAATGATATTTTATTACCATGTACAACTGACACTGCAACAGTTTATTTGCTGGATCAGCTTCAGTAAATTTCTTAGCCAGTGCTTGTGTTTGAAGTGCCGTGCATATACAATTGCTTAACATGAGTGGGTTGTACAGTACGTGTCTGGTTCAAAATTAGTCTCAACCCAAATCTTCATTGCATGAAGTTAGCTGAGTTTTCATGTGACAACATTTGAATAAAACCTGATGACGTATGTGCACTGATAAGATCATTCTGTTTGATTCTTGGCTGTGAAAGGAATGCTTTTGATGACATTATTTTGCTTTGTTGAAAATTATGGCATGACTTTGATGGAGCTTATTTTCTGGTTGTCCATAATGTGTCACATTTTTGTGAGTTGCTCTTGTAGTTTTTTTGTAGATACAAGCACTCACACAAGTTCAAGGTTTTCAGCATTGCAGCATCTTTGGCTTATTTGGTTTGGTGTAACTTGAAGATTTTATGTGAACATACTTGTTGTTTTCCTGTTTTGTAAAGTTGATTTTGCGCTACTTTAAATTTTTTATAAGGAAATGTGTAATTGCTTACCTTAACAAAATGCATGTTTTGGCATCTGTTTCCAAGTGTGTTTTGTACCTAGACGTAATATGTGCCAGAACCTGCGGCCCACATGAACATTTGATGTGGCCCACATATCAAAATTTTTGTTACCCAATTTAAGAGTACAAAATCATGTCAAAACAAAGCTCCATGATTACCAGGTACTCAAGGTAGGATGTAATAAGAAGCCGCCTCCATTCCTTAAAGGTAGAATTTTAGGATACAAAGTTAGAAGTAGAATTTTAGGATACAAAGTTGTTATTTGCAGCCCACCGGCAATAATCTACAAGTTATGCGACCCATAATAGTAAATAGGTTCCTCACCCTGGTTTAGATGGCAATGCAGTGTGTTTTTGTAGTTGAGAATGGCAACACTGGGATAAGCCTTTTACTTGTTTCCATGCTCCTAAGAAATTGTTTTACTTTAGTGGTATGGCAAGTATGCTGATGTAGCAGTGTAACTTGAATCATGATTAGTTCAATATTTTCTTGTTATTCAACCCAAATTTACTACTGGTACTGTTAAGCTCTAGAACAATGTCAATTCTACTGTTGTAATAAATAAAAAACGCATACGTTGTTTTTCTCAGGCCCTGCTCCACTTTCTGAGAACTTGATGTTTGGGAAATCTTTTGTATTCTTCAAGGAAGAATTAACTTGGGAAGAAGCTTCTGACTTTTGCCAAGGTAAGAGCATTGTCATAAACTACCTGGCATCAGACAAACAGGAAGTGCATAATGCTAGCAACAATAATAGCAGTGCAAACTGCACTAACATGTTTGTTGCAGGAGTTGAAAGGGGGCAATGAGGAAATGAAACCAAAACATTTCCTGTCTGTGTCCATTTGAGGAAAAAGGATCCATTTCAGGTGAAGGTGTTGCTGCAAATTTGATGATGTAGTGGAGGAATTACAACGCCTGTGCTTGACCTAATCAAATGTGCCCATAACAATGCCTTGATAAACGACTGTGGAGTGATTTGTTGCAGTGCCAGTTTGGCATGAACATTCCTCAACCCTTTTGCCAAGAAGCAACGTTTGCCTGCCACTAATTGCTGCCACCCAGAGATTAAAAAAGAAAATACATGACAGTGTTCCTTAGTGGAAAGAAGGCTAAACAATGTCTGAGGTATTCATACAAGGAGACAGATTAGGACAGCGTGGAGTGCTTTTACTGTGGGGGACTTAAACCATTTAGCAGTGATTTTGGCTCAAGTATGATAATGCCCAAAACAGTGAGTGCAGATTTTAATTGGAGAAACAGGAATCCTGTCATGAGCACTATTTCAAAAACCTGAACAATCAGCCACTTTGCATAGAGCAGTGTTTTTCAACTGTGATTCCGTGAGTGGTTGTCAGGGGTTCTGCCGAAACATAGAAATAAAACGAAGCTGTGACATTTCTACCCATCTGGCTTATTACAGAAAGCAGAATAGAGACTTGGATCATTGCATAGGGTTCCATCAGCAACGCAGACAGTGGCATAGAGATATACTGGTTGCAATTATTTGACCCTGTGATCTATATGCCTCAAGGTTTGTTGCAGTGGGTACTGACGTGGTCTTGGCTGCATCAGTGAGAGAGTGGCTTAGATTAGAAACTTGCTGAGGATTAGGTATCATGATTACATCGGTGAATCTGGCCTGGTTGCATCTTGGTTTCGAGTCAGCAGACCTGATTGAGATTTTTGAGAAGTGATAAGGGTTTCAAGACCATTTATAAGATGGCTGCTGTCCCCCCCAACCCTGCTATGAGGGTTAGAGGATGATAATGATGAAAGCCCCTCAAGAAAAATTGTGCCTAATGTCATGAGTAACTGATATGTTATCAGGCAATGTTTCTTTGATGATTTTGGAATGCCTGGTATTGCAAATCACCCTTTATGCCTCTCAGTAGTTGGCAACTGCATTATTTGCAATGCGTGTTGAAGGAATAGTTGAACTCCATATATGTTGGAAGCGAAAGGAGGGATTTGAACCTTTTGATGTCTGCTCTGTGCTGACAAATCAATACCCCACTAAGTGCAAAGGTTTCAAAAACCTTGTGAATGATTTACTCAATCATGTAGTCAGTCAATGGCAACTCCACTTGGTTTGCTATTGAGCTTAAAATCTTGGCAACGGAGCAATTCCCTTTTCAGTGGGAATCTGCCTCAATTTTACTGTACCTCTTCATTAAAAGGGATCTTGTTACAATATCATGAATTACCATCCCATTGCATTACTTCTTTATGTAAAGTGGTTGAAAAACGTGTTCCTAGGCATCTGTACTCCTATCTCCAATCCAACAATCTTCTAAATCATAGAAATTCCAGGTTTTGTAAAGATCATTTGACATTAGCCATACTTTAGAAAAATAGTCATGCTATATATCTGGCCCATGATCACAAACCTTTGCTTACGCATAGTATTTCTTAATATCTCTAAAGCTTTCGATCATGTTGTTCAGTCTAGCTTGTATTCAACCTTAAGCAAATGGGTATTGTGGGTTCTTTATTGACATTGCTTCTTATCTGGAAGATTAATCTCAAATGTTATGCATCAACACAAGCACCTCAGAAATACGTTATAAGAATTGCAGTGTGCCACAAGGTTCTGTCCTCGGACCCCTTTTTCGTATATGTTAACAATATTTCTGACAATTAATTCAATCATCTCTTTCTCTATTTGCCAATGATGCAACTTCATATTTTTTCGCTAATTGCCCAAGCCACTTTCACCAACTTTTGTTACAGATCTTTTAACTTTATAGCAAAGTTTTCTGACACATAGTGTGTTAATTTTAATGCCCTCAAACAGTGTTAACCATATCTAGCAATCGTGGTGACTACCCCACTTGATTTTTAAGAACGTGCTGCTTCAAGAAGTCAGTTCCCAGAAGCACCTAGATTTGCTTTTCCACAATGGTCTCTCGTGGCGTTCCAATATATTTTAAACTTTTATCAATGTGCTATGTTACATATCAACTGCCTTCAGATCCATTGCAAAATTGGAGCCTAGGTTTTCTCTGTTGTCCGTTTGCTTCTTTTATTCTGCCGATTTTTTATTGTGGTAGCATTGTTTATGACAATTCCTCCTATTCTGATGCTTTGCGTTTGGGTACTGCTCACCTGTGGTTATGTGACATACAAGATGTGGTTATGTGACACTTGGAACATATGTATTTTTCTTGTTCAGTGCAATCACAAACCTGCCTGTATTTCTATCTGCTCAAATGCAAGCACAGCATTGACAGCTTGACAAGACTCTCATGTTATAAAGATAATGTGCTTGGATCATATGTGCTTGTGTGGCGCTGGTGTTACAGTGCATTGTCTTTTTCATATTCAGCTATTTATGCTGTTGTTATAGATGTCTGGGGATCTCTAGCAATACCTTCCAATCAGCAGCATCATGATTTTTTGTACAATGAAGGCAATGCTCAGTTTCTTCCTAGAGGATTTAATGCATTTTGGCTTGGTATGTCTGATGTTACTACTGAAGGTGATTGGAAGTCTGTTGTTGGCGATGTAATCAACACTCCACCAAACTTTCCTGGTAAGCTGACGAGCTGTAATGTATTGACAATGTACCTGCAATTTAGCAGGTAATATGTGATGATGATTGTGATTCAATGAGAAACAAACTGTAATACCTATCATTTTCGCAGGATTTATTCTTTTATTTTTAGCATTGTTTTCTGAACTGAACTGTTTTGATTTGTGTCTGACAGTTGCATCAGAGTAAGCTTGTACAATTTTTATGCCTTTTTTCTATGCGATTTTTACCTAAATTTAATGCAGTCTGCTTGTGAAGCTTTTTCGCTGGTTGTCAGCAACAAAAATATTGTTGCAATACACATCCCAAGCAGATATCAATGTGAATGGGAAAAGTCTTGAAAAAGTCAGCAACATCTGTTGCCTGGATTCTTTTACATCCAATGACTTGCTCCTACCTCAAAAGAAATTCAATACAGGATTAGGATAGCAGCAACCACCTTCAGTCAATTTTTGGAACATGATGAAATCCACAGCTTACATTGCACACAAAAGGCAAAATCTATAAGGCTTGCATTCTAAGTACTCCTACATACATGTGACTGGAATTAAAATTAAACAGTTTTCTTACGTGAGGATTATGGTGTATTTGTGGTATCACATGGAAGGACAAGGTCAGAAATCAGATCATTTTGCAGCACACAAGTTGTAGCCCACTGTTTACTTATTGTAAAACAAGTTGATTGCACTTGGTTGGTCATATCTGCTGTCTCTCTGAGTGCCATTTACTGAAAAACATCCTCGAAAGCAGTGGTTCCCAACCTTTTTTGATGCATTCCTCCCTTTGCTCATTTTGGAACTTTTTATTCCTCCCTTATACAACAAAACTTTTTTTTCTTTCTTCCCCTATTAAACGAGTCTGCAGTTAGAATTTCTCACCTGTCTTTTGCCTGTCATGGTGTAGCTTATTGTTCGAGTTCATAGGCTTGTATTAACTACAATTGGAACAATGGTCTTTATTGACGACAATAACTTGATTAATAAAAGTGGGACAAAAACTATTTGTTGTCAAATAATGGCACTAATGTTTGTCAACAAAAACGTGTGATAGTCCACTAAACTACTTACAAATATAAAGTGGTATAACTAGTTGAAAGAGCCAATGTCAACTTAAAAAAGAAGTACAACACTTCCTGTATACTGAATAGGTAACTGAACTAAAAAGTGGAAATTCCTTTTTCCTCCCCAGTTGGGAACCACTGCTCTGTAGTGAATTGAGCTCAAATAATCAAAAATTATGGTTGACTCTATCTTTTATAGGTATTGCAAAGAGAGATTTGTAACAGCTCAAATTCTCATTATCTCATAAGAAACATATGCCCTGAATTGTCTGGAATGTACTCCTTCATACAAAGATTCACTGAAAATTGATTTCACCATTACTCTCAAAAAGGTTGTCCTTGTAGAGCTGCTGCCACACTATGGAGTTAGCAAAGGAATGCAAATAATTTTATCCAGGCATTAGGTGACATTCCCCTGCTTTGTGTTGCAGAGAAGTTATTTTACAGTTACCAACATGAACATATATCCTATTTTGTGTGTTTTGAGAGGAACTGCTAGTTGTGAGATTTTTTTGTTGATTTGAAGATCTAACTGCTGGTGGAAGTAATCCATACCCAAGCTTCAACTATACTACACCGGACTTTCGATGGTATTTCTTCTATCAGTCAGCATCACTCAAGATGGATTATCCTCAGCAAGAAATATTTTGTTCAAGGTTTGGTGGAAAGCTTCCAATAATAAAGAATGCTGAGGCAAACCATGTGATTACGCAGTTCTTGAAGGTATCCTAGCCTAATGGTGTTATATCCTTAGAAGTCCCATGTTCGCCAAAATGTTGGTGCAAAATGTGACTGTGTTATACCCTTACAAGTCTAAAAATTTTGACGCCAACATATTTAGCCATAACTCGCCAGCCGATTGAGCTAGAGAGCTGTTCAAACCCTGCAAAGATGCAGAATGGCTTGAAATTTCTATTTAATTTTGGGAAGTTTTGGGTTTGAGTTTTTTTTGTACTTGATGTTATAATTAGGTGCAGGTTTTGGCTTTATTGGCTCAGGTTACCCGACAATGGGCGCCAACCCCAAGGTACAATTTTTTGTTGCTCTTTAAAAAAGAAACTAGGCAAAGATCTGAATATTTAAAGCCTTTGATTGGCCTTCTAGCACTTTTCATTAGCAAGTTATGACAAAAAATCAATAATTAATAAATTATCTGCGGGATTAATTAATTTCTTTATTTTTTGGCCATAACTTGCTAACCACAAACGTTAGGAGGCCAATCAAGGGCCCTAAAGATGCAGATTTTCGCCTAGTTTTTTTTAAAAGAAACAAACTGCATCTTGGGCTTGGCGCCCAGAGCCTGATGACCTCGGCCATCAATACATAAACCCAGCGATTGTGACATCACCCACAAAAAAACCCAAATCCAAAACTTTCTAATAAAAAAATTATTATTCAAGAAGACTTCCTGCATTGTTAGAGGGTTTGAACAGTTCTCTAACTCAATTGGCTGGCGAGTTTATGGTTGTGCAAAGTTCTGCACGAAAAGTGGTGCATGCGAGACTTACGGTAAAACTGTATTTTTTAGACCAATGTTTGCCAACCATTTTTGTCCGTGCCTCACAAAATCATCTTCAAAATCATAATGCACCTCCCTGAAACATTTAAATTTTATTGTTCAAAAACTAAGTTCCTTTTCATGTGGAGAAAGAATATATCCACACCACTTAAAATAAAGACGCATCCCACTTTGGGAATCACTGGATTAGACTGACATCCCATTTTGTGAGTGTGCACAATGCATCCCTAATTTTTGACTAGTGGGCCATTCCGTGTTAATTCTTAGGAAGTGGTCAGGTCACCCTCTCCAGTTTTCCTGAAATTTTACTCAAATTGTCATTACCCCATATGATGAACATCTGCAAAATTTGAATGAAATCTGTCATGAAATGGCATGGTTATAAAGCTTTTTGGTTGGGGGTGCGTGACCAGGGGTGCAAATTGTTCATATTTGGCCATATTTAAAGCCTTATTACTGCCAAACTACATTAGTAAACAACCCTAATTTTTCAGGGATGCTAGTAACTTTGCCAAAAATTGAAAAAATAACATTATCTACGTTGTGACTTTCAAAGGTCAATGGTAATGGACCCCCAAAGTTGACTGTTTCTAGCTCTCGCTACAAATTTTCGAAAATTTTCAAACCTCGCCACAGTTTCATTTCTTGATGAATTGTTCCTGATAAAATTATCTTTGACCTTAGAAAATTTTATTGCAAAATACCAAAAGGTTTGTGAGATATCTTGGGCCAAACTTGGAACGAAATAAAAAACTAGAAAAGTGGGGTACCTTTGTCGCCTTGGTTACCCATGACTGGAGTGAAAATTTGCGTTGAAAAATTTTTTCACATATTCATTATGATATGACAAGTTTACCATACAAAATTCATGAATGGTTCTCAGTGTTTTCATAGAGAAAAAATTTGTCAAAGTTTGGGCAAAAACTACAAATTTTGTGTAGCACAGAGGTCTAATATTCACTATTTTTCATTATACCATTGTTATTCAAGCTAGCACTGTTACTTCACAAATTCATCATTAAATTCTAGAATTCTGTTGTGTCTTGTGCAAAGTCAATTGCTTGTTGAAGCGGAATGAAACTGAAAGATTTCATGTTTCATTTCACTTAACACTTTGACGAACGGTCTACGAATATATCATACCTGCATTTCAGCCTAAAACCACCAGTTTTCGATTGCCTTACCAACGCCATAGCTCCTCCGCCGATTGCGCTAGAGAGCTGTATAAGGGCTCAAACGGATAGGCCAGTCTTCTAGTCTGCACTCGAAAAAAATTTTTGTTTGGAGTTGCGGATTTCTTGTAAGTGACGTCATAAGGGAAGATGTTTTAGGGCCATTTTGGCTCATGCTGCCTGGCCTAGGGCCCAAGCGCTAGGCCAAAGTATTTCGCTGAAGTTTTCACTGAAAACTAGTCTCGAGTCCGAGTCTTTTGAGCCTTTGATCGACTTTTCAGCGTTTCTGGTTCAAAAGCAATGATCTAAAATTTAGATTTAGTTATGATCTAAAATTTAGATCATAACTTTTGAACCAGAAATGCTAGAAAGTAAAATACTTTAGCCTAGAGGTTGGGCCCTAGGCCAGGCAACATGAGCCAAAATGACCCAAAAACTACTTCACTTATGACGTCACTCACAAAAAATTCGCAACCCCAAACCAACACATTTTTCTTCGAGTGCAGACTAGAAGACGGGCTTATCCGTTTGAGCCCTTATACAGCTCTCTAGCGCAATCGGCGGAGGAGCTATGGGCGTTGGTAAGGCAACTGAAAATTGCTGGTTTTAGGTTGAAATTCAGGTATGACATTTTCGTAGACCGTTCGTCAAAGTGTTAAGTGAAATGAAACAAAATTTTTCAGATTCATTCCACTTAAACAAGCAATTGACTTTGCACAAGACACAATAGAATTCTAAAATTTAATAATGAATTTGTGAAGTAACAATGCTAGCTTGAATAGCAATGGTATAATGAAAAATAGTGAATATTAAGACCTCTGTGCTACACAAAATTTGTAGTTTTTACACAAATTTGTCAATTTTTTTCTCTGTGAAAACATTGAGAACCATTCATGAATTTCTTATGGTAAACTTGTCATATCATAATGAATATGAAAAAAAATTTTCAACGCAAATTTTCACTGCGGTCATGGTAACCAAGGCGACAAAGGTATCCCACTTTTCTAGTTTTTCATTTCGTTCCAAGTTTGGCCCAAGATATCTCACAAAGCTTTTGATATTTTGCAATAAAATTTTCTAAGGTCAAAGATAATTTTATCAGGAACAATTCTTCCAAATATGAGCAAAAACTATTAAGAAATAAAACCGTGGCGAGGTTTGAAAATTTTCGAAAATTTGTAGCAAGAGTTAGAAACAGTCAATTTTGGGAGTCCATGACCACTGATCTTTGAAAGTCACAATGTAGATAATGTTATTTTTTCAATTTTTGGCAAAGTTGCTAGCATCCCTGAAAAATTAAGGTTGTTCACTAATGTAGTTTGGCAGTAATAAGGATTTAAACATGACCATATGTGAACAATTTGCACCCCTGGCCATGCACCCCCAACCAAAAAAGCTTTGTAACCATGTCATTTCTTGACAGATTTCATTCAAATTTTGCAGATGTTCATCATATGGGGTAATGACAATGTGAGTAAAATTTCAGGAAAATTGAAGAGGGATTACTTGACCACTTCCTGAGAATTGACACGGAATGGCCCTATTATTAATGATTTCTGAAGACAGAGAAGAAAGTCTAATCGTGTACAGTAACTTACTGTTCAACCAAGATCAAAACGAATACACCACAGCAACAAATTCACTAAAAATACGTTAGAATCATCATAAACCTTTCATGGTCAACCCATTCAAAACACAAAAAAGTCGCAGATCTCAGAGATTAAGGCTGTCTTTGGAATCTTGTCACTCTTAATATTATTAAAAATGTTAGCATCTGTAAACATTCTAACAACTCTGAAAGCCATAATATTTTATGACACTCCATTCACTAATATTGTCACTATGTTTCTAAATATGTTTATTAGAATTTTCGTGTAGTTGAAAATAATTGAAACAACATATTTTGACCATGTTGGAGATATAGAAATAATCTCAACAAGCTCCACCTTTTTTCAATTCCTTAGGTTCAGCAACACTCATTAGTGATTGCACCAACACCAATTTAGTAGACTAAAAATTTACGGAAGCAGTGGTTCTGAAAATGAATAATATACAAACGCAAAAACATACATTTGACGAGCAACAAACTAACGGAGGATGCAAAACTTTTTTACGACTAACTTTAGAAAGAAACTTTTCATCTAGCTGGACCTCCAATTAATCTGATAGTCAGTTTTCATTCAGGTCAATGGAATCTGAGGCAATCAATATTCTGTTGGCTTCATTGAGCAGCTTCTTGAATTTGGAAACATAATAACTTGGAGAATTACAGAATGTTTGCGGTGCTTAATGAGTTTACTCCACCGCGTATACATATGCCGTCATTCTAATTCAGATACGACAGAGTGTACATGAAGTACCGCTCTTGTTTTCATCCAGTAACTTTTTCAGCTAGTATAGGGTAGTTTGGGGGTTGTGGCTTTTGAGGGCGTCTGTCAGATACAACACAACACATAAAACATTTGTAACTGTTCGTTCAGAATACTAGGGGAAGGGTTTTTTAAAGGAAAATGTTAGGTACCTGGTATGGACCCTGTAGGGACCCGATTTCCCTGATTCTAGAGACCCGAATCGGGTCCTTAAACACCTTTCAAAAAACCTGCTAGGAGTATAAAAAACTTGCACTTGGATTTATTAACAACTTTGTTAGCTATGGAAATGTAATTTTGCCTCAATATTTTTGTCTTCCTTGCTCGCACCTACCAGTGATGACCCAGCAAATGCCTTGTTTTAAGATAGGAAAAGTACACCGAACAGTACCGTATGCTTGAAAATCGGTGAACATTTCACCTAACCAAACCTGTCTGGTTATGGTTTATTCATGCATCTTTGTAACTCAAATCAGAAGACAACGCAAAATGCAACATGAGGAAAGAGAGTAAAATCAAACAGCAGAAATTAATTGGATGCTGATAAAAATATAAACACATTAAAAAGTTCGGGTTTAGCAAATTGATGTGCTCTCACATATTTTAATCACTAAGGGTTGGTGAAAGATCTTGTGGGTCAACTTCTCAGCCAGCCCTGTTGCTAGCCCGAATCAAATTCTAAATCGAAGACGTTTCACATGTAATAACGTACAGAGGCGTTTTCATTCTGGGTAAATGATATTTTTGCAAAAAAGTAAGCTTCGTGTGATATTTGTGAAGTGATGCAATATCATAAAAATAGATATCAAAAAGTATTTAGGCAGTTCACCATTATCAAGAGTGCATGAATTACTGGGGGCCTTTTTTGAATTACTGGGGTTCAGAAGTCTACAAGGTGCAGCTATTGATTATGTTCCAGCCATTGTAAATCACATAACATAGGGTCTGAACTTGATAGCGTACAAGTTTTTCAGTTCCTTACTGAATAACTTATGTTACACAATTTCTTAACTTAGAAAAAACAAAAGGTTGCAAGTTTTGACACATGAAAAGTTTAGAAGTAGCAGCTATCTCAAAAAGTGGGAGTAATTACCCAGTCCAAAGCAATGTTGTTGATCAATGGCTGAACCAATAAGAGCTCTATCTCGAAGCTGTGCTGTATCTTCATAAACCTGTCTGTAAAACAGTGCAGTAAATGCTATATAAGCGACAGTAATTGTCAAAGTCAATAAAGCTTACTTAATCAGATAACTCAAAATCAAAACCAGTTAAATCGATCTTACACACTCGCACATCAGTGAGTACAAATGCAACAAGAGGAAATATATGGCCTCAAAAATGCCGTTAAAAATTTGTTTTTAGGTTTAATATATGTACTGTATATATATGATTTACCTACATCGGTCTTCGGTACAAACTATTGTCTTACAAGGGGTACAAATGCTTTACTTTATCCCAGTGGTTCCCAAACTTGTTCGAGCCGTTACCCAAACCAAGGCAGCGATTATGTCTCATTACCCTCAATATTTTGAGTCATGAAAAGAAAAATACAGAAAAGCATTCTGGTTTTGGTTCCGTGTTAACCCCCGAACAATTGCATATTACCCCCAGTTTGGGAACCACTGCGTTATCCCAACTGAACATCCATGTAATAAACACCAGTAGCTAAATGAGATAACAAAGGTTATTACAAATGTAGCATTTTGATAAGCTTGTGAGTAGCAATGGAGGAGCCATTAGATATTGTTGATGATTAATAAGCCTAAACTAGCCAAAAACATCAGTGCAGTGGATGGTGGATTGCGATTTCAACAATCCTGCATTTGTTTTTATGTACATATGAAACTTCTGAGAATGAAGTTTTGTGTAGAAGGCAAAGATCTGCAACATAGTGATATTCGAACCAAATTTATCAAACTATCTAAATCAGCGTTGGCTCCTACTCTTACACATATTTTTCATGGATGCATAAATAAACGTGATTCTCTGCATTGCTGTAAAATTGAATAAATTACTCCCATTTACTAACGAGGTGATCAAACAAATTGTAATAATATTTCAGTTTAATAAAATATCAGAAAAGACGTTACACGCCAAAGTATAGGCATATTTACAAGAATTTTATGTGTTTATCCAATCATCAGTATGTTTTTACGCAAGTGGTTCCCTAACTTTTTCTGATCGCGAACCATTTATGGGTCTCGTACTGTCACCACATACTTCCTTGTTCCAGCAAAAGTCAATGTGCCAAATATCATTCGATCAAAAGTTTGGTAAACCAGAGTTGACACAAATGCAACATGAATAGAATGGCTGTGAGAAAGTACAATGGCCATTTTTAGAAACCAACAAGCTACACAAAAATCCAGGAATTTATTAACAGAACCTGATAAGCAAAAACTTATAACCGTGAATTTATTTATTTTTATTTTTTGTGAAAACAGAAAGTAGGCCTGTTCTCGTACCACTGCTGGTAAGTGTGCCACAAGATGAGAACCACTGTTTTAGGTTGAAGTCTGCAATTGCCTTTGCAGTAGGAAATAACTACTCTAACCTTTAATCAATAGAGAGAATGGGCTGTATACCTGTCCGGTATTTTTAGATTTATCAAAAGCTTTTGATATTGTTAACCATGAAATTTTACTTGAAAAACTACAGTTTTACTTTGGTTGAATTTTTCTGATAAATTTGAATGACCTGCAGTTTTCGGCTAATTGTGAATTTCTTGAAGTAGACAGATGGATGCGTTTTAATAAATTATCAACGAATAATTCTAAAGCATCTTGCATGTTAACTAGAATGTCTTGAGAAACACAGATAACCAGACCATCCAAATTTCGTTTCAAATACGTTCAAGCGATGTGTTGTTGAGTCAAAAAACTTGTGTCAAATCCCTAGGCGTCCTCATTGACAGTAAATAAGACTAGTCTTCTAATGCACAATTAGTGAAGAAAAAATTTTTAATTATTGCATGCATCTCGTTAACTTTACAAAATTCGAAAATTCGTTTCTATTGCTATTCTTACGGATATTTCAACAAAAATCAATATTTATTTCGTGATAATGCAAATTGAAATAGATAAATGTAACCAATGCATCAGCTCCCCTTATGTTTAACTGCATGAAAGACTTGAAGGACCCAAACAACCACATACCATGATTAACTAACTCTGAAAAAGTAAGTGTTTTCATCGTGCAACAATTTCTGAATCATTTATCAAATTAAATGTG
>Ga0210059_1004576_pt1 | contig 22344 bp, 12 predicted proteins | sample Ectturendosymbi2_FD_188042 | JGI IMG/M metagenome (GOLD analysis project Ga0210059, IMG submission 188042) | Ecteinascidia turbinata endosymbiont from Florida, USA - Sample 2 (SPAdes) (version 2) | ecosystem: Host-associated > Tunicates > Ascidians > Unclassified | place: Key West, Florida...
GGGCACATTTTTAAAATACAGTATTGGATGTATGCAGCAAGCCATGGGCCAAATGGGAAATGGGGGGACACCGATTTAATATGGGTGGGCCGGGCAGCACTGGCCCCCCGCTGGCGACGGCCCTGGCACGGAAGATGCTGCGAATGTGTGTTGTGATATGTTTTCCTGTTATTGCGTAACAATCATGATTCAAAGACGCTTCGTTTTCTATCTGTGAATCACTTACTATGGTGATGGTACACTGTATTTGCACGTGCGATACTCAAATTTGGCATTTCGTACTTGAGACTTTATTACCGACCAGTCAATGGCGAGTTAGCAAGATCCCAGTCGAAGACAAGTTGGCCACCCCTTGCCTACGTGATAGTGTTAAACCTGCAGATTTGAGATTAAGCCTACAAATCGCTGCACACATTGCTTGCCATTCTGGCATAAAAGATGTAAGCCTATATCACCTTAAAGATTTACTATGCAGTGTATGAGATCAAATGTATTCCTTCTTAGCTTGAAGTTGCATTTTCAAGTTGCAAAAGATAAAGAAAACAAGGAGCTTTTTCTCTTCTATTCCATTAAAGCACACGCTTGATATAATATATACCAGGGTTTGCTGCTGTTCACTTTTGGAATGTCATGGTCACTTGCGGCAAAGGTATATTATGTTGCTACGGATAAAGTGCAACTGTTAGAATAACAACACAATTTGAGTAAATCTTTGTTTGAGAGTTTTTTTCAGTTCACTATTGATTTTATCAAAACAATCAACTTTTGCAAATTCAGTGAAGCAATTACCCATTTAACATTTTATTTATCGTACTTAGCTACAAATGATTGAGTCACCAAACCAATATTTTTTTAGGTCCTCTAGACCAGTGGTTCCCAACGAGGGCGGCACAGCCACCCTGGGAGCGTTGAGAAGCTCTAGGGGGGCGGTGAAGCAGAAATGGGCGGTTGGAGGGCATTAATAAATACATTTCTCTTGTCCCACAAAGCTTGATTTACCAAATGTCATAAAAACAGTGTGATCAACAAACATTTATGCATGTAATTTATAAACAAAAACCTAACGTTTTTGAAACAAAACAGAGGTGAAGTGCTAAAAATACGTTGATAAACTGCAGTCTCCATCACTAAGGTAAGCTGCACAGTAAAACTGCTCTCCTCTATAATAAAATAATTATGATTGAAATTTTCGTCACCTGTACGTTTTGGCATGAGAAAACTGTCACTTAATAATGCCCGTTTGGTAAGCAAACGTATGAGCTAATTTTTGGTGGAGTGGTTTTAATTATCACAAATATATACGATAATAAATTTGTACCAGTTCAATTCGAAAGTAGAAAGGCAGTTTATATATTTTACAGGTAGTATTAGGTGCTAACAAAAATAGGCTCCCTGAAAAGAATTGAAAAGATTCCAGAAAAGTGAAGGGTCTTTCACAACGCACTTTAGCTTAACCCTTTGACGAACGCGAAAGCCCATATATTGGCTCACACTCTTTTAGCCACAACTCGCCAGGCGATTGAGCTAGAGAGCTATCCAAACCATCCTCGGATTCAGCAAGTCTTCGGCGCGAAATCGAAAAAAAAAACACATTTCGTTTTCGGTTTGGGGTTCGCTGGGGGACCGCTGCAAGTGGGGTTGTTTTGGCTTTTTTTGGCCACCTTCACCTGGCCCTGGACCCCAACCCATTGGGCCATTATTTTGGCTCAAATTGTTTTGGACACTAGGCCAAAATCCGCGTCTTTAGAGCCCTTCAATGACTTTCTAGCATATCTGTAGCCAAAATAATCTACAAAAAAACAAAATTTGGTAAAAATTTCTGCACTCACGAACCCCAATCTTGGGTGCAATACACCCCTTTTCTAACTGGCCATCACTCGCCAGCGGATCGAGCTAGAGAGCTGTTCAAATCCGGTCTGAATGGGGAAAGACTTGTAGTTTAGGCTGAAAAAAAGACTTTTCGCTGTGCGATTTCGGCATTTCTGGCTATGTTTACAAAACCACAGGATGTTTTGACAGGTTTATCAAAACAATCCGTGACGTCAACGTCGCGTGGGAGTGCGTAAATCGAGAATAATCGAAACCGCAGGAGATTTAAACGCATGTTTTCCCATTTGAATTTATAGTCATCCCATAAGACTGTTATACTTTCACTTTATCTGAATGATAAAGATGAAAATGGATATGCGGACTTCTGACGATTGTAAGACAACGCAGCTCAACTGCACAACAAAGTAGCAATTCAGCTGATGCACAATTTGCAGATACTTATTCTCGTTTCGGGAGTAAATGAAAATGGTATGCGTGTGCTCAGTGGCATAGCAACCCACTGGCTACTCTGGCTACAGCCATGGGCGGTACGTTCGTGGAGGGTGGCAAAATCTAGTCGCCTATTGTAACCAGAGATAATTGAAAAGAGGTGAGGAAATTATTCAGACTGATTAAAATTCAAGCTTTCTTTCATTAGCTATAAGTCCGACGCCCCATGAGAATCTTCTTTGGCTAATGAGAGCACCACAGCCGATATTAGTAGCGCCATGGTTCCATCTTGTGCTCACCACCACTTTGTTGCTACCTATATCTCTCAATATTATTGCGGAACAATGGCCTCTATTTCAGGAATCTACTCGAAAAGCGTCTAGTCTAGCAAGCTGCAATATAGTTCGTTGGTCAAGGTCCAGCCAGTGTTGCTAACTGGTACACGTACGTAAGCATACGGCAAGGGAATGCAGTGGATGCGGTCGCATCCCCAACGCTGAAAACTTGGCCATTTTTTGGGCAAAAATTTTCAAAATTTGGGCAAAGTATAGAGCTACATTCACGTGTGAGGTAGTGTCTATTTTCCAAACTGTCTATTTTCCAAACTAAGGCAAAATAATAACCAAACCAACGGAAAAATAATCGCCAAAACGGTCTTTTTTTACCTGATGGCAAAATAGACACTACTCTTGAGTGAACTGGAATCATGTGGTGATTCCAACAGCCTTCATCGAATTTGGGCCAACTAAAAAACTTTAATAACGTTTTGGGTAATATTAGAAACATTTGAGTAAAATAGGAGCATTTGGGTAGGGTGCAACAGCTTCAATTAAATTTGGGCAAATGAGAAAAGCTTCAATCAAACTTGGGTGAAAACAAAAACATTTAGATAAACTGGAAACACTTGGGTGAAGTCCATCAGTCAAATAAAACTTCGCCAATTTGCAATAGCTTCATTCAATTATGGGCAACTTCAAACAGTCTTCTTCAAAGATGGCCTGTATAGCAAAGCTCCATTAAAATTTTAGTGCGTTTAGAAATGTCTGGGTGAATTATAACACTTTAATTCAAATTTGGATAAAATCAAAATCATTTGGGTACATTTTAACAATCCTAATGAAATTTAGCAAATTTGAACAACTTCATTCAAATTTGGGTGAAGTTAAAAATGTTTCCATAAATTGGAAAAATTTGAGTAAATTCCAACATACTAAATCAACTCTGGACAAACAACAATAGCTCCATTCATCTTCGGGCCAAATGGAACATCTCCATTCAATTTTGGGTAGTATCAAACAGCTTCATTCCAATTTGAATAATATACAAGCGCTTCATTTAAAATTGACATTTAGAAAACATTTGGGCAAATTCCAACAGCCCAAATCATATTTGGGTAATGGAAAGAGCTTCATTCAAACTTGGGTACAATGAGAACCATCTGGGCAAATTGCAAAGTGTCTTGCAGATTTGCATATATTGTAAACATTTGAGCAAAGTACAACTGCCCAAATCAAAATTGGACCAACTGAAGCAACTTCATTAAAATTTAGGTAGAGTTAGAAGCATTTAAAAATTAAGAACATGTAGTGGTCACTCACCATTCCAACTAACTCTAATTTTTGTAAACCTCAAATTGTTGATGCTGTAAAGCGTACAACTAAAATTTCAGTAGCTGTAGCTGCAAAATATTTTGCAGTAGTGATGTGAGGTAGCTGTGATATGATAGTTTTTAAGTTTTCGTGTTTCAAACGTGCTTGATGTTGTGAGATTTGCAAGTGCAAATCTGTTTCCATGAAGTATTTATGAACAGAATTAACTACGTAACTGCTGCTGTAATATGTTGCGTGGTGGTAATGTAACTGTGATTTTATACTGTTTAGGTTTTCATAGTTTCCGTTTGTTTCATGCAATGAATTGCGTATGTTGCATCCTGCCAAATTTTATTGCTTCAATTTAATGCTGTGAGGTGAAGTTTTCATGAACAGTAGCAATTGTACTATTTATTGCACTGCATGATTCACTTATGCTAATGCAGTGAAGCACTGCCATTTTCATAAAACATTCAAGTCATTTTTCATTGGAAATGTGCATTTGTGCACATTCCTTAGTAATTGATCATATAGGTTGCAGTATTTGTGTGTATCAGTCCCATATTGCTATTTTTTCTTAGAATGCTGTGTTCAGTGCACATTTAACTGTCTAAACTGGAGTGGATTTTTGGTTTTCATAATGTGACTTGAGAAGCTGTAAATGTTTAAGTAAGTTGTAGTATTATAAGTACAACACACTGCTGTGAAGATTGCCCAATGTGGAAAGTTAATTAAGCTGTATGCTATGTATCAAATTGCCTCCTTTCCCTCAGCTTACTTGAGACCTGACCTATTTGCAGCAATGTAATACTAATACACTGTAACCCGATATTTTAATCCTTTTCCAGATTGATTGCCTTTGTGGCCAACACAAATGCAAACGTCTATGCTAGAAAAGAACAGATCTTAGCTATTAGGATTATCTTGTTGAAAGAATAAGTTTAGAACATATATAAAACTTGAAAATGCAGATTCTGAACAACACCTTACACGCGTTGTGGCATGAACAGCAATTTCTGTGGGGATTTTATTGTAATTAGCTAACATTTGTCAACACAATAAATATTAGTATTGTTCGCATGTAGCTATGCAGAATATTGATTGCTAGTTGAGGGCGTACAGCTTTGAACCCCAGTAATTGGTAAGCCTAATTAAGCATGCAGAAACCTTGATTAGTTTACAATGGGACGTTTTAGTCATAACATTAAGACTTGCTGTTTATACTTTATTTGGGAAGCAAGAAGAAATTTGGGCAAAAATTTTTTGCATCCCCAAAAATATGCACTCCCGTACACTTATGTACACATACATACCAAATTTGAAAATTTGGGGATATTGTCAAAGTGCTCTTGGTATATAAATGTTTGGTGTATATGAAAAATTTGATATATATTTGGAATATTTTTGTCGCAGCATTTATTTGAGATCAAATTATTGGTTATATTGCAAACCGTAAACAGAGAAAAAAACATGAAACCAGTGGTTTTAAAACTACATAGAAACAATTGAGTGATTTTGTTTAACATGGGAGAAAGCGTGCACTGTGGGTAAGCGGAAAGCGAGATTGTAGTAGAACAAAACGTATAATTGCAAACCGTAAAGCAGCTATTGTACATCATAGTAATGCGGTGGACTGCAAAAAAAATAAAAATGCAGTTGCAGGTGTTTGAAGGTTGAATTTCCCAGTGGTTAACAAATCTGTGACCTTTATGTTTAGGAAAGCAGACTTTGAGCTTGCAGATTCTCTATGATGCAGTAACTAAGTGAAATCTAAATGGAATTATTGTGACGTCGCGTCACAATATGGATGACTTTATTGGAGTTTGTTGTTAAAGTTATATTTTTAAAATTGTTGCAATGCAAACCAATCTGTGCAGCGCGGACTTAGAGATGTTGTTTACAACGCTGCGAACGTGTGCGAACCACAGTTCGTGACAGGAAGACAGTGCGCTTGATGAATAATCTTGTGACGTTAGACCTTCCTGCAAACCTCGCCCGCACGGCAGCTTTGCAGAACTTTAAAAACACTTGTTACGTAAATCATGGCGTCTTCGAATAACGCACGTTTCGAATAAGGGAGTCTCTGCAGAAACTCTCCTTTCGAATCGCCGCGTTTTTATTCTGGTGTCAATTTAATTCTCAACTGTGAAGTGATCAAACCAGAAAGTTCTGATTGGTGGTAATATTTTGCGAGGCCGCTTGGCCTTGCACCTTGGATGTTATGAAGCTCATTGGTTATTTCGATGCAGCAAAAGTACAGCTTTACGACTCATAATAAGAACAATAAAGCACGATGCAAGAAATATTTCTTAGTCGTCAAGATGACAATTCCAATATGTGTCAATGGAAAGCTTCTTAGAATTAAGTCGACGACAAAACAGGAAAAGAATCGAAACTTTAAAAAGAACAGCTTCATCCCCCAAATATGTTCAGACTCTGGCCCCGCAGGTCTGCAACGGAATCATGAAAAAGCATGGAAAAAGCAGGAAAAAATTTGAAGTTATTGCTGCAGACAAATTTTGCATACATTTGCTATATTTTTAGACTAGATTTGGTATATTCGTTGTAAGAAGGTTTGACAACAATGGATCCAGCTACGGCTGCAACCGGGCTTTTTAAGCAGTAAAGCAACTAGTTGCGGCGATAATCAGAAAGCTCTGCAGGAGTTAAGCTATTGTTCTGTGCTTTATTAATAGGAACGGGGAGTTGCTTTACTTGCTTAATATTTTCGCTCATCCGGTGGAGTCACCTTGATAGGTGACTAAAAGGCTGTTTATCTTAAGGCGTTAATGTACGCTGGTTTTGCTGAGAAAATATGTTAGCGTGAGGATTGAGGCGGCGGTTATGCGTTGTGCTGATAAAATGCAATATTGGCTGGCTGAAACTTTGGCCGGCAGAGCGGAGTGTGTTTCTCATGCGATATTTTTCATATTCTGGCTGAATTCGCCTGTTGTGTTCGTGTGCTAATGTGACTGTTCGGCATTTGCCAGACACACTGCGTTTCTGGTAATGTTTTTTTTTGATATGCGAGCTGTCTTTATGCTGCAGAATTTGTTTGCCTTAGGACTGGCATAGCCCAGCGCGTTTCTTGTCTATTGACATAAGCGTGAAAAGAATTTCTTTTTCGCAAAACGATTAGGACTACAGTTGCTGTGGTCAAGTTTACGGTCAGTTGTCTCATGGCAGATTAATCATCATTGTTGGTGATTTTCTTCCTAGTCACGCTTGCTATTTGCATTTTCCCTTCGTTAATTAATTATTTTTGTGTGCGTTTCAGTTTCCTGTCATTCGTTTTGAAAATTTTTGTTTGGCTGTTCGAATAATGCTGACTTCAGTCATACCAACCCCCGCCCACTGCAAATCTTGTGTTTGTCAAAAATACTAATTGTTGAGCAAATGCGACAAAATCTTTGTTTTTTATGTTCATGTTTCTCAATTTGCTGTTCGCCTCATAGTCTTATTTTTTAACTTGGAGATAGTCCAACTTAAGGTTTCCTGTTTATAATAGTTGTTACTTGTATAGTTGTTCGAATACTCTGCTGATGTTGTGATATGACCATGTTGTAGCTATTAGCAGCTGCAGCTGTGCATTGGGCTCCGCGCCGTGGTGTTCGGGGAGGTTAACCAGGCGACAATTTACGCTAAATTAGGCGAAAGTTCTTGCAAAAAGGTCTTCAAAAAAAGAAGATCGTGCCATGGTTGACTGAACACGATGACGTCATAAATATTACCCCACTGTCCTCACCAGGGGGCGGCATTTTCTGCTAGGGCCAGGAGCGGCAGACTGTTCTCCTACGCCTCTGCGTGTGCTTAGATCTTGGCTGCAATGTAAACGTAGAATTGCGCAAACTACCGCATGATCTGTTTTCACCATCCTGCAGTTCTGTCCACGACATGGAAAAGCAATGCCCAAGAAATCCATCGAAACGCAGTAAATGGTCGGCGAAACAGTCGCAAAGGAATGCGGAGCAAAACGGAAGTTGTTCAAGCAATTAAGCAGGTCATGAACAAATATGAGGCAGAGACGTCGACTACAAAGGCTATTTGAGCCAGGACTGTGGAGCCGGTACTCAAACATTCAGCTCCGGGCATCTAATTGTTTTGGCTCCGGCTCCAATATCTAGATAGAAATTTTGCCTCTGATTCCAGAACAATTTGGTCCAAAAAATCAGAAAAAGACGGTGTATTATTTGCATAACTCGCTTCCTCCATAACTATATCTGTGGAACCGGGACACAAATTTGAGGCTCCGGCTCCATCTAAAAATATTTGACTCCTGCTCGGCTCGACAGCCCTGGCTGGAAGTGTGAAACACAGCAAATTAAGCGAATGTTACAAGATATTACCGATATGTTTGCATGTAGTTTCAACTCTCAACTACGGTAATCTCTCCTCGTATTGAAAAGTTGTGCTTAGTTTTTACTTTGTCCTGAAAGCAAATGCGAGCGTTTGTTTCTTTGTTTCTACAATGCAGCGTAAACTGAGCAACGCCAGTGAGACTTCTTGTAAAGAACAAACTTTTTGCAAATTGAACTCAATGTTTGAAAGAAATGCTGTTTGCTGAACTTCTGCTTCCAACTTGTCTTATATTTTTTAAATGGTATGAAGTGTTTTTCTAAAGACTCTGGACTCGAATCCCACTTGCTAACAACTTCATATTTTCTTTCCCTTGCACCCCGTAAAGTTACACTAACGTAGTTGCCCAAAAACCGCTACAAATGTCATGAGCAGATAGTAACACTTCAGCAAAATCAATCGTTTTGTTCAACGTCAACCACTAGTATCACAAGCGGAACCGTAAGTATTAGTATTCAATACGGTGGCGTTGCGTTTCTGCGGGGTCTTTGGGTTTGTGCAGGGGGCTTGGCAAACGTTATTTGCGGTATTGCTATTTCTTAGTAACAAAAATACACCTAATTTCCAGTATATCACAAGAGATTTTCTTCAAAAATCAGATTAATTAGATTAAGTTACTTGTCCTCGATCCGTTGAGAGAATCCCTGTCACTAATGTTTTCCTCAAATGTTGCCATTTACTGAAAGAACTATCAGACAGGAAAAGGGAGAAGTGAGGAACTGCCCCACCATCAAAAGGGTTGTGTTTGGAACAAGGAATAACTAAAAATTGACTTCATTGCACGCTCCCAATGTGCGGTGAAAGGCTCGGCCTTTCTTGAATTTCCGTGAACTGTTACGCTCTGTTTAAATCGCGTTGCTTCTCTCTGGCATACGTCATCGCGCACATGTGTTATCTCCAGAGGAAAAGTGTCTTTCTTAGACCGCTGCCAAGCGCAGATTTTCTTAGCAGTGACTGGTTTATGAGGTTCTGGGAAGGTCAGCCTTTTAGCTTCGAAAAATATTTAGTAATATCTTTGTAACTAGCCACAGTTCGTGTGTTTTTCTTTACTCGTTTTCAAGTGCCCACATTTCGCCTGTAAGATTTGTCTTACATTTACAGGACAGATGGTGCGTTGAAAAACGGGAAACTAATTTCCCCGTCAATAAACTGTGACTGATTTACTTGCCGCCGTCTTTGTGGCCTTTAACTATGAAAAATAGATACGATTGCAAGTTTTAATCGTCGCAGAAGAATGAAAGCAGAAAGCAGGCAGATTCCTCAGAAGCTTGCCGCAAGGCTAAAGTTTGTTTGTCGAAAAAAATACGTAGCAAATGACTGTTGCGCGATGATTTACGTAGCAAATTAATGGCTAGTAAAATTTATTGAAGTTAGCTGTAAGTTGTAAGTTAAGTTGCGCAGAAAGTAACTGGGTGAAGTGCCTGTTTGCCAGTTAACTACTGTTATGGCCACAAGTGACCATAACATGACTGGCTCAGAAAATAGCGAAATTAGCAGTGAACCAGCATTGAAGAAACAGACTGTGCGAGTTACTGATTTGATACCAGCTGATGAAGACGTGGAGAAAGTGAATTGAAAAATAAAACAAATAATGATAAAAGGCTTTGTATATGTGTTAACAATATGTTGTATTGATGTTTACGGACAAAAGTTGTAGTGTGAATATTAAGATGAATATGTTGTATGATCTATATTTGGCGTACCAGGGAAAACGCAACATATTTCGGTAAGTCAAGGAATTTCGAAAACAAGAATTTCAATCACGAAACTTGCAAACAGTAAGGGAATGACTAAAAACCACGGCAGAATTAAGCAAATTTGCTTACAAAAACAAAGTAACTACCAATTTAAAAATGAAAACTGAAAATGATGCGGTTGAAATAAAAGCCAGAACAAGGCATTTAGAATGTTACGTTTATGAGTAGGAAGGGCAGAAAGAAAACAAAAGTGAAATCTGTGTAATCCCATGGTTTTAATGTTTTACAGAAGGAATGAGTAAACAAGTAAAATGGAACTAATAAATATTTTAAAAGAAAGCTGCCGCGCGAGACGAAGCAGGAGAAAGGCATTGCGAAAGTATGGGCTCAATGATGATGCTGAGTTACGTAGCCATTGGCGGGGATGCACCCTTGGGAAAACAACAAGAATAATATTGAACTGGGTGACTTTAAATGCTAAAAACGAATACGAAATTGAATTACGAATAATGGTTCCTGAAGAGCAAATGGTTTACAAGAGCAGAATACGTATGCGAGGTGGAACCATGTTCGTTCAACAAACACGGAATTAATTGGCAAGGCGTCACATCAACGGGAAAATCATGTCAACTATTGTACGCCGACCCTAGAGGAAATAAGAAGTGTACTACGAGCTGATCTTGCAAACAGCCTGCAAGAAGACCGTAGTATTCTACAAGAATTATATTGCCACCGTCGTGACAGAGCAAGAGGCCAAATCCCATTAATAAAGGCTGAAAGCGTAAATGATGCTGCAGCACTGGAAAGATCATAAAGTTGATTCAATGAAAAGTAAAAACTTCCTTGCCAATGTTGCGTTAACCTATAAAACTATAAACCAAAAATGAAGTGTAGTGGTGTTGAAAATGTTTTATAGTAAGGATGTTTTTAAACAGTGAAGATGTTTTATGAGCATATTTTGTTGCAAGTTCATTTTCAAGCAATGCAAGCATTTGTTGTTGTTTACCAAGGATGCACCTGTTACAGAATTATTTTCAAGCAATGATTATTTTCAAGCGGTGAATATATTCGTTGTTGTTTACCAATGATGAATGTGCACAGTGTGGGATTGCACAATTATTTTCGAGCAATGAAAGTAATTTATTAAAGATTGTCCAAACCCTTTACCAGCGTATAGGAAGTTGCTGTGTACGGGACTTTCCCTTTTAAAAGGATGTTCGTTGCAATGCATTAATTTTGCATAGAAAGCGAGTGCATACGCCGCGGTGCAAGACGTTTGCAAACGCTAGCCGTATAAAGAATAAACAAAGTAAATTTTCCTATATAAGCTGGAGAAAGTCTGAAGGAGATTCAGAGTTCTTTTGGTTCTCTCGCTGTATGGAACTGCCATAAGTGGATCCATACAGAAAAAGCAACTGCTTTGTCGTATGGACACGACATCTGTTGTACTGATCTATGCTCCTTGATCTCGTGATAGGAGAGGGGTCGGTTGGAGATGTTTTGTCATACACAACAAGGGAGGTGCCTCGTGAAACAGGTTCCCTTGGGCAAGGCCAATTTAAGAAAAGAAGTGTCGCAGTACTTATGTAGTTGTATGTCCTAATTCAGGAAGCAATTGTGTCATGCAGTGATGGTTCGAAGTTGACTACCCAAAGAAAGAGAGAATGCTAAGCTTTGTTTTAAATTAAAATACACACGCATATTGAGTCATTTTTCTGAGAGCAATTTCGAAGTCAAGTTGAGATATACTATAAACGGGACAATGTCTGAATAAGTGTTGTTTTTGCAACTGCATAGTGAGATTAGTGAATGCAGTTGAATGTGTTGTGTAATGGCGCAGTTTGAACAGTAAACGCCGTTACTGTAACAATGTACATTGCCATTGGTAAAATAAGAATACAACAGCTCTGTTGAAAATTGTATCAGTGATCCCAATGCTTGTAATTGCAGGTGTGTTGATTGCTGTACTGTCTCTGCTGCTGTCTGTGCGCGGTGAATGTAAAGAGGGGTCTTTTTAGAACTCAAAACTGGATAGTTAGAAAAACGGTGTGGGATAATAAACTATAGCTTTTCTGACTCTTTTGTGACTCTTTCTCTAGCCAAGAAACGAGCTACAAAACTACCATAAGCGAATGCGATTCCACATCCAGGAACTTTTTATCGACTTCCAAAGCGATGATGAAACCCGTGAATATTTTACCAATGTTCAGACATTTGGTTCTAGTGCAGTGAGCATTTTTCAGACGTTTGGGAAAACGTTAGCTATTATTACTACAGGAGTTACCCACGACGTACTGTATGTTGCTGAGCAGGGTTTCAGCCAAGTACTGCGCATGCGCAATGAACACCACAATCGTCTTGACATGAACAAGACCGGTGGAAACGCCATACGACTGAAGTTCACCAAGTTGCAACCTGCTTCCAAAATAAACTGACAAATGAAAAGCCACGGCAAGATTCGCAGTAGTTGGAACCAACTGTTTTTGGAATGAAATAGTGTTTTTTGTACAAATGCAATTGCATTCGTTTTTTCTTCATTTTTTATGCTAACTAGATTGTCCGTTCATTTCGATAGCATTCAAATACTTTCAAACTAAAGTACTGTCTTAGCTAACACTAAATAATAAGTGGGGGGAGATTTTCAAATAAAATTCCTGTAGGGGGAGATTGAACAAAAAAGGTTGAAGAGCACTGATGTAAATGTAGCGCTGAAGTGATAGCGTACAAGTCAACGGCAACGCATGTGGTTTGCAGATCGATGAAAATGTATCGTAAGAACGCATTGGAAGCAGCGCGCACAACGCGGCTGTCCCTGAAAGCGATAGTTCAAGCGAAAGAAATAAACGCGCCAATGGAAAGCCTTCGAAGGCGTCTTTTGATCAATTACTTCAGCACAAGTGGTATGTTGCGACAGAGCAACAATGAGCGTTAGTGAAACGCGGCCGCAATCAGTGCAGACGCATGACAAGGTGGCATGGAAAGTCGGCACCCAAACTGTCAAACATTTGAAAATCACTGTCAATCACAGAAAGATGCTGATAAAAGCGCAACGGAACACGAAATTCACGAAGGAAAGTGATGTTTGCGTTCCGGCACACCTCACCTACCGGCCGAGCATTCCAGTGGGAGAAACGCCGTCTGCATAAGATGATGCACACCTGTGCCGCATGCCGAAGCTGTGCACACCCGCATGACAAGACCGTGCACACTTTCATGACATTACATGGTGCATAGGATTGCAGTAAAACGAGATGAGATTGCCCAACTGTTATGAGAGAACCGTCATCTACCGGACACAGGACGTCAGAATAAAACAAACATCAAGAAGAGATTAATTTGCGTGAGTGATTCCGAGAGTGCGCCTTCTTTCAGCAGCAATCTGCAAACGAATTCTCCTCGCTGATTGATAAATACTCAAGGAGACCCAGCAGAGAGTCAGAAGGCCCGCGGGCGGGTCACTTGAATACGAGGGGGGTGCGGTGAATTCGTGAGCCGTGACTGCCTTGTTAGAAGGACCACGCTCTGCAAGTAGGAGTTATGCGAAATGCTGTCAGAACTTCCTACCTTTAAGAGTTGGACGATGCACTGCTAGAACTTTTCTTGGATGGGCAGAACAGCGTCACCAATTGTGGGTAGGGATGAACATACCGACGTCAGTAGTTAGTTTTTCCATAGGAAGGGGGGACATTAACACCGATGAGATTCCGGTGTACCGATTCTCTGTGCGTAAATTTCGTGATCACACCAAAACCTAAGAAGTGGTGCACGAAATCAAGTCTGCCAATTCGGAAATCTGTTTAAACAAACCTAAAACGAACGAATCAATGACTTTAAGGCCTCAACGACCTTAAAGTCATTTCGTTAAAGTATCAGGCTAAGCTGGCGTGAAGAAGTGAAACTGTCATGTAAAACCTTGAAGCGTGAGTCGTTTCCACGTGTATTTTATTTTATGGCCATGCATTTAAATTGTGAATGAAACATGTTCATGAATGGAAAACTCATGGGCTATTTCAACGCTCTGACAAAGAGTTAAGACGTAGCCAATGGCTTGAACGGTTGTTGTCTACATCAGGGAAGATATTTGAGCTAGTTGATGTTTTGTGAAGCAAAGAGATTATTGAAAATGCCGAAGATGAATATCATTTTCCTTTGTTTATTTCTATGGTTCCACTAACTGATACTATACTACCTAGATTTATCCTTACCATCAGTTGATGACTTTATTGCAGGTTAAATTTTGCACGTAATTACATTAAGAACTGTTAAGTGAAAACGTATCGATGACTGTTTACCAATATCATATGGATTATATGACTGGATATGACCTTGGTGAAGAATTGTTTGAAGTAACAAGTCTCAAATACGAATGGAATCACGGTGATGTTCACAGATTCTTCATGGAAAAGAGACCAGTATTTGATATTGTGGTGAAAACAAGTAGAAGACAGCACCAAGTTCGAAACGGATGGATAAAGTTTTGGATTGGACGTGGAGTAGCAGCAACATATTCTTATTTGCAGCAATTTCTTCGTAGCGGTTTTGCAGATATTTACCATGCAATTGAAGAATCTGACTTAAAGTCTTATTTAGCCAATCCGAACGACCCATATTTCCAACTCTTTGTTCTTTTTCGCTTTGAAATAGCGCGGAGAAAAAAGTATGATGACCGAAGGATTCCCACTTGGTGGATGACAAAAATCGCTGTCAATACTGCTCTTCATTTAGACGATGAAGGCGCATATGAAACCTTAATCAATATGTTTTCTCAGCCTCTGGACCTCCGTCGATCATACTACGAACAACTGCAGCAAAGGCAATTTATGTGAAGAGTAAAGCATGAAGACTTAATGTCATATCGAGCAAGTAGTCTCCACAGTGGGCGTAAGCAAGAATCGACTGGCTATTTTTTAAAAAAGGAAATCGATTTCATGTAACACTATGCATCCTCAATCCTTTATCGGATTACCAATCTATCTCTGCTAGTTGGATTCACTGAATCGGATATTTTTGCAAAAATGCGCGCTCAAGTAGCTCGGTGAGACACCAACGGTCGTGCTTGAGTGATTTATTGGATTCCCAATCCAACGCGAATCCGATAACAGTGCAGTGTAAAGTGGGTAAATTGAAAAGGCCACGTAGTTTGTACTGCAGTTGTGAATGAGAGAAGAAATTGATCGAACTGTTACTGTTTTTGCTTATCAAGCTATGGCGGCATGGCACTTGTGAGCATTTTGTTGCACTTTACTTGCGCGAGGGTTCATCCTCGTTTCATCTTTGAAATGCCTTTGGACAAATTATCATATTTAGCAAAACCGGAAATTATAACTGAAATTAGAGCACTGAAGCTTTTCAGCAAATAAAATTACAATTACTATCACTTTGCTCCAATTCATCGAATTAGTAAACTATAGTTATTTAGTTATCCAAGTTTGCCTGCAACCAGCATGCTCTCAAGTATTCCTGCTCCTGTTCACTCAAGATTGTTGGGAAGCCTCTGCAAACGGTGTTCGTCAAATATACACGGTGACCAGAGGCGTGAATTCCGAGTGTGCGGCGCACTCCCTGTGAAACTGAACATGACGTGACATTTTCCAAATCGTGCGATCAAGGGAAATCACAAAAAAATCTAGAAAAAGATTTATGTACTTTCTAGCCGTGGAGGTGTGCGCTATTCTAGGCGTACACCTTGTGTACTCGACTGCTCGTATTCGAAAAAACATTCGCACAGATTGTTTCTTCAGTTGTGAACTGCGCAGTTCCAGGTCTGAATGAATTGTATTCCCCTTTTTGGTTTGGCCTCGGAACCCTGGATGTGCGCCATTCCAGGCGAGCAGCCGGGCTCGACCGCTCGTATTCAAAGAGATATTCATGCAGAATATTTTTGCAGTTTTGAACTGCTCTGCTGTGGGCTGACCAGGGTTGCGGAGTCGGTGGTAAAATATCCGACTCCCGACTCCGAAAGCTTTGGCGTAAAACTGTTACAACGCTGGGTTCTTGAAAGAAAGCGGAGTCACAAAAAATTGTACATTGATTGGAATACGTCATCTTGACAAATATAACAACTAACGCAACGTCACGAGACGAATCGCGAGATGATTCTCAACAACATCACGAAAAATGTGCACAATCCAGAAATGCACGCCAACACTGTGCACAACCCGGAAATTTGCGCCAAAAAGTGTGCACATCATCTTTTTTGGAACTCAGCTATAAAGCCCAGACCGATCGAGACGGAGAGATGAGAAAGAAATCAGAAGCGCTACATTTCATCTGACCTTCCAAGCACGAACAGAATATCGGTGACTGAGGGTCATTCAATTGTGATTGTTCATCTCGTGGTTCAAGCGAACACTATTGCTGAACAAAGTGGAGTCATTTCTAGGCTTTCACGTGTCATCCAATTCGCGCGGTGGCATAAACTTAACGTAATTATGTATTGCGTTGTGCTGATTGTATGTTTCAATAAAATCATGAATCCACCACTGAATAAGTAAGGGAGTCCACAAGTTACTGCCAAGGAGTAGTTTGTGTAACTTGGTTGCGGTGTCAATGATGTCTCAGTGTTTTCCTGATTGTTTCGGGCTTCGCGAGGTAAGAATTCACGGTGTCGTCCTAACTTAGAATTTTTAGATTTTTGAGTTTCTTTTCCTTTGATGATATGCGACGAATTAGGTGATAGCTGGGAAATTAATCCTCTTCATAGAAATAACCTCAACAGAACCCAAAACCGTCTTTTTGCCACTGATATGTTTTCATGTGTGAGATAATTGCCCACTCTCGCAGGTTGTGCAGATGAACCTGGCTGCAACTTAAGTTGGGGTCTACTCGTGACGTAACGACTCAATGTCTCTAACCTTTGCTTGTCTTTTTCACAGCGATCCTCTTTTCTATAGCACTGATACTATTATAGAGCAGGGTTTCTCAAATTGTGGGTCGCGAAATGTAATTTGGTGTCGCGAAACGAATTGGCTTCACAAATCAGTAATAAACGTTTTTGTAAGCTTTACAAGAAAATCAAAAGTAGGCCTTCAGTAAATCTATTTCTACTGTATTTTTAGGGGCAATACCGTGCTTCATGATGTCGGTTGTTTGCTAGGATGTCTGCTTGAGCTATCAGATGATACGAATCAACTAAGCACAACAAGTTATGCGTTGTCACGTCATGATAGTTTTTACGTAGGCCTACTGACCAGTATTCACCTTTTTGCACTCATTCCGACACGAACGCAATGCTTGCGTTAATAACTCTAGATGTAGTTTAGCGGCTAGGCTAACTGCTTTGAAATGACACTGAGTAGTTAAAGACTAAAGTTAAAATATTTGTACAGATAAGTTTGTGGAGTTGTGACAAATGTTTGCAACTGGGATTTTCAAAACAGGATTCATGTTATTTTTGTTGAAGAACAAGAAATGAATGCCCAGTCATTTTTGGTTTAATTATTCATGAACTCCTAGCATTTTGCACAACATATTTGTTTGAAGCTACATTCTTAAAATTGATAATGATCAAGTCCAAAACCGATCCTTTTCGAAAAATGTTGAGAATGTCCTTCGACCTACGTTGTCATGTATCAATCTACGAATGGATGATGTGTGTAAAAATCATCAAGTGCTTCCATCCCTTTAGTTGCGCTTGATAACTTCTATAAACTTAATTGTATTTCGTTAATATTTTTTCGCCTTAAAATTTCCATTACGTGGTAGTTTCATTACTGTGCTGTTACTTTCGTGGATTGTGTGCATTTGTATGCTTTCGCCACAGACAAAAATGCCGTTTGAGCTTTTTAATGGGACGTTTACACGTATCATTAACAACTGGGCTATCCATCAAAGGGTCCAGATTCTTAACCAGTTTGGGACACTAGAGGGTGAAGCGTTTTCTGAGAGGGACCCACATTTTTTACATTATATCCAACACATTTTTCCAAAGACGGAGAAAAAAAAATTCAGGGGGTGTTTTGCCCCTATGCGTCTCCCCTAGTTACGGCTTGAGGAGCGCATTAAAAAGCGTTTTTAAAATGGAACGTAAAAAGATAAAGCTTGAGAAGCAATGCTATAGAGGATCCTCCAAACACAGATGACTAAGCGTAAACATGAATTTATAGTTATCCCATAAGACTGTTATACTTTCACTTTATCTGAATGATGAAGATGAAAACAGGCATGCGGACGTCTGACGATTGTAAGACAACGAAGCTCAACAGCACAATAAATTAGCAATTTAGCTGATGCACAATTTGCAGTTATTTATTCTCGTTTCGGGAGTAAATGAAAATGGTACGGGTGTGCTTAGATCTTAGCTATAATATAAAAGTAGAATTGCGCAAACTACCTCATGATCAGTTTTGACCATCCTGCAGTTCTTCTGTCCACGACATGGAAAAGCAATGCCCAAGAAATCCATCGAAACGCAGTAAATGGTCGACGAAACAGTCGCAAAGGAATACGGAGCAAAACGGAAATTGTTCAAACAATTAAGCAGGTCATGAACAAACATCAGGCAGAGACGTCGACTCCAAAGGCTATTTGAGCCAGGACTGTGGAGCCGGTACTCAAACATTCAGCTCCGGGCATCTAATTGTTTTGGCTCCGGCTCCAATATCTAGATAGAACTTTTGCCTCTGATTCCAGAACAATTTGGTCCAAAAAATCAGAAAAAGACGAAGTATTATTTACATAACTCGCTTCCTCCACAATTATATATAGCGAACCGGAACCCAAATTTGAGGCTCCGACTCAGGCTCCATTATCTAAAATATTTGGCTCCTGCTCGGCTCGACAGCCCTGGCTCGAACTGTGAAACACAGCAAATTAAGCGAATGTTACGAGATATTACCGATATGTTTGCATGTAGTTTCAACTCTGAACTACAGCAATCTCTCCTCATAAAAAAAGTTGTGCTTAGCTTTACTTTGTCCTGAAAGCAAATGCGAGCGTTTGTTTCTACAATGCAGCGTAAACTGAGCAACGTCAGTGAGACTTCTTGTAAAGAACAAACTTTTTGCAAATTGAACTCAATGTTTGAAAGAAATGCTGTTTGCTGAACTTCTGCTTGGAACTTGTCTTAGATTTTTCAAATGGTATAAAGCAGTGTTTCCCAACCTTTTTAGGCTTGCGGCACCCTACAGAAAAGAATAATAATTTGCGGCACCCATAATGCCGCACCCATAGCAATTTGCTTTGAGGTTTGATGATAGCTTGAATATTTATTCTTAATGATATGGTAAAAAAACGTGTTAGCCCGCGGCACCCCTGGGCACTGTAAATGGCACCCCGGTTGGGAACCACTGGTATAAAGTGTTTTTCTAAAGACTCGGGACTCGATTCCCACTTGCTAACAACCATATTTTTCGTTATTTCGCATCCCATGAAGTTATACTAACGTAGTTGCCCGAAAACCGCTACAAATGTCATGAGCAGATATTAACACTTCAGCAAAATCAATCGTTTTGTTCAACTTAACCACTAGGCTTGGCGTTATTAAAAAGTATCACAAGCAGAACCGTCCCAGAAAGTTTTCAATAGGGGGGCTTTGCGTTTCTGCGGGAGGCTTTGGGTTTGCGCGTGGGGCTTGACATCCTAAAAATTGACAAAAATTCAACTGAAATATAGTGTTTCACTTTTCAATTTGGGGAGGCTTGGAACCTTGTTTGGGGCGGATGAAGCCTCCAAAAGTCCCCCCCCCCTGTGGCGACGGGACTGATCACAAGCATTTTATGTTATGCTAACTGATTGCAACCTTCATGTCATACACACACCGGAGCACTTTCATAGTGCATTATGTAAGGATTGATTGTCACTGTTGCGACACATGGATATGATAAAAGTGTCTTTACAAGCTCCGCCTGCTTATTCTAGACTGCAGCGGATTTCTTGCGAATGTTTTCTAGGTTAAGCAAAGCAAGGAATATTTATCTAAATTATGTTTTTAGCTCTGCATAACCTGATTCAAAAATTCAGGAGTGTGGAAAACAGGATTTTCGTTAGCATCCATGATGGTTAAGAAATCATAAACACCAAGATAGATTTATATGCAAAAAGTTACAACAAATGGAATAGAACTGAATTTACACCAAAATGGTATCATTTACACCCAGTGCCGGATTAACAATAGTAGCAAATGTAGCAATTGCTACGGGCCCAGCGCTTTCGGGATCCCGCTTTTTGTTGAATGTGTTATATGCAACGGTGGATATTAGAATTTAGGAAAAATCTCAGAAAGGACGCCCTATATTTTACACATGCTATACAAAGCTTTATCCACTGAAAGCAAGTTAAATTTTTGTTTTGTCTGGAAATTTGCTTCTGCGTGGAAGTCAACTTCACATTGTAAATTGTTTGAAGTCATGTGATTTTAAATGTTCTTTGTCTACTACACAGTTGAGGGGCCCCTTGTGCACATATTTTTGCTTTATTTTGTCAAACATATGGTTTTCTTCAGAGGGCGAATGTGGATCTAATGTTATTAATAAGCTTTTTAACAAAACAATGCAAAAAAGAAGTGCAAAACTCTCAAGCGAGGGTTCTCACTACTTTCCGAAAGAGGGGAGACCGATGCGACTGCCTCGTTCGACTCCGCTAATATCCACCCGTGATTACAAGTATAGATATTTTTCAGTCCATTAAATCACTATTTTGCTAAATTTTTCATAAGCAATTGTTAAATTTGCCATAAGCCATTAGGCCTACCGTATTTATTCGATTGCAAGCAACGGCTTATAAAGGTTTTTTTTCATCATTTCATGCGGCTTTTAATCAAGGGCTGCTTACAATCAAGTACGGATTATATTTTACCTTTCTTTGCCTTATCGAAAGGTATAGATGAGGCTCAGTCTTTCTTTGACTATGTTTTGTCGACTAAACTCTATTTTCGCATTCTATTTTCCTTCTTCAGTTGCCAACTAAACGCGAAATGTGCACGAAAGTATCTCAGAGACTTACGTAACCTATGGTAGTTTAAGTGGGTCTTACAATCAGGGGTGGCTAACAATCGAAGAAATATGGTTTTCAATTGAATGCGTTTACATTAGACTACTGTGACTTGAAAATTAAAGTATTTTACATTTATATGCAAGATCATGGGACCACTCAAGCAATCAAGCCAAATTACATCAATCCCCAGATGTTGCTTGATTGCATTGTTTTGAATAGCATTTTAAAAGTATATTATTGAATTTCATTGACCTATTCTATAAGTTCCTTTTTTCGTACTTTCAAAATGATTCGGCCAGTTGTGCCAAACCTGGGGTTTTGCCGAAGATCTGGGATTTGCAACGCTTTTCTGTTTTTTTCTCCTGAGGATCTGAGTTTTTTAGGATTTAACTGCGTGTAGCGATGATATACGATAGGGTATGATTGATTGAACTTAAAGTCTCATCTTTGTTTATCAAGTTACCTCAGTCTTCAGCATAACTTATGATCAAGCAACTGACACTGTATAAGCTGTAAATATGAGCTAGGTGCAATGAGTTCAAGTGACAGAGATACTATTCCATACTCTTAAATCTCCACCAGTTGTTATTTAGGACCAGGTTTTTCGTATTTATGAAATTCAATATGCATAATCATACTCACACGGATGTCCTGAGAATTTATGATTTAACAGTTGTTCACTCATTGAAGTGTTTACAAACTTGGGGCCCTGCGCTGTTTATATGTTACGGACCCCGCACCACCTCAGTCCGGCAGTGTTTACACCACGAAACAGTGGGGAAGCAAGTAATGTAAACAAAAAGGTTATTTTAAGTCACGTTTCAGATAGGTTTTTAGAAATATTCTGCAATGCATTAAAATCTCACTCGTGTTTAAAATTTTCTATAAATTTCAAAAATATTTTCAACTTTTGAATCGCTCATACTTTTTCCACATAGTCCTCATACTGCTGATATGAATCACCTTGTTTTGTGTTTTGCAGAGTTTTTGAGTCCAGCGTGGAGAAAAATGCCCTTTTATGAGATTACATTGCAGAATATTTTTGAAAACGTAACTGAAACATGACCTAAAATAACCTTTTTCTAATCGCCACCTGTCTCTCTGAGATATAAGTGAAAGGAGGCGATCCACTCCGAAAGATAAAAAAGACAAAAAGGAATTTCAGACGTAATGTTGTGACCGGTTATTTTAGTCCACGTTCCAAAATTTGCTGGCTTAACTGGTTACATTTTTGTTTGTTGTTTTTGGGTTCAAACCTATTGCGATAGGAAATTTCCAGTGGTAAGTACTGGAAACTCCACAATGTGGCAGCAAGCAACAACAGCGATTTAGCGCACTTCCCGTTCTGGGTACATCATTCAACACCACACCTACCGAGAGGTTTCTGTTAAAGCAAACTGCCTCATACTTTGTAACCCATGGTTCATCTGTGCATGCTGTGTTTTTAGATGCCTCGAAAGCATTCGATCGAGTACTACACATGAAATTATTTGAGAAACTAATTCAAAGAA
>Ga0210059_1004577_pt1 | contig 22344 bp, 12 predicted proteins | sample Ectturendosymbi2_FD_188042 | JGI IMG/M metagenome (GOLD analysis project Ga0210059, IMG submission 188042) | Ecteinascidia turbinata endosymbiont from Florida, USA - Sample 2 (SPAdes) (version 2) | ecosystem: Host-associated > Tunicates > Ascidians > Unclassified | place: Key West, Florida...
CGGCTGAGACATGTAATCAAGGTTGTCGAGTTTTGCGGTCGTCAAGAAAGAATATCAAAGAAACACGATGGCAGTTTAATTGGAAGGACCCCCAGTTTTCGTGGTGAGTGCAGTCAAATCGTTTATCCACAAATTATGTGCTTTCCCTAAGGCTTTTGCTTCCATAACTTCAGCCCCCCCCCCCCCCCCCTTAGAAAAAACCTGGCTGCGCGCCTGCCTGACATCTAACCAAAAATGTTTTAATTTACACAATACACATCAAAAAAGTAGTTACCAAACATTATTTCTTTATTCTTAGAAGTAGAACAACTGAGAAACAATACCAGGTCAGATATTTCGCGGAGGTAATGAATTTCGCTTGACACCGGCGAAGTGGAAATGTTGCAAAATCAATTCGCATTGACGTTTTCAAACGTCCTCTTTTTATTCAAGCTTTGAGCGATGTTTTCACTTTTGACAGTTGAATTGGCTGTTTCATGTGGTGATGCTTTGAAGTTACTGCAGTGTAGTTCAGCTCTCAATTACGCTTGTTTAGCCTACTGCTATGATTTAGCAGTGATGTGCCTGAGTCATTTTTGTTGACTCAGAGTCACAAGCCTTTCGAGTCAGAGTCATCTAAAATGTTTTCGAGTCCGATCAGAGACCAGTCATTATTTTGTCGAGTTGACTCAGAATCGAGTCACAAGAACTGTCGATCACTTTGAGTGATTGGTTTGCAAGCTCGAGTCAGTGTCGAGTCACGTGAAATTTCACATTTTTCCTACGTTTTTTTGCTATGAAATGGCGCCCAAACTGCTAAAAAATGACGCCTGATGAGGGAAAAATGGTGCCCAATGTATTTTGGAAAGTGTGATTGCAAGTTATTTATATCTATGTCTTTTGTGAAAGCAATGTGCATTCTAGTTGTCTCCTTCACTTTTAGTCATTTCCACAAGTCTAGCTCAACCTTGCTTCAAGAAATATACTTCTTTGTATTTTGCATGCCCAATAAATGAAAATGACCAGAAACGAATATACACTTGGATTGTGATTTAAACGTTGCATTCTGGTATTCTGATGGAATTGGATGTTCTCATTTTTCCTAACCAGATTTGTATTGGAATCGATGATATTCTTTTGAATTTCTTCGCAACTTTTGGTTCAGTTTTGAGATTACAGGTTACTATATTGATAGAAGTTTCTTAAACCCGTTGAGATTGTTTTTTGTCTTTGTTCAATGTTGAGCCTTGTCTACAACCAGAAAAAAACGTTTGCTCTATTGTGTAGATTGTCATCAAAATTACAGAATTGGTTGAACATACATTAATCCAATCCGTTTACTTGACTGATCATTGTCAGGTGCGTAACGAGGTCAGGTGGTGCCTGGGGCAAGAAGCATGGTTGGCGGCCCCATGTTCGAACCTAAGGTATTTCGAAGCAAATATACTGTATTGAAGAAGGTACTTGTGACATTGCTGGGAATCTTTAGTTGTCAGCAAAAAAGCCCTGCTCGAGCTATTTCGCTTTTAGCTGAACCAGATTGGTTGAATGCTGGAGCTATTTCGCCTTTAGCTGAACCAGATTGGTTGAATTGGTCACACGACAAGGACTGTATCCTTGGATTAGCGTATCATCTTTGTCATGTAACCTAAAACCCTAACCCAAGTTGTGAACCTGTGTAGGGTTTTCAAAATTTCTTAAAAAGTAGCCCACATAAAAAGCACTGCCATAAGAAGAGTCATCTCTATTAGCAGAGCTGAAACAACAATGCTAAGAGCCTAACCCAACATGTGCCCAACATGTTAAAAGGGGGCCTGATAAGTTAGAAAATGGTGCCCTTAACATGCTATGAAATGGTGCCCAATAATTAGAAAATGGCGCCCAATGTTGTTTTAGCAAGCGTGATTGCAGGTTATTTATGTCTAAAATATTGTGAATGCAGCTTGCATTCTACTTGTCTATCTTTCACTCCCAGTCATTTCAACAAGTCTAGCTCAACCTTGCTGCAAGTTTTGCAACCTCTGGGTTGGTGTTGTGTTGAATGTGCGGTTCTCCATGAACGGGATGTGTGTGAAGAACAACACCCATATATACCGACCAGAGGTGTGCAAGGACTGGATTTGAGATTATTTGGATCCAGAATCCGTCTGCTTCCAACAGGATCAAGAGTGAGGTTTTCTTTCCTGTAGCCAGATCCAGTTTGGATTTTGTTTTTGCTGAAAAAGCGTTGCGGGTTTTTGCTTGACACATGTTTTCCCGGACTCGCATTGCTTGAATCTAGTTAGTACCGGATCCGGATTGGATTCGGATTCAAAAAACGTAAAAACGCAGAGATGAGCGGTCTGTCAAATTTTGCGATCCAGATCCAGTCCTGAATATTTAAAACTCAGTCCAAGTCCAACCATAGTCCAAAAAGGTTAAAAATTTAAAATCCAAGTCCAGATAAAGACCAAAATATTAACAAAATACAGCTTTTAAATAACAAAAAATTCACAATTTTTTTCATTAATTCAGTCCAAATCCGGTCCGGATCCTAAATTTATGAAGCAATTTACAGTCCGGATCCAATCCAATCCAAGTCCAGTCCAATGCTCATCTCTGCAAAACAGGATTGGATCCGGACTAAAAAAAATCAGAGGCCGAAAACCTCTAATTATTAGAGGCATTAGAGTCTAATACATACGTGGTGCGAACAAGCAATAATAGAATGAGCACGATGTGTGATCTCTGTTGTTGCTTGCTGCCACTGTGTGAAGCTTTGTGGTGCACAAGTCAATCAGGCTTCCAACCGCAACAAAGTGGTGTTATGACCAGGATTTAAAGGTCGTGCCAGGCGCAACCCTCACAAAAAGTACCTGCGTTCGGTGTGGTTCGTTGCAAAAAGGAGGGAATGTTGCTGCAACCTCTCAGCTGGCATTGCGTTGATTGTGCGATTCATCACGAACGGGATGTGCGCAAAGAGCAACACACAAATAGGCCTATATGTGGCGCGAACAAGCAATAATAGAGTGATCGCGTCGGGTGATATCTACTGTTTCTTGCTGCCACAGTGTGACGGTTTGCGCGCTTGCCGCTCCAGAAATATTAGGTTCGTAATCCCAATTTCCAGGGGGAAATGCCCGTTTTGCCGCCCCCTGCAGACGCCCATGCGATCATTGACTATTTTATATCAGGTTCCACAAACAAAGCCAGCTCATCTAATGAAACGAAGAAACGTTTTTGACCATTGTTAGCATAAATTAATTTTTAACATCTTTAGCGATTAAGTAATGTGCAGGACAAAAGTATTTTTGGCGATGATTTTCAATGAAATTAAGCGTCATGTCAACACCTCTATAGGTCTGGTGGGGGGTTGCATCCCCTGCATCCCCCCTGTGTCCGCGCCTGGTCACGACATTTCTGTATATAAACAACTTATTACATTCGTTTATTTAAATGATTATAGGCAGGCGAAATGTCTCTCTATCTGGTGTTATGCCAACTCCCTTTGAGTCATGATTGCGATTAGATATGAATTGTAATTATGACTTTGAAGAATTTGCATTTAATTGCAAAATGTCGATAATGATTTAATTTGCTTGTTGATGATAATGAAAATCATACGTTGATGCTGATTAACTGTTGGATTTTAGATCATGTTTGTAGTTTGTTTAAGTAAAAGTTCTCGTTGATTTAAGTATGTTTGCATTAAAATGTGAACATGTAAGATTTCTGCAAGATTTCATAGTCTGACCGAAATGTCCCCAGACCGAAACGGCCCGGACCGAAACGGCTCAGACCGAATTGACCAGACCGAAAGGCCAGACCGAATTGGCCAGACCGAATCGGCCAGACCGAAAAGTCGCGTACCCAAGAAACAATGAAAACAGGTCGGAAAAATGCGAGAAATTCGAGAAAAATTCAACTTAGGAAGGTGTGATGACATTTATTAAAGTTGGGCAAAATCCACAAATTTTGAAGTCTCCACTCTCGGTCTCGGAATTTTTAATGAAGTTTCGGTCTCGAATTTCAAGTCTTGAGTCTCCGTCTCGGATTTTTTGATGAAGCCTTGGTCTTAAAGCTTTAATGAGATCTCGGTCTCGAAGGTTATGCTCTCGACTACATCACTGCTATTTAGTGTTGCCAGTGTAAACACAAAACACCGTTGAAATGATCTGTCAAATATTTCATTTTGCGTATAAGATCAACAAAAGTTCACTGTTCAGAATGTTGTTAAAGCGCTTGAAATTACACCGAATTACAACAATTTTTCGATGGTATGGCACGGAATTTTTTCTTCACACAAGCATGCAAAATTACACCATCTGGCAACACTGTTCAATGACACCAATGTGGTAAGCAATCCCGTTAAGGGTGACCAGATTGTGCGCGATGTATTCTGCCAAACATTTGCGAAATCCTGCCAAATTACAAATAATATATTACAAATAATTATGCAAAATACTGGCAAAACTCTGCAAAATTTCTTCATTAAAGGATTTACTTTAACGATGGACCCAATACCAACTGTGTTACTCAGGTTATTTAGGCAAAATTCGAAACATAAAAAGTGGGGGGCCAGGCCCCCGCAGAAAAAAGTGGGGGGCCTAGGCCCATGCGGCCCCCCGGTTCCACCACCTATGGTTCTTTGACTTCAATTGTTTTGTAGTAGAGCAATCTTGAGCCATTCTGATTTACTTACAGCTCAATGCATAGCAAAGATTTCAACTACCGTTGACCAGAAATAGACATGTATCTTGATGTATGGGTAGCGCCCAGTACCAGATTAAGGTGACGCAGGGCCCGTAGCATATAAACAGCGCGGGGCCCTAAGTTAAAAATACATTTGAATAAGTGAACAACTGTTAAATCACAAAAAATGTGGGCATCCATGTCAGCACCATTATGCATACTGAATTTCGTAAGTGCAAGAACCTGGTCTTATTTTAGTATTGACATTCGTTAATGTGAAAACATTGATCATGCTATTGTTATTTTTAGAATAGGCCTGCGGGCGACGTACATGGCCTTGCGGGCGACCTGGTGCCCGCGGGCACCACGTTTGTGACCCTTGCTCCACACTCTTTGGTATCAGGCTGTTCAGCTTATTTTTCCTAATGGTGCTGTTTTTCATTCTACCATCTCAAGTTTAGAAAATGACCGTTCTCCACTGCTGTTGGTCACCATGAGAGTTAAATAAATACGCCAATCATATGTGCCACATTTCTTAAAAAAGACTCCAGGTACACTGCCCAGTGGTTAATGAATAGATTCCAAATTCAGAGCTGCCAATGAGAGTTTTTGAAACAAAACGTATGGATTCACCAAAAAATAAACAGGTTTGAACAAAAAATCCCAGGTAGACACAAAATTAGACCAATCTTTCTGATATCTACCATACCTGGGTATCTGAAATTCGCAAAACGTACTAATGAATATATACTGTAACTTTGCTAATGAACTTTGGTGTCTCTCGGAATTATTATATCGCAGTAACATGGATCTCTTTGCATTTCTGAAGGTGATCTGACAGGATTTACAACAATTAAATCTTTATTCCCAATGTCCTTCTGTAGCTAACCTTTGAGAATTGGATCTTTCAACCATTCCATCTTAAAAGTGCTGTACGTACCACTTAATCTTTTTCTTCCAGCTTGCTTCATTAGTATCTCTGTCACTTGAATTGAATTAAAATACACACAACCACACGACAACACAACCACTGATTTGTTGATTTGTCTGATTTGTTACGTTTGTTACGTATTAAATGATGATTACCGTTACTGTGTCAAAAGTGCACAATTTCGAGTCAAGCTTATTGCAGGTTACATAACCCTTATATTGATAAATAATGAGAACCTAGTAGCAAGTCAAATTATTTTGCTTTAGTTTTTTTCCTTTCTAATTAAGAGGTGAGACTTTTTGAAATTGAAATGATATTTTTTTGTGAAAAAATACTTTAATTAGCATTTTCAACATTTCCAGTTATCGTGTTGAAATACAAAGGATATCATTTTTTCAATTGCAATGCTTCTCTAGTTTCGTGTAATTTGTAAGTTATTTCGTAGACGCAGAGGGAAAAGCGGGCATGTCTTACTGCCAAATGCGTTTATTACCTCACAAACGTACCAAAAATGATCAGGCGATGTTATTGTAGGTAACAGCTGCAGGTGCTGCTCTGTCTATAAATTACAGGACAAAGCAGAATACGGATTGACAAAAACTACACTGATTTCTAGTGCTTCACATTTCAATTTGAGGGTTGAAACTTTGTTAGGGGAGATAAGCCCATGAAGGTCCCCCCGTGGCGACGGGATTAAATTTTGGGCTTCCTGTGACGCTTGGCGGAAACCTGTCGGACATTTGTCTGATACGGACAAAGAAAGAAGTCTTGTCAATTGGTTTGGAATTAACTGTATTCGTCTGTACTAACATCAGAAGGCACCGGAAAACACTGAGAAGTTTAAAAAAAACGCCAAAAACAAAAACCTACTAAAAATCATAAGAATACTAAATACCAAAATACAAACTAACAGGATAGCCCATTTTTACATTTAGCCTACCAGCGGGGGCGGCGCGCACACCTGCCCCTCCGTCAGTTACGCCACTGACGACAAGTTGCTTGATCTTCATTTTGTGCGAAATGTTTCCAAACTTTAGAATGGTTGCTACGTTCCATTTTGTGACAACTTTATACGCAGATACGGAGAGGCATTCGAGGGAAGTTACTTCCCAAATTATTTTATGGCTCCCAAATTTTACTGTGCTCAAAAAAAAAAATTGTTTTAAGCATAAGAAACAAAACTATTTCTCCTCCTAAAAACGTATCATTCCCCACAAAACCTTAAAACCTGGTTCTGTTAAAATTTTGCCTGCAATTAAGATATTTTGTTATAAAGGCCATTCGGCCTCGAGATGTAGCATAACGTCAAAAACTTTTTTATAAATCACCATTAGGGAGGCCCCTGTAAGGATTTTTTTGGGGGCAGGGATGGGCTGTTACGGCACTGCCTGGGTTTCCTGTAGGCTACTCTTTTAGACTTTTTGCATTTTGTGTTCAGTGCTTAATCGTTGCTAGGGTTTTACAGCCAAGCTCTAAAGTTGCAACGGAAATTTGAATTTCACAACGGCCTCAAAGTTATTAGGTGTTGTTTAGATAGTCCTGGCAAATGTGGCGAGGTTCACCCACATCTGGTAGCGAGCCTTGCCCAAATATTCATAATAAAATTCAAGTTGCATTCCTTTCAAGAGTATTTCAGTTGCCAGACGAAGTCTCGTATCTACAATAAAAACAATAGCATCAGTTATTAAAGATATCCTGACATTCATACCAGTCTCTTGTATCTGACAACTTCACCACTCGCAATATAGTCTGCAGAAATTACCTCACGGCAAATATATTCAACTGAAGTTTCAAAAATCTAGATCAGGGGTGGGAACATATTTACTATCACTGGTCGCATTAATTGTGCATCATCGCTGACGGGCCGCAAAATCAATTAATTTTATCCCAAAATTCTTCTTTCTCGATGAGCATGAGTGACATTTTATGACTTACTATCCAAGTACCTGCTTACCATGTAGCTTCGTTTTGACGTGATTTTGTACTCCAACTTGAGTAACGAAAATTCTGATGCGGATCCTATCAAGTGTTCACGCTGGCCGCAGGTTCCCCACCCTTCTTGATGAATTTGCTAAAACAAGACGAAAAGTTAGGCAGGTTTACTAGTAGCCTAAACATCTGCCACATTAAAGCCATGACTTCACTAGTTGAGTACGGAACCAAGTGTTTGTAAAAGGCTATAATTTTTACTCTCTCCTCATCGTTTGATCTGCATCTTGATTAAAACTGAAAAGTTCTCATTTTCGGAAATGCTGCGAAGAGAACTTTACCTGCGACGGTTTGCGAAAAAGTTGTACCACGGTTGAATAAGCACGATGACGTCACCGAATGAAATTTCATGAAAATTGCCACCCCCGAAATGAAGAGCTGGTTGCTCCCCTGAAACAGAGCATAGGCTAACGTTGTTGCAACTCGCCAAGAGATGTACAAAAACTTTGTTGGTCAAATGGCTGTTTTGAATCCACACAATTAGGTACATGAAAATCCTCGATTTGGCGAAGACGAAGTAGAAAGTTTATGTAAGACCTTTCATCTCAGTAACCAAGAAATCCATCTTGGTTTTATGGAATACAAGACAAGTGTTGGGAAAAGCATTTCTAATAAATGCAACAAGCCGCTTGCATAGGCGTAGCTTTGGGGGAGCCAAAGGGGCCATGCCCCCCCAAATTTTTAGAAAATAGTCATTTTGTGCTTTGAGAGGCGTTTTTCTAAACAAAATAGTGTTATTCGCCTAAAATCAAACATTTTGCCCCCCCCAACATTTCTGGGCTGGCTATGCCACTAGCCGCTTGTGGCAGTTAACAGTTGACACTCTATCACCAAGCAATGCCGACTGTGAGCGAGGGTTCAGCGCAATGAACAGTATTATAAACGATAGAAGTCTAACAACAAGCAATGCCGCCAGCTTGCTATTTATCAGCACTGTGGGATCTCCGAGACATTCATACGTCAAAACACGGCTTGGAAAAGGAAGAGCTCACTCAACTAGTGCCATGGCAGGTCAAAAGCAAGCGGAAATAGGATAATTACTATGAACCTTTGTGGAAAGCTTTTAAATGATTTTCTACATTTGTGCCGTTGTGTTGTAATTATCCTCTTAACGCGCGGAAAAACGGCGGAGGCGTTACGTTTAGACAACTCAAGTTGCACTGCCTGGCACTCTTTCAGAGATAGTGCAAGTTGCGGTACGTAGCCCAAATGGTTGTTTTCAAAATGTACAGTAGATTTTTTGCGGTTTTAAAATGCACAGTACAGGGTGGACCAAACGTAGACGTGCTCTTGATTGCTTTTTTACAATTAGGTTACGGCTGACATTTCGAGACGGTATATTGACAAATATGAGGTCGTCCCGGCAAGAAAATCATTCTACTTTTATCACCGCCAGGAGGTTATGGCCCACCAAATGTTTAGCATATCTAGTCATTTTGTGCTTTGAGAACTGGTGTCTTAAACAACTGTCGCTCGACTAAAGTCAAACATTTTAGCCCGCCTCAAATTTTTGACCCTCGAAAACTTTAGGGCTGACTACGCCACTGTCAAGAGTGGGTGCAGGCATGTAGCTAGAAATTTCGATGGGGGAAAAATCAACTAACTCTCAACATTTACACATTTCATGAGTCTTGTTTTCAAAACTTCATCTATAAAAGCAAAACGTGCATTTGACTTTTTCGTGTAAAATTGTGTTCAGATAATCCCTGCTCAGGGCTCAGGAATCCGTAAAATGCTATATATTAGTCAGGAAAGGAAGAGTGTAATGCAACCCATCGTTTTTCTGGGACATGTGACATCCGTTATTTCCGGACCACACCATTTTTGACTTCCCGACGGCCATTTTATATCGTATTCACTACAACGTCGTATCTGCGCAGCGAAACATTTCTGTCGGAGACTGCTGTCATAGTGCCTAGTTCTGGTAAACGGTCTCCACCAATTCGTGAATCCAGCACTGGCTGCCAGTTGTTAACTACGCTGTTGTTTACTTTCAAAAAAACGAGCACCGTGCAACGGTTCATAAAAGCGCTAGGGTCGGATGTTGATTTGAGCTCTTATAACAGCACTGAAGGCTGATGAACTCCTGACATCTGATACATTAGAGTTTGCTTCAAACAGAGTTTCAAAACCCTTTGTGAAACCTTGCAATATCAATAAATTTCAGCTCACGAAACAAGTACGAGGGAAACTGTGTTTCTGTCACAAATTAACGCAACGCTTAACCAAATATAACATTTGCAACACCACCAAAAAAGCATCTGTCAACATAAAACTACGACATACTAACAACGCCATGGAAGGGTGTTGGTACCTACTGCAGACAAACAATCAATGCACCCACCGCTCTTCGGCTAAACTCTAAGCATGATGTTGTGAATCCGCCCAAAATGCAACTATTACATGTTGCCATGCGCAACGCTATGTGCTTTCTTAGATTTTCTTTCGTTCTTAACCCTTCTTATCACAGCCAACATGCCATCTTTAGTTTTAACTCGTTGCCTCGCGGCGTTGTCAAACAACCGATACCCAGCCCAATATCGCTGGCTCCCAGGCCCTTAACCACTAACCATGGGCGGGGGGCGAGCTCCCCTGCAGAATGTTTCGCTTTATAAGCACCGCGCCTATTTACTGGCAGATTTCCACAAGCTCACTTTCACCCGGATGTAGAGCTCATTTTTAGTTTTATGATTTCTACCCCTGTTGTTCCAATCAGCGATGAACTTGTTTTTTTAAGCATCACAGTTACGAATTGATAAGAGTTGCCAACAGTTGACGCCATTGCTGAGAACTGTCTTCTTTAACGAAATTTCAGTTCGCTACAAAACAAACCCATTCAACGTGCGACCCTCATTAAGACAAAATTTCTGTTTCAGTAACGCATTTTCGGTTGGCTGAAGCTGCTGCTCTGGGGATGGATTTGCATAAAATCAACACATTGCACGAGACCGGATTGCAAAGCAGCTGTCTTCAAAAAAAAACACTGCACGCTCATTGCTTGCCACAGCGGTGGCGGGATGGACGTTTGAAACGGGAAAAACTAAAATGCGGAAATCATGTAATCTTGTTGCTGTGGAAACATATTATTCATCGCAAGAGCGCATTGTCGCAATTCTAGAACGCGCTTTCAACGATCCTCACTTCGTCAGCCCGGCAAAAGAGCACGGGTTGCCTGGGGAGGAAAGCGCGTATAGGGGTGGAGGGGGAGCTGCTGCTTGGCGCGTAAAATTCCCTAAAATAGCATGGCTCGAGGAAACTGAACGATGTTCTTCAAGAAGAAAACGAACATCTCTTAAACCTAAATCGGACTACATGTTGCTTCCACCGAATGTACGTTACACACTCCCCAGCAATGCTCAGCGGTCACCGATATTGAACATCGGGCGCAATCATTCACAACTCCGTTTGATAATAGGCGAAGACCAGCGCAGCGATCACTAGCAGCGCGAAGGCCGCGACCCTTAGCGCGGCGAACGTTCCCGATTCTCTGAAACGCGCCCACGCCCCTTTTTGGTCAGTGACGTCAGCCGAGCCTCGCCGCTTCACTCGCGACCGGCGATGAAGTTTGCGTTCGAACTTTTCAACTTCTTCCTTCTGTTTTCGTTCCTCTTCTTCTCTCCGCTTCCTTTCCTCCTCCTCTTTTTCCTGATGAAGAAAAATGTTTCAGCTGGCAAAAAATGTTTGCAAATCGTTTTTTTCCAACAAACTAGAAAAAAAGCGCGAGTAACTGCTTGAAAAAAATACATTTTTCTACGAATGTTAATTTCTTACTCTCAGTGAAAATTATGTTAAATTAGGCGTCGTATAAATCCACTGATAAAACATGAAAGCCTGGTTTCTTGGCGCAGTGCAGGTGAAAAAAAATTACAAAAACAGTGTAAATGCATATTGTGCAGGATGAAAAAAAGTAATTTTGAAATTAAAACCACCGGTATTGCTTACAAAATGATCAAAAGTTGTGAAGTCAACGATCTGGTTCTGCAAACACCAGGAGCCGCTGGAGGTCACTCCAATGCAGGGCCGCAACCAGCTGAAAATTTCGGGGAGGAAATGACTGTGACTGTTTTACTATCTGAGGTGAAAACGATTGCAACTTGCTTTTGTACCTAACAAAAAAACTAATTGGAGTTTTCGCAACTTTTTTGAGAATTCCGGGGGTAAGGGGGGACAATATTGCCCGGTTGCGGTCCTAGTTCAACGGTTTGCTCATCGCGAAGCTAATAGTCCACTTTTGTCAGGGCAACAAGCCCAAGAAGTTCTCGACTTGATTGGTCAACCAGGCAATCAAATCAACAAGGGACCTTAACACGTCATTGTCACCCTGACGATAATTCGAGTTCTAGCAAGCCACAGTTAATCCGCTCATCTATGACCGAATGCGCAACGGCGATTCGCTGCAGAGAAACAACCGCAATTTTCATCGCGCGATGGTGCGAAAAACGTGCTACGTCATAATCGCCATCGACCTGATTCGCAGATAGTCACGTGACGACACAGGTCACTTCATGTTGCGAAATAAACAGTTCGCCTAGCGCGTAAGGATGTGAGCACCAAAGGGTTTATCACGTCACAAAACACCAGATGACTAAATGAGAAGTTCGGGAATATCCGGTTTAAACGCCTCAAACGCAAATAATCCGGTACCGCCTGTTTCGCAGCCTTGATCCGTTTGCATTCGTCATCACAGTCGACCTGGCAACCATCAGACCGGATTTTCGAGCAAGTGAAATCCTTTAAAATACAAAAGAGATTCATTCGGATGCCGCAATTTCCTAATGTTGCCATGGCATTTCCCAACAGCAAAATATACAATGTTTCTTGTGACAAGAAAACAGCACACAGTACTATATTTCTTGACACTCAAAAGGCGCGAAGTGCATCTTTTTTTGTTCGTGATGAGTGAAAGATGAAGACAAACGTGCATTTAACATTACTTAGAAAAAAGGAAATAAACACGAAAACCAAATCTAAGAACACATGAGCAAAGAATCCAGCTTCGCAAATACGGATGGCGAAAGATCTTTCGGACACGCCTCTATCCGGTTTCACAACGTCACTTACTTTTTTGCGTCGCTTGCACGGACAACGCAACGTGACCCGCTTGCTGCACTCTGTGGATGCGGGACAAGCGTCAGGGTGACATTGCAGGGGACAAGGGTGGCCACAGGGGGTCAGCATGCGCGGACAACTGCTCCTGCACGACATCATGCGGGCGCGATCCTCCGTGGTTGAGCTGGTCCAATCACTGCAGTGGAAATAAAGAGTTGTCAGTGGATGATTTTTAAATGTACAATCCTAATGATGCCTTCGTCGCTCGGCGCCACTGAACGAGCTGCACAGACACATTTCTATACATATTTTCTGATAAGAAATGATCAACGTAATGTGATTAAAAATTGCAGTACGGTCTTCAAAGCTGCAAAATACTCCAAAGCACGGAACTAAACATATCGCGAAGGAAAAACGGAGCAAATCATTCTTTTAGATTGCATGGCAAATGCACTGAGGAGTCTTTTCAAACGTCTGAACAAGTTTAAGACACGATTTGCAAAAATCGAGGACGATCTCTTACTGTGTCTGGAAACATTTATCATTTGGACCGTAATATGTTAAAGCAGTACAGAAAACAAAAAAGGTCAATTGATACTCAACGATCACGCACCGGAATTTGAAAAAAACTGTTTAGGTTTGTTCCGCTGCACATGAAACGAAACCATGACAACCAGACGGCAAGTTTTGAACAGAAAGCGCGGTGCCTCACAACAACGCGTTTCGCCATTACGTCGCCGTTTTCGCGTTTTTCCTTCATTCTTCACCACGCTGTTGTTGCGCATGGCCACACTAAGCTTTGAGCTTACTGCAGTTCATATCTTACTGCACTGATAATAGTAACAATATTTGCCGAGACGTGTGCGAAATGATTTTTTGGTTATTTTCATCATTAGGATGTCCGACATTTCTGTTTCCAACCGCAACTTCTTAACAAACTTCCCAAGCACACCTGCACATGAACTTGAGTGGCATCATCCCACAGTGGCATTTCATTCTCATGCGCTTTCTGCACGGCGGGCATTCCCCGGGATGACATGACGATGTGCACTCATGCGTGCAACCAGCCGGCCGAGGGTTGCTGCAAGGAAGTTCGCACACAGTGCAGTTGGTGCCGGCCTGAGTGAGACGGAGAAAGAAAATTAAACATAACAGTATTACACGATGGTTTGACTGCAAGTGCAGCGCATGGTTTCTTTCCAAACAAATTCATGTCGGTTTCTTTTTTTCGCGATCTTAGCGCGGTAAATGCATTGTTCAAATGATATGAACAAATGAAATTTGTTGATTTATGCTCCCATTGTTACATCACGATCCCTTGTAGGCGCCCATTTCCTTTGGAGAGGAGACGCCACTCGTCAGTTACTTTAACCCAGAGGTGGTGAACCTGCGGACCGCGTGAACATTTGACATGGCCTGCGTCAGAATTTTCGTTACCCGAATTAGAGTAGAAGATCGCGTCAAAACGAAGCTCCACGATAAGCAGGTACTTAGACAATAAGCCAGAAGCTTCTATCCGTTGAGATATTATGTCATGAGAAGCCTCTATCCCTCGTAGTAAGATAAAGGCAATATTTTAGGATAAAACCAATGTGGCCGGCCAGCGGTAATCCACAATTTATGCTGCCCGTGATTGTAAATAGGTAACCCACCCTTGCTTTAACCGATAGTTATGACTACCAGCGTGGCAATTTTGTAGCTTCGCCCAGTTTCTTTACATGTTGTGCTTTGCATTCTAGTCGTTGTAAGTCACACTGGCCATTGTTTGTTGTTACCGGTAAACAAAAAATACACGTTGCTACCAACATTGCTCCAGGGTTGCCCTCTTGAATGGGCAGGCGAAAGGAAATCGCCAGAAGAAGACTGAACGTTGTTTTCGTTTAGATCTGAATTTCCAATCACTCTCGCAAACAGCGATTAATCCCTCCGAAAATAATAAAATTTACTGCCCACAGACCATTTATCAAAAAGAAAAATTTTCAAAAAATGCTGCATCACTCACGTGCGTTTCGCTTTCGGCGCCTTCGACCACGTGACACATTATAGCGCACACGTGATTGGTGCATTTCAAGCGACGCCCACATTCCCGGCCGCAACTGTAATCCCTAGCTTCGCTGCAGGCGAACATGGGGGTCTCGTGGCCCCCTCTACACGTCACAGGGACGGGTACTTTGCAAGGCGGGCACGGTTGCTTGACGATGCTGAACTCCTGACGAGGCCTCTCCCACGGAGCCAAAGCTTTGTGCTGAAGAAAAAAAACTCGTAGAAACAAGTTAAGACACTACTGAGGGAAAAAAATCAAGGATTAAAAAAGCTTAACACTTAAAAAATCTGCATAAGTGTTAAAAATTAATCAAAAAATGTTAACAGTTAGTTATTCAAGCAACTATTCTCCACATAGGTGATGCAGTAACCAACGAACATATAAGCAAAGCTGCTTTTCTGCGGTCAAAACTGAAATTGTTTTTAAATGGCCCAAAAAAAATAAAGTTATTTCGGTCAAAATGTCTGAAAGCATCGGGTAGTGAAAACTGTTACGGTGAGCTTTGATACAACTGTAGGAAAAATGACCGAAATGCCTCGGCAAAAAAATATGCAGCAGCAAAGCCTTTCAATAGGAAACCGATTTCACGTAACACTACGCATCGTCTGTCCTACAATCTGGAAGCAATGCTTCCGGGTGAAACGTAGAAAAGCTGAAATAAAAGTAGTGAAAGCAAAACAAACTCAAGACTGCAATGAATCAATCGATACACAAGCTACGACAATTACGAGCGCGTTTCTCAAATAATTACGTGCACTGGAACTTCAATCTATCTGAAATAATTGCGTACACAGGAACTTCAAATCTAACTGACGCAAATTTATCATTGCGGAAGGCAACAGATGCATTCAAGCTTGAAACAACGTATGATTCAGAGCGTCGGAAGAATGCGTAAGCAAGACTGCATCCGTTGCTTGGCGACCAAACTCCACCGTGCGCCTTCAGAGCAGTGGTAGAAGAAGCTAGTTGATATTAGCAGCACTCTGGTGGTGAAAAAGATCAGTAACAGTTCGAACGGTCAAAGAAATTCCGGAATGCAACGACCAACAAAACGTTTGCAGGCATGATTATTGGCGGTGGAAGTTGCTTGTTGGTGACGCAGGCGGAGAGGAGCTGGCCAATGACTGCGATCAACAACCATCCCCGCGAAAAGTACTGCCGCAGTGGCAACGTCGTCATAAACGGGACTCTACCTGGTTTTTGACGAGCACGTTGTCATGGCAAACAGCTGGGCAGATGTGGCCGCATTGAAGAGACATGTTGCATATCTGGAAGAACAAACAGTTCGATAACATTTTTTTTATTTGCAAACAATGATCAGACACAGGTGCAGAAGCAAAAACTTCAGAACAGCGTTGCACAACTTTTTCGCTGTTGCCGGCCGCATTACGCATGTTGTTATGAATTGCGGCCGCCAGTGTGCTATATTCATGAATTACCTACAGAAAAAGAATCCATCTGATAATATCCCATTTACTCGTGCCTAGAAGTATAATGGTATGTCAAACATTTCAAATAGATATGCTCAACCACAAGTCCACACGTCTGTTCGGCCGTCATTGTACTTAAGTATACTCATACAGTGAGTATACTTTGCATTAATTCACAGCTGCCATAACTTATATTTTAAATTACATGTGCACGGCCGCGTAATGTTTATCGACGGCCGCAGGCTGTGCAGCCCTGGTTTAGAACGCCACAAGAGAAAAACGTTTTAATACACTTGCAATGTACCGTAGTTCCATCGCGTGTTGCATGTATGGTACCCTCCCCCCCCCCGCTAACACTGCGTCATTGGCTGCGTAGTCCCTTTCACATGTGAATGCTGCGATGCTGACAAGTCAAAGCAATATCACGCGTGAACCGCCTACCACTAACGCCGAGTGGGATGCTGGTTGGGAATCGAACCCATGCCGCCAACTTGAGATCAACCACTGTTCCACATACACACCACGCCTCGCAAGATTGACTGCTTTGATGAAATTAACAAGTAGTGGAATTTTTTAATTAACGTCTTCCATTACCCCCTTTCCCCTTCGTAGCAGCTACTAAGAATTGCTCAGTACATTTCTACTTTTTCCGAGCGCTAGCCATTGCGCAAGTCGGTGAAACATACACCAACCAATGATGGACATGTTTAGAGTCAAGGTCCAACATAGGAAACATGTGCCTGGCACGAAAATACTTCATTTTCAATTGTTTCCTAAATAAAACTTCACACCTGAGCAGCTTCTTGGTGTTTTCTTTACTCAGAAGCTGCGAGTTTCCCAACACGGAGACGACCAGTCTCATTGCGTCGTCGTCCCGTTCAAAAATTTTGTCTATTCATTCAACGAATCTTTCAGAAAATTCCTCAAAGTCAATCTCGTGGTTTCGGAGCCGTTATGTTTCGAGACAATCCATAAAAGAGTTCATTTCCACTGAACCAGGTCATCCCCTTCTACGCTAAAACCTAAGTTTTCGATCGACAAAAGTGCGAAACAAGATAAAAATGCGCATTTTAAAATCTGAAAAATACACGACCATTTATTTCCATTCTTAATCCCCCCACTGTAGCAGTCGGCATCTCGTTCTGTCCGTTCGACTATCGCGTACCCGCAAACACTCTTACCACAAACTTTATGATGTTTGTTTAAGTAAGGGTAGCTTTGTTTCGATGAAACGATCCTGTTTAGTTTCGCAAAATAACGAGGCAAAAAACTAATCAGCCGTAAAATTAAAAGTTAAACGATTACACAACTGTGTCGTTTTTTTTCTGTCGTACACACATAGCTGACAGGTGATAGGACTATGCAGTTAGGTCTAAAAAGAAGAATCGCGAAGACATTCAAGCAGATCTTTGTTGGTGGTGTTGGTGACACTGCATGGAGGGTCCAGAACAGTACAGTTGTAGAGGATGTGACTGGCGGATTGGATGTCTCACACACAGTTTTTATTAACAGCCAAAGCCATTCTGCAGAGCAGGGGTTCCAAACCTTTCTCTTACCATGTACCCCTTCAGCATTCCCACAGATGAGCATGTACCCCTTCAGCATTCCCATAGATGAGCATGTACCCCTTCAGCATTCCGACAGATGAGCATGTACCCCTTCAGCATTTCGACAGATGAGCATGTACCCCTTCAGCATTCCCACAGATGAGCATGTACCCCTTCAGCATTCCCATAGATGAGCATGTACCCCTTCAGCATTCCGACAGATGAGCATGTACCCCTTCAGCATTTCGACAGATGAGCATGTACCCCTTCAGCATTCCCACAGATGAGCATGTACCCCTTCAGCATTCCCACAGATGAGCATGTACCCCTTCAGCATTCCCATAGATGAGCATGTACCCCTTCAGCATTTCGACAGATGAGCATGTACCCCTTCAGCATTTTAACAGATAAGTATGTACCCCTTCAGCATTTCGACAGATGCACATGTACCCCTAAGATTTCCTACGACAATACTTTTTAGCATGATTATTCATAGATATATTTAACCATGAACATATAATGATTTTTGAAAAGAAAATTCACTGATATATGTGTAAATATTTGGAAATAAATTATGTGCAAATATATTTTGCTCTTCTATTGATAACCTTAAATGTACCCCTTCGGATAGGCAAATGTACCCCTGGGGGTGCATGTACCCCAGGTTGAGGAACCCCTGCTGTAGAGGTTTGCGTTAAACCAGTGTCCCGTGCGCCAGCGGTTAAGTAGGACCCATGCTTTGCGTGGCATGTAGCATCCTGGTGGAGAGTTTGTGAAGCTAGAGATGTATGGCTTCATAGAATATGGAGAGTCAAATGTGTTCAAAGAATCAACTGTGTCGTTGATGTGTTTCGTTCATGCAGGGACGGTGTGATAAGGTCGCTATCAAAAATAAACCAACGGTTCCGGTTCAGCGAGCAACGAATGACCCACAGGCCACCGTTTGCTCCTCGCTTGCTCATCGCGATTGGAGATAGGAGGTAAAATGGCCGACCTTTCCAAAATTTCTGACTCCGACACCGAGAACGCGAAGGGAGTTTATCTGTCAACATTTTGTAGCAACCAGCAATCAGTGGAAATAATGGTACACAGCAAGAATCTTGTTTTAAGAGAATGTTTAAACAGAAATTGCACCATTTCAACAGGCACGAGTTAGGGTTCCTAACTTAGGAGTGCGATGTAAAAGGTTTTGTAGTTGTACTTCCGGATTAGGATAAAAAATCCGACTCCGACTCCTAGTGTTCTTGGGAATCCGACTCCACTCAAAAACTTCCGACTGCTTGCGACTCTGCAACCCTCCCAAGCAATTCCCAATGACATGCAGAAGCTCCACGTTTTACATATCGATTGTGTTATTATTCAAACAGAAGTACTGTATATTGACTATGCTTTTGGCACATTGACTGAATGAACTGAAACCTGATAGCTTTCGTTCCCCGTCACTGTGCACAGTTTTTGTTCTGGCACGACAGATAAAGTGCTTTCAATCGAGATTCCGCGAAGAAACTCGAGCCGTCCACAAACCTGTTTGCATCTGGGACAATCACCGAAGTGGCACGAGTGAGGTAGTCTGGTCGGATGATGGCAGTCGGACTTGATCTTACACAGCCTGCGGCATCTGGATGCGAAACGGTTAAGTTAGCGAAAGTTTTGCATTTTTACTACCATCTTGCTACACAGAATATTCGTCAAGCAACGCAAAACCAAAGTTACAGAAATGCTTCGGCAATCGCAATTCTATACAGGTATTATACTAACGACGCTTGTATGACCTACCGAGGCGGTTTGGTGACTTTTTCTTTGCCACACACGACCGTGATCGAACTCCCACCGCATCTACACGTCACTTGTGACGTCAAAGGACAAGGATAGCATGGACCTGGAATGTGGAGGAACGCAAGCAACAAACTCACTCAAAGATTAATAAGTGTCGCGTCTACAGGTGCTGTACATCAAACCATAAAATGAAAAATCAGTTTCGATTCAAGCAGCGACTGACTCAGTAGTAAGTGGTTAACGGGGTGGTTGGACACTTCAGCATTCTTAGAAAGCAGACGTTAGCATACTAATATACGTACTGTGACAAACAATTGAAAACAAAAAATTGTGCAGCAGCAAAAATCATTTTGTCTTCGTACAAAGAACACAGCCTTCCGAATAGCAATGAACATGGCCTTGAATCTTTAAGACTACTCGTACTGTGATCATTGGTATTGTTTGCTTAAATAACTTGTCCTTGCGCGTTCGTTCCCTATTCAACGTTAACTCGCTGGAAACATTGGGACACACAGACTAGTGAAGCAGCCCTATCAACATACACCTAGGCGTAATTGAAAACTACCTGTTCACATTGTATTAACAGTGACAACCACAATTGCTATGATAGAAAAAGAGCCAAGCCCTGACAGGTCCATTGCGAGGTTTTAAGGTTTAGGGGGAAAAACACGTAGTTAGGGGGAATATATTTTTATTTTTATTAAAATGTTTAAAACCAAATTTTCTTGGCACAAAAATTGAGGGCACTGCCGCTAAAGGCGCCCTGTGGCTACAGGCCTGAGCCCTGACATTTTTGCTTTTTAATTTTCTCGCAATCACTTAAAATTGGAGGACGATTTGACGCAATGACAAACAGTTCAAAGTAGAATTTAGTCTTGGAATCAGATCGATCAATTTGCTTGCCTGTAAGCAATAGTCGTACGGTCACCGACGACAGGAAATGTGCTCACATCACGTGATCAAAACGCATGAATACACACGAAACAGGGCAGCCACAGCTGACCATATATTCACCTTGATGGCAAGCCATCTGACATTTATGCTTTTTGCATTGCAGCGTTTTCGCACAAGTATGTTCACATTCCGGGCAATCGCCAGTGCAGCACTGCAAAACCAACATGTGGTAGTTCTTGTAGAGATCGTGTGACGTAGATGGTCGTATACTTATGCTTGCAACAGTGTACTGGTGAAAAACAACATGCTGAAGCAATATCAGCAGTGAGGCATCTCTTTTTTAAACTATTATATCTGTAATTATAACTTCAATGAAATATATGCTTTTCAGAACAAACTCTGTTGATAACTGACGCAAAAAGTAAACAACAATCAATCTTTTGCTATTCAGCAAAGTTCGTAAGTAATTAACAAAATTGTGACAGAACCTAAGTACAACCAACACCACCTATCATCAGGCCCAACACTTCCAACGCAAGGTTCAGTGATTAACACAAAGTAGACACACCAGCAACTTTCATTTTCCACTTTTATTGTAAAAATAGAATAACAATGGTCAAAACATAACACAACGAAGTCACAGCATTTTGACGAGTGAGAAGATTCCGAGCAAAACGACAATCGGTGGAGTCGAAAATAATAATGAAACACAGGAGGGTTTTAATAAAGCGACTGTTGATTTGAAACCATATCAGGCTGGACAGTGACCAGATTCGTGACACCGTTTTCAACTCAATGCTCAATTCTCGGGACGAAGTTCAAAGGTCAAATTTATGGTCGCAAAGGAGCATCAGCAGATCAATTCTTATTCGAGGCAGATTCGCGGAAGTGGCAAAAGTTGATGACAGAAATTTTAAGAATGCTTTGAACGCGAACACTTGGACCTCGATAATAATTCTATTTTTTACTGTATAAAAACACAAGTCAACCACGTAAATCGGCTCTTTACAGTTCGCGCGCGGCAAAACTGAACTGATGCAAGCAGAAGTTATTCAACAGTTACTGAACATTTCAAGAAACATACTTTTCTCTTGCACTGGTGTTTGCCACACGACCGCATTTTCTGGCATCTGGTGTCGCAGACGAATTCTTTCTGACACGGGAGTTCCTTCTCACGTTTCCCGCAACGACATGGTTTCACGGCCATCAGGAGGCACTGCGGAGCACAAGCAGAAACAATTTCAACGGTACGAAGGTGTCTGGAATTGCTCTCCATTGTGAACATTGTGCCGGACGACCGCATAATTGTCTTCGCACATGAAAAAAGTACTGTCACGCGCATAAGCTGAAGCCATGCACATTAATTGACGGCACGCGCATAGATTGATGTCTCGCTCATAAAATGAAGCCGTGCACATTACTTGATGTCACGCGCACAGGTTGATGCCACGGGCCTCAGTTAATGTCACGGGCATAAGTTGATGTCACGCATATAGGTTGATGTCACGCATATACGTTGATGTCACGCATATAAGTTGATGTCACGCATATAAGTTGATGTCACGCATATAGGTTGATGTCACGCATATAAGTTGATGTCACGCATATAAGTTGATGTCACGCATATAGGATGACGTCACACGCATAGGTTGATGTCACGTGCATAAACTGGTTGATGTCAGGTGCATAAACTGAAGCAATGCACGTTATTGATGTCACGCATCTAAACTGATGTCACGCGCCTCAACTGATGTCAAGGAATTAAGATGATGTCACGCGCACTAAGTTGATGTCACGCGCACTAAGTTGATGTCACGCGCATTAAGTTGATGTCACGCGCATTAAGTTGATGTCACGCGCATTAAGTTGATGTCACGCGCATCAAGTTGATGTCACGCGCACTAAGTTGATGTCACGCGCATTAAGTTGATGTCACGCGCATTAAGTTGATGTCACGCGCATCAAGTTGATGTCACGCGCATTAAGTTGATGTCACGCGCATTAAGTTGATGTCACGCGCATCAAGTTGATGTC
>Ga0210059_1004578_pt1 | contig 22333 bp, 24 predicted proteins | sample Ectturendosymbi2_FD_188042 | JGI IMG/M metagenome (GOLD analysis project Ga0210059, IMG submission 188042) | Ecteinascidia turbinata endosymbiont from Florida, USA - Sample 2 (SPAdes) (version 2) | ecosystem: Host-associated > Tunicates > Ascidians > Unclassified | place: Key West, Florida...
CGGAGTCGGATATCCACCCTGTTTCGGATGTTCTCCATGGTTTTTCCAAACACTGAATTGTTCATGAGTTTGAAGAAATCTTTCTCAAACTCGCTGGAAGCTTCTGTTCGAAGCTTTGTGTTCAACTCGATGTAAGGTTTCAACCATGCATCTTCATCGAATGATATCCACGGTGAATTTTCGTGAGATTCATCCCCATCTCAAGATATTGTTTGAGATTCCGATGATGGAGAACATACTTGTCCTTCTTTCGTAAAGTTGGAATAAGTTTTTCAGCTTTATTCACAACGATCCTTTCTGGTGCAAGAGGATAATCGTTGTGAAGAACGTGAAGTTCTTTCGGATACTCTAGATCAACCTCAAGGATACATCCACGGCCTTCCTGGGAGGAAATTTCTCGCCAGTTTTCCAAATGACTTTTTGTCATCCACTTGAAATTACTGACAGGCAATGGCTGTGACATTGCCTAACCGTAAAGATTGTTAGCATCAAGATACTGGATGAATTTCTATTCTTCTTCCAGATTGAAATCCTTCATATACTTGTTGTTAGCTTTCGCATGTCGCTTCGGAATCATTGAGACTCCGCCACGAATTCCTTTTTCAAACATTAACAACATATCAACATAATTCAGCAATTCAAGCTTTACATCAGTTTTCTTTAAACATGCATCCCAGGCCAATCCTGGAGCGGTGAACGGTGAACAAGGATCAAGCCCATAATTTTTCAAGCGAACACTTCGAAAGTTTTCAAAGACATCTGTTAATAATGAAACATCTAATTTCATATAGAGATCATGATACTCATGGAAAGTTGTCATCTTGAAATTTTCGCACACTGTAATGGCGTGCTCAAAATCATCATCTGCAATATTGGAATTATTTAATTTTAAATGAAACGCTTCTTTTGGTGGGAGTTGCGTTTCATCTAATTTCTCAAGGGAGGTAAACCAATTATATGGAAAAACTCCTTCTCTTAACAACATATCAAAGTTTACATCAAAATGTTTTTTTACGTTTTCAAATTGTTCTAGTTTTAGATTATTTACAAGTTTATCCAGACTGCTTGCCATAAATTTGAAACTATCTAAAAAACGAAGTTTATACTTTAATTTTCCTTCTTCATCTTGAATACCTTTTGAGAAACTGATGTATTTCTTCCGTATTAGGAATACAATCGATATTTCCTTCATCCATTGAGTTAAGATTTTTTACAAACAAATGAGCATCGTAACCACTCAAATTGTGAAAAAACACTGGAACAAATTTAGGCTTTCTAAAAAGTGCATTGCATTTTTGATGAGCAGCGCCTCTCTATTTTCCGGTGAAATGACAATGATCGCGAACTCTTACCTCGCCTTCTTCAAAATCTTTTCGGCAGATCCAGCAATTCGTAGATGTTTCAAAGTTGGCTTTATCTTCTTCATTCGTTATCATATCTTTTGCTTCCGATGTCCAAACTTTATCAATTTCGTTTTTTAGATGTTTAAAAAATATTTCGCCAATATTTTCATCCGCGGATTTTTTAGTATACAAAACTGGTTTTAGTTTTTTCCTGTCACAGACAACATTAAAGCAGAATCCAGAGGGTTCATGCTTTTGATACTGTTCTGTATATGAATGTTCCGAATTCGGTTTGCAACTTTCGATTGGTTTCGTCAGGCATTCAAAATCTGCATAAACCACAATTGGAACATGCATTGAATGCTTAAAGTTTTTAAACTCGAGAATCGATCCCTTTTCAACCATTCTAAGTTTTACACAGTCATGTTTTTCACAACCTTCTTTGTGCTTGTCCAAAATTTCCTTCTTTGTGAAAGAATTGAGACATCTCAGGCAGAAAAACCGTTTTTCTTTTTGATTTGACATTTGATGGCTCAAAAGCCTAGATAAATCATTGATAAGAACAAAATGTTTATCCTCGAGCAACAGAAGATTTACATCATGTTCTCTTTCAGCCATCTCTGAAATACGTAAAGGAAATATCTTTTTAGCTTCATATCCCAAAACATTCACAGAAATTTGAGGATTCTGTTGTTCAAATTTCTTTATATCTTTCAGTTTCATTGGAAAACTTATTCCGTCAAAATTTAATGTTCCAGCCTGTTTTTCCAATTGCCTTGTAATCCTTTCAGGATGATCTTTAACAGGATTCAACGCCCTTGCAATGCATAATTTAAAGCATTGCACATCCTCATTCCTCCGCTTCTCACTTTTAAATTTCATATTGATCAACGCTTTCTTACTTGCTAGAAATTTTGGAAGAGGAATGTAAGTGCCTCCCCTCAAGGGTTTATATTTCACCGTGTGAATATCAAGACTCACAATCGAATGAAACGTCCACCCAGATCCACTCATCTGAAAAACTGCAATGTTTTCCAAAATTTGTTCAACTATTTCAGTCCAGAGTTCATCCAAGTTGGTGGATTCCAAGACAATCGCCGTTTTGGATTGGAAATTTCGAATTTCAACGATTGAACACCCATCTGTCGGTGAAACTTTTTCCATCCTTGCTTTCAGAACAAGTCTTGCCTTTGTCTGGCTCTGGAATTTTTCCAAGGCTTTTTGTTTGACAGCCAGCAAAAACGTCTTGGGGTGAAAGGTTTGATTTGTCGCTTTGATAGTATGTTCTTCCACAAACCCTTTCAAAGCTGGCCTTTTGCTTTCCTCAAACTTTAATTGTTTCGGAAACAAGCTCATAACTTTTTTCTTGAAAGCGTTGTTGATTGGTCTTTTCACAGGCTCTGGAACAAACCTTGTCAAGCAATCAAGCCATCTTCCCATTTGTCGTGTTACCCCTTCTTTTTTTGGTGGGGGAACATACCGTGTTGGTTTAAGTGGTTGTTGACTCATTTCTGGAATGTCATCGTCAAGCAAACTTCTTGTGTTCCACTTCCCATGATTTCTTCATAAAACATCTTTGGAAGACCATTTCACAGAAGCATCTTCAGATCTTCTTTTCGAAGTTTTGAATAACCTCGAATATTATTCCGTTTTGCAACATCTTTCAAATATTTTAAAGTAACCATTTATTATAAGGTAAAATTTTTATTTAACTTAAAAAATTTTATCAAAATCAACAAAAAAATTCTCTCTCCCATTCATGGGAGAGAGATTTCTTGTGGAAATAACAAATTCATGATTAATTATAGTAATTTTTTTATTCTCCCAAACTCTTCCATTATTATATATGAAATAATTTTTAGTTTTCTCAAAATACTTGGAAGCTTCTGATAAACTTGGGAAATATTTTGTTGCATTTGTTTCAAGGCCAACAACCTCAACTGATTTTCTAGAAACCCTTCCAGAACCAACTTTCCGTTTCATATGTTTCTCAAGTTCAAGCGCTTGATCAACCAGCCCTTTTTCTTCTATGATTTTCCACATTTGTTTTTTGTTCATGTGAGTTAATCCTTTGGTATTTTCTTTCAATACTTAAATCATCGTTGGTCTCGATTTTTTCATTTATATTATGATAGATTTTTTTAACTTAATTTAATCGTTACCCCTAAAATTCTCAGCCACAAATGCCTCATGATCCATGTCAGCCAGTTTTATCAAGAGACTTTGAAATGATTCGTCAGAAATATCTTAATCTTCGCTGAAGTGTTTTGGTTTCAAAGTGTAAATAATTTTCACCCTTTTTGTCTTAGTGTCTTTTTCAATTTTTTTAATCATAACTTTTGCTTTGTTAGAGTTAAAAATTGCCGTAACAATAACATGTTTTGCTGCGCCATACATTTCTTGCACTGTTTTAATATCAGATTCAGAAAGTATATTGTTCTTGTTTTCAACACTGAACCCAGGCTTATAAATTGGCTGCATAACGCTGTCTTCATCTTCAGTATTGTGAAACAGTCCGATGCAATGACCAATTTCGTGAACAGCAACTGAAAATAAGTTGAACTTTCCATCCCCTGAAACTGTTTTCTGGTCCGACCATCTCTCATTGTCAAAATGCAAATCACCAGACAATGTTGAATTTCCAGGGTAGAAGCGACGCGCCAAAGTGACAGATTTTTTATTATTCAGTTTGTAAGAACAGTTAATTTCCACATTTTGCTTTGCATCATCTGTCAGAAATGCAATATTCATAACTTGACTCCCATCAAAAACTCTTTCAAATTTCAAATTGCAAACATTTTGCCAAACACTAAAAGCATTTTCGATTTCGTTCAATGTTTTTTCATTTCCAAGCGAAGAGTAATTTTGAAAGTCATAAGTCAAAACTTTTTGATTCCAAGTGGAGCAATACTTTTTATCTCCAATGTTATCAGGCATAGCACAATACATTTATTATAACTCTGAAAAATTTCCTCATTCATGGGCAACTGTTTCAGTGGCTTCTCAGATTGATAGTCGCTCCGTCCGTTTTTTTTCTACTCTTGTAGTTTTCTAAGTTGGAATTCTAAATCAGTAATTCTTTCAAGAAAATATTGTTCAATTCTATCAATTTTTTGATTTAATATTGTTTCTTTAAGTTCGTCTGTTTCAGAATTTGTACCAATCGCCCATTAATTGCAGTAATGGACCCTTCTATTCTCTCAATTTCTCCATTTAGGTTTTCATTTGTTTGAACTGTTAAATTATCAGTATACCTTTGGCTTTCTGTTGTCAAATCACGCGTCAACGAATTAACAGCCTCGTCCAGAACTTTCTTGTTCACACCATCATTTGGCATGACTGCGTCAGCCAGACCGACAAGTTTCTGATCGTTCATTTGAAGATCTGAAACCATTTGATTTTCACCATCAAGCCTCAAATATTTCTGCACTTCCGAGAGGTTATTTCCCCCGATTTCTTTCAAAGCTTTTCGGTTCAACGTTCTGAGATTGACAGCCTCGTGTTCATGTGTTGGATCTGGAAGCCCAACAATATGATATTCACCACCCATGCTAAAATTTTTTGTTGCTGGTCCTTGTGGACTCAAGTTCAAACTTTTTGTTCTGATGTCTCGATTCAAAATGTTTGCATGGTTTGCTATCGCATCGCCGACTGCTGTGTCAGCTGCTGCGGTTGCTTCTTGTAAAACAATTGTTGCTGAAGCTTGAAGTGTTCGTAAATTTACCGCGTCTTGTTCTTCGCGGGGTCCCCAACGTGAATCACTTGAAAACCATCAGCATGAAGAGACCCTCTCATCCAATTTGTTCCATCACGTCTCAGGAAATATTCGTTTGCATAACTTAATCTGACTACGTCATTGCTCTGCTCAGGCTCACCCAAGTGCGCAATCTTGTTTCCACCCATACCAATCACTCCCTGCATGTCCCCACCCAAAAGCGACAGCTTCGTATCTGCGTATTCTTTTGTCACTGCGTGGTGATTTTGTTCTGGCGCTATAAGGGATGAGACATGGTTCCCATCCATGTTTAAATCTCTTGCCATAGTCGACACAGGGCTATAACGATTCAAAAAATTTTCTTCAATCCACTGTTTCGGAACCACTTCATCTTCATTTTGTGGATTTGAGTTTATATTTTTTATTGAATGTTAGCCCATCCCAATGTCGTCCTGCATACTGCCCCCTTCAAGTGAAAGTTTTGAGTTTGCTCCAAAATAAACATATGCTCGATTCACCAAGTCATGATCTTCCTCTGGCCATCTCGCGTTTTTCACTAAATGACCCCTCATTTCCAAATCACTTTCGCCAGCACTTTTCGAGTCGACGTAGCCTTTCGTCGCTTTCTTTGGTTGGAGACAATACGTTTTTTATCACCTTTTGATTCATATCGATTGGATCACCTCTTTTGAAAAATTTTTCATTGACATATTTCTTCCTCACTGCATCCATTGGGCCCTGCTGCGAGCCAAGATTCACGATGCTTTGACCAGACATGTCCATAGCTTGGCCTTTTCGCAAAAAGTTGCTGTTCCCATATTCATGTGAAACTCCAGCCACATTTGTAACATTTTGTCCCGTTTTTGGACTTCATCCGAATTTATCAACTGTCATTTATTATATCACCAAAACTTATTAATTATTTCCTGCAGCCCTTTTCCTTTTTGCATCTCTTTCAAAACAAAAAGACAAAGATGGCCACAAAAAAACTTCTTGCCTTGGTACACTTTGCTCAGTTGGATAGAGCACATAACCGAGATAGTTGTTCAACTCAGTTGGTGGGGACAACCCGAATGAGTCAAAATACCACTTTTTATCACCACGTTTGAACCATGCGACCCAGTGTGTCCCATCTCCAGAAGTGTCGTCTAGGTTCATAATAGCGCACTCATTTCGTTTTGGTTTCTTTGGCAAAGTGTCTCTCAAGACAACACCAATAGTTTTTTAAACCAATCTTTTTCACCGCATCTTCAATTTCAAAATTGCTCAAAGGTTTGTTTGGAAGAACAATATTTTCAACCTGAATCATTTATTCAAAACAAAACTTTCCGATTTATTTTGCAGTCTCAGGAACATCTTATCAAATTCGAAATTCGCCTCATCATAACTTCTGTATGTTTCAACTTTCTTCCTATATTTTTCTGTTTCAAAAAGTATTTTTTCAAACTCACTTTCAGAAATTTCATTGTTTGACAATGCTTGATTTGGTTCTCAATCAAAGTTTTTTGCTTCTCATGTTTCTGAATTTTCTTGAAAAGGTGTTTTTCAATTACTTTCAGAAGAACTGAGACACTTCCAAAAGGCAAGTTTAATCCCTGCAAAATCTTTCCTGAAATGTTGCCTATGATTTCTTGAAAATTGGCTAAAAAGCCGACATTCAACAAAAACATACAAAACTGAACAAGTAGGAAACAAACATGAAAAAAATTGATCACACGATGATTCTTTTTCACGACTGACTCTTGTTTAATTTTCTCAAAATGGATTTCTTTTTCGATTTCATGTATTTGTTGAAGTCTGTATAAATGACCCTTATTCATTTTTATTAAATGAATAAAAAATCATTTTACTTTACATTTTGGTTGATGTGTTGATACAAATGTTGATTTATTTGTTGGTAAATTTTCTGGTTAATTATTACATTTTTGCTCACTGACGGCTTGGTTGATGTGTTGATTTTTGTGCTGGTTGATGTCTTGTGTGACTTTTTGTTCAATTCGTTTTACCTTTGATTTACACATTTATTTAATGCCAAAAATTATGCAACAATTTCACAACAACCAACCGAGAACTGGGATATTTTTCAAAGGACTGTTCGGACCAAGAAGAAGGCCATGGCCGTCAAAAACATGACCCCCTGTTTCAAATATAAACCATCTCCAAACATGCTAAGTCCCGAACCTTTGAAAGGTTTCAAATACAGCCCCTGACCATCCGTTTCTACCTTTGCGATGTTTGAACCTTTTTTCAAATACAACCCATTCCCTATAGCTTTGTTAGTAGCCTTCTGAGCAAGTGCAGGCCCGACCCCACTCAACGCTCCAGTCGCCAATGTTGGGAGAACGGTCTTTGCCAAAAATGGCAAAGCCTTTGCAGCCAAACCTGCTAGGAACCCAAGGAACCCACCCTTTATTTTCATATTGTGAACAACCTGACGTTTACTCATTTTTATTGTGATGCCTTTTCCATCATGATAAGCTTTTGTCATTCTCTTTACTTGTGAATTGGTCAAAGCAAGAACATCTCTTCCACACAAATCTTCGTAGTCGAGACGAATGCTCACGGGAATCTTTGTATCAATAGCTTGTTTCAATTTTTTCTGTTGATTTTCAGAAATGTTTACTGATACGTTTGTGTAAGACATGTTTATTATATGTAATTATATTTCTCTCAAGTGGTATCTGATTGTCAGGTTTTCTCCACGAAGATTCAATTGCTTTCCGTTTGGTCTGTGACAACTGTTTCCATTTTATTGATTTTATCGAAAATCACTGGAAGATACCCAAGGTTTCTCGGGTTCTCAACGATTTTATATCCAGGTGACACGTTTGGAAAGAAACTGTAAATTGTGTTTTGCGTTTTCCCATTCGCATAAGACCCACCAATCACATCAACATTCACGAGAATTGAATTTATTGATAAGATGTTGGAAACATTTTGCGATTCGTGAATGCCCTCTTTGTAAATTTGTTGTGCAAATCCAAGAACGCATGAAATTGAATTTCGCCCTCTGAAATCAAACTGAAAGTCGCCTTGAATTTCCATGATGCCTTTCAAGATATTTGTGTTTGCTGAAATCTTCACAACATCATCACCATGACCATTTCGTTTCATCGCTATTTTTATTGTTTCTGCAATGTCAATCACATCATAGGAGCCTTCCGGAATACGAACATCAACCAACTGTCTTCACCGTCGAAGCATCTTCACCGTCATCTCTGTCGCCTCTCCCAACTTCTACAAACCCAGGAGAATAGCGGAAGATATTATTACTTGAATCAATGTTTGGAAATGCATAATACGTCTCGAGATTGACCAAAGCCACTTCATACTTTCGCGTTCGATCCAACTCGAGTGATGAGGTAAAAGTTGTCTTTATTTTTGTCAAATTCTCTGAAACCACAATCTGAGTTGAAGTTTTCGGAGAAGCATTTCTCTCAATTTGTTCAAGAAGTTCAGTGTTCATTTATAAAATAATATAAAAGTCGTCAAACCCCAATCTGTATTTCCCACAGTTCTTTGGTGAGGTCAAATCAATCACAACAAAACTGTGCGGTTTGACCACGCCGTTTTACAAAGTTTTTTGAACTGCCCTTTCGTCATATCTTGAGACACGTGGTCATTAAAAATGTGATCAATATTTTACTGGTCTTGAGGAAACAGGCAAAAGAAATTTGCATTTGCTCGAATTGTCTGGCAAGGCAATTTGAAATAATTTTGACTTAAATACAAGCAATCACAATTTGAATGCCTTCCACGAACGTTATAGGCTTCACACTTGTTTTGTTTCTGAAGCAAGAGGTCATCAAATTTTTATGCTCTGGGGAGATTTCTTTTGGGTCTGGAACATCGTCTGCCGATTCATAAAAATTACACTCAATTGGCTCTTTGGAACGAGTCTTTTGAATTTTTGCCATCTCATGAATCACCTCGTTTGGTGAAATTTGTTCTCACAGTATTTCATCTCGGTTTTCAAAGATATTAATTATCATCTCTTTTGGCAATTGTTTTTCAAAACCTTTTTTCAAAATTTTATACTCTGGTTGAAACAAACTCTTACCAAAAACTGACAATTTGGAATAGTCCAACCAGCTAGGTCTGAGAAGAAGGTTCAGCAACAATGTAGTCTTACCACAGCCTGATTTGCCCACAATCAAGCCCAGCAGACTCTTTGGCAGCAGAGGGTGATCGTTTTTATTTGTCACGTTTTCATTCCATGAAAGGTTTTTAATTTCCATTTATTTTATGAAAGCATTTAATAAATGAATAAAATACATTGTTTCAAATGTTGTAAATATACGGAAACGAGAGACGTGAAACACAAATCAACAAAAAACAACCGTCAAATGCTTCAAGGCATCTGTGTTGTTTGCGGAACGATAAAGTCAAAATTTATAAGCGCAAGTGGAAAAGGGTTTATCAATGACACAATCAACAGTCTTCCATTTGAAATGCACATGCCGGGTCACAACTTCACAGGGCCTGGCACAAAGCTGAACAAACGTTTGAATGAGGATATGACTCCAAAGGCATGGTCAAAACCAATCAACAGACTTGACAAGGCAGCTTATCACCATGACATTTGTTATGTTAAAAACAAAGACACAAAAACTCGCAACGAAGTTGGTGATAAAAATACGTTGACAGAGCTTAATGGTATTTATAACCCCACACTTCGAGAGAGGTGTTGTTTCTACAATTATTGGGACGAAAAAGCGCTTCGGATGGGGGTTAAAAAAAACGAGCGCAGCGAGAGCGTCAATTGGAGTTCACAGCTAGCTGATGAACTTCACAAACCTATCATCAAAAATTTCCGGAAACGAAAAGTGTTTGTGAATGGAATTGATAAAATTTTGTCTGCAGATCTCGCCGAAATGCAAGCATTTTCAAAGTTCAACCGTGGTGTCAGGTATCTTCTCACAGTAATTGACATGTTTTCAAAGTTTGGTTGGATGCTTCCGCTCAAAGACAAAACTGGAAAATCTGTCGCAGGCGTGTTCAAGGAGATTTTCAAAAAATCAAAGCGAAAACCAGAAAAGTTTTGGACAGACAAAGGTTGAGAGTTTTACAACAAACATGTGAAGGAGTTGGGTGTTGAACTTTACTCTACTGAAAATGAAGAAAAATCTTTGGTGGTCGAACGTTGGAACCGCACGATGAAAGAAAAAATGTTCAAGTATTTCACGGCAAACAATACCAACAAATATATTGAAGTTCATGACGATTTTGTTGAGAGATACAACAACACGAGGCACTCTAGCATAAAAATGACTCCTGTTGAGGCAAGCAAGAAAGAGAATGAAGTGAGAGTTTACAGAATTTGTATCCAGACTTAACAAGACGGCCCATGAGAGCAAAATTCAAAACTGGTGACAAAGTCCGAATTCTCAAGAAGAAAGGACTCTTTGAGAAAGGGTTCACCCCAAACTGGACAGAAGAAGTGTTCACCGTTTCAAAAATTCAAAAAACCAACCCAGTTACTTATAAAATAACTGACCTGAACGATGAAGAAATCCAAGGACTTTCTATGAACAAGAGCTTCAGAAGACATCACAAGAAGTTTACAGAATTGAGAAGAATGTGAAGAAAGGCAAAACACGGTCATTGGTGAAATGAGGGGCTATCCTGAAAGTTTCAACTCTTGGGTTGACAACAAAGATCTTATTAAACTTTAAAATGCCAAATGATCTCGGATTCAAAAGCTCAACAGTCATTGCGTTTCTCAACAACAAGCTCACACTAGAGCAATGAAGAATTGCAAAGAATTATGAATATTGATCCAAAGCTGTATGGAAAAGTATTCATTTAAAGGCCAATTTGGACCTGGTCGAAAATGAATTTGGACCCTATCCAAAATTTGAACATATAATAAATGTCATTTCTAAAAATAAAAGACCCATCAAAACGTGACAAACTTGTTGCTGAATATATCAAAACCAAGAACAAAATTCGGAATGATTTTAGCTCAGAACGATTAGGCGATCAATCAATGTATGAAGATTTTGGAAAAATATTTAAGCCAATAACTGAACAACAACAAAAGTCATCCAAAGAAATTGTTTCCAAGTTTGCTCCACTTCAAGAAGCAATAGAAAATATGCCAGGACAGCAAGCATTGCCTTGGGACATGCCTCAACCTGAAACCTTGCCAGACGCTCCTACTGAACCTGAAACATTGCCAGACGTTGCCGCTGTCGCTCCCGCTAAACGTACATTGCCAATAAATATTGGGAGAATCGCAGACAAATATCTGCGTGCTTCGCATGGAAAGAGTGGTGATCATTCACACTATGGACTACAGGATAAAAATGGACAGTTTTATATAGGAAAAGATCTTATTGAAATAGATAGAAACGATTTGGTTATTAAAGGCAAAAGGTATCGTGGGACCCAAGGTCTGTGGCAACTTATCACAATGAAAGAACCAGAACCTGGTTTTCCAACTAAAGAAGACGAGAAAAATTATGGAGAAATTATGGTTGAAGCTGATGCAATAAGACATCCAGACAATCCAGATAGCCCTTTCGAAAGCATAAGCTCCAAATGGAATAATTTCATAAAACCAATTTGGGATGAATATGAGAAAAAACAAAAACAAAAAGCAAAACGTCAAAAGAAAAACATACAAGGTAAAGGCTTTCTCTCAAGCGATCCAAATGCCTTGTGTGAACGTTTGGAATTGTTGATGGCTTCAAAACAAGCAGGAAACACTGGTCTTCGAAACGAAATCATCAGCATTTGTAATGAACTTTTGAGGCAAAAAATTTTGTCTCGTGATGCTTATAAAAACTTAATGCTGACATTAAATAAAGATGTTAATTATTAAACGTGGTTATCAAAGAAAGTATCAAGTCGGCGGCTCTGGGATTTTTTCAAAGCTCAAAGACTTTTTGTCAGGATTCATAAGTAAAAAGCAAGTTGTCGACACAGCTTTGAACATCGCACGAAGTGCCGGGCAAAAGGTTGGACGAAAAGCTATTGATTTTGTCAGTTCAAAGTTGACTCCCAAATCACAACAAATTTTATCAAAACTTGTGTCTTCAACACCTCCGCTTACACCTCAAGGAACAACACCTCAAAAGGCATTGTTGCAGGTGACAACACCAAATCTGAACAACTTGATTGCCGGTTCAGGGCAGCGGGCGATCAAGATTCAAGACCTTGTCAAACGAATGAATAAACAATACATGTAATAAATGAACAATTCTGAACAAATCAAGTACGTTTATGAAAAGCTTGTAGCCCTCGAAAACATTATCTTTGAACTAAAAGTAGAAATTGAACAACTCAAATATTTCAACAGTGAATTGCGTTTTAATCTACCTGATTTTCAAAGTGAAAACAAAAAACGCCTATAATAAATGGACATTCTTAACATTACTCAAAAACCAGAAATTGATGAATCAATTGAACGATATGAAAATCACAGTTACGAGCCAATAACTGGCACTGATCTTAACCGACCCGGTGAAATTCGAATTAATGTTGAAACGCAGGACTTGTTCACACATCCGAGTGAAAATTATCTAGTTTTCGACGGTAAGTTGGTTAAAAACGCCGACGACGCTGCTTACGCTGATGCTGATGTCATCACGCTAACAAACAATGCCATGATGCATCTTTTCAACAGCATAAATATCAACTTTCAGGCCAAGAAATTGAAAGTCTGTTTCACCCTGGGCAGGCAACAACGATGCTTGGACTGTTGAAATTTCTAGATGATTTTCAAAAAAGCACGTGTTTGAATCAACTTTGGTATAAAGATAATGGCACAGACGCTTCGATTGCAGGAAATAATCAAAATGATGGTTTTAAAAGTCGACATAGTTATATCATTCAAAAGCCCGATCCAAAAGGCACATTTTCATTCAGATTTCCGCTGAAACACATCTTTGGGTTCTGTGATTACTGTGAGAAAGTCGTTTACGGCTTCAAGCATCAACTCACTCTTGTGAGGAAAGGTGATAATGACGCGATTTTCAGAGCTGCTGTGGCTGATGCCGGAAAGGTTGTTTTGTCAAAGCTTTCTTGGTATATGCCTCATGTGCTTCCAAATGATCAAGCAAAACTTGCACTCTACAAAACAATTGAGTCAAAATCAAGTCTCCCAGTCGGTTACCAAATGATTCAATGCAATTCGATCTCAGTCCCACAAACGAGAAATTTTACCTGGTCATTGTCGGTGAAATCAGCCCCTGAGAAACCACTTTGGATAATCGTGGCGTTTCAGACAGACAGATCCGGAAACCAGGAACACAACCCATCAATTTTCGATGACTGTAATCTCACTAACATGTTTGTGATGCTGAATAGTCGGCGATACCCTGAGATTGATTATGATGACACAAACTTTACTCAGCAAAAATTTTCAAGGGTTTATGGAGATGCCGCAGCATTCCGAACAAAGTTTTACAATGTTGAAGAGTTGATTTCTTCCCCAAATGTAACCCCAGCAGATTACAAGGAACTGTTCCCAATGTTTGTCTTTGACGTCTCAAAACAGAGTGAAAAACTCAAAAACTCTGTGACTGACATCCAGATAAAAGCACAGTTCTCAGCAAACGTAGCTGCAAACACAGAAGCTTTCTCCGTTGTCATCAGTGATAAAAGTCTCATTTTCCAGAGTGATGAACAGAAAATGCATGTTGAATATTAAAAAAACGCTTTTTTCAAAATACTGCCAATGATTAATCAGATTATGTTAATAGCCTTCAAGGCTATAAACACATTTTGACGATAGTGCTTTGTCACAAATGAGTGTCACACCTTGAAACGTTTGCTTTTTTCACAAATGATCAAGACATGAGCAACCATCTTTGGATGAAGCGCAGGTTGATAGAAGCAGCCTCAAACAAATCTAACCATTTGGTAGCAATAAAGGGTTAACACAAAGCACCTCTTTGAACAAAAGCTCAGACAGTCCAACCAGGACCACTTTTCACACTGATTGAAACAACCTCAAACAAATCTTACCATTTAGCGGTGAAAAGGGTTAACACAGAGCACATTGCTTAGCAATTTCAAAAGCATTGATTATGCAACAGCAAACCAACCAAAATTTAAGGTAAACCATTGCAAACAAAAAGAAAAGCAATTATACTTACCTGAATAGAAACACAGTCTTTAACCTATTACCTGACAATTTCTAAAATATTGAACTAGAGAAGCTCTGTGCAATCTTTTTGGGTTCAGATTTGAAAATACAGATTAACTACAACTAATGGATACTCAATCTCTAAGCAATGAATAACTCTGTATGCACAATACAAGAAAATAAATTAAATTCAACACCTTTTTACAGATGCAAACAGCTCGAACCAATGCACAATCTTTCAAACGATAAATAAGAAACATTCAAACCAAATCACCCTATGCTAAACTATCTTTCAGACAATTAAGAAAGAAACATACAAACCTTAGCCTATGCCTAAACAATACACAATTTTTCAAACGATAAGTTAGAAACATGCAAACCTAATCACCTCATATCAAACTATCTTACAAGCAATAAGTAATAAACATACAAACCAACCACTCTATGCCTGACAACTTCTACAGACACTTTGAAACCGACTGCACGAAACTCTGTGGTGAAATAAAACACCGTTGTGTGCGCAATGGCTCGGGCATCCAAACCGTCACGCCTTTTGACAATGAAACACCGCGCATCAGGGTTTTCACATGCAAAGCTTAAGGAAGTGCATTCAAACGAAAAAAGGCGCTTCGCAAACGACTGCGAATCACAAGCCAAACAAAGCAATCAGCTGAAACGAACAACTTGACAAACCATCTGAAAAGGCGATGGCAATATGATGGCAAAATACAAAAGCTAGCAGGCATTGGATGGTTTCAACTTTCGGACAAAAACCTCGACACAGGCTGACAATGCAACAGAGGGTCCAACAAAATACAAACTCTTTATTACAGCTTTCAAGGATGAGGACAGACAGAGAGACCCAAGGGAAACAGAGGGACCCTGGGAAAGACACGGGGCCCTGAGGTGGGGAATTCCTATGCTATTTGTGGGAAGACAAGGGCCCTGGAGGTGGGGAATTCCTATGCAATTTTGGGCATTGTTGAGGAGTTGATAAAATAAACAAACAAAGAAAAGAGCTGGTCCCCTCAATCCCCAGTTTCTCACCACTAAAATACGAAAAAAATACACATTTCATTCAAACAGCTTTTTGTTTGCGTGCTTTTCGATTGCTTTGGAATGTTACATGTGCGCGAGAACTATTTGTTTTAGTGAGCATGATTATTTTAGGGCCGAGCAAGTAGAGTTTTCAATGAATTACAAACTTTATTAATTATATAATAAATATGCAATGCAATCTTATCAAAATACGAACAAAATACATATGTCATTCAAATAGCTTTTTGTTTGCATGCTTTTCACTGCGCAACAAAACCCAGGTGTATTAGTATTACGACAATTTACACAGTAGGTTATATGCAGATTTTCAACGCAGGGCATTTCTTTTCAAGTAAGCATTGCTATGATCTGTAAAGAAAAAAGCATTGGAATGCCATGGTTTTCAACGGAACCACAAATTATGACTTCACTTACTTAGCAAGCAAGACCGCACCCAGCTGATATATTCAACTGAACATGTTTTTGAAAATGTCGGAGGGAAGTGCCCAGTTGCTCCTCCCCCTGACAGCGGGATCAGCTAGCAAGACTTGTGAGCATCACTTAGAAACAAGAGCTGTAAACGTCTGGGATCTCGTCCAAAGCGATCAATAAAATCTTGCTACACAAACTGGACAATTAAGTAGACCTGTATGTTTACACGACTACGGACAAACTTACTAAACTTAAACCACCACGCAGGGTTTGCAAAATTTACCAGATGAATTATGAAAACTCGCCACAGCCAATATGGTTTTGCACTCAGTATTCACTCAGATGTCAGAACTAAACCTTAACGATTAAGACATATTCCCACAAGCCTGCATAGATGTATGCTAACAAGCCACGTAATTTTATACTGAATGAAAACAAGCCTGCATAAGTGTAGTTTGATACTCCGGCGCATTGGTCACACTCGCACTAATAATGGCTTTTTCAAACTTGAACTGCTATAACTCACTCATCACTGCTATGCTATAACTCACTCATCCTTCTTTTCACAAAGTACATATGTACGTGACTTAGCGCTATCAGCATGTCACTGTCTCGATGCATTAACTGCCACGATGTGTACGTTCAACAGCCTCATGCAACAAAATGCCTGCTACTGTGATGTAAAGTGAACTTTTAAGATTTGTTGCCATGTTATTGTTACACAATAGACCAACATTAGGACAATCCGCTCGCGACTTTCGCAACCAACCTCTGCAGGCAAAGGAGGAGACATGAGTGAACTGCAAGCTCATCACTGCATGACACTATATCTGTGAACCTGATTTTTGTGCAGAGTGAGTTTCATACCGGCAAAAAAACTGTCATTGCAAGAATCAAATCAATTAATCGGAATTAAGATGCTGACTTCAGTTTTTTCCAGAAATATTTGGTTCTTCATCCCAATTTCCAGGCGGGGGGAAAATGCCCGTTTTGCCCCTCCTGCGGACGTCCATGCGCTCATTGACTATTTTATAACAGGTTCCACAAACATTGCCAGCTCATCTAATGAAAAGAAGTAACGTTTTTGACTAATTGTTAGCATTAGTGAATTTAGCATAAGTGACTAGTTGTTAGCATAAGTGAATCTTTAGCGATTAAGTAATGTGCAGAACAAAAATATTGTTGACGATGATTTTCAATGACATTAAGTGTCATGTCAACACCTCTTTAGGTCTGGTGTGGGGTATGCATCCCCTGCATCCCGCCTGTGTCCGCGCCTGGTCATGAACTCTAGATTTCGCACTACAACTTGTCGTTTGTTGTCTTAGTAAAAATGACAACCATTTTCTAAACACTATTTTAGATCAATACTTTAGATTTGACTCATTTGTGTTAAACAGTTTGAAATTAACTTTTCAATCCAAAGACAATGCTAGATATCTCTTGATCATGTGCTTCAAATATACTAACAAGAGATGTAATCCATTAAATTGATGATGATAATCACAAAATAAAAACCATCATCAAGTCCATATTATATGAACGAAAGATTAGGAACACTTGGATAGCAAATATTGAGTCATATGAAAGATCCGATTGAAACACTGACCACAAGCCTTGCGGCAAGGGCTAAATAAGTACTGCACAACACAATTCAAAGCAGTAGGCTACAAGGCTGAAGCACCATGGTGTTGCTGTAACAGAGACAGGAAATCCGTCCAAAAATACAAGAGCCAAAGGACAAAATCTTTAGGCCTAATGAAAATTTCATTTTACAATCAAAAACTGAAAAATGGCCAAAAAATTGGCCAAATTTTATAAAATGGCCAAATGTGTTTTTTCATGGCCAGCGCATTTAAAAAATGGCTAATTTTTTTTAATTGGCCATGAAATGGCCAATCTGGCGGCCCTGGCCACTCCAACATTTCACAAATGTGTTGAAGTGGTGATTTGTTGTTTGGTCCCATAGCTGCGCGGTAGTCAGCGTTCATTATTGCAACACAGTTGCTGTTGTCCGTTTGCTAAACACGACTAACAAAAGGAGTGTTTGCAACAACGCAACTTACGCAAGTTTAATATGTGTATTTCTCACGGGTATATACCCAGTTCGCGTTTAAACACAACAATAGTTCCCATATGCAAAAACAAGAACGGGAATATGTCTGACACATTAAATTACAGACCAGTGGCAGTAGCCACAGTGGTGTCAAAGCTACTTGAGCACTTCATACTATCTAGCATCTCTCCTTTCCTTGGTACCACAGACAATCAGTTTGGTTTTAAGGCTGGTCATAGTACTGATCAATGTACATTTTTGTTAAAGCAAACTGCTTCATACTTTGTAACCCATGGTTCATCTGTGCATGCTGTGTTTTTAGATGCCTCGAAAGCATTCGATCGAGTACTGCACATGAAATTATTTGAGAAACTAATTCAAAGAAAGGTCCCAATGTGTTTTGTGCACCTACTGCAACATTGGTACAAAAGGAACAAACGATGCAAATAAAATGAGGCAAGCATTTTTCTGAACCGTTCCATGTGTCTAATGCTGGGGTTAGACAAGGGGGAGTGCTGAATCCATAGGCCTACTTGTTTGCTGTTTATTTAGATGATTTGTCCAATGAACTAAACAACATTGATTAAAAGCAGGGTGTTATTGGTGAAGTCTTATTAAATCACTTGATGTTTGCTGATGATATTTGTGTGTTAGATCCAAGTGTACGTTGGTTGCAAAGAATACTAGGTGTGTGCCAGACATATGCAGAATCGCATGGGATTATTTTCAACTGCAACAAAACTGTCTGTATGAAGTTTAAGGCTAAGAGTGCGAAAAGCACAGCCACTCCGTTATTGAAATTGGGTGGTCAATACAAACAAGCTGCGAGCCTCTTTTTCCCGTTGTTCAAATGCAGTTAAAAACGTACTTTTTGGTTCCTTTTGTACGCCCATGTATGCATCTCAATTATGGTGTAATATCAGGAAGTCATGCATGCAGAGATTGCGGGTGGCATATAATTTTGGTTGCAGAGCTATATACAACTTGCCCTGGAGAGCGAGTGTTAGTAGCCACCAAGTTCAATGTAACATTCCTACCTTTGAGGCTCTGCTACGTAAATACAAGTACCCGTTTCTCGAAAGATGCAGAAAATCTAACAACATATGGTTACATGCTTTGATGCAGTCAGATTGTTTGTATTCGTCCCTATTCTTTGAACACTATAATCGCATTTTACTCTGTGAGTGAGTGATCGAACTTTGCAGTATCCGTTAGATTGATGGCGTGTCATGCCATGATGCTTTCGCAATGTACCTAGACTCGACCAATTTAGGATTTGGCGCCCTACTCCGCAGTAGTGCTGTAACAAGTGTTACGTGTTAGCTAACTTTAGTGTTAAGAATGTGTAACCCTATGGTTCTGTCTTCAATGCAGTTGCAAAAGGTGTCTGTAACCCTGTGATTCCGCCGGCTTCAATGCCTTGTACACGTTATATTTTGCCTGATTTTATCGACCTGCGTTCTGCGGAGTGTGTGTGTTCATACTATGAACTTCGTGTCTGGTCATAAACAAATAAATTAAAAATTAAATTAAAATGAATTTAATTGGTCTCTAATTAAAGCAAACAGATTAAATCAGTTCTTTTGACATAGCTAGTAGTTACGTCGTGGGTTCCTAGCTAATGTCCAGGTGATGTTATTGCAGAAGCTGAGTCTGTGTAACCATCCTAAATTTTATTATTGTCACAATATCAAACTGCAAGAATTTCCAGTAGTTGTTTTTAATAAAGTTCTTGACGAATATTCTAGTACAGAGTTTCATTCCAGGAATATCATTATGAGAACGTTAATTCACATTTCAACGACAGTTTATATTAAGAAATTAATGTACACTTTTATGCATAAAGAAACAATACGGTAACTTACTGTTCCAGTGGAATCATCAAATAGAATGTCCATTAAATATATCATATGTAATTGCAATATAAAGCATTCATTTCAAGAGTAATTTTTGTCCAGTTTGCAGAGAGTTCAGTCATGGAAGTTGCTTCGAGAGAGTCGTTAAAGTTCTCTGTTTGGGTGTCAAAGTTCACAGGTATGTATACCTGAAACTTTAGTTTCTTTCAAACATCCTCCCATGAGCTTTGAATAGCGGGAAGGTATTCTCTTGTTTATTTTTTATATGGCTTTGGCAGTTTAGCCTACGCATGAAGTGCTTTGAGTCTTTTCATATCCATACTTGGTATTCTGGTCTCGTTTTTGCGTTGACTCATAGTCATGCAGTCAGGGGCGCAACCAGCTCTTCATTTCGGGGGGGGGCAATTTTCATGAAATTTCATTCGATGACGTCATCGTGCTTATTCAACGGTGGCACAACTTTTTCGCAAACGGTCACATATAATAATAATGTATTTTTCCCCGCAAACACGAAGTCTATAGTATACAAACACACACATTCTGCACAACGCTGGTTAATAAAAACAAAACAGAACGTTTTACAACAGCGTTGGAGGTTGAATCACCGGTGTCAAGCGAAATTTCTGACTTCACGCCTAATACGCATGCATAGAGCAACATTCAACATATCAAATACGCTGAGAAAACTGATGATTAGGGCTTAGGATTTGGTGTTTAGGTAAGTGTGTCGTATGTCACAGTTAGCAAAAGAAAAATAGTTGAAGTCTGAGATTAAGTCCAATATTTTTCACTGGTTTTACTTATTCCCGTACTGTAACTTGTAGTGGGTATCTGACATCTAAGCAAAAAGTTTAATTTACACAACACACATTAAAAAAGTAATCGCCACACTTTATTCGTTTACTCTGAGAAGCAAAATAACTGACAAAAAATAATAGGTCAGAAATTTCGAAGAGGTCAGAAATTTCGCTTTACACCTGGCTACAGAAACTTACTTAACGGAACCTTTTGTAACGGCGTTGGAGACCGAGCCTCAGGTTTGCAGACGCATTCTTGACACTATTTGTTCACTTGGTACGACACTACTGCAGAGTGGGATGCTAATTCCTAAACTGGTCAAGTCCAGTTAAAGTACGAATGCATTGTGACAAGCACACCCTCAAACGAACAAACACTGCAATGTTGGGAGCACTCAGTCACAAAGTAAAATGTGGTTGTAGTTTTCAAAGAACAAGGAAGGATATAAACAATCTGACTGCATCAAAGCAGCCAACCATTGCGTTATTAGACCTTCTGCATCTTTCGAGAAACAAGTACATATTTTTTCTTGATACGGCCTCAAATGTACCGAAAAAAACTGTTAAACAGGTTGTCTCGTCGGGCGCCCCTCGACAGTTTCATAAATTCCTATCGTGATTTATAGTTGATGGCCGAATTATTGCGAATTTAATAAGGTCATAGTTTTGAAGAGGTTGCAGTCTGCTGGATGATCAATACAGTTGCGCGGAAGATTGAACATGATGAGTCATGACTACTAACACTCGCTCTCCAGGGAAGACTGTATGGAGCCCTGCATCAAAAATTATAAGCCACACCCAATCTTTGCATACATGACTTTCTGAAATTCCACTATAATTGTGATGCATACATGGGCGTACAAAAGGAAGGAAAAAGTACATTTTTAACTGCATTTCAACATCATGAGAAGAGACTCGCAGCTTGTTTTCTGCACAATGTTTTTATCGCAGTTGTCTCTGAATGCTTTGTCATCTGGGAGCTCAGTATCCAGTACAGCTCCCAGATATTTGTATTGGTTAACAGATTTTAGATTTTTACCACCCACTCATGTGTAATGGAGTGACTGCTTTTTGCACTCAGCTTTAAACGTCATACAGACAGTTTTGCTGTAGTTGAAAATATTTCCATGTGATTCTGCATAAGCCTGACACACAGATAAAAGTTCTCTTCGCAACATTTCCGAAAATGAGAAATTTTCAGTTTTGATCAATATGCAGAACGAACGATCAGGACAGAGTATAAATTTGTATTCTCATACAAACACCAGGTTCAGTACTCAACTAGTGCTTTAGTGTGACAGATGTATAGGCTACAACAGTAGTAAACCTGCCTAATTTTCGTCTAGTTTTAGCAAATTCGTTCTAGCCCTATTTTTCTAGCATGTGCTTGAAATTCTATCACAAATGAAGATCCCAAGCTTGAAAGATAGCCTATGTCAAGGGTGAGGGGATCTTTGGTGCTATCATTTCGGGAAAAATGCATCGTATGCCTTTGGCGCGTAACGGATCAGGTGTGTTTGGGGCAAAACGGCTTTTTTCTGGCATCCATGAGTTGTGTGAAAGCTTATAGAAGCACGTTAAGGGCATGAGCTTTCAGGACTTGCACTGAATGCAAAAGGTAGGCTCTTGTAAAGCGTCATTTGGGGTCAAAGTGGTCTAGTAGGTAGGTGCGTTCAACACTTGACTAGCACTCATATGACACTTTACTAAACCTTTTTCCCAAGCCGTGGTACTGGGATCAACCCAGAAAGACACTAAAACGTGAAACAGTCCTCATTTTAGTTAAAAACTGTTAAAACTGTCAGGTTTCAGTTAAAAACTGATTTAGTTAAAAACTGTCAGGTTTCAGTTAAAAACTGATTTAGTTAAAAACTGTCAGGTTTCGAAGCGAAAATGCAGCTAAACAACGCTTTTTTAAGAAATGTACTACGTTAATAATGGTGATCCGCTTTGCCCCTAACAAAAATAATAATCAAAAGGTCGTAGAAGAACAAGCGGTTTG
>Ga0210059_1004580_pt1 | contig 22332 bp, 11 predicted proteins | sample Ectturendosymbi2_FD_188042 | JGI IMG/M metagenome (GOLD analysis project Ga0210059, IMG submission 188042) | Ecteinascidia turbinata endosymbiont from Florida, USA - Sample 2 (SPAdes) (version 2) | ecosystem: Host-associated > Tunicates > Ascidians > Unclassified | place: Key West, Florida...
ATATATATGAATATATATATATATATACAGTATATCAACGACCGACAAGCTCGACCTGAGTGAACCTATTTTCGACATAAAAAGAACGGTGATTCGTATTGACGCAAGATATTTTCGCACATCGCTTCGCACGAGCAGCTGTTGAGGTGTGAATGCGCTTGCCGCCGACAACCTTGGCTTTCACCAGAGCAGCAGCCGAATGCCGGTGACCCGTCACCGACGGCTCTGATCGATTGTTCCAGAAGGCCGCGCGACTCGTCCGGGATTTTCCTGCCATTCTTGGAGACAAGGGTCGATCGATTCGAGTGCACGGAGCTAAAAACGTCACAATGCGGGGTGCGGCGGGGCGAACAACGGCACTCGCGGGGTTACCAGGTATTGTCGACGACCAGCCTTGTTAACAGTGTCCGTTAAAATGCCCGCTGGACAGCAGTGAACAACGTCTTTTTTTAAGAAAAGGCCGCGAAAACTCGGCATCCGGAAGGCGACTGGCACTTCGATCCAATGTTTCCGAAATTGCAAGATTGAAAAACGACAGCTGACTTCACTGCAAGACCGCTTTGACTGGTACTGGAAATGTTCGGTCATCAAATCAGCCTCAAGTTACTTGGCATTTGCAGTTCACTCTTATTTGGTCCTAAAAGTGTCGCACGCCGAGTGGGACCACAGCCCATGCATGCATGTTACATGTGAAGCACCCACACAGCGGATTATTTCTATGTTTTCCAAGGCACTGTTTTCAGGTTGTTTTGAGGCGTGATGTAACTCTTGCTTGACAGCCATACATCATGCCGTCCAAATATTGCTTTCGTACGTTTAGGAGATGTTTGTTCTGATCATTTACATACAAACTGTGGCGTGCCTCAAGGATCCGTACTTGGTCCGCTAATTTTTGTAGTATATGTCAATGACATTGGTACCTTCATATCCGAACTTTCTCCCAAATTTTTTAAAAATCTTTCCGACTACTCTTCACGTTTCCATGCGAATGTTCAGCTACCCTCCTGTAAAACACATTCCCTACATAATTCTTTTTTTCCATAAAGGCTCAAAACTCTGGTATTCTCTACACACTTACCTTCACAATTTAGGTTCACGCCAATTCTACTCCAAAGTATCAGATTTATTCCTTACCAAAAAAACTAATGCTTGGCATTTTCACGGTTGCAATACAAACACAACTGCTATCTTGTGCATGCTTCGTTTAGGATATAGTAAATTTAACATAGATGGCCATTACAATCAGATCTGTCAATGTGGTGCTATTAAAGCTGAAGTTCAAATATTTCTTGAATGTTCTTCCACCTATACATCACGGCAAATGTTGATCACAAATGCTTCTAAGATTCTTGTTGAAGAAAGTATATTTTCCCACTCCGAATTAACTACCCTAAATCGCACTGAACTAATCAAAATACTCTCTTTGGACATCCTGAACTGTCTAAAAATCCGTCCTTATGCCTGTTTCAGCAGACGTGTCTGTTTTTGTGTAGGCACCCACCCTTTTAATATAACCTCACCATCTACCATGTTTTCTGTTTGTACAGTTTTGTTTGTGTATGTGCGTTAGGGTGGGCCGAAAAAAAAATCTAGAAAAAAGGGGTGTCTTAAATCCTGGCAAACTGCACAAAAACAGGTTTTATGCACAAACATTTTTTGTTTTGTTTTTTTTTGTGCAAACAACTGCACAAAAAAACATTTTTTGCTCTGACGACCAGCAGAGAAGACAGCTTGAAAAACAACACCTACTTCGAATGACAGACCAAGATTTCGAATTCTATTCTGACCAAAAAGGACCAAGGTTGATGAAGTGTTTCAATATAGTTGAGACACAACTACCTCTGATGTAAAGTTTGCTGAAAGAGCACTGGGCCAACAAAAGGTATTGGATTCATCACTCCCATCAGTAAACGTAGGTGCTGGTGCAAGTATTTCTGCCCAAACGTCAGACAATTCAGACTATGATGCTTCTCAATCTTTGTCAAAGTCTGAGTCGATGTCTTCAGAAGAGTTGTTTTCACAAGAACCAAATGAGCAAAACAGGATGGAGTGGCCAAATTTAGCTATGATGTCAGTACGTTATCAACTATCTGACAGGGCAAGTGCAGCTGTAGCAAATGCTGCACTGAAAGATGCTGGCTTAATTACGTATTTGGACAAAACATGTGTCATTGACAAAAACAAGTTGCGAAGAGAAAGAGAAAAATACAGAAACATAATTAGTGAAGAAGAAGCAATATTTTACAAGTTCATTGACGGGATCTACATTGATGGAAGGACGCTACCTTACTAACTGAACACGACGCACAAACTGGCAAATATTATCATAAAACTGAGCTCCAAGAACACGTTGTTGTTGGGGAACCTGGTGCTTGTTACTTAACGCATGTCTCTCCACAAGATCGTAGAGGAATTACCATAGCAAATGAGGTGTATGATGCTATTAAAGGTACCGAGTTAAGTAACACCCTAAAAGTTGTAGGAACAGATGGAACTGCATCAATGACGGGAAACAAAGCTGGATTCATTAGGTGCTTGGAAGAGAAACTGGGGAGACCATTGCAATGCGTAGTCTGCCTTTTGCACTGCAACGAGTTGCCTCTAAGGCATGTGTTTCTTGAATTGGATGGAATAACTAAAAGTCCTGACAGTTTTTCGGGGCCTGTGGGAAAAGAACTGAATGGAAAAGTATCAACTTGGCCAGCAAAAAATTTTGAACCAACTGAAAACGCAAATTTTCCAAAATTGCCTGATGATATTGTGGATGATCTTAGTTCAGATCAATATCATGGATACCGAATATGCCTAGCAGTCATGTCAGGATACATAGACCCTGATTTGCAAAACCTTCAGATCAGCCCTATTGTTCACTCAAGATGGCTGACTTTGGCCTGTCGCATTCTTCGTTTTTATACATCAACATAACAGCCTTCAAAAAGTTTGGTGCAATTGTCAATTTTCGGTTTAAAATCTACTTTCCAACTTGGTTCAATATCAAAAAAGAAAATAAGATTACTGATGTGGCAAATAATTTTTTCAAACTTATTGAAAGAGTGCGTCAGTTTCCAGCTGATAAAGTAAGGGACATGTCAATGAAAGTGCTACAGCGAAACGCATATTTTGCGCATTCAGAAAATGTAATTCTTGGAATGTTAGCTGAAGATGATGAGAACATTTGTCGAAAAGCAGTGGATAAGATTTTAGAATTGCGCAGTGGAGCATCAGCAACCACAGACATGGAATCATCTACCTTAGAAAGCAGCAGAAAAGATGTTGTACGACAATTTAAGGTTCCAAAGATCAATGTAGAAGCTACACACTTTTATGAGCTTACAAATCTTGACAGCATCAAGGATATTTCCCAACCACCTGCCGTGATGGATTTGGATGATACTTCGATTGCTCAAATGCTGACCAAACCTCTGGTCCTGCAGCACCCGTGTCACAAACAAGCTGTGGAAAGACACGTTAAACTGGTAACTGAGGCTGCTTCGGTTGTGACCGGATATGAAAAGCGAGATGGCATGATCCGCCAAAAGATTCAATCCAGGCTGCTGAGGAGCAAATTTGACTCAAAGCAACAATTTGTTTGAAACCAACATTTTACATACAGGACCAGTAGTTATGGTAGCACAAGCAAACACTGCAAAATGTGTTGTACAGTTTGACTGTGTGTGAATGACAATTTGATATGTACTTTGATTTGCCTGCAACTATGCTGAACTTGACTAATTTCACTCTGTTAACTGCTAACTTATGCATGAGAGACTGAGAGAACCAAATTTATCCCAAATGCATATAAATCCTCCTCAGATAATGCAATTAGGTTTGACATGTTGAAAATGTGACTAAATACAAGCAATATAAAACAAATCTGTAAGAAAATGGTTAAAAATCAATTGTTTTCAAAAACCACAAATACTGTTAGGTTTACGAAAAAATATTCTCAAGAAGCAGATACAATTTTGGTACTTCTGAGCATTTTGAGACCAAAATGAGCTTTGTAGCTTTAAGTGTGTAAAAAGTTATGTCAGTTTTATTAAATTTGACGTTTTCGTGACTTTTGTCACGTGGTTGCACGGCTGTTGTTACGAGCAACCATGTAAAATCGGTTTAAAATATGTTTTTAGCTGATTTGCCAGGATTTAAGAAACCCCTTTTTTTAATTTCAAAAAAAAGTTTTTTTTGGCCCACCCTAAATTGTGCGTCCTTTTTTGTTAACCTTTGCGTTGCCAATGACCTCTTCAGGCCTTGGCCTGCCATCATTGGCTGTTTGTCAATAAATAAATAAAATGAAATGAAAAAAATATTGCTTTTTATTCAGTGACAAAAAGAATTCGCAACAGGAAAAAAATTTAATCCCGCTATTGCTGAAGGCAGAAACCCTATGTTGTTCCAAAGCCAAAAAAAATGTAATTGAAAAATATGGAGGTTGCTAAAACTTTCCGCTTGCGTACCTCTTCGGCAGATAAGAACTCCAGCGCAGAAAAAAACAAACACTTGTGACCTCACACTTCTACCTCCGGACACCGCAAACATCTTCCTCTATGAGGGTGAGTGAATAGTGCAGCAATTATTACGTTTTATCGCCCGTGAAATCAAACTTCAACAAGGCTCGCATCCAACGACAAAGCTCGTTTTGCTCTGGGTGTTCAGTTGATCTTGCCGGAATTTTGATCAGACACAGAAAGACATCGCAGTTGCCAAGATTTGTGAAAGAAAAAACTTTTTTTCCCAGAAATTTGTGCCGCTTTCAATCCTACGTATTCCACAACTTGCGTGAGTGTTGTTTCAGTTGGTGTGGAGGAAAAAGTCAAAATATTCAAGGAATAGGCAAACGCGAACCACAAAATCTGATATTGCAAAAAAATGAGTATTTGACCTTCAACTGTTGGACAAATTCTTCCTCCTTTTTAACTTGGTAATCAAAGTTCTTCGCATAAATAAATACCACCAGACGCCACCGCCCATAAACTGCACAACTTCAAGTTTGAAACAGCACTTTACCTGGAAAGTTGAGCCTCGTGATTGCGTTTTTTTAATGACAATAACATGTCAACCCTCGGTACCCCACAAACATCCAGCAGGTTTCAAATGCAATGGACTGAACAAAAAAAAGACAGAACTTACTTTCTCTGTTTTCTCTCGTCCGATCCTCCAGGCTGTGGCATTCGGACACGTTCTCCCCGGTCACGTGAAGATAGCAGACCTTATTGGCCGAGACCTTCGGGTCGTTTTCAACAACTTTCCATCTGTTGACTGCAAGTTCCGCGTGATGTTAGCAACTAATCGCGACGAGCCACACGAGGAGTTTCAGTGGAACGCCTACAAACACTTGCGAGCTTGTTGAAAAACAAAACAAAAAACGTCCGACAAAGCAATCCGATAAAGTTACCACAAACTTTAAACCCAAAAACAAAACGTACGCACGACAGAGCAAAACGTAAAGTTGCCTCAAACTTACATAGCCGCAAATATCGAATACATTATTTAATTCAACGTTTCAGCTTCTTCGTAAGCCATCATCAGGAATATTAATAAAATTTATTAATTTGACTAAGCTAAGCTGAAACGTTGAATAAAATAATGTATTTGACATTTGCGGCTATATTGTTCGCAATAAGAATCTAGAGCAACTCCGTGCATTGCTTACCAAAGTATCTCTAACTTCAATCCAAAAAAAAATTTATAAGTGCTTGAAGGCGCACGCAACTTATTAATATGAAGATGTCAAAAGAACTTTCACAAAAAAAACAAGAATAGAATCACGACCCCAAAAAAGAACTCTTAAATTCGACACGGAGTTGCTTTTCAAAAAGTTGAAAAAAACTGGCAGGAAAGCGCCATGCCTCGCTAGGTCTGAACGCAACAAATTAAAACGTGGGTAACGTTGGTGGACTTGATTATCACAATTTCATACCACCGAGTTAAAGCGTTCGCAAGAAGATGGCCATGTACAAGGACGAGATGACCTGGCATGGGTCTCAGTTCAAGCCTCATACACCTATCTCATCAGCAGGTGGTGTTTTAGGACTCTCAATTACGTTTGCGCGCAGGTGACGAAAGATATAACAGCAGTAAGAGCTATTTCGCCTACGCCTGCCACAAAGCAAGATTTTATCTCGGGCCGTTCCGTTGACAGGGCGGGATCACGCGTAAGCTGAAAATATGCAATCGACTCGGCCAATTTCTCAAGATAGCCAGCCGAAAAAAATCTTAATGGCTTGGGCCTATTCACAAGGGCGTTGCTTTCCCCGCCCACGCTCTACATCTCTACTCAAGATCTCGATCGCACGTCCAAGGGCTCGTTTGCCCGCTCAGCGAACTCTACTGTCAGGTCGAATACGGTGTGGAACCCAGGGGTGTACCGAAGTTAGTTGGTGTCAGGGGTAAGGAACCAGCTTGTTGCCCCCTGGGACCAAATGTACTGTATTGATGAAAGCATTTGCGACGTTGTGATTTTTCGGCGCACAGAACATTATGGCCCCCTTACCCACCCATCCGTATGCACCTAGTGGAGCCATCAACGATTTTGTACTTCAGGTAACAGCACTAGGTTACCGTTCATGAAAAGACAGTAAAAAGCACGTTATTTTACCGTTTATTTGCTGAAGCAATTTCGCTGAAGCGACCTGAACAACCTTCAGTCGCGCGATCTATTGACGTGCGTGGATGCGCTGAGCAGAAAACACCTGAGTCGGAAAAACCCTGTGACCCGCCTTAAAAGCGCAAACAATTGCTCGCGGGACACCGAAACTTAACAACAAAAACGCAATCGCAAGAGCAGCACGGCATATTGGGGTTGTGTCTCGCAGCGAATGGACTACAAAGGAGGAACGTGTCGCGACGCATTTTGGGTGAAAGCAACTGCTCGGCTGAAAATGCGGCGTCTTTTAACTGTCGTGCAGTAAAATGCATCGGTCTAGAACAGTGATTCTCAACCTTGTCGAGTGGTCCGCCTGGAATTTCTGGTGGTCCACAGAGCGTTCCGTGAATCCTTCATTATTTCATTAAGGACAAAGATTGAGCACGTGCTTGAGTTCGCTGACCTACGTGGAATGCAGTTTCGACTAGTTGTTAACGCGATGTCTGCATAGCAAAATGGTCCACCGGATTTCTTTTTTTAACAGACGGTTCGTGGCTCATCAAAAAAGGTTACGACCACTACTTTAGGATGAAAACAGCAAACTGGGCTGTTGATCAGACTGATAACGCCAGTGCAAAGCGCTCAGCTTTAAAGACGAAACTCAAAAACCGACTCCTGGCAAGTTTTAAACGTTATGAACCCAATCCGTCGCGACGCACGCGTCGGTATATATATATATATATATATACGGATAGCGTTGCCACACGCACGCGTGGTCAGTACATGAATCTCGGCAGAAGCGTAAATAATATCTTCGGGGCAAAAGGCGCAGGAAACTCGTCAGACAACGCCGAGAAACAGTCGTCGTCGGCGGCGTTAGCGTCACGGATGACTCGAGATTTCGCGTTTGAGAAGCGTTACTTTGAGATAGCCTGAGACGTAACGCCGCTAACAGCCACAGCGTTTTGTAATCAAACGTAACGACCCGGAAACGCACACAGAGACCTCCTAGACTCCAGTGACATGGATCTGCCTAACGAGGCAGTTTAAACACAGTCATTCTGAAAGAAGTTCGAGCAGCCCCGTACCGGGAATGCTGTGTCATCATCGCTTACGTATCAAGAGTGCTGCGTCAGCACGGCTTGGAAAAAGAAGGCTGCCAATTGTCGGAACAAAGCGAGTGAATTTTTATCAAGTAACACGCTATATCAAGCAACAGTATTTTTTGACCCGATTCAAATACCGTAAAAACAACGCCTATAGCAAACTTCTACGTGTGCCTTACAGCAAGGCATCTTCCTCCTATCCATCCTATCCCTGAGAAGACCCCTGGAAACACACCACTGATTGGCAATGTCAATCGCTGTCAAGACACGACGAACCCAATGTTTTATAACAAGTCTGGCGACAGCAGACATCTCACCATAAACCATTGCTTCGGCTATTCGTTGGCCCCACGTTCCGAGGACATTGTGGTTGATGCCGGTAGCGGTAAGTACGGCGTCCTCGATTATTAAATGCTTTTGCTTGGTGATGACACAAAGGTATCTGCAAACGCGGAAAAAGCAGGAAAGGGATCTTAACGCTTCCATATCAAGCAACGACTGGATTTTCAACAGAAACACTTTGGATTTTTGCAGTTTGTCGAATAAGAAGGTACGGTTCGGAAAAATTCGGATGGGTGATGAATTCTAAGGTTGCAGTAACCTGTTCATGTTAAATAGCTGTTCAACTGTATAAAGATGGCAGGAAATACTAAACACCATGTCAGATATATTTATTTCATAACAATTGAAAGCAACCCTTTGTGCAGTACCAGGCAACATGGAACGTCTCTGAGATAAAAACAACACAAGCGGTTCTCAGTCAACGTTAATCATGACGCGTGTGAAATTTTTTCTGAACTCAAGGTTTGAACACGATTCGCAGCAGCTTTTGAACTTTTTGCATTTATTAATAAAAAATAAAAAAATCAACGTGCTGTTCAATTCCTTAAACGTTGTAGCATAGTAATCATTATTTAAAGGGTGTGTGAATGCGCAAGCCGTTAACTCTAGCAAAAGAATGAGTGTATATATAACTCATCGTGCTTGTTTTCAATCACATTTCCTGAAATATACTGCGCGCTGCAAGTGGATCAGTGCTTAATCATGTGAGCTAGAAAATCGTATTAGATGCAGTAAAATACCTCCGGATTCCATGACGGTCGTAATGTTCTCCCTTTTCAATGCCACAGAAATCACTGCGAACAAACTGCAGTTCGTACTTTATCTTCGGTTCCTTTGTTCGGCTTGAATCCGGGGATAATTGCGTCAAGTCGTGTTTAAACAACTGAATGACACACTTTGCTGAAAGCACATGGAAGTATTCATGCTGAATTTGCTTTCCAGCAAAAGGATTAGTGTCTTCAGCATACGAAAGTCTCATATAAACGACAATCGCACTTACTGTAAATTGGAAATTTGCGCCATAAGAGATACCATGTATATGATCGCGGTAGATTTTACAGCCCTTTCAGATTTGCACTATTCTTGGCAATTCTGAAAAGATGCCAACTAAGCACTTAAATTACATCACGAGAAGTTGTGAGGTCGTTTGGTTGCAAACAATTGATATTCTCAACATTTAAAGCAGTGTTTCTTAACCTCACTTCCACCACGACTCTCTTAAGTAATTGTTCTTCAATCCCCCCTCACTTTAAATAAGCTGTAAAAACAAATGCATTTATTGGTAAATTTACTGATCAAACTTTCCATGTTGTAGAGCACAACAGGGCTCATGCCCCCTGGAAATCTGTTGATGCCCCCCCTTTTAAGAAACACTGCTTTGAAGCATACATTTCTGAATATTTCAAAAAAGAGTGCTACTATTGCATGAGGTCTACTACACTATAGCATGAGATCTACTTCCTGTTAGTACTATATTGTGAGGTCTATCGCTGCATTATAGGAAGAAAGATAAAATAAACACGTCGTCATATATATTTCCTATGGAAAATAAAAACATGTCATCCTATATTTTAACCCTAACCCACCTTCTCACGCTATGGAAACTTGCCAATGAGGTCATGTGGTAGAGCGAAGGCTGCACCTGGGTAAGTGACATATGGCAGTAGACCTCACACCACAGTAGCACCGCAAAATGTTTCATCAAAATTGCTGATTCTCAACAAATTTCCACCATTTGCCATAGTCAAACATCTCACATTTGCTAATAAAAAGATCTCAGCAACCACCCCAAGCACAACTACCACACTCGATAAAGGTCCTTGTCCAGGGTGGTGGAGCCAAGGCCATGTGGGCCTAAGTCACCCACTTCTAAATTTTGAATATTGCTTACATATGTAAAAAGCAACACAATTAGTATTGAGTCCATTGTTACAGAAAATCGGTTATTGAAAAACTCTTCCATAGTTTTTTTTACGTGCACTTGGGCCCCCCCTTTGAAAAAGGTTCCTCAACCCAGTGGTTGACTGTCCTTGTCCCATCAATAAAGAAGGTTGTCTACAAGAAAAGAACCTGTATGTTTATCTGCAGCTTGTCGTATCTCCATTTTGCAATATAGCATTGATTCCACTGTATCTTATAAGAACCAGTACAACATGACAAAAATGTTCGCAAAATGCTTAATTAGGACCAAAGTGGCACAATTGGTTAAGTAGGCACCACCAAAAATGGTAGGCTAAGTTTGATTCCTAGTCAGGTCACACCAGTCTTGTAAGTGTGATTTCAAAACCAAGTCCAAGGCTGAAGAATCGGGGTAGAAATCTGAAAACTATTAAAAAGTTTGGCAGCAAGGTGTCAGTTGACATATGGAAATCTCCATGCATACAGTACAGACGTGATGAAGTGGCACTGAGGGCCACCTGTATCAAAAAATGTTAAATTTACGATTATCAAAATAAGGACAAGCTGTCAGTACATAGGCTACTTATACTACAGCAAAAATCCAAACTCGCCAGGCACAAAACCTTCAGCTTTTACCTGCTGGATTATCAGAGTGTTTGTTCTAAACAGAATGGGACTATTTGGTGCCACTGTCGTGGTGACGACTATTTGACACCAGCCATTTTGGTGCTGAACTGTTTTGGCGCTGGTGCTCATCTGCTTGAATACTATTATGCACATGTTGTTGTCTCTAGCTAGAACTGTGCGTTTTCCATTTTGCTTGGATGTGTTTCAATAAGGCAGCTGCTATTTTCAAGGAAACAAACATTGTGCATTTGTCCTGAAATGAGATCGGGTGTATTTCTGCATTTTAAGATTTCAACAAAATGCTTTTCTTAACATTGAAAATATTCCTTTCATATTCGCGTGTAGCCAATAACATAAATGACTGAGAATCTTCTCAGCAAGAGGGATAATCCAAGTTTTCCCCACAGTTGATACCTACATACGTTTTCGATAAACGTAGTAAAAATGACTCATTGCTTTTTTTTTAAAGACGTGAATTAAAAACTGAATGTAAATTCTAAGCATTACAATACATTTTGACTCAGGGCACTTGAATGTTTGCAAGGTCTAGCTTACCTTTACGATATTAAATTAACATTTTATGCAGTTTAATTACACACTCTTACGTCTCTCCACTGGCACCAAAAAGTCCAAAACAGCCTGGCGCCAAATAGTCATCATCAAAAAATACCTGACCCTGTTATAAAGTCTATTCATAGCCACACTGACATTCAGCTCGCAAATCACAAATAATGAGGACAAGCAGTTACATATCAGTATAACAATAAATTAAGCATCGTAGGTGTTGACCCGTTGCGATTTATCAAACCATACACCTTGTGCAGAAGAGCAAATACCAGGGTTACACACATTTTTAAAAATCATTTTCCATACTTTTTCAACACCTTTTCAATACTAAATTTGATAAGTTCAATACCATTACTTCTCTTCATTTTTCGAAATTCTTCATCATGAAAGTCAATTTTACACATTGCACAACACTGCAGAAATATTGAAGTGCTTTTCACCTTCAGTGAAATTCTGTTCAGATACTTGAGATTTCTTTATAATTGAAAATTTCTATACTTTTTCAATACCTACTGTACATTTTGGCAAAATTCAATACTTTTTCAAGGTCTTGAAAACCAATTTTGAAATTCAACACTTTTTCAATACTTTCAATACCGCGCGGGAACCCTGAAATATAGAATGCAAAGCAAAAATACTTGTATCTGAAAAAATGGGAACACGCAGGATTTTGGTAACTTCTGTATATGCTCTAACTGGACATGACTGCACTTAGTTTCTGCATCATGGCTGTCCAAATGCTTTGGAAAGAAGTTACTGTTTCAGTATCATTTGGGTTTCGGAACAAGACAGTTAAATTTTCAACAAAAAAACTGTCACAACAGCACAGCAGAGACTTGGATTTATCCAGAACATTTTAGTTAGTCTCAATCATTTCAATTTTCAAGCCTAAGTCAACAAGCCTTGATCTGGAATTCTGAACAGATAGTGCAACACGTGGCAAAGAGCAATACGCATATAAACCATGCTTTAAACTTAATCCGGACTAAACCACATTAAGAACTTATGACTTGATACAGCTTTGCTGTCCTCTCATTGAATGTTGGAATTTGTAACTGAAACAATGGATCAAAACTATTTCAACCAAATAGCTCCAGAGTCCTCACTGTCACTGCCTGGCAATAGACATAAATCAAACTTTCTTAGCTATAAAAAGTTATACTGATCTAAACAGTAAGCCACAATAGGTGGTACTTTGATGAACAACAAACATTGTTAACAAAAAGGCAAGCCAACACAATTATTCAGAGATGCACCAGCATCATGTTCTCAAATCAGTAAAAATCATCCCAGTCAAATGAACTTGTTATAAAAGCTAGGTGAAAACTGAGTCTTGTGCATGTATAGTATACCCTATATTTCATCAGTTACTGTAAATTAAAAGCCATGAAACAAGTACCTGAAGATATCATAAAAAATTACGAAGAAGTCTCTTTACATGTAGTATCAACATACTGCAGTTGATGCTTACAACATGACTACTAAACTTCACAATAATGCGTGTATCAGGGATCTTACCTTGGTTATTGTTCACAGCAATCCGAAGCTTTCCCCATCGCTGAATAAATGAAAAAAGAATACTTAATAAAAGAAGCATAATGATTTTGAAATATTTTGAAAGGTCAAATAATTGAGAAAAGTAGAATTATCAGATAGGTTTGCCTTAGAGCAGCATGATATTTTGCACTTGTGCTTTAAACTTAGCCAAACATACACCATTTTGCTGTGTGAGCCCTAAAATGCAGTGCCATAACTTACAGGATGGTGTAGTTATTTAAGAACATTTTGCAAGACACAAATTGTTGCAAACACAAATATCAATGCATGTTGTAATACAACACAAAATCAAGTTCATGTGTGAAACAGCACATTTATGTTCTGACGTCAGGCAACAATTATAAATGACAAACGGCTGAGCATGGCCACACCACCAATAAAACCACTACGTTTTCACGCATGGAAAAAGCTAATCCTTTAATATGAATAATTGTCAAATAAATACCACAAAATAGCCATGGAAAAATAATGAAAATATTTTACAAGTAATTTAACACCTTTTTGCCGGCAGGTTTCAGCCTGAAACAACCAGTTTGCACGTGTCTTAGGAACTGCAAAACTAGACAGGCGATTGTGCTAAGAGCTGTTCAAACCGTCAAATGTCTCGCCAAGTCTGCAATCAAAATCCATTTTTTTTATGGTTTTGGGTTTTGGAGTTTTTGTGAGTGACGCTGTAAGTGGAGTACTTTTAGGCCTGTTGGTCCCATTCATCTGGCCTTGGGCCTAAACTGCTAGATGGTAGTATTTTGCGCAAGTTTTTATTGGAAATTAGGCTAAAATCTGAGTCTTTTGAGACTGGATGATTTGCTGAGGATTCGGGTTCAAAAGTTGTGACCTAAAACAACAACAAAAAAATTAATTAATCCCTTATATAATTAGATAATTATTTAATTTGTTGTTTTCAGGCCATAATGCTTGAACCAGAAACGCTAGAAGTCGATCAAAGGTTCAAAAGACTCCGCCTCTAACCTAGTTTCCATGAAAACTTGAGTGAAATACTTCCGTCTAGCGGATGGGCTCTAGGTCAGGTAACATGAGCCAAAATGGCCAAAAACCTACTTCACTTATGACACCACTCACAAGAAAACCGAAACCCAAAACCAAATTTTTGTTTCATTGCCGGCTCAAAGACTAGCCAAGTGTTTTGAGGGTTTGAACAGCTCTCTACAATCAACTGTCCAGTTATGGAGTTGCAAAGTGGCATGAAATGAGCAGTTCAATGCGTGATTTTTAAGTACCAATATTTCATACCATCGAAGAGAACGTGTTAATAGAAAAGAATGAAAAATAGTTAACACATTCCGTGCCAATGTACAATACATTTGCACTTCCAAATCTCACATGAGCCACTTTTTTGCATCACTTTGCACCGCTGTAACTTGCCAGCCAATTGAGCTAGAGAGCTGTTCAAACCCTTGGAATATACAGGAAGTCTTCTAGTTTGCATTGAAAAAAATTGGAAAGTTTTAGATTGTTTTTTTTGTGGGCTATGTCATAATAGGAGTAGGTTTCGGTATTTTTGGCCCAGGTTACGAGGCCCTGGGCACCAACACCAGATTTTATAAATCAAGTTTTTAGTGGAAACTAGGCTGTAATACGAGTCTTTAGAGCCTTTGATTGGCCATCTACAGTTTGTGATTCAAAAGTTCTGGCCCGAAAATTAATAATTAATTAATCAAGGGATTAATTAATTAATTTGTTGTTTTCGGGTAATAACTTTTGAACCAGAAACGCTAAAAAGTTAATCAAGGGTTCCAAAGACTTGTCCATGCTCTGTATTCTCACATTAAAATCGAAGGCAAATGCCTTAAAGCAGTCAGATATTATCTGGGTTTTAATGACTTTAAACTGCTTAACACTTTGGCATCCGGCCGCTTTCAGGGATTTTTGGAAAAAAAAACGCCTAAATGCACATGGATTTCCGCAGGAATATCTCTGCTCCTGTACGGGTTACGGACCTGGTTGAAGCGTCAAAAGATGTGGCAAGTCTTCTAGTCTGCACTTGAAAAAATTTTTTTCCTTAGGGGGTGCGGTTTTTTGTGAGTGACGTCATAAGTGGAGGACTTTTAGGCCCACTTTGCCTGGCCCTGGGCGCCAACCGTTAGGGGTAGTATTTCACAGAAGTTTTTACTGGAAACTAGGCTACAATCCGAGTCTTTTGATACTTTGGATGACCTGCTGGGGACTCAGGTTCAAAAGTTATGATCTAAACTAGTAAAAACATTTGACTAATTAGCTAATTCAATAATAAATCAATTTGTTTATTTTAGATCATAACTTTTGAACCAGAAACGCTAGAAAGTCGATCAAAGGTTCAAAAGACTCGGACTTGAGCCTAGTTTCCAACGAAAACTTCAGCAAAACACTTTGGCTTAGCGGTTGGGCCCTAGGCCAGGCAACATGAGCCAAAATGACCCCAAAAATACTTAACATTTATGACGTCAGTCCCAAAAAATTTTTTTCCGGGTGCAATCTACTAGACTGGCCGATCCGTTTGAGCTGTTGAACAGCTCTCTGGCGCAATCGGCGAAGGAGCTAGGGTGTTGGTAAGGCAACCGAAAACTGCTGTTTTTTAGGCCGTAATCGAAGTATGAATATATCATATGCCGGCTCTCAAAATGTTAAAAATTCACATTCATCACCCAAATCTCAAGATTGCTTAGGGTATGCTTCCTACACACTTTCGCCCAAAATTATAACACTCTGGTAAGCTGTCACATTATTTTAAGTGGAATAAACTTCAAAATCTATAATTTTTTATTCTCTTTCCCTTACAAATATCAAAAGTCAATGTTTTTCATCTTTTTTCATGTTTGAAATGAAAGCAAAGGAGTTGATGGAGGATAGAGTCTACATACCCTTGCTTTTGTCTTTTGCACTCAAATGAACCAAAAAATGGAAAAGTCAACCCACCATCTCAGATTTTCCTCAAATTTCATAAGCACATAGAACTTCTGATGCTGATTCCAAAAAACTAATTTATTTGAAATTGGTTAAGGTTTTGCGAAGTTATGGACCATACAAAATGACTACTTTTTGTGGTCAATGAAGTGCAACGACTAGCAAGAAAATCATCAACTAACTTTTTTTTCAAAAAATCCATGCACTTACCCGAATTTTGGAGAAAGCAAAATCGGTAGTCCTCAAAATCACTCATGCGTGACATAAATTTGAATGGTGATAACTTGACAAGCACACATGCTATTGGCATGTGCAATACATTATCTGAAAGCTCTCACTGAGGAGATTTTAGTCTTAAATTATCCTCATTGATTATTTTGTTTTTTGTCAATAAACAGGGGATGCAAGGATGGTAGCAAGATTTCAATGTAATCACACTCTAATCCTTTTTGTCCCACATTTTTTGCCGAACTTTGCACAACCATAACTTGCCAGCCGATTGAGTAATACAGCTGTTCAAACCATCTAAAGATGCGGAAAGTCTTTTAGTTCATATTTTTTTAAAAATTGGAAATGTTAGGGTTTTGTTTTTTTGTGTGTGACGTCATAATGAGGGTAGGTTCCCACATTTCAACCGAGGTTATCGAGTCCTGGGCGTCAAACCAATGACCTAATTTTTAACTCAAACTTTTATTGGAAACTAGGCTATAATCCAAGTCAATAGAGCCCTTCATCAACTGTTTAGCATTTCTGGATCTAAAATTATGGCCCTAAAACCTAAATTTTGATGAAAAATCAAGTCTGGCAAAAGGTAACCTTGGCCACATTGGCTGAAGGCCATAACTTGCCAGCCAATTGAGCAGGAGAGCTGTTCAAACACTACAGATGCAGAAAGTCTTGCAGTTTCAATTTAAAAAGAAAAATTGAAAAGTTTCAGGTTATTGCTTTTTTATTGGTGACATCATAATGGGAGTAAGTTTGTGCATATTTGGATAAGATTATCAGGCCCTAAGCGCCAACGCGAATAGCCTATTTTTTGACTAGTTACTTTATTGGAAACCAGGTTGTAGCACGAGTCTTTAGAGGGTTTAATTGGCTTTCTAGCATTTCTGGTTCAAAAGTTATGGCCGAAGAAAGGCAAAAAAATTAGGGAAATCCCCTTGGGAAACATTTATAAAATAAGCAATGAGGATATTTTGAGACCACAATCTCCTCAATGAGAGCTTTCTGATGCTGTATTGCACATGCCAATAGCATGTGTGCTCATCGAGTTATCACCATTCAAATTTATGTCATGCATTAGTGATTTTGAGGACTAACCATTCTCTTTTCCCCAAAATTGGGGTAAGTGCAGTGATTTTTTAAAATTTTTCTTCACAAGTGAAGAAAAGATACTTGAGACAAACCTTCTGTCAAGTTTTTGCAACAATTTAATGATTACAGTGAGAATGATTTAGTTTTAAAGTTAGTTGATGATTTTCTTGCCAGTCGTTGCACTTCATTGACCACAAAAATTAGTCATTTTATATGGTCCATAACTTCGCGAAACCTTAACCAATTTCAAAAAATTTTAGTTTTTTGAAATCAGCATCAGATGTTCTATCTGCATATGAAATTTCAGGAAAATCTGAGATGGTGGATTGACTGGCTGGGACAGTTGACATAGAATGACCCCTATATATATAAGCTTACAGTAGCATGCAGAGAGGTGCAAACGGCCGCAAGCGTATAAAACAAAGAGTGAAATTACAAAAATTGAATTTATGAAAATGCTGTGACTCAAGCTTTTTCATATTGTAAGGCTACTAACACACACTGATTTGGATTTGATGGAAACTTTCTTGAGGGGGTCATGCAAATCTTAAGTTACCCAAGAGACAGGTGAAGCACTGCTAATGTTATGGGCCTTAACATCCTATCTTTCTTCTTCCTTTGCAAGTTGGCCAAATCCTGAACCGGGGGGCGTGGAAGGTTTGCAAGGGGATGCAAGGATGGTAGCAACATATTGTTGAAAATTATTAAATGCATTGTTTTTATCATTTGGCTGCAAACGTCACGATCATAACAAAGTGGATAGTACAGTGCACAAAATTGAGACCTTTTAAACTTCCTTGTCCAACGTTGGATTTATATGAGGAAAAAGTGCTTTATGTTTCAATGGTTCCTTGTCTGCTTGGTTTCATTTTTAGTGGCAATGCGAATTTTGTCATAGGACCAGGGTTTTTTAAGGCTTTTTAGGGAACCGATTCGGGTCCCTAGAATCAGAGAAAATGATCATCGGGCCCTAAAATCTGAGAATATTGGGATCTTGAATCAGAGAAATCGGGTCCCAACAGATCCATACCGGGTACCTAACATTTACCTTTAAAAAAAACTGCATAGGACTATATGATGCATGACGATTTAGCAATTCCTTTGCTTTCAATTGTAAAAAAATCAAAATAATCTAGTAAATTTTTCAGAAAGAACATCGTTTGGAGATAGAACACTTTCAGAACTTTGTACGATACAAATAAACTGTACTTTTAGCAAAGTGCTAACGTTCTTTCTGAATCTTCTTCACATTTTTTCTCACCAAAATCGCAATTGCAAAACTCTGTGCCCTTGTATAGTACATGCATTTTATAATGTTCAACCGCCTTGCTATTATTGTGTAACATGATATGAGACACATACAGCTTTTTTTCTCTTCGTAATTCTCACTTGAGGTGAAATTTTTATGGCAAAGGTCTGGGCAGGTTGTTTTGCTGTGCCTGCATTTTCACATTCCAAATACCAGAATTTGGCAGGGGCATACATTACAACTAAGCATTTGCCCCAGGCATCACCTGATCTCTGCACACCCCTGCCACAGTAATAACAGATGCAACTTTGAAATTAATCAACCTGCTTTCAAACAAACCAAACATGTAGCAAGATTAATGTTGCTTTTTCCTTGAATTGTAAAAAAATCGCCAACTAACAAAAGCATTTCTTCTGTGGCTAAAACAGGGTGTTACTCTATATGGTACGTGTCAACACTAATAGCTCTCAAGCAAATTTATGTAGCAAAAAATTTTCTGCACTAGTCTTAAAGCAAGAATTTCAACCTTACTCTTTTTGCAAGCACCATGCAGGCTCTGCTTCATGACCATTTGCCAGATGAGGCAGCTAAACCTGATAAGAAATATCTATCTACTTAAAGGGATCCTTTCAAAGCCAAGACACTTTTATTTTTTCAGAAAACATATTTCACTTACTGAATGGGCATCGCCAGCCTTTATTCAAATGTAATTTAAGAAATAAAATTTTTTTATTAGGATACATTTGGGAGTTTAATATAGAGGCATCACTACTAAGGCCTAAAAGACTTCAAGTTTGTCCATTGTTCCAGTGTTCACCGCAGCCTTGAAATGGTATATTGGTGTTTACTTTACTAACTTTTTACATGGCCAATTTGTCATTCTAGCTTGACAGACTTTGGTTTTTAAAAAAAGCATTAATTATAGATGAATATAAGCCGTGTGATATAGACTCACCTATATGAATAGCAAGCAGTGCCATATAGATTCACCTATATGAATAACAAGCAGTGAAATTCATTCCGATTCACAGACAATTGCATTTTAATAAACATGAGGAACTTCAATACTATTCACTATGTATTTATTAAAAGCTTAGCTATAGCTTAGGCACTAAAAATATACCAAAATTCAAGCACTTTTTCTTGAAGCAAGTTACTATCCAACCAGACTATACAATTATAGTCAATATAAAATCCAGTGGTTCCCAACTGGGATGCCACAGCACCCAAGGGTGCCACGATCTAAAACTTTTTTTAAAACATCATCAACAAAACATTTTCAAACTGTCATCAAACCTTAAAGCAAATTGCCCTGGGTTCGCCACTGGGTGCTGCAAATTATAATTTTCATTTGTAGGGTGCCGCAAGCCTAAAAAGGTTGAGAACCACTGATTTAATCTATAGAAAATGGAATTCCAAGGTCACTTACCCTTTTAGTTTTGTATCCCTTATATCTGTGCATAACACATCCACAAGCAACATCTTCAATAGCATTATCAAATGCAGACAGGGTTGCCTGAACCTTTGGGCGTTCTCCCATTGTGTTTGAGATATGGTAGAGTTTCCACAAATAAAATAATTATGATGTGCATTCATCAGGACCTTAAGTTTAAAACTTCAAGCATGTTTCTTAAAAGACATGAAACAAGTCAATACTCCTCTGAAAAACTCCAATGAAAGATTGCATTTTTACATTTTTATAAATAATAACAAACTTTTTAGTTGTTACTACTTTCTTTTGAGGTTGTGTCCCCAGACAAAAATGCTCCAGGTACCAGCTAGTACCTGACAATTACGCCATAATAAGAATAAACGTATCTTGCTCATATAATGTTTTTTTTTCTTTGCAGTCCACATATGTTGATCTATGTGCTTACAAAGAAACGTATTATGGCTGATACCCAAAACATAAATTTTTCTCTAGTGTTGCAACCTCTCCACTGGCGTTGCGTCGAATGTGTGATTCACCACAAATAGGATGTGCACGAAGAACAACACCCATATATATGTGGCGAAAACAAGCAATAACAGTGATCTCGTTGGGTGATCTCTATTGTTGCTTGCTGCCACAGTGCGAAGCTTTGTGCACTTGCCGCTCAGGCTTTCCACTCACAACAAAATGGTGCTGTGACCAGTATGTGAAGGTCATGCCAGGTACAACCTTCCTAAAAAGAACGTGCGATCGGTGCGGTTCGTTATAGAAAGGAGGGGATATTGTTGCAACCTCTCCACTGGTGTTGCATTAAATGGGCAATTCACCATGAACGGGATGTGAGTAAAGAACAACACCCATATATATGTGGCACAAACAAGCAATAATCGAGTGATCTCGTCAGGTCATCTCTATTGTTGCTTGCTGCCACAGTGTAAAGCTTTTCGCACTTGCTGCTTGGGCTTTCCGATCACAACACCAGAAACGTTTACCAACATGGTGCAATAATTTTGGCAACCTTAACTAACCATGATGATTTACGTGGTATGGTAACGTAAGTGTTAAGAATAACATACGCAAGAAATCACATCCACAGTACACCTGGTTTCAAATTTCATCTTTATGGGCACTTTGGATTACATCCACTAATAACTTTGAACTGGGTCACCATTTGGTTTAAAAAACATGACAAAAAATGTTTTTTAAGATCAACTTGAGCATAAGTACTTAAGCATTTCTTCTGATGAATTAAACACTTTTTGCAGCTAACATGCATTCAAATGAAATTTTGAAAGGTGTCGAAGCCAGTGCTTCTTAACCAGGTGAATGGTTCACCCTAGGGCAGGGATGTCAAACATACGGCCCATAGGCCAAAACCGGCCTGTTGCAAGATTGCATCCGGCCCACGGGATGATTTTGTAAAGTAAAAACTTCTTTGCTTGCTTGAGAAGTTTATCCAGTCATACTTCGATAACTGGTGACTAGATTTCAGTTACTTGAAACCTTAACGCAATTGCTTATTTGTTTTTCTCACGTGAAATTTTCCCGTTTTCTGCATATTTCCTTTTGCATGTTCACACCAGTTTGAACTTTCAAACAGGTATGTATGAACGTGCAAAAGTACAACTACTGTTTATAAACTTTAACACTAGAACTCCGGGAAAAATATACCCTGAGCTCCAGTGATGTTGATTTCGAAACCTTCGAAGTTCTAGGTACAACTCTAACTAAAATTTGTTACGTAAAGCCTCTATTCCAATTATTGACCGACAAATAAACTGCACAGAAATCTGTTCCACAGGGCAAAATTAGAGAATCGGTAAAAAGGAGTCAATGCAGAAAATTCCGCATTGAATTATAAAAAATGTTGAAATCGACATTGCCGGATTTCTCGTGTCAAAAAATACACAGAAATGTTAACTGAAACCACCTGCTCAAGCAACTTCCTGTTTCAAATATGTCAACCTGGAGAGAAAACGGGGAGGACATCTTTGTAGTTTTTCGTGAAAATAAGAGACAAGGAAATTGTATTGTGGTGTAATAGGGACATATTGTTAGATGTAGAACTATTCCATGCTCGGACTTGGGCTTTTGCTTTTCCTTGAATAGCTCAGTTTAGTCTTTATTCTCTATTCCGTGGCAGCCTCGTTTCCCAAAATGTCTATCGAAACAGAGAAAAGTTGACAAAGAATGCAGAATTTTCAACAGCAGGTTTCAGTGGTGAACAAATATAACATTCGACGCCACTGTGAGACTCATCATGCCGAAAGATACCTTGGCTTGCAAGGGTAACCGAGGAGAAAGAAGGTAAAGAAATGGATGCCTGGCTTGAAAAAACAGCAGTCCGGTTTTACCAGTAGCCGAGATATAAGTAGTGCTGTAAGAAGTGTTACGTCTTAGCTGACAGTAGTGTTGAAGACTGTCTGTAACCCTATGGTTCTGTCTGCAAGGCAGTTGCGAAAAGTGTCTGTAACCCTGTGATTCCGCCGGCTTCAATGCCTTGTACTACGTTCTGTTTTGTCTGTTTTTATCAACCTGCGTTCTCCAGAGTGTGTGTGTTCATAGTATGGACTTCGTGTCTGCTCATAAACAAATAAATTAAATTAAAATTAAATAAGTGCAGCAGCTGTGAAGGCTAGCTATGGGGCGCCGTTTGTAAAAATATTATATCTGACAGATTTAGCACAAAAACTGCTATCTCTGGCAGAGATAGCTATCTCTGCATGCAGAGATATTATCTCTGGCAGAGATA
>Ga0210059_1004581_pt1 | contig 22331 bp, 14 predicted proteins | sample Ectturendosymbi2_FD_188042 | JGI IMG/M metagenome (GOLD analysis project Ga0210059, IMG submission 188042) | Ecteinascidia turbinata endosymbiont from Florida, USA - Sample 2 (SPAdes) (version 2) | ecosystem: Host-associated > Tunicates > Ascidians > Unclassified | place: Key West, Florida...
CTGGAGGGGCAACAGTGGATTTTTCGAGGGGGTCAAAAGTGGTGAAATTTCATTTTACCCGACTTGAAACTCAGAAAATTGCCTTTTTTGCTAACATTTAACATGAAAATGTCAAACTTTAAATACAGGGGTAAAAGGCCCGCTACCTCCAATTCTGACGTCCATGGGTCTAACCACAAAATAGAAAAGACACTGTGACAACAATGACTTGTGTTAACGCAGCTGTTTGTCTATGGAAATGATTTACCTGTACTTTGCGAGTTAAATGATTAAATGTCTTCTGCGGTTCTTCATTTATTTATTATCCACTGCATTGCATTTTTCGACATTTTTGAACTTCAACACATCGCCTCGTTCCTTTAGCGGCTGTGTGACATTTATTGCTTTCGTATTTGTTGCAGAACTACGCTTTTTAATATTGCCAAACATAGTTTTGTACAAAATTGCTGTTAGTATAAGCGATTAACCTAATGTGCCAAACGCAAATCTTAGCTGATGCTTCCTTATTTTTCTACTCTTTTTATTTATTTCAAAGTGCATTCATACCATCAAAAAAATGTTGTGCAAACTTGTTGCTATTCGAAATGCATATATTGATTTTTCGTTAACCGTTTCGATTTTCTTATGTGTGCGACAAGACTTATAGCTGTGGTATATTATTTAATACAAAATGCACTTTCGTTATTTTTTAATAAAACGTAACATACCGTCAAAATAAACATTGACAAGATTTGACCAGAACTGAAAATCAGTGACTAGGTAGTTGTTGAACACGCGAGCTTCCACCATTTTTCCGCCAAACAGAGCGAAAATGACGTCTGATTGATGAGTATTACGACCGAATGGTTGTTCTTTTTCTAATGACCAAGGAGGTTTCCAGAATGGCCTGTTCCGTTCTAACGGCAAATATTATAATAGGTCTTCCTCAGAGTTTGAACGAGTGATTGCAGCGGACAGACATAGCTTCGCTTGATTGTATTTAGAATACTTCACACAAAAACATTGCAACCAAATTTTTAAAACCATGGTATTCTACAAAAAAACGATTTGGTCTCTCTCAGCTGGTTCGTGGGGAGTAACACGTTGTTAATATTTAGCTGATCAGAGTTTTAAAAAATGGCTGATTTGAAAATCCTGTGGTTTACAAATGAATCGGTTCACTTTATTCACAATAAAAACCGATCACGCCAAAAGAATGTGTGCCGATAAGTTGTTTTTAACCACTGCAAGCTGAAGTAGCAACACTAACTACGTGAAATTTACGCTGCAGGAAGAGCGCAGCAAGTGACAAAGTTTGAACCTTTTTGCTGGCGATCTGAAAAGCCAGGGAATTTCCGAAAAGGAACAATAAACAGGGCAGTTGAGTGTTAGCACAAGCTTTTAATTTAAGTGGAGGCCGATAAGGCAATCCGGGACGGTTACCCCAACAACCAGCACAATTTTGAGACGCCCCTTTCCACCTAACGCGTCCATCAACCTCTGCCATGCAACTCCGCAGTCGGCACAAATTCATCTATCAAAGGAAAATACGGTTTAATCTGGTAATTTATATAAAACAATTTTGTGTTTACTATTGTGGCTAGACCAAGAAGCAAATCAAACCTTTTATCGAAAATTCTCCGGCTGAAAGGCTATGCATTATCACAGGGGTCTCCAAACTACGGCCCGCAGACCATAACTTGTCCGCGAAGCCATTTCATCAGACGCGCGAAGCCATTTCATAATTAATGAAAGAAATTTGGTGGAATGTAATTTATCCCGACACAATGACATTATGTAAGATGTCCAGTCCACGAACTGTTGTGTAATAACTTACATGGCCCTCTGACAAAAAGGTTTGGAGACCCTGCTTTCGCAGAACCTTAGCAAAACACTAGATGCTTTTCAATTTTCCTATTTGAAAAAAAACAAGTAGCTGCTCTAGCCTTCTGTCCGTGTGTTAGGTTCTTCATCACATGGAGACGCGAACTTGCAATTATCACGGTTCTCGTCACCGAATGTGAAATATACGAGACTGCGAGGTACTTCACTTGCAGGCGAGGTAAGGAACTATTTGAGTATTACGAAATTTGCGGCTTGGAACGGCTCTTTTTTAAACCTAGGATAAAAAACAAACCAAACACGCTAATTCCAAAGCTAAACACGCCTATTACTATTGTACCAAGAGCATCCTCAATATTCACGAAGATACTGTGATCAAACAAAGTGCTGAATCGGTGGGATATTTAGAAAAAAACTCGTGGCTACAACAAGAAGCGTGGAGTAGCGAAATATGTAGCTATGGTTTAACAAGACAAACCCGCGAAATGCTTTCAAATATGCGCATAAAATATATGTCAAGTATGGATTATAATTAATAATAGTTTAATGCATTTAGTAATGCCGATTGGCCGAACAGTCAAATCCTTGCGAACTGACAACATCGTAAAACAATCCACTGTGTATTTTTGGTGCATTTTCAACTTTCAATTGCATTGCGGGATTCACATCAGTGCATCAATCAAACGTTAGAACGCTTTTGTATTCACATACTTTAGGCAGTGCATGAATTGGCACGCCACTTTCCACACGGAACCACCCATGGATCTCTCTATTTCCTGCAAAGCTATTGAGGGCCATTTTCTTTAAGGCAAGGGTCTCCAAACTCTTTTATCCGAGGGCCACATAAGCTTTTACACAAGAGATCGAAGGCCGAACATCTTACGTAACGTGGTTGTTTCGGGTATGTTACATTCTGCCAAATCAACAAATCTTTCGTAAATCATTTTTTCATGATTGACAAAATGTCTTCGCGGGCCGGATGTGGGCCTCGGGCCGTAGTATGAAGACCCCTGCTTTAAGGGATACCTTTCTCACGTCATACTCTGTACCGCCGTAATCGTTTCGCACTTGGGAGACGATACGAACCTTTCCACTCATCCCTTAATCAAAAACGATAATTACCATTCTCTTTGCTGTACAGCAGAACAGGCCTCTCTGCTGCGGAATTTTGCACCATGATCTCGAAATGTTTACGTGTAACCGCAAGGAAACTTAATACTGGGAACTACTGAGAACAACAGGATAGAAGCTACTCGGCTTATCCACTCCGACTAAAGTCCCTTTTCTACTCCACACAGTTAAGAAAAAAATATTACCACGAACGTAAACCTGATGGGGTTCGTTGCAGAAGCGCTGAAGGTCAATCCCATCACTGTTTACTCGCTAGCGCCATCTACGCGCACGCTTTTTCGTTAGAGATATCAACCAAGCACAAGGACGAACCCTTATTAAATCCAAAGGCGAGAGCTGTTTTTGAATGAACAGCTCTTACATAATGCACGAAGTGAATCAAAAAAGTAAGTACGATTTATATTCAGTAGATTACTTCAGTGATTTAGTCTTGAATTGTCCGCATCATATTTAGTTGTTATCAACGCCTCGCAAATATTACAGGCAAGTTGGGAAGTTCGCTATGAGTAACTCTCATTAATAAAAAAAAATCATAAACGAAAACAAGCAATGAGCAACGATTGCTTTCTACATAAAGGCGCTTGTTCTGTCTTTTCAATTTTATTTTTGTTTATTTGTCTACTTTTTGCGAAAATAAGTTATTCATAAATGGAATATTAAAAGCGAGCGTAAGTTAGGCCAAAACAATTGAGCAAGCAATATTCATCTAAAGCCTTTTTCAAGAGTTAGCAACAACACAAGTTATATTAAGTCTAGTCGCATATCAATTTGGCTTCTCAAACACCAAGAACTCCGAAACAAACAAGGCATAAGACTGGTGCAAAACCAAAACTTATTTGCTGGTTATGCAGTTTGCCATAACCAGGTGTAGCTTCACGCGCTATTTTGCTTTGCGTAATGTACACTCATTGGAAAAAATGTTTCTGCTTTATCAGTCGTGTTTTTTTCAGTCGCTTTCAAAAAGCCTTAATCAATTTTCGTAATAGTTCGATGCTCAATTTCTACTTAAACATTTATATATGTGTGACATTTATGGGAAGACCTGCAAACTTCATAACCGAGCAAAAGTAATTTTTATTTGTAACAGTTTCCGCAGAGATGACTTCTGCCTTTTCATTTTCGTATTGTTGACGAAATGAAATGTGCTGGATCTCAACTGAACGCGCCGAAGAAATGCATTACTTGCTTTTTGAATGTCCTCCTTTAACACTGTATAAAACCTATTCGCGAACAGAGAAAACAATACAAAACAATGAAAATATTTCATGATACACCAATATATATCGTCTCCTCGCAGAATACTTACAAGTCGAAAACCCCGTTCGTTTATGACACTTGGTAAATTCTACACTGAAGAAAGTGACTAGTGCTTGAACGTAATCATTCCTCGACACAACCAAATGAAAGTTTGAAGAAAAGTCGAGATCAGCTTCAGTAACCGTATACAAATCCACTTCCTAAAATGCAAGTGCAAACTGTTATACCTAACAACCAGCACTGTTGAGCCGGAGCCTGAGATCAGGCAATTCTGGATGACTGGAGCTGGAGCCAAAAATGTTTAAATGCCGAAGCCGAAGCCTGAAATTTGGGTACGGTTCCACAGTTTGTGGTGCAAGCGAGATGTATACACAATGGTTTTTCAGTTTTCAATCGACCAAATCATTGGAGCCGAGTCAAAAACTTTAGATGCCTGGAGCAGGAGTCAGAGCCTGAAATTTTAGTTCCGCCTCAAAGCCTGCTAACAGCACTTGAGCCACAAGTACGCGATGCGACGCTTCGCACAAGGACGACAGAAATACAAATCAACCAACAGCCGGGTAATCAAACCTTTACACGAAGTTACACAAAAAGAATACCTGAAGCAGTGCATTGCTCAATGCGATACAAAATGGATCGTGATCTGATTGGCACAATGCAAAATTCGATACGTTATTGGTAGACTGTTGCAATACTACCAACGCACAACCGTTGGGACTTCCAGTTCCCAGTGCTGCGATCGGAAATCCCGAGCGGCATATGCGCAAAGCTTCGCACCGTGGCAGCAAGCAACAATAGAGATCATGCGTCGCAATCTCTCTTACTATTGCTTGCTCGCCTTACGTATATAATAGTTTTATTCTTCGCGCACATCCCGTTCGTGGTGAATCACACAATCAATGCAACACCACCGGAGAGGTTGCAACACCAGTACCTTGACCATGCAGGCGTTAGTGACGACTTGCTTCGGGTCCACGACATCGACGAGCGGTTCCGAAATTGCGACCTGGGGAAACAGAGGCATCACACACGTGTATGCTTTCTATGCGTCTTTCGTGTAATGGGGCGAAAAATGCAGCGCTTGCACAGTGCACAAAACTAACAGCGAACAGCAACGAATCAACATGAATAAGGAAAATAACCATGATTGGACCTGCATGTACAGCTACAAAAAGCGACTTACACAGTCAGCACTAACAACCGGCAGAACAATGCGACATTAAAAGCTTGACTATAAAAAACAGCTTTTGAAAAGTGTAAAACAAAGGAGCACGGTTGTGAAGTTGACCAGGAAAAGCAAAGTCAACGCGAGAAAACCGGGTGTTTCAACCTAGTATTACTAAAGATGATGATATTAAGCTACTTCTGCTAGTGCAACGTTTTAAACGACAAACAGCATACTGAAGCACCCGCTTTTGCAATCATCTACACAACTTCTCAAGGTTTGAAAAATAACCGTTTGGATGTGGGTTCCAACCCACACAAGCTGCGTTTTAGGCGGAGCCCGGTCTCTTCGCGATGATATGAGAAACGAGATATTTTTCCCTATAACTTTTTTCAAAGTGTACAACTTTCAAAGCTTTGGACAGAACTGCAACTTCTTGCGATTCATCAGCACAATCGCAATGCAAAGGAGTTGTAATTAGAAGACTATATAATCTACAGTAAAAAAGAGCTGTTGGAATTCATCGTGATTGTCGCCATGACAGGACAAGAATACCTATACCTAAGGCCTCTCTCAAATTTCTGAGGTGCATTTGATCTTCACGATTTTCGTGAGGCCACACATGGTACGGCACGCAGCAACAGACCTTTCACAGAAGTAAATATTTGAGCCTGCCTACAAACAACATCGTTGGATGCAAAAAATGTATGCACAGTAATAATCACAAACGCATTTGGCAGCAGTGAGTGAAAGGCATGAAGATGAAGTACTCAGATGACACTAGCCAGAACAATTGTTTACACTGTTACAAACACTGGTTTGGCAGTGCAACGCAAGACCGCACCTGACGTATTGCGGACGCTTCGCTACCCTTAATATTGGCGCCATCAGTGCAGCGAAATCCGTGCCGTTTCCGCTGCACTGGTGGTACAGCGCAATATCTGCACATGTCATAGAGTTCAACTGATTTGGTCGTTATTTTTATTAAAATGATTTTCGGCACTTCCGTTTTTCCTGTATCAAAGTCCACCGGTGGCCACTTCGAACTTCTAAGTCAAGTGCAATTCTGAATTTTGTACGCGCCATATCTGAAATTAACATACTTACACCGTATGTTATGGCTACTTTGATGGATTTACGTAGGCACCGAATTTAAAGCTGCAACTGCTGTCTTTTCGATCATTTAGAGATTTTTTTTTAAATGACCGAAAAAAATTAAGTTAATTCGGTCGTAATGTCTGTCCGAATAGGTAAGGCTATAGTGAATACTGTTACGGCGAGTTTTAATACTACCGTACTACCGTATTACCGTTATTTTGTAGTACCAATCTGTAAAGCTCAAAGCACACAAATCGTGGTGCTCTGTTTCACAAGTAGTGTTTTCATGATCACAAAAGTTGTGCTCAGAAACAGTTCGGTTTCACACGGCAACACTGGGAGCAGTTCTCATGCCTCAAGCAGGGCTTTGGGGACGGAGCCCAAGCAATTTTGGATGATTGTAGGTGGAACAGGAACCAAAAACTTTTAGATGGTGAAGCCCAAGCCGGAGTTCGAAATTTGGGTTTCGGTTCCACAGCCCTGGTTTGTGAGGCAAACGAGTTTTATTTAGGGGCGTGCCTACACAATTTTTCTCGTTTGTGTATAAATCAAGGCTTCTCCAACATTTTTGCACATGTCCCACTATCCAGCAAATGTATCATTTCGCGACACCTCGTCTACGCTGGTGTAATAATACAATTGTAAAAATAATATCGATGTTTTTCAGTTTTCACTGGACCAAATCATTTGAGCCGGAGCCAACATGTTTTGGATGCTGGAGCCGGAGCCAAGAACTTCAAATGTCTGGAACTGGAACTTGAGCCGGAGCCCGAAATTTGAGTTCCGGCTCCACAGCCCTGGTACCAAGTTCACAAACCCAACTTTGCCATCATAATTGCCTCCCAGTGCTATTACGTCACAATCGCGTTTGCTGCAATGTCTGAAAGCAGACCAAAGTGAGTAGATCCGCCCGATTTCTTGCTGACCGCGAGTTGCATGTAGCTCAGATCTGCAGATATCGGCAAAAGGCAAGCGATGGTGCTTTCTTTTATCAACTTGTTTTCATTATTATCATTTTCAGCAGGACTGACGCTAGCTGTTACGGAATTTATTGCGCTAGTGAGGAGATTTGCCACTACGAAAGCAGCTTCTGAAATCCGCGTTCGTTTAAAGCAGATTGCAGCTAACGACAACCGCATACATCGTCAAGTTTAACGGATTTACGTGTTCGTGCTTGTGACACCTGTGACCTCAAACAAGGAGATAAATGGTGTTCCACAAGCAATGATAGGTTAAGAGCAGCTTAACTTAAGTGTTAAACCACTGAGTTTTGCTTTTATAATGCAGTAGTTCACTTTAGATATTGATTTATCAATTTTGTGGTGATAATGGAGCGTGAACAGTAAAGAAAGAACGAGCTAAGTTGGGTCTGGTGCGGGCCAACCAACATTATTTGGATGTCTCTCGGCAGCGCAGGCAGATAATGACAATGGGCGTAGTCACGGGCTTCAGAAGGGGGTGCAGGGGGAGCAAGTTCCCTCTGGATTTTAAAATTTGATGTTTTGCCATTAAGTTTTAGTAGAAATAATGTTTTTGTCTTCGTTTTGGAGATTTCACCACAGTTGCCCCCTGGAAAAAATCCACTATTGGCCCCCCTGGAAAAAAACTTTGGCCCATGGGCATAGCCAAAACATCCCCATGGGTATAGTCAAAACATTGAGGAGGAAAGTGCAGGTGCTACAGAAGTTCTCAAAATTCCACAGTTGAGAGTTCTGAAAGTGCTACAGCGGCAAGTTTTGTATGTGCTTCAGCAGAAAGTTAAAAGAGAAAAAGTTCCGTAAGAGCCGCAGTGGAAAGTTCGCAAAGTGCTATAGCGGGAAGTACCCAAAGTGCTACAGTGGAAAGTTTCAGAAGTGCCACAGCGGAAAGTTTCCAACGTGCTACATTCGAAAGTTTGCAAATTGAATCAACGAAAAAGTAAGCAAGTGACTTATTCAGCAATAATTTTAGACAAACTTTGGAACGCTTATTGAAATATACTTTCATGCAGTTTCTTACGTAACGAAAAATTACGTTTTAATATTTTTAGTGTTTAGATCTGTATAGCGTTCCTCCAGAAAGACATGGTTGAGTAATTTCTCTTCGTCGCGACATGAAGATTCAAAATAACTTTAAAAGTTCAAGCCGTTCGAGATGAATTAAAAGTACGATGTTACAACCTGATGGAACTCAGAAGTTGGATGACCTTTTCGATCAACAAGAAAATTGCAAACTTGCAACAGAAAAAAACTTTTCGTACTCGCACAAGCCAAACAGATTTGGAGGCTACAAAGAAAGCTCTGGAGAATTTCGTGGATGGGATCATCACTTACTTAAGTGACCACTTTCCGGAGCCCTTAAGTGATTTTATCTTTGGCCACGCCCGTATGAACAGTTTACTTCTAAACCAGGACGAAATCTTACGCTGTGGCGACGAGACTCTAAGGCTTTGGTCATATTCTGTATCGAGATCGACCGACATGGCTTTTTTCGGGCCGATACCGATTGATCGGCCATTCATGGACCAATAGCGGATATTTCCAAAATTTTCCATCTTGTTTACTGCATCATTAAAAAAATATGTATTCTATGCCTTACCTTTTTTTCAAAAATAAGGATTTATGAGCTGAAATTTTTCAAATTACAGCATTTCAATATTTTGCTATGATTTTTAATTAATCAGATTAATGATGATGCTTTTGTTTGAGCTGCGACAGCCGACGCGTGCTCCATGGTTCATCTTGTCCGCTTGTTTTGGAAAACGCACCTGCTGGCGTTGCTGCAAGATAACTCTTTTGACTTGGTTCTTGGTTCGTTGTGCTTTCTTGCGCAAGTTGGCTACATGCGTGGGGAATATAACAGCGTTTTGTCAACACCTACTGAGGCTGATAAAATCGGCCGTTTTGGCCGATACCGATATACCGGTAAACCCATATATCGGTCTATCTCTAATTCTGTAAAGTGGACGAAGACCGGGCCAGTGAAGAGTGGATAAATTTTAAGTGCGAAATAATGCGCAACTGCCAACGAGATGACGACTGGTGCGCAAAATTTTAACAATTGCTGCAAAGCACGACATGGATTGGCCAAATCTCGCGGCAACTGCAATGCTTTGCTGGCGGTTAATGCTGAAAATGCATCAGTCGAAAAAGAGGGCTTTGAGAACCTCAACAAGAAACCGCCCGGTTCCTTCCACAACGGACAGACTTATGCGCTTGCGGCTCAACTCAGCATCATACGAAAGTATAACTATGATGAAGCATATGCGTACTGGCTCAGCAGCTCAAAACGATCGTGTTACAACGTGGACAGTTAAGCTTTAAAAATTTCATTATTTAAAAATTTCAAGCTTTAAAAATTTCAAAAATTTCATCCGAATTGACTATTTTAGAAAAAGCACAAAAACCTTCGTGGTTTTTCTTACTCTTGGGCGTGTTTCTATCTGGGTTTATTTTTTCGGTTATTTTTCGGTCATAGACCGAATTTTTTTCAAATGACCGAAAAAATGAGTCAATTCGGTCATAATATCTCAAAAGGTAGGCTAGTGAATACCATTATGGCAAGTATTAATACAGTACTATTACGGAACAAACAACCGAAATGCCTCAACGAATAAAGCAGGTTTCAATTCATGTGAATTGAATTCAAAAATGTGTTCTAATTCAGATGATCGACGGCCTGCGGTTAGGTTGTGGCAGACAAAATGATCACAGAGTCTTTTCGCTACAGCCTGGGTTGACTGTCTCCATTAATGCGAACTTTACTGGCGTTATCCGGTAAAATAAAAGTTGTTGTCAGGTTAAGCATCTGTCAGTGCTTTGTATCTTCACTTATACAACCGTTTCTTCTTTTGATCCCTGCTTTCAGGAACAGTGGCCAACTTATATTTGAATAAAAACGTTCACCAGTAGAACATACTCTTTGTAGTTTTTGTGCAATTTTCAGGTTATTTGATCTAGATCAGCTATGTCCAACCCGCGGCCCAGTGCAGATTTTCGCTATGGCGTAACTATAAGTAGCCTACATACTGACAACCTGTCCTTATTTTGAAAATCTTGAATTTGACATTTTTGATGCAGGTGGTCCTCAGTGCCACTATATCACGTCTGTACTGCGTGCTGGGAGATTTCCATATGTCCATTGACACCTTGATACAAAACCTTTTGATAGTTTTCTGATTTCTACCGTTGTTCATTGGCACTAAACTTGCCTATGAAATCACCCTTAACGGAGTGGTTAAAGGTGCCAAATAGTCGTTACCATTACAGTTAGGATTCGAACGCTTGAAGTACATTAGCATAAACTAAACTTAGTTTGCTAAGATCAAAGTAAGTCATTCAACGTGGGCCCTCATATGTCGTTCAATGTGCGGCCCTGATTAAAATAGTAACATAAGTTTTGGCTCAAGTAAGCAATTTCGGTTGGACATAGCTTGATAAACAAAAGGAGAAAAATCCAAATTGCGGAAAAATTTCCAAAAACGAAATATGACAGAAAGTATACAGCTATTTCGGACAAATTACCGAAATGACTCGGCAATAATAAGCCAGAGTCGCATGGTTCTTCCCTCAATAACGCTTCGAGCGAAAATTCACAAACGTTATTTTCTTCACGTATTTTACGTTCTTGAGCATTGTTTACGCAATGCAGCTGGGCAACGCCTCCTATTTACTCAGTTTTTTTCGCGACGTGCTGCACGAAGAGATCTGGCGAGACACGAATGCGTCATCCCGCACGAGCTGGCGGCTTTTCGCAGGTGCATGCGTACTTTGTTTTCACATGTTCATGTTGTGTTGGTACTTGTTAGTGTTCCTCATGAGGTGCGCAACTACGCCGTACCACCAGACCATTTTCTCAGTGAAATCTCATTCTCGCACACTTGCAACATTCCAAATTTGAAAGAAAAAAAAAATCAATAACATTTTTTGGGCCAGATGCAGAACGCAAAACGCTTCTGGGCATATTGTACAGTCCATTCAGAAAATGTTTGTATTTAATGTGTGCTTTGTTCGTGTTTTGATAAGATTTCAAACTTACTCTAATAATTCACAACATTTTTAATTCATTTGCAACTGTCAACTCAGCCTTAAAATATTGATGCTCACTGAAGCTCAATGTAAATTTTGAGGAAACACTGGTGCTAGTAATGACGAAAGCAATATTTTAACAAACGCTGGTGTTCCATGCGCAGCCGTAATGAGGTAACTGACAACACAAAATAAAGATACGATACGTTCAACAGTAACAATCACAAAAAAATATGTTTTTGTTGGGAAGAGAAGTGAAAAGCTGAATTTAGACGACACAGGGAACAACTAGATACTCCTGAGATAGCTGGAACTCAAATTCAAGTTGGTTGGAAGTCATTCTGGTTCATTATATGAGCAATCGCTACAACTACAGTAGCAACAAAACCATTAGGTACTGAATATTCGCTGATTAAGGCGAAGCTAATTCATCAAGAGTCAACTGCAAAAAAACAAAGTATAACCGAGGCGTTATTGGTGCAGCAAACCCGTTTACAAAGACAGTACGCAATGCCTGAGACGTAACATATATGAAGTTTTCAGGATCAATGGAAACTACAGTATTCGTTTGCAACAATTGGTTACATTTGCAAAACATAAAAAAATGTCGCAAGTAGGTTAACTTCATCATAAAATTGGAAAACAACCTCTGCTGATTCAAATCAAACGATTGCATCTGGAAGCGTAAAGTACAGAAAATTGTCGACGCGTACGGCACGGCTGTTTAGCGGTAATGTGAAAAGAAAACGTGAGTTCAATACAGACTGACATAAGGCATCCCCAACTCCAAGGGAGGCAGCCTTAGTAAGCCAAATGGTTAATCCGGCATTGCGTATTGCCAATCTCTAAAAGCGCGTTGTCTAACCCGCAGAGCTTGACACATGCAGCTGTGGGCCGTGGACCCATCTGGTTATGTGCATTCGACCTGGCAGTGCTGCATGATTGCACACCCCTGCTTAAACATGGCAGCTGACTGATTGTCGTAAGTAGTAGCACCTAATGACTATTGTGACTTCTGCGTGTGAGTGGCTACGCCAGGGGTGGCCAAACTATATGGCACGTAGGCCGCATCTGACCCGTCGACCAGTTTAATCCGGCCAGCTAAATACCTTGCACATTTTTTCAAGCACAACGTTTCTGACTGTGGACAGCAGTGCAACAGCATTGACTGCTGTCTGTCTCTTGTTGACTTGTCTGCCGTAGCAGCACCTAGCTGCATGCAGTGCTATGAAAGGATGAACAAAATGGTGGTTTTGTTGTTATTATTGCACATACATTTGAACAACCATTTTGCATATATCAGGTAAATCGCACTGTATCCGGCCCTCCAGCGGCTAGGCAGTCGCGAATTCGGCCCTCGGGCCAAAAAGTTTCGCTATCCCTGGGCTTGGTAATGTGACACAACAACAATAATTGATCAGGCCACATAGTTTGTACTGCAGTAAGAAATTGATCGAGTTTTTGCTGTCTTCGATTTTCTGTGATGGTATGGCGGCATGGCACTTGTGACCATTTTGTTGCACATTTATTGCACGAGGGTGCATTCTCGTTTCATGTTTAAAAATATCGTTGGACAAATTAGCATGTTTGGCAAAACCGGAAATTAGATTAGAACTATAATTAGAGCACTAAAGCTTTCAGCGAATTAGAATTACCGTCATTTCGCTCTAATTCATGAAATTAGAAAACTAGAAGTATTTAGTTGTCCAAGTCTGCTCTCAACGAGGTGGATGAGAGCGAAACAAGGAACCCGTTTTCTTTGCGCGAACAACAAAACAGTTTCAACAGGATGAGCAGTTTTGTTTCTGACATAAATCGCGACCGATCTACCACTGCAAGGAGAACGACGTTCGACGCCGAAAAGGTTGTATGCTCTGAAATGGGTTGGTTTAAGTTTCTATTTGCTGTTGTATGTAGGGTCATATTAACGAATCAGAAAAAGGGATTAAACGAAAAGGCGTTATTATACATAACAAACTAATAGTGAGTTTGTTTACTTCGCATTGTTCATGTATTTCGAGAAAGTCGGGGATTCTGAAGAGGCAGGAAATATCACCAACTGCAACAGACATCATTCAAAATGACGTTTAACAATTTTGGTGTGAAGTATTTTAAAGACGCAGAACACCAGAAATGTTCTATTAAATTTCGAACAAACCAATTCGAAAATAAAATTAATAGTTCATGATCATGTTGCAGATGGCGCTTTATGCCATCCGGGTAGGTAACCTACAAGAAATTCAGAAGAGGTATGGGAAGCGGGAGAGCAATGGAAGTGACGTGTTGCGCTGCAGCCGAGAGATTTAAGTCTTACATGGCAGATCATTGCTAAAAAAAGTTGAACTTCAACTTTAAAGTGCAATGACAATTTCATTTGCACTGCAGCCCACTAAGATAAGCTGGAGTAAAACACTGCAATTCACACTGGGAGTCTGAAAACACAGCAACTGTTCCTTTAGAATGAAAAGCAGATGTAAAAATACTGGTGCGACTAAATTCAGATCTTGGGGGGTCAATTGTCCGGTTGCCCCCACTCTGGTTGCGGGTCTGGTCCAGACCAGTTCTCTAGACTATGTGGGTGATGTTTGACCAGTGCAAGACTCTATCAACCCGCATAGTTCGCAGAACATCATCACTCGATGTTTGACCAGTGCAAGGCTCTATAGAAGATGTTTGACCAGTGCAAGACTCTATAGATGTCTGACCAGTGCAAGACTCTATGGAAGATGTCTGACCAGTGAAAGACTCTATAGAAGATGTCTGACCAGTGAAAGACTCTATAGAAGATGTCTGACCAGTGAAAGACTCTATTAAACCGCATAGCTGGCAGAACGTCATCACTCACGTCTCTGATGCAGCTCATATCGAAGCCATACACGTTGTCCCACCAGTTGATTTTGTCATCTTTGTACTGCCTGTCCTCGATAGCAGTTACGCAAAGGGTCGCTTTGTCTGGAAAGATGAGACCATCAGGCGCCTAAACACAGATAATAGACGCGTCACTACTCCACTAAAACCGCCTGTTACCAGGAAGTTATTCCGTGATGGAAAGCCACTCGAGTGGTGAGATCCCCACTAAACAGACTGACAACGTTGTTACAGCAGAGCCATCTGCGAAAACAACTTAATCTAATTTCTAAGCTGAGCTTTAAGCAATAGTCGTGCGAAAGGTAAAAACCATACAACTAATCAATGGGCTTCTACGGTTAAAATTCTTGTCAGGAATTACAAAACCAACATTGATCAGTGTTATGAAGCAACCACAACACGGAAAAATGTTTTTCTGGAGTCCAGAACAGAATCTAAACTAAGATACGACTGCCAGAACTAGACGGTTTAGCTGAGAAAAATAAAACAAGCTCATCGCACCATTAAAAACGTCACGTTGCACCAGCGTCATTCGCTGTACCGACAATGTGCAAAACGTTTTGCTCACTTAGCTGGAGCTAGACCTGAAAGAGCCACTGACCTTACAAACCACAATTGAATCAAACCAGCTAGAATGAACTGAGTACTAGACAATCGAATGGAAATACATAGGAGGATAACGTATCTTGTGCCATGATTAAGTTATTTCAAGAATTACGGCAACTTTTTCGTTTTGAATCTACAAACAACGGTTACAGTTCATGTACAGGGAGGTTACAAAGTGGACGTTCTCGATAACCAAGAGATACTGAAGTCTTGAGTTAAACTTTTTCGGGGTACACCAAATACTTTTCATCACAATGTTTTGTTAGGCTCTTGCAAATAATTTGTAAAAACTGCAACGTCTGTCCGATTGCAGCCTGACTCCAACTTAATTCTATATAGGCTGCTTATTAGGGATAACTAAAGTTCATTGATCAATAGTTAGCAGACAGATAAATGGCTAGAACTAACATTTTCTTCTAAAAAGTAGTCATTCTTATCCACTTGTCAGATAAGTTTGAACCTAGTCTCTTTTCCAAATGTGCTACAAAAAGGGAGCAAACAGATCTTGGCAACAAAAGAAGTTTATTCAAATAGTAAACAAACTTTAGCCTTGCGGCAAGCTTCTGAGGAATCTGCCTGCTTTCTGCTTTCATTCTTCTGCGACGATTAAAACTTGCAAGTGTATCTATTTTTCATAGTTAAAGGCCACAAAGATGGCGGCAAGTAAATCAGTCACAGTTTATTGACGGGAAAACTAGTTTCGCGTTTTCCAACGCATCATTAGTCCTGTAAATGTAAGACAAATCTTACAGGCGGAATGTTGTTTATTCAAATAATGTCATTGGACAATTTAATATTACCTCTATGCAACACAAAATTTAACCCAGTTTTTAAGTTGAGTTTATTGGCGCAAACATTAAACAATTTCATGCAAATTAAAGTTAAGGTGCTGGGACACCGAATAAAACTTAAGGGGGTAGCAAATGATGATATAACTTTCCTGTCATGCTAAAACAAGGAACGTTCTGCATTTAAGCTTTTTTTATTACTTTTTTCATAACAGTGATAAGGATGAGGTTGTCACGGAGCAAAAAAATGAACTAGACACATCATCTTATCAGAGGATATATTTCACATACTATCAGCTTATTCAAATAGAAAGAGATGTGAACTAGGATGGCTTTGATGTACTGTGATGTCAAACAGGATCATTTTTCTGTCAGTTTAAAGTAGCAGTCACAAGTACATTTCTTATAGATTGATTTGATGGCAGAGTTGCTGTCTGGGACACAATCAATTCAATGGTAGCTTTCGTAACAATGACATCTCTTAACACTGCATTGCAAAATCTTTACTTTCCCTAAACTTCGCAAATACGCTTTCAAGAACTTACAAGCCACTTGTCTCTGGCATAAAGCACTGTATTGAGCATTGACTCATAAAACAAGCAATATCCCATCCATTCACTTAAGATGATATCAACTTTTTCCACAGGAAGATCTACTTCTTCCACTTTGCCTTTTATTAATGTGATCACTGCAACAAAGCAAAGTTAGTAAAAAGTTAATATTGTACAACCCATAAAGCACACCTAATGTTAAGTCACTGCATAGACAATGCAATCACATGTGACCATGTATCTTATTCCCAGCCCAATTCACCAAAGAGTACAACTAAGCTTGCCTTTTTTGCAAAAGCTATTTACACCCTTTCCATGTAAAATAAAATTCAACAACTTGGGGGTAAAAAGGTGGGATAACACATACAGGTGTCTGGTAAATCAAGGACTACAAAGGCAAACTCAGCGCATTTGGAAATGCAAACCTAGAAGTTGTCGATTTGTTTCCTTTTTCCAGTCAGGAAATATGGAATGCCACTGCGATTAAAAAGTGTAAACAACTGTTAGGAAAAACTATCTGTCCTATGGCACCTCAATAGTCACATTATGCACAACTACATCTCAAGTTGACACTGCGTAGTGCATAACAAAAAGGACTAGGCTGTGTTTGATCAACATTGCAATAGAACTTTGATCTAATGTTATTCGTTGCTTTAATTGACTTATCATTTTGTTCTGTAGATGAACTCGTGAATTGTTTTGTCAACAACACTTTTAGTTCTGCAAAGTAAGATAACAGGAACAGAAGATCAGATTCAAAGCAGGTGCAAATAAGGACAAATCAGGGATGAAATGAAAATCCACTACAAATTATCTGATGCTTCCAGTAGAATCATCTTTGCTTTGCAGCAAAACAAGTTACTGTGATTGTTTTTCTTCCTTGTGCAGCATTAACTTTACAAACCACAATTTTTCACAATTCTGATTGTTTTCACAATACCCTCACTCTTTTTTGTGAGAGGGAGGAGTATTATGAAAACAAATTCTGGTTTCATAATTCTCCTCCCTCTCACAAATATACTCCACTGAAATACAGCTCTGCATACTGTAGTAATTGCTATTGAGTAATTTTTAGCAATTTGTATGACTAAGTGCTTGACACCTTCACTGTCTGTTGTTTCAAGCAAAATCCCAATTTCTAGCACTCCATTTACTTGCCAGGCGATTGTGCTAGAGAGATTTTCAAAACCTCAAAAGACTTGGCGAGTCTTCAAGTCGGCATTGACAACAAAAATTTTTGGTTTTGGGCTTCCAGTTTTTTGTGAGTTATGTCATAATGGGGTAGGTTTTTGGCCATTTTGGCTCAGGTTATCTGGCCCTGGGTCCAACCGCAAAGTGGAAGTATTTCGCTCAAGTTCTTATTGGAAGCTACGCTAGAATCCGAGTCTTTTGAGCATTTAACTCCTTGGCGTCTGGGTGTTTTTGGCGATTTTCGCAAAAAAAACAGCAGTTTTCGGTTGCCTTACCAACGTCCTAGCTCCTCCGCCAATTGCGCTAGAGAGCTGTTCAACGGCTCAAACGGATCGGCCAGTCTAGTAGATTGCACCCGGAAAAAAAATTTTGCCTGGGGGGTGCGGGTTTTTTTTGTGAGTGACGTCATAAGTGAAGTAGTTTTAGGGTCATTTTGGCTCATGTTGCCTGGTCTAGGGCCCAACCACTAGGCCAAAGTGTTTCGCTGAAGTTTTCATTGGAAACTAAACTCGAGTCCGAGTCTTTTGAGCCTTTGATCGACTTTCTAGCGTCTCTGGTTCAAAAGTTACGATCTAAAATAAACAAATTAATTAATTAACTAATTAGCTAATTAGTCAAATATTTTTACTAACTTAAATCACAACTTTTGAACCCGAAACCCCAGCAGGTCATCCAAAGTATCATAAGACTGGGATTGTAGCCTCGTTTCCAGTAAAAACTTCAGCGAAATACTACCACTTAACGGTTGGCGCCCAGGGCCAGGCAAAGTGGGCCAAGGTGGCCTAAAAGTCCTCCACTTATGACATCACTTACAGAAAAGCAGCACACCTCAGGCAAAAAAAATTTTTTCGCGTGCAATCTACTAGACTGGCCGATCCGTTTGAGCCGTTGAACAGCTCTCTAGCGCAATCGGCGGAGGAGCTAGGGCGTTGGTAAGGCAACTGAAAATTTCTGTTTTTTAGGCTGAAATCAAAGTACGAATATCATGTAGGCCGACTCTATACGTGCTAATTGACTTTCTAGGTTCCGGGTTCAAAAGTTATGGCCTAAAAACAACAAAATAATTAACACCTTATTAGATAATTAATTTGTTGTTTCTAGGCCTTAACTTTTGAACCAGAAAAACTAGAAAGACGATCAAAGGCTCAAAAGACTCAGATTCTAGCGTAGTTTTCAATAAAAACTTGAGCGAAATACGTCCATCTTGCAGTTGGACCCAGGGCCAGCAAACCTGAGCCAAAATGGCCAAAGATCTATCCCACTTACGACATAACTCACGAAAAAAACGAAACCAAAAAAATGTTTTCACTGCAGACTCGAGGACTTGCTACATCTTTTGAGGGTTTGAACAGCTCTCTCACAAAATCAACTGGCGAGTTATTAGAGTTGCAAAGTCACGCGAACATAATGGCTCATGCAGGATTTCCAGGTATGGTATATTCATACACTGGCAGCGAACATGTTAAGCAGCATTAGCATGGAAGAACTGCAACCACAAAAAGCAGTCTACAATCAATTTAAAATGTTCAGTGGTCTCCCAACCATCAACAGTTGAACATCTAAGTAGTAATGTCATAGCAACATTTTTCACAGATCAAAAAAATGTTTGTGGAAATTTAACTTCATCCCAGAAAACAGCTTGTGCATTTGTCAAAACGCTGACAACTGCGAGCAGGCCCCTTACATTAAAAATGTGACAGGCTAATGATTTCCATATTCTTGCTGGTAAAGAGTGAGAGGAACTTATGACTGTACCATATTCTGAGCATAGTAAATTGACTGAAAATAAACTTTGTACATAGGGTTTTAGAGATACAGGAAGTGCAAACCTAGGTACTCTGAGCAAACATCTAGATGGCATGAAGAGTTCTTTCTATTTGTAAAGTAGCTGATATCATCAAATAGAAAATACTAAAACAATTTCACACTAAACTCATTATATTTGAAACTATATTCACAAACTTTTATTACAACAAACACCACCAAAAAGCGTCACTGCAGCATTTTAACAGTAGCAACGTCAAAGGATATGCTTATTTTTAAGGCCTAATGCAGTAATGATTTGCTAATGGTAGAATAAGCATCAGAGCCAGCATTTTGTGTCTACTCCACACACATTAATGAAGACATGTGATATATATGCACAATAAAAAATGAAAATACAAGTATTCTAACCATTATCAAGATTGTTGGCACTGACAATCTTTTGAGCATAATCAACAATGCTGGAACACTCAATTCCAATAACCTTTGCAGCACCAGCTTTAGCTGCAAACATGGAAAGGACACCAGTTCCACATCCAACATCAAGTACAACTTTTCCTCTAAAAAGATGCTTATTGTGGTATATAGAATTGCGGTAAGTCAGTGTCCGAACTTCATCCTTCAGCATTTCCTAAAAAAATTCCAAGATTACAATACACTTTGGATGAAAAAAGAAGATAAAGCAACTGAATATTTTGGTCCATGCATAACCATTTTGCATCAGTAAAGCATATTGAATTACTGAAGATGTGCAAGATGCATACATATCTACTAAATGTACAACTTACAAGTGCACTTTCATTTACAAGCCATGCATTTCATTGTTTCTCTATGGGATGCAAACATGTGTCAATGCTGGGTCTGCCAAATCTATACCTACTTAATTTTATAGGGCATGCATATGAGGAGCATAATGGTTTGGGGATGTGTTCATTGCTCAGAGCTAAAGTTCATGCATTACTAATGAAACCGCTCATTGAAAGTATGACTGGAATACACCACTTAGGGGAACAGATGGATTTACTGAATTGCTCAATAGAAACATAAATCAGGAAACACACAAGACAAAACAATTCAATGTTTTCAGGTTAATAATTGCTCTTGTCTGGTAACGCTATTTCGTTGGGTTACAGCAAAAACTTTGCCACACTAAGCATAACCAATCACTTGCCTCTTTTGCCACAAATTCCATAAACGCTATGCACGATTATGCATAAAAATTGGTTTTCAAATCTTCGCTTTTGAAACAACTAAAATCCAAATCAAAAGCCAGATATATAATTTAATTTTTCTAACCTACTACCTACAGCTATGACAAACAAGCAGCTGGATGGTTTAATTATTTTTCAAAGGCAATGAAATACAGTTATCGATATAATGAATGATTCTGAAATCTAATTGAGAAAAAAACTTTGAAGTTTTGTTGTAATCACTGAACAGTGATCACAACAGGTTTGAGCTCTTGATCACTCTGGATGGTAGTTGCTCAGAATATTGATTGCAACCTGCTTCAAAGATTATCCTCACTAAAAATAATATACCATATATACTTGGTATAGGTCGCACTTTTTTACCAAAACATTAGGTGCGACTTATACACCGTACATAAATACAAACACCAGTCCTCTTGTTAACGGATCTCCATAGAATCAGCCAAATCAAATCTGGTTCACAAAAAGATTTGATTCTGTCTCGCTGATCCGATTAATTCAACATTAAAATGTTATTATTACCAGTACCAGTTGCATACTTTAACATGTTGCCTGCTAACACCAAATATATTCATCACTGTTCTTCTCTTCACTCACCTAATTTATCATGCCGAAAAAAGGGCCAACAAACTATCTGTGTTTTCGCTGTTCTACTTCACTCCCTTCATTTATCACGCTGAAAGAAATAAGCTATCTGCGCTTTAGCTGTTCTGCTTCACTTCCAGAATTTTGTGTCATATATTCACCAGAGTGGAACCAAAGTTATTTCTCTTGGTGCTTATCGACAGATTAAGGTGATATAACGATGCACATAGTTACAGCCCAGCAGCTAATATTGCAAGCGTGACAACTCAAGCCATTTCAGCAAGTCAGCAGCACGCACATTGCTATGTGCCAGTATTTTTACATTAAATGGCAATCTGACAGCATGGTATTTGTAACTAAGGTTTTACAAAAAATATTAATATTTGTGTTAGAATGAGCCATGTAACTTACCAAATTACAGTGTGATCTATATACAGATCACCCACAAATACCCACTTTGACAGTAACAAACTAGGGGTGCGACCTATCCACGAGTATATACAGTAGTAGGACCCTGATTCCACATGGTTAACAAATATTTAAGCTGTTTCAACAGAAATTTCAAAACCAACATTTTTTTTACTAAAACTAATAGATCCTTGTTAAACACAGACCATTAACACTTTCACTTCCTGTCTATCTGTACTAAAAGGGTTTTTCCAGAGTAGATAGCAGCCTACATTCTGATATGGAACTGCCTTCTATTGGATACAGACTGTGATCGTTTTTCTCTTAGAAGTTTACATTTATGTACAAGAAACTATGAAGAGAAATAACAGATTCAACAAATGAAGCACTCGTTTAGGCTTTAATCACAAGGCATTTAACACTTTGAGAACCGGTCTACGATATATTCGTACTTGATTTAGGCTTAAAAAACAGCAGTTTTCAGTTGCCTTACCAATGCCCTAGCTCCTCCACCGATTGCGCTAGAGAGCTGTTCAGGGGCTAAAACGGATCGGCCAGTCTAGTAGATTGCACTCGAAAAAAATTGTTTGGTTGGGGGGTACGGATTTTTTGTGACTGACGTCATAAGTGAAGTAGTTTTGGGGTCATTTTGGCTCATGTTGCCTGGCCTAGGGCCCAACCACTAGGCCTTAGTTTTTCGCTGAAGTTTTCATTAGAAACTAGACACAAGTCCGAGTCTTTTGAGCCTTTGATCGACTTTCTAGCGTTTCTGGTTCAAAAGTTATGATCTAAAGTAAACAAATTAATTAATTAGCTAATTAGTCAAATATTTTTACTAACTTACATCACAACTTTTGAACCCGAAACCCCAGCAGGTCATC
>Ga0210059_1004583_pt1 | contig 22330 bp, 12 predicted proteins | sample Ectturendosymbi2_FD_188042 | JGI IMG/M metagenome (GOLD analysis project Ga0210059, IMG submission 188042) | Ecteinascidia turbinata endosymbiont from Florida, USA - Sample 2 (SPAdes) (version 2) | ecosystem: Host-associated > Tunicates > Ascidians > Unclassified | place: Key West, Florida...
AGGCAAAATAGATATTGCCTACTTTATATTACGGGCCACGGGCCGGTCCGGGCCAGAAAATATGTTGTAGTTTGGCAAAACGGGCCGGTCCGGGAAGTTTCATGTTATCTCCGGGCGGTCCGGGCTACAAAAGTGCTGGCCCGTGCCATCTCTAATGGACAGGATCAAGATTGGATATCGTGCAGGATACTTGCTATTTTTTTGGATCAGGATTGGATTTGGATACACATTTTTGAAAAAAAAATTGGATCAGGAGATGATCAGGACATTGGTTTCATTTCTATAATGAAATTTTCCTGAGAGTGATTCAAGATGTCATAAATGACAGCGTCAGTGACAGTGTTTTTTTTGCTATGGTTTTTATATTGTCAGTATGTGCTGCACTCATCACAATCAATGGCAATTCGTGCTACTTTATCGTTAATTTGTTCCGGCCAACAGGAAGTAGTAAGCTGCTCTCATTTTGCTGGAAAGCTGCTTCGTTTGTCCTGCTGAATGGCATATGTGTGTGTTGTGAAGACTAATAGCCTATTTCATGGGTGGCCAACTTGTCTTCGACTGGGATCGAATAGAAAATTTCTTGACAACTCGCGATCGACCGGTCATTAGTAAAATCACAAATACAAAATGCCAAAGTTGAGTATCACATGTGCAAATAAAGTGCACCATCGCCTTTGATGCACAGACAGAGGTAAAGTGTCTGTTACGCCTAAATCATGATTCTCACGCAATAATCTGCCGAGTGTGGCAGTCCCCTTCTAAAGAAGAATACCACCACACGTTTGGGACGACTCCGCAAGAGCACTGGAAAATTTAGCCGGAACGTCCAAGGCACACCCAAGTTAACAATTAAGAAACTTAGACCCGCCCGTTTCGCTTGAACCGCTCAGTTTGTCACAATGAAATTATATTCACTCATGGTTTTATTCTGGTAACTTTAAGCACTGCGATATTTACTACAACAGGGGTTTATAATATACTTCAACACACACATGCATTATTACAAGTGACAGGGGTTAATGCGAATTATATTCTTTCACAGGGGAAGAGAGTAAGCCATCCTATTGGGCAGTCGTAACACGACCTGCCCGAAAATTGGTTAAGATCTCGGTATCTCCGTGAGCCTAACCGATCTGGGGTGTCCTGGTTCACGAATTTGCCAGACCCCACTCGTTCGCCAAATGTAAGGTGTTAAGCTTGGTATGCCCACTGCTCAACTGATACAAGCATGGCAATTCCGCTCTTTATATACTCGCAACGTGCGACATCAAGGTCACGTGGCAAATCTCGAGCAGTACACAGTGCAATAGCGACACTAGTGGTCAACCACAGTTTGCGTTTTAATCGTGAATTCCGAATCGATATTTTACAACAATATTTTTATCTTTTTTCACTATTAATTCTATTTGCAATTCTGAAGTTATTTTTTAGTATAATAGTTTTCTTATGCCATCTTAAGTTATGGAGAAGCGGCTTGCCTGCGCACTTAAGCACTAGGGTAAAGGGAGCTCCCAGTAGCTTTCGTGCTACTAGGGATGTTATGCTAAGCACGTCGCATGTAGCAGCCACCGCGCTGCTACATCACTCCCCCTTCTCTCTTTAAGCAGGAGCCGCACTCCGAGTGCTCACACAGGTGAAGCCTCTCAGTGGCGTACGCAGAAAATTTTCATGGGGGTTTGGTTCAGGGTCATATGGTGGTCATTTGTGCGCTGTTTGTGACGTCACAATTTGACCTCATTTCCATGTTTCGAAACCAACGTTTTGGCGAAGTTTGTTGGCATAATATGCATATTTTTCTACATCCACTCCCATTATTTTATGTGCCATTGTACTGAATATCAACTATCAGCGCTCCAAGTTAGGCTATCGAAGGAAAACAAACTCAACGCTATGACACAGCAGTTCATAACTGCAAAAATATCAGGCTGCGCGTTAAAACAGCGGAGTGGAACACAATCATCCCTACATCAGAGCAATTTACAACTGCAAAATGAGGCTGCGATAAGGTTTCGTCAAATACGAGCAGTAGAGCATTGAAGGTGTGCCGCTGGACTGGCTGGCGCACACCCAGGTTTGCAAGATCAAAATTTGCTAAACTACACAAGAATTGAGAATACGCATAAAGTACGCAAGAAAACGTTTATTTTTTGTGATGTATAGAAGTCCACAGGCCCGTAACCAGGAGGGGGCGAAGCCTCCCTAGAAAAAATTACCCCCACAGGAAAAATGTGTTGGAGGTATTTTGAAACTATTAAATTTGTCACCCTGTTAGAAAACTCTTCCCCCCCTGGTGTCCCAAGCGGGTTACGGGCCTGTAAGGCCAGCAAACGTTTAGTTTACCTTTTTCCTGCTGAGACATTATCAAATTCCTGATTGCTTCTATGTTAACAACTGCGGTTTTTGAGCTCATGCAACAGTTTTATCGTGCTACAGAAATTGCTGATGTAGCCAATGCGGTCAGCGCTTGCACTGATCAGCTTTAGCACACAAGACAAAGGCAATTGTTTCGGATAATGTGAAGCAGAAAGTGGTGAGAGGGTTTCTGGACGCAGACGACAACGGATATTCCCACCCGAAGTCTAATTATTACTTTTTGGCCTATTCACAATTTTCCTTGAAATTTTCATGGAAATTGATTCTGTGGTATTTGCATTACGTCGACAAATTTACAAGCAAAAAGTATGCGAAAACAATTAATCTCCTTTGCGCAGGTAATGAGGTTTTCGTAAAATATCAAGCTCAAGGGGGGTGGTTAACCCCACCCACCCCTTGCGCACGCCCTTGCTGAATATAAACTATCAGCCCTCCAAGTTAGCACATCGGAGGAAAATACAATCAACGCTACGACACAGCAGTTCATAACTGCAATAATATCAGGCTGAGCATTAAAACAGGGGAATCAAACACACTCATCACTGCGTCCGAGCAATTTACAGCTGCAAAATGAGGCTGCGCTGATGTCTTGTCGAATACAAGCAGTCGAGCGTAGAAAATGTGTGGCTGGAACGTCTGGCGCACACCCAGGTTTGCAAGATCGAATCTTGCAAAACTACACAAGAACTGAGAATGCGCATGAAGTAAACAAGAAAACTTTCAATCTGTTGTTTTGTGTAGACGTCCAGCAAACGTTTGGATTACCTTTTTCCCTGCTGAGACATTATCAAATTCCTGAATGCTTCAACGTTAAAAAAAGCTGTTTTTGAGCTCATGGAACAGCTCTATCATGCTACAGAAATTGCTGATGTAGCCAATGCGGACAGCGCTTGCGCTGATCAGCCTTAGCACACAAAATAAAGACAATTGTTTCGGATAAAGTGAACTATCGCGGAACACAATCTCAAACATTCGTAGTGGATGGGGCGTCTGCAAAAAGTGGTGAGGTGGTTTCTGGACGCAGACAATAGCCCGAATTCCCTCCAAAACATAATTATTAGTTTTTGATCTGTTTACAATGTTCCTTGAAATTTTCATGCAAATTTATTCCGTGGTATTTGCATTAAGTCGACAAGTTATCAAGCAAAAAGTATGCGAAAACAGTTAATCTCCTTTGCGCAGGTAATAAAGTTTTGTAAAATATCATGCTCAAGGGGGGGGGGGTTTAACCCCAAACCCCCCCCCCTTGCGTACGCCCTTGAAGCTTCGTACGAGGACCGTAAGCTGTTGCGCACGACGCAGTTTCGAACTCCCTACCACGCCGTGCCCCACATCTCCACCACGAAGAAGCAGCTTGCCTGTGCACTTACGCACTAGGCTAAAGGGATCTCCCAGTAGCTTTCGTGCTACTAGAGATGTTATGCTTAGCGCGTCGCATGTAGCAGCCACCGTACTGCTACAGTTACTCTCTGCCAAAGGTGACTCACAATAAATGTGCAAAGTATAAATTCGCAATACATCAAATAGGTATACATAACAATGTTTTAAAGAGTTAATGTCTTTAGTCGTTGTTTAGTTTTCAGCTTCGTTTGGCTTGTCGTGAATTCTTCGCTAAACTTCTAAGTTGCTCTCTTCAGTTATTTTTCTCCAGTAATCAAAGTCTTCTTTTGTTGTTATTTCAGAATTGCAAGGCGTTTCATGTTGAGGAGCCAAGACGAACTCAACACGAGCTAGCCTATGGTCAGTCACTGCATTTGGCACCAAAGAATATACGTGACCAATCAACTGACGGATAATTTGTATGTAGTTTACTTTCTGGAATATTGATTGAAAAATGTTCTTTTTAGGTATCTTGTCAATCCAATGCAAAATCAGGCGCGATCAACCAAGCGACACTCGGCGATCAACCGATCAATGCAATCGAACTATTGGCCATCCCAGTTCTATTTCAGTGTTTAAAGCTGGATATTTTTGGTTTGAATTATGAACATTCTATCTAAAGTTTTATCCAGTCAGCCTTGGCTAAAAGACAGTTTGTGTTTGTAGTTTTTGTAAGCTACATAGTTTTATCATGTTTCATACTGTGATCTCCTCTCAGAGTTACAAAATCTATTCTCTTTATTCTACCGATTGATTGAATGCTGGAGGTCTTTTTCAATTAGCTGAACCCGATTGGTTGAATTGGTCACATGACAAGGTATATATCCTTCGATTACCGGATCATCTTTGCCATATAACCTAAAACCCTGACCCAAATGGCAAACCTGTGTCTGATTGTCAAAACTTATCAAAAGAATACTGTAGCTTACATCAAAAGTTTCCCATAAAAAGAGTCGTCTTTATTAGCCGAGTAGAAACAATAATGCTGAGAGCTCAAATAACGACCACTCGCACAGCAGGAATTACAACTCGATCAGGTTCGTTGTACCCAATGTTAGTGCCACGAACTCAGTGTTATACGTGGACAAAGCTGGATACTCTACAGTTCAAATGGAAAAATAACCACAGGAAAAATACACACTATTTTTCTTTTTTCTAATTGAAAGTGAACAACATGCGATGTTATTTTTATGGATTGGGTTACAAAATGACAGGGTGTTTTTGTTTGGAAGTGGTTATAGGTCTGCTGGTGGGGACATGGTTAGAATGTAACGCTGAGTCTGCAACATTAGCAACACTGTCATGGTAGTTAAGTAAACGTGTCTTAGTGCAAATGGTTTTCGCGTTGCCTCTGGCCATGATCCGGTAGGCTACCTTACATTTTAGTAATATTAGTTGCACTTTTCATCGTACCATTTTCATATATTTCTTCAAAAGTTTCCAAAGTTTCCAAACTTTTGTGATCAGATTCGCGGTTTAGGTTTAAGTGTTAGGTTTAGAGGTTAGGGTTAAGTTTAGCGCTTAGGTTTAGGTTTGAAATGGTTAGGTTTGTTTTACTACGTTTGTTCCAAGTGTAGTGCAGTCTACTGCATACTTGTAATGGATTAGTGTCATGTTACAGGCGACGGATGAATAAGTTTTCAAAAATTAAGGTTCACTGGGGGACCTATAACCACTGCTTGTTTGTTGCGTATTTAGTCTTTGTCGCAATCGGATACGGATGGATAACTGGTACTAAATTTCAGACATTTTCGTATAAGGATTGGATATGGATATTCAAATTTTTTCGGATATGGATCAGGTGTTAAAAATCAATATCCGCTCACCTCTGGTAGCCACCAGTGTTGAACATGATTCGGTTTCCGGAACGCGATCCAACCGGTTTCTGCAATTCAGAACCGGGCCCGGATCGGACTGCATTTCAAAAAACTAAACCGGATCAGATATGGATAACCAAACTGCATCGATCACTGCAGAAGAATGCTTGATCAGAGTTTTTTTCGGATATAAACCGTATTGGAATAAATATTTGTACAGGTCTACCGGATTACAATCGGACCAGAGTTCTCAACAAAAATTTTGGACTGGATTAGGATTTCAAAAATCTCCAATTTGTTCAACACTACTGGTCATGGATCCAGTGTTCCGGAGTCGACTGCGGCAGGATTCTACATTTTTAGTTAGGACCCGGGTCCGGCCTGCAGTCAAATTTTGTGAAAAACCGGACCCAGATTCGCAGACACTTCTCATTTTATGCAGTAGCTGGAGCCTGTGTGGTCATTTCAAGTAAAAACAAGGTAAAATTTCAGTTATATCGATGACTGTATCCGGCAGTGGTGTCGGAGACAGGGGTGCAGGGGGTGCAAGCGCACACCAAAAAGTTTTGACTTAATAAAAATCCGGAAAAATCAAGGGAAATCTGGACAAAATGTTTGAAAACCATTCCAAATCCCTAAAAACTGGGCAAACTCCGCAAAATTGCAAGAAAAAATGGCACCCAACGTCCTTCTTTGATTTTAGAAAAATGTCGCACACCATCACATGCAAACGTTTTTTTGGAGGTCGTCCAAAATATGGTCTTCCTGCAATGCACAAATGATGGCCCAATTTTTTTTTGACAAATTTTGGGAGTTTCAGGCAAAAATGATTCGCACCCCCAAAAATGTTAGTGCGCATATGGTAGCAGGAGTCTAAACAAAAGTCAGATTCTCAAATTTGAAAAATTACTGAACCCGGATCCGGGCCCGCATTCAAAAATTTAGCAACAGTAGAGGAGTTGGAGTCTGAAAAATTGACTCCGGTCGCCTCTGAAACATTGTAGAGGTGTGCGGCAGAGATGAGCATTGGAATAATGGACTGGAGATGGTTTGGACTGGAACCGGACTATAACGAATTTTGTTGAATATGGATTGCATCCCGTCTGTAAATTGTTTCAAAAATTTAGGATCCGGTGTCAAGCGAATTTTCTTATCTCTGCGAAATTTCTGACCTCTTTTTGTTTGTGAGTCATTTTTCTTCTCAGTGTAAATGAATGAAGTTTGGCAATTACTTTTTGATGTGTGTTGTGTAAACTATATCTTTTTCATTAGATGTCAGATACTCACAACATGCTACAGTGAGAGAATAACTACAACCACTGAAAAATATTAGACTTAGCCTTTGACCTCAATCATATCTCTTTTCTAACCCCAGCCCAAACACTAACCCGACACATTTGCATAAACACTAAACCCTTAAGCGCTAGTCATCAATTTTTTAGCGTATTTGATATGAAGAATATTAGTTTGTGCATGCGCACATGGCACGAGGTCAGAAATTTCGTTTCACACCGGGCCGGATAAGGACTGAGTGAATGGACAAGAATTGCGATATTTTTGTTATTAAAAAGCTGCATTTTGTTAATATTTTGGACCTTATTTGGACTTGGATTTCAGATTTGTTAACTTGTTTGGACTACGGTTGGATTGGACTTAGTTTTAAATATTCAAGACTGGATCTGGATCGCAAAATTGTACAGTCCGCTTATCTCTGGTGTGCGGCAAAGGTCGTGCATTAACTGGATTTTGGATTTTTTGGATCCGGGGCCCTGCTGCCTGAAACTGGATCAGGAGTGAGGTATTCTCAGCTGCAGCTGTGTAGCAGTCACGCTAGCGCGACCGCTACATGTGAGCAACGACGGCCTAAGCAAGGAGAAGGGAAAGACCAAGCAAGCGACACTTATAAGTGACTTCCACGCATATGGAAGTAAGAGCTCTCTTTGGCCGATTCGTCTCGCGCGGAATTAACATCTATGACGTCACAATCCATCCTTCCCGGGGTTCGAGGATCAATCCCACACTGAAGGTGTGCGAACACAACCGGACCACACACGCTTCAGCTGGATCCGCATTGGATTTGGATTTTGTTTTTGCTGAAAAAACGTTACTGTTTATTTGTTGACTTATTTTAAACTGGATTGAAACTAGAGTCGGATTGCCTGTGTCTCGTTGCTTCCTGTGTCAAGCGAAATTTTTGTCTTGCAAAAGTTCTGACTTCACGCCATGTGCGCCATGCAAAGAGTCATGTTCTTCATATCAAGAAATTTTGATGATTAGGGCTTAGGGTTTGGTGTTTAGTTATTTGTGTCGGGCAGGGCCGTAATGAGGTTAGATGGCGCCCATGGCAAGAACCAAGTGTGGAAACTTAATGTTCGAATCTGAGGTCTTTAGGAAACAAATGTACCGTATTGTAGAAAGTACTTGTGACATTGTTGGGACTTTTCGGCGCCCACTGCCGCCATTCAGCGCTCCCGCAGCGATTTGTGATTTTTGCGCCCCCACGTTAATTCGGCACCCGTGGAATTGTGCCCCCTTCCACCCGATCGCTACACCGCTGGTTTTGGGTTAGTGTGAGGCTAGTGTCAGACAAACAAAAATAATTCAGGACTAAGACCAAGTCCAATATTTTACAGTACTTATAGTTATTGCTTTAGGACTGTAGCTTGTTGTTGATATCTGACATCAAACCAAACATTGTTGTTTTACACAACATACATCAAAAAATCAAGCAGGATTGGATTCGGACTCAACAAAAAACAGAGACCGAACACCTCTAGGGTGCGGCACAGCAGTGGAAGCCATGGATCCGAAGAGCCGTAGTCAATTCCGTCAGTGTTCTGCGTTTTTCCTTTGGACCAGAATCCGGAGCCGAAGTCAAAAAATTGTGAAAAAACGCACTAGAAACCGGAGTAACCTTTCAATTTCGGCAGTAGCAGGAGACTGCGTCGTCATTTATTAATATAAAAGATTTGCAAATTTCGGTTGGATCAAGGTAGCCAGAGTCTGAACAAGAGTTGGATTCTCAAATTTGAAAAATGTCCGGACAACGACCCGGTGTGAAACGAAATTTCTGACCTCTGCGAAATTTCTTACCTGTTATTGCTTTTCGGTTGTTTTTTCTTGTAAGAATAAAAAAAGAAAGTCTCGCAATTATCTTTTAGATGTGTGTTGTACAAATTAAAATATTTTGGTTAGATGTCAGGTACCCACAACAAGCTATACCAAGGGAATAAGTTTGCCATTGAAAATTTTCGGACTTAGTCCTTGACCTCAATTATTTTTCTTTTTCTCACCCAAAACCAAACCCTAACCCGACATACTTACCTAAACACGAATTCTTAAGCCCTAATAATCGGTTTTATCAGCGTATTTGGAATGTAGAATATTACACTGTGGATGCGTACATGGTGTGAAGTCACAAATTTCGAAAGTCAGAAATTTCGCTTCACACCGGTGTCAAACGAAATTTCTAACTTGCAAAATTTCTGACTTCATGCCATGTGCGCACGTACAGCAGAGATGAGCGGACTGTGAAATTGCTTAGTCCGAGTCCAGTTCTGATCTGACCAAATTGAATCCGATCCAGTCCTGATCTGCCAATGTAAAATCATGTATTTTGATTTTGGTTCATGAGGCAAAAGAACTACTGGAGCTATTTTGTCTTTAGCCAAATACAATTGATTTAAGGCAAAATAGTTTCAGCCGTGCTTTTGCCTCATGAGGCAAAATAGACACAGCCTTTTGGCATTTCCAAAATTTTACAAGGAAGTGTCTATCAGGCATCAGAGGGAAAAGCACTGCTGGAGTCATTTTGCCATTAGGAGAATCCGATTGCTTGGATTGGTCAAGTGGCAAGGACGATGAACTTAGATTAGCATAAGGTTCTTGTTACATAATGTAAAACGCAAAACCTAAACCCAAAATACAAAGATAAACCCAAAACCTAAACCTAAAAGTTGAACCTAAACCCGAAACCTAATCAGTAAATCTAAACCCTGAAGGTAAACCCTAAATGAAACTTAATCGTACACCCTAAACCTAAACCCTAAACTTTTTGAAAAAGTAAGCCTACATTAAAAGCATTCCTACCAAAGGTGTAACCTCTACAAGCTAAGCCAAAGGAAATCGTGAGAGCAGAGCTAACGAACAACCGCACAGCAGACATAAACACTAACCACTCAACTATGTTCACGTTTCTATTAGAACTGAACGTTAGATGTGAACAAAGGTGCATACAGTTCGAATTGGAAAATAGTCCCAGCAGAGTTTCTGCATTTGACGGAAACAGATAAACCATTTAGCAAACCTGTGAAATCGGATCACAACTAAAATTTTTGATATCTTCAGTTTAATAACATTAAAACAACAAACATTTTCTAAGTCCGATGCTGTCCTGATCCGCCAATTTTGAAAAAAATTGCAGTCCGATCCAGTGCTGATCCAGACAAAATTGGCCTCAGTCCTGATCCAGTCCTGATCCGTGCTCATCTCTGACGCACAGAGTAATACTCTACACATCAAATATGCTGTGGCAACTTAGGCCCAGGGTTTAGTTTTTAACATTTATATGAACGACATACGAGATCGAAATGCGTACCTAGCTATAAACAGTAAATGCAAGAATTATCCAGTAAAATCGCGCTGCACACTGATCGATTCAATTTAAAATGTAATGATTTTCTAGGAAACTTATAGCGATGAGTTTTATATCATTTTCTTTGTCTATTATAGTAGATTTGTTTCCTGCAAAGATCGCGGATTACACTTTCATATGAACGACATACGAGACCGACACGTGAACCTACCTATATACAACAAATGCAAGAATTTTCATTGAACTACACACTGTTCCAATCAATGGAAAATAACTTTCCGGAAAACTTGTAGCGATGAGTTTTATATAATTTTCTTTGTCTATTGTAATAGATTTGTTTGCTGCAAAGATTGCAGGTTGTACTTTTATATGAACGACATACAAGACCGAAACGTGAACCTACCTATAGAAAACAAATGCAAGAATTTTCATTAGAAATCGCCATGCACACTGCTCGATTCAATTTCAAATTAATAACTTTCTGGGAAACTCATAGCGGTGAGTTTTATATCATTTTCTTTGTCTATTATAATAGATTTGTTTGCTGGAAAGATCGCGGGTTACATTATTGTATGAACGACATACGAGGTCGAAACGCGTACCTAGCTATAAACACTAATGCAAGAATTTTCCATGAAAATCGCGGTGAACACTGCTCGATTCAATTAAAAAATTAAATAATTTTCTAGGAAACTTATAGCGATGAGTTTTTTTTCTATTTCTTTGTCTATTATAGTACATTTGTTTGCTGCAAAAATCGCGGGTTAGAAAATTTGTTTGTAAACTTGGGTTGGCAAACGCTAAATGCTTCCAATAAGTTCTTGAAAATTATGTGAAAGCACGACAAACGAATGAAAACTGAATTGCACAAAAGCAAATGCTAGCTGCAACACTCAGCACTCCTGTATTTTTATTGCTAATGAGCGAATGTGGCATCTTTGTTTTTGCTGTAATTTATCCGGTCCTGATCACTGATTTTCTACTGCATCACCTGTTGCCCGGATACTTGCAAGAAAAACTTTGTTTCAGCAGCAATACCTAAAAACGCCCTTCTAAATGAACGACCTTAGCATTTGAGACGGCTTTTTTCGTAAGATCTGCCGTCATGGCTTTCATCATATGCCTAAACACCAAAAAGGAGCGAGTGAGCAAACCACATTGGTGATTGCATTTGCGTGTTGCTTTATACTCCAGGATTAAAATGTTGAAAGCTCATACTTTTTTCAAATCTTTCAATGTAATTCTGGTCGTTTTTTCAAATGGTATTTTGCCCAATCGGACATGTTGGAAAAAATACTTGCAAAACTTGTAAGCCGGATTTTACGTCAACGTTTGACTTGCTTTTGCCAACGTCTATTTTCTGTTATGCTGCCAGAACATTTGTAAGATTGGAAATACTTTGGATAACTTTGATCTACAAGTAAGTTCACGTTACATGGAACAGTTTCATAATATATCGGAATTGTTTAATTGCGTTCCCAATAAATTTGACTGTGTGCGTTGAAGAACTTGGTACAGTCTGCGCAGAACTGCAATGCTGTATCACGCCAACGTATTTACGATGTTAGCCTCTCAATTGATTGGCGTTCACAAACTGAGAATTGGTCATTGCCACCATATTTTTTTGATGAGTTAAATCTGAGTTAAATCTTTCCTAATGCTGCTAGATTACCGCAAAAAAATTCATCCAAAGTTAACACAAAACAGTGAGAAGAGCAGTTACTACCAATGTGTTCGGACGGAAAAGTTCAAACGAACTTTTTGCTTTGGCCACCACTCACGCCAAAGTAGCGAATAGCGGTAAAAGCGAAGTGCGATAGCTCGCTACAACATGCGTTATTATTTTCAAAAAAGAGCGGCACTTTTGCTATCGCTCCAGGTAAATTAGCTCGCTACAGTAGCTCGCTATTTTAGCATTCGCTACTGCCCACTTCTGGCCTACATAACTGCTGCTGTGCAAATTACTTAGCCTATCCATCCACTATAGCATCATGAGGCCTTGGTTTTTCAATTAAAAGTGCCACTGATTGAAAAGATCTTTTAGACATTACTTTGCATTGCAGGTGGGTAATAGTATTCTGAGCGAAGACGAAACTGTTCCTGCGAGTCAACGTGTGCTGGTTTCAGTAGATATTTGCTAGAAGTTATTGAACAAGCTGTGCTACTGTTTCACTGTAATTGTATCAAAGCAACACGTTTTGTTATTTTCGATTTGTGGAAACCTGTACCATTCAGCTTGCATAGTTTAGAGATAGTGAACTTGGTAGACGGTTGAGTGAAATCCTTGTATTGTGTGTTCTATTTCTGTGATCGTATATGTAGTATGACCTTGGTAATATACATACAACTATGCATTTACCTTAGGTAAGTAGCGATTGCAGTCTACGGGAACTTATTTGTGATATTTTATCCAAAACTGTTTAAATGCCAGTGGATGTCATTCAGAATAAAAGTCATCGATTGAAATTCTCAGCTATTATCCTGTGATTCTACTGACTCTAGTCTGGTGAGCTCTTCTACATAAGGTTAATGCTTATCATAATGTTTGAATTTTTTTTCAACTGAAGTGGACAACCGCAAAATGCCACCAAAGATATGTTTTGTGACCTTCAGTGTGACATTTACAAGAAGAATTATGAAACAGCTGACTTCAAACCAGCTGGCTGCAAATCTATAGCTTGTTTTGTTGATTCATAACATGAAACTTATAACTAATTGGTAGCCAACTAGCATTGCTTTGCATAGCAGTACATCATCAGGAGTGTATAAAAAGGCAGTGTAAACAAATGCACGCTTTTCTTGAAGTTTTCATTTGTGGATGAAAACCAACCAACACGAAATCTCTAGACGATCCTTTACAGCACTTAAACATCTTAAGCCTTCCCAAACTTTGTTCTTCATTAGTAGGCAAATTTATGCATTCTTATCACAACAAACTGCTTCCAAACCATTTTGATGAATATTTTATTCCAATCAGCTCAATTCATTCTCACTCCACAAGACTAGCAACCTCTAACAATCTAATTTTACCTAGAGGTAACTCTTCCTCAGCAAAATGTTCACTTACCTTTGTTGCCCCAAAAGTGTGGTCTTCAATACCAAATGATATTAAAAGTCTTCAACCACATTTACCTTTGTATGTAAACCAAAGAAACACTTCCTACATGAAAAAGGGACACAAATGTTAGCTTTTGCAACATTTCACTCATCCGGAACAAAATTCTAGTATATTGTAATTCTGTTTATTTTTTGTGTATATTTACTTTTTGTACTTCATTAATGATTATCCGTCATCTTTTTCATTTTCATATTTTGTTTAAACATATTCTTAACCACATCAAATTGCTTGAATTAAATTTGATCCCTTCATCTGTGAACATAGGCATGCGCTTTCATCTGTACATTTTCTTCACCGTGTTCTGTGTTTATTTGTTTTCTTAATTGTGCTTATTTCATTTCCAAGTTCTTTCAATCCTTCTCGTAAACTGAAAAACAGGGTTGGTTGACTAGATGACCGCCGTGGTCTTTCACCAATCCTATATGACACAGCACCCCTCTTTGTTTACACTGATCAACTACTGCGCCATTGCATTTTCATTTGCTCTAATGTTCACTATTGTGGTTGGTTTGCTTAGTGCAATGGCGTCTTGTAGGGCTTCTGCTTGTTGGCTGAGTCATATGAAACAATAAACCATTGTCCATTGGAAAGAAAATTGATGTTTTTAACACGGTAACCAGTCTTGATTTTTCCTAAGCTTTGCAGGTCAAATATTACTTTACTTTGTGATTCATTACTGCTTATTATGAGTGCAAAAGATATTGTACTGCATAACACCTTAAAAAGATAAGAATTCAGACGTTTTCAGCTATTTTAAAAAGATCAGATGAGAATTTCGTGCTTGAAGCCATAATATTTCTTTGAACAAAAAGCTTTCAAACACATCTTGGCATTCGTGTTAATGCAAATGTGTGCATGTTAGAAAGAACTCATGAGAGAGGTAATCGACCAAGTGTTTTGCGCTCTTTGCATGGTTTGCCCATGCAGCACTGCTAGCTGGAATCGCCATGACCGCAACAGTCAAAGCAGAGTTGCGAACAGGTCTCGCTTTGAATCCCGAACCCGGTCCGGGCCCAACATTTATTTTTGAAGCCCTCTTAATGCTCGAAAGTCAGATTTACCAAGTTAGTCAAGATGTGCACAACTGCTGGGTATCAAAAAGCGTAGTGTACGAGTATAGCTGCAGGTACACAGTTTTATCACACCCAAAATAGTAATCACTTTGCCCAACACGTGGGTTTAATTTTTTTAACAAGCAAAAACTGAGCTTGTTAGCCAACGATAATTCTGCGGAATGCAATGTGCTCCACGAAAAACAGAAACTGACACAAAACTATCCAGGATAGCGCCATATGCATAAAAGAAAATATCTAGGATAGCCTCTATGGGCATGAAAAACCAGTTTGTATGCCTTCGTTTCTTACAACAAGCCACGAATCACATCAGTGATAGCTTTTTTCAAAGCAACGCCATCGCATGCTAATTTCCCCACCGCTGTCGCCATCTCAAAAGGGTGAGTCCAAGACTAATCCGAGCAGAGAAGTAAAGAACACAGCTGTGTTTAAAAATAGAATTAGCTGAAGAAAAATCAAAATCACTTCACTCACAGAAGCCACGGCGGTAAGCACAACAAATGTATGTCACAAAAGAAAAACATCGTTACTCTGAATGTTGCAAAATGTTTTGCAAGCAGGCCCGAAATCGGCCCGAAACATTTTGACAAACTTAAGCCCAAACCGACCCAAACATGGCCCGAAACCCGGACCGACCCGAGAAGCCCGGCCCGACTTACAAGTCTGAGGCAAAGCATGCAACAAGTGCCAAACACTTGGTCGATTGGGACTGGTCTGTGTTTAAATCAGTGGTTCTCAAAGTGGTCGATATCGAACCCCAGTGGTCAGTTGGAACATACAAGGGCGTTACGGTCGATCAATTACTCACCAGCTCAAGCCACTTCATTTAACAAGTTAATGAAGAGCATTCCCTTGAATGCCGGGAGCGGAGCATCGTCGCCATGCTCCTTTGCTCGCACGCCATGTTCAGTTCTTTTATCACATTCTGTTAGATTCGTTCGTTAGGATTGTTCAGAGTTGGTTTAGCTGTTGACAGGTTTGGTGGTCAGAGGTGTTTCGAGTGAACGTCGATTCCCGAGTTCTGTTCTGCATTGCGAGCTTTGATTATACTTGTTTGTAGAGTCTACAATTTTGTTTGGAAGGTAGTGTTTTGCTTTCATTCTTCTCTGTCGTCAATCGAGCAGCAGTTGACATACACTTTGAATAAATGGATGGCTCGTTAGATTCATCCGACTACTATCGAGAGCCACCAGGCAAAGCTCAAAGGCTAAAACGGAAAGAGTCCTTGAGTACCAACGTGGTCCAATCTGCCGGTGAGAGTGTTTCCGGTGTCGAGATTCACCCCGTCGTCTTGCAATGTTCCCTAGAAAGAACCTTGAAGTCGTTCAACCCCATCGTCATCGACAGATGTCTTCAAAAATGTATGGGAGATAAGGATGCAGTCTCTTGTTAAATTCGTAAGAAGATGCAAACTCAGACGAGACACTACCAATGAATATTTCAATTCCCAAACCGTCTTACTCCATTTCATCTCTTCTCAATTTCTCGAGGCAGTTAAGATTGGCTATTTAAACTTTAGAGCTAGTGAGTTTATTCCGAAATCCACCCGTTGCTCTAAATGCAACCGCTTTGGTCATGTGACCAAAAATTGCAGAGGCAAGGACAAGTGTTCAAAGTGCAGTGGGGAACATAGTTTGCAACATTGTACATCCGCTACTACACAATGTCCAAACTGCAACGGCGAGCACACGGCTGGTGATCGTCAATGCCCCAAATATCGTAGGGAATCAGACGTTCTCAAAATTAAAACTACATCCAAGGTTTCCTATGCCGCTGCTTGCAGATTACACCGACAATTGGCGACTGCTGTCCGTCAACAAACCACATTTACTCACCGCTCAAGAGAATTTCCACCACTGCCTGTTGTACCAGAGGGAAGCCCTATAGGATATAGACCATTTCCAACTTCAAAACACGGTACAGTTCATGAGCAAACAGGCTCCATGGAGTGCGTAGATTTTACTACAAACTTCCTGTTCGCCAACCCCCTGTTCTTCTTAGCATTTTTGGCGCAAGTAATTACTGAAACAATTTCAACTAAAGACAGAAATCAACCTGTTGATATTTTCAAAATAATCACAGAGCTGCTGGCGGACGCATGGGTTTGCCAGTGGATGCCGAACAGCTTAAAACAATGGCCACATGATGGCTCTTTATATCCTCCAGTGGAATTGCAGGTCTATATATAAAAAATTGCCAGAGTTTAAACATTACCTCTCACATCTACCCGTACTTCCGGACATCTTATGCCTGCAAGAAACGCATCTCACATCAAGATATAACCCGAACATTCCCAATTACGTTATGATACGTAAAGACAGACCTCGTGTACTGGGAAAAGGTGGCGGAATCTGCGTCTGTGTGAGGAATGCTATGTCTTCCTCGGAAATACGCATCCCCGTTATAAATATTTGTTTATAATTAATGGGAATTACCTACAAACGATTACGCTATTACAAATGTCTACAATTCCCCGAGGAACATCAGGAACATCCTAGACCTGGGTTTCCTGTCAAGATTTCGTAGGATCCTTCTCCTAGGAGACTTTAACTCCCACCATACAATGTGGGGCGGACGTTCCATCAATCCTAATGGCAGGTCCTTGGTGTCTCTGATCGAAACGAACGATTACGTAGTGCTTAATACCTAAGTTCCAACCCATTTTACTCTGGTTGGCCCATACGTGTGGAATATTTTAGATTTGGTTGGCCCATACAGGTGGAATATTTTAGATTTAACTGTGGTGTCCAGTTCCATAGCAAGCCACTGTTCCATTTCAATCACTAACGTGTTTTTCATGAGCAACCACGCCATTATCCATGTTACGGTGTATGGCGTGGTCCCCGGACAACGCGGAGTCTCTTCCAAAATGGAATTTTTCACGAACAAACTGGATTAAATTTCATAAACTTTGCAGTAGCTCCTCGAATTGCATCAGTCTTGACCTCGAACACTCGTATCAGCTGTTCGAAACGAGCATACTAGGGGCTGCTCGGGCAGCCCAGGGTGACACAAAAAGACGGTCACCACCTAAACTTGAATAACTTTTGAACTAATTAATAATTTTTTTTCAGTTTTACCAAGCAAAATTAATGTTCTAAGAGTCTACCAAATTTGACCTTCGAGATGCCATGGACTACTGGGCAAAAGATATTTACAGTTTCGGCAGAACCAGACTTTCTTGACAATGTCTGGTTTTCGGACGAGGCACATTTTCTGTTGTCAGGTCACGTGAACTCTAAGAACAACATCTTCTGTGGTAGCACACCCCCTGAGCACTGTCTGCAAAGGCCATTAGACTCTGTGAAGTGCACTGCCTGGGTTGCCATCTCCAAACATGGCATATCATTGGGCCATTCTGGTTCGAGGACGACAACGAGCGGTATGTGACAATCAACACCGAGCGATATGTCCAGGTGCTTAACAGCACTTGGTCGACGGAGAGGGGTCGTCAGGGTCCTCCAGTGGTTCCAGCACGATGGTGCCACCCCCCACACCTCAAACGAATCATTGGCATGGCTACAGCAGCGTTTCCCTGACCGACTGATCAGCCGCAGGTGTGACACGCGGTGGTCGTCGCATTCACCGGACTTGAACCTCCCATATTTTTACTTGTGGGGATACCTTAAGGACAGGGTGTATGGAAACAACCCCCAGACTATCCTTGATCTGAAGGCAGCAATAACAGCAGCAATAAGAGTGATCCCAAGGGAGGAATGCGGGAGGGTCATCGAGAACTTTGCCCGCGGGATCCAAATGTGCCTGCAGCGCCGGGGAGCTCATTTGGAGCACATTTTTTGAGCGCCAGTGAAACAAAGAGTTTTTATTGTACAGACTTGAAACTTTGGAGATATCTGCTACACAGGCTTGACCTAATGTAGTTGAAGTTTTGTGTCAGTCTAAATAAAATTTTGTAAGTTATTCGATTTTTGGTGATGACCTTCTTTTTGTGTCACCCTATTCCACAAACCAAATACACTGGTAAGATATCCGTTCCTTGGTTGAATGCGGCTTGCGACCTGGCCATCAAAAAGAAAAAAACATGCTCTAAACCGCATGAAGCGAACAAGGGCGCCATTAGACGTCATAATCTTCAAACGTTGCCTTGCCAAGGCCAGGAGAGTTATCTTGGAAGCAAAATAGTCATCGTGGGAGAATTTTTGCAATGCATTGACGCTTAATTCAAGGCTCTCAACTGCCTGTATTTGTGATTAAAAATTCTTCGGTCACCGTCCACGACAGTTTATCCCATCTCTTCGGCTGGGCATTATCACGGCTTGCACCAATCAACACAGGGCAAATATGCTGGCAACCCATTTCCAGTCCGTCAGTTCCATCTCAAACTGTGAAATAGCTTTTCGTCGCACTGTGTCGAGTCTCGAAGTTGAAACACTTAAAGCCGCCCCGGAAATAACTCCGAAAGACCCTCAGTTAAATCAACTTTTCTCAACAGGTGAGTTACAATGTGCCTTACGGAGTACCAAAAACTGTGCGCCAGGTGCTGATCAAATCTGCTATATATTGCTTAAACACCTACACGATGACTCACTCCAAGTCATTTTCTGCTTAATAAATAGGGTTTGGGCAACTGGAGCCCTGCCGACGTCATGGCGTCATTCCATTTTTGTCCCCATACATAAACCCACTAAGCCAGCTCACTTGCCATCATCATGCCGACCCATTTCTCTTGCCAGTGGAGTCTGTAAACTCATGGAGAAAGTGATTGTCTCAAGATTGAAATGGTTTTCAGAATTTTATAAGGTTCCAGACAGAGGTGATCGGAGTCACTTTTTTTGACTCCTTCTCCTGTTCCTGTTCCTACAAAGTGACTCCAGCTCCTGCTCCGGAGCTCATTGGAAACTTGCACTCCAACTCCTGTTTACACTACGAAAGCTTGAAAGCAGACTATTTTGCCGCATGAGGTAAAATAACTGCTTGAACTATTTTGCCTTTGGCCAATATGGAAGAGTTTTGTCATGCCTTTAGTGATGGATTGACTATTTCAGCACTGACCTGAACTAAGTCATGTGCAACTGTTTTATTTAACTCTTTGTGATTTAGGCACAAGCACAATGAAACAAGAACAAGACAACTACGGCTATCTTTTCACTTTAGCCACTACGAATAAAACCACGTGGCTACATTGAAAACACTTCATACCACTTTCTTCACATAATTAATTTATTTCTTTTATTGTATTTGAACTTGCAAGATGATAACGGCATGTTTAGGAATAGCTTGAACTGAACTGCATTTCTGCTAGCTTGACTAAAACTGCGCTGCTGTTGTCGTTGCTGCATCATGAAGATACATATTACATGCATTGTTGTCTTCTACATTTCACTGAAACTAACAAATTGTGAATACTGCTCAAAACACGACCCAGAAAAGATGTAAAACTTCCAATAACTGACGTCCTGTGATGCAGCAGTTGATCATAAGCTATGCACCAATCAAATCAGAACACAGACCGCCAGTCTACCACCCTCCCTCACCCTCAACAGCTTGAACTAATGACCGACTAATTTATCCAAGAGAATAGAGCGAATATATTAACCTAATACTTAGCCGTTCAGAGAAAACTTAAATTTATTGCAATTCATAATCCGACTCCTGTAAAAACTGAAATTTTCACTCCTGCCCCAGTTCCAGGCCCGGTTTTCATTCAAAATCCGACTCCGGGTCCTGCTCCGGCTTCGGCAAAAACCGTAGACTCCTCACGGAGTCCACTTCGGCTCCGTGATGACCTCTGGAAGTTCTAGATATGTCACAATCCGGTTTCAAAAACAAAAGAAGAGCAACAGACCACATTCTCCGCTTGCATGACACTGTACAGAAATCTTTGGCAAACCGACATCATGTTCTGGTAATTTTCATTGATCTTGAAAAGCCTTACGACATGGTGTCCCACCAAGTGCTTCTTAGTACAAATGGGAATTAATGGTAGAATCTTTTATTTCATCAACTAATTTCTTTCCGGTCGCGTGCGACTAGGTTCCTCCTTGTCCACCACCAAAACGTTGGAAAACGGAATTCCACAGGGCATTGTTTTAAGCCCGATCCTTTTTACGATTGCAATTAACGATCTTGCCAAGTCTTTCTGGGAAAGCGGTTCAAACATTGAACAACTTTATCATCTTTGCCAAACTTCTTTGAATAAAATAGCAGCATGGTGCACGAAATGGGATTTTAGGGCATCTCCTTCCAAATCTGCAGCAATTCTATTTGCTAAGAAAAGGAAAACCGTGGCTCATAAGTAGACACTCTGCAATAGCGATATCCCTTTGAAAAAAGAGTACAAGTATCTTGGAGTTATCTTTCAACAAAACGGGGCTGACACATCTCACGTAGACTATGTCCACGGCAAATGTTTGAAACGACTTAGCCTCCTAAGGATTCAAGGTACCTCCTGGGGTGCTAGTAAACGCCCTATTTTGTCCTTATACCGAACATTCATCAGGCCGTTCATCGAATATGGTATGGAGGCATAGTTCTTCTCAGCTTTGTCGTCAGTTGACCCGATTCTTAAAATTCAAAACGAAGCATTGCGCATATGCACTGGCGCAGTGAAAAGCACACCACCTCTATGTCTTCAACATGCATGCCAAGAAATGCCTTCACACCTCTGGCACAAATAACTATCCTTAAGACTTAGAGCTCATCGATGTACGTTTTCTGCCCATCCTGCTTTGTCAGTGGTTACTGACAGCTGGCACGAAGCTTTTTCGGATGTAGCGGGTTTTTGTTCCTTCAATCAAATGACAAAGCAGCTGTGGCCAAACGACCATTTCAACGCAAGTACTCTCCTTAATCACAATAAAACCCGTCTCGTTAATCCCTAGTCCTACCATAGACTTGCACATGCAAGCGTACAGACACTCAGCCAACCAAACTGTCATTCTTCAGGCCTACCTATATCATTTACACGGACAATACGCACACCATACCCACATCTACACCGATGGTTCAAAAACTACTTCTGGGGCTGGCTGTGGAATGTATATCCCACAATTCGGGAACAAAACGTCCATTGAGTAAAACCAGTACTCTTCTGTTTTTACAGCAGAACTCTATGGCATTGTTTTTGCTATTTACTGGATCTTCTCCACCAAGAGTAGAACCTTCGTTATAATCACGGACAGTCTAAGCGTGCTACAAGCTATCCAAAACGTTAGTTGGAAGAAAAATCCACGTATAAATAGAGTATGTCTTTTATACTCTAACCTAACCTCTGCTGGTTTCACGATTAATATGCTTTGGGTCCATAGCCACAAGGGAATTGTTGGAAATGAAATAGCCGCTAGATTGGCCAAACTTTCCACAACCGATGATCCCCAAAATCTGCAGGCCGACACTCGTGTAAAGAACACTAACAACACGTTACCATATCCGGACATGTGCCAGCACCTCTCCGACTTTTGCGAAAAACTCTGGAATGATTATTACCGTCAATGCTTAACTGGTACAGACTACAAATGCCTATTCCCCGCCATCCACGGAGCTACATCCAGTGAGTCCGACTCTACTCAACTTTTCAGGTTACGCACCGGACATTGCAGGCTTACCAGTCACCTCCACTGTCTCGGCCTCCATCCAACCGGCAATTGTAAACAATGCCAAGTTCCAGAAACAGTTTCTCACTTTCTTTTCGCTTGCACAACCTACCATTCTGAACGCATCAAACCTAAGCGGACCATGGAATCTTTGAACATAGACTTTGCACTACTCTCAGTCCTATCCGATGACCAAGCAACGAAGCATGTTGAGGAATTTATACGCACAACGGGCAGACAAATTTAAAACCAATTACAAAAGGGCCTGGCGCTACAAAATCACACAGTCGTAACGCACCGCAAAACTCCCATAATAATAATAATAATAATAATAATAATAATAATAATAATAATAATAATAATAATAATAATAATAATAATAATAATAATAATAATAATAATAATAATAATAATAATAATAA
>Ga0210059_1004584_pt1 | contig 22326 bp, 12 predicted proteins | sample Ectturendosymbi2_FD_188042 | JGI IMG/M metagenome (GOLD analysis project Ga0210059, IMG submission 188042) | Ecteinascidia turbinata endosymbiont from Florida, USA - Sample 2 (SPAdes) (version 2) | ecosystem: Host-associated > Tunicates > Ascidians > Unclassified | place: Key West, Florida...
TGAAAGGTTTCACAATTCTGAGTTGGGCACATCGTGAAGAGTCGCAACGCGTCGTTTTTTAGCTGATCCTGAATTGAAGAACGTGGACAAGAAAGTTGAACCGCCATAAATCAAAGGTACCGGATCAAGAACTGAAGCAACCATCAGTGAGACCACGGCGAATGTTCCAACAGAAATGTGTCGTGAAGTTCCGAAAAGCACGTAGGCGAGAACAGGAAAGAATGAAACGTAGAGTCCTGTTACAGGAGGAAGGCCGGAAAGCAGTCCGTAGGCCATGGCTGAAAGATAAACATGCCAACAGGCGATTTATGTATTCATTTTCAACCTACTAGATGGAACCCGCGGTAGGTTGATCAAAATAACTTGTATGTTAATCGTAAATTTTCAAGAATTTCTCGTAGTTCACGAACTCAGCAATTTCCAGATATTAGAGTGAGATTTTTGGTTGAAAAGAGATAAAGCTTAAACAGAAATCCAGAATAAAAAAGTTTGAAATTCAGTTTGCTGGAACAAGTGTTCAGCACAGAAAATATGAATGTCGTCAAAGGGCTGGCACAGATATTTACAAACACGAGATAGCGCAAGTACATAGCTTGCGGAAACACATTGATTTATTGATTGGCTGATGATCGTGAATACGAAACAACACGGTTTTTATGCTCAGAAAAATCTCTAGTTTTACCACTAAAAAGCTCACCTTGAGGTAGATGAACTACTCCAACCGTCAGCCCACCCGTGATGTCACCGATAAGATTTCTCTTGATGCTGTACTTCGGTACCCATTTTAATATGGGAAGCAGAGTTGTAAGAATGGAAAAGCTCTTCGAAGCTGCGCAGAAATCACTTACTGGATTAATAAAATCATTATCCTTTTTTGGCCAGAACTTGCGAACAACTTATCATGAATGGCCACACAAGGACTCTGAGGATGCGGATTTTCTCTTAGTTTATTTTGAAAAAAACAAGTAATTTTCCACTTGCATTTTTCGCAAGCCTTGATAACGACATCAAAATTTCTTAACCTCACACAGTCGTGTCATCACACCAAACATGTTTAAACGCAAAAGTGCCCGGATTTTAAAAAATCGAAGCTAGGAGAGTTTCTGCTTTTTAGAAGGTTTCAACTGCGATCTAACTCTATCAGTCGGGCCAAGTCGGCAAGTTACGACTGGACTAAATACAGTACGAGCCATCAATGTGGCTTTGCGGTCCACCAATAGGGTTATGAAGCAATCGGTTAATTGCTTCATCAGCAACCACGCATTTACAAAAACATTTGCTGTAGGATGTGGCTCCTCTGTGAAGCAGTATAAATGACCGAGACCGATATATCTGTTGAAAAATCAAACCAAAACATTCAACTCGGCATTCATCCCATGATCGACAGCATTGTCTTTCAATGGAAATGATGAAGGGCCGTTCTTTCTACTTTCTTTTGAAGTACTTTTGCCATCATGTAACCATAGTAAAAGGAACGCTTGAATTTAAAATCTACAGCAACACATTCACTTACCAGAGCACTGAAATGCGTCCTTGAGAAAGCTTTTAATTTGTTCTTGTGGGGGAACCACGTCCTTTTTGATCCCGTATCTTTCAAACAACTGATCTTCCGTAACTATTTCCGAAATTTCGTCGTATTTATCATCAAAAGCGTTGTCAGGCACATCCATCTTTTGCAACAGTTCGAAAGCAGATATTTTATTGCTGGAATACTACACTGCCATTTATAAAACTCTAGTTCCATAAAAGAAAAACAACCAAGTGTTTGTTGCTCACATAACATTATGGTCAGGAGTACTTGACTTGGAAAAGATTTTGATGTCGTTTATCCGAAATCTTCAACTTTCACCAAAAAACAAAAAACTAAATCTCAGAAAGCCATGAGGCATTTGAAGGAGTATAAAATCGTGCACACTGTTTGGTCAAGAAAAACCAGCTAAATTATGCGTTTGTTACGTCATATTCACATTCTTGCAATTGCCTGTAAGTGTTAACTACACCTTGAACTTTCGAACACATGTTTAATTAGACCTGTAAAATTGTTTCATCTGTGAAAACTACTGCAGGTCAACTGGGAAACATCTCAGTTGTGCGCCATGAACCTGAAAACATAACTGACACCTGCATGGAGTAAATATAGTTGCTGCAAATTTTCAGCGCGAAACTCAGCTTCATGTATGGGTCAATTTATGCTTGAAAATTAGGCCTACTGCTTATGCTTACACGCCTTCAGTGTCTAAACCTGGACTCGGCTCTTTTTGGTATTTTTAACACGAGAGATGTTAAAATATGTTTTTGGCAAAGGCATTAGTTCTATTTCACCAGTAATTCTATTCTTCATTTAGTTTTCTCCTGTAACTCGATTTACACTTAGATAAATTGCTGCCATCGTCCCATGCACTTGCGTTACAATAACTCAGCTGAAATGAACTATTTTTGTTAGCCATAACTTTCTTACAATTTTATGAACGTATACTTTGCGATAGAAAATTCTACTAATGTTTAGATAGCTGATGTCAGTTTTACTGCATGACACAGTTTCTACAAGAACCTGCCTCAGCAAGGAATCTTAAACCCACTAACAAGCGCAGCAATAGTAGCTAAAAATATACAAGAACATTCCGGAAGTACTTGCGCACAATCTTGCACGACTTTGACGAGCTTCAAACGTTGTTTTATACTTTCACTGCACATCCTCGACGCCATGACAACAAATAAATCACCCATTCGACAGGAGGCTTATCCTACTTTTGAAATATGTCAGAAAACAAGTCATAGCAACGATCGTCCACAGGTTCAACGCAGTAAGGCACACAAAGAACTTTGCGTGCAGCAGACAAAGGTGGAAAGTAGCCTGCATGCAAAGGTTGCATGTAGCAACAATGTTTACTCAAGCTGGTAGTTAGCAAAGTCTTGTTTTACAACAATGCAAACAATACAAAATGGGACAAAATGTGCAAACAGCTTGTTTGCAAACAGATGAATAAGCTCTTCTGGTGATTATATTTTATTATCAGCCAACGTACATTGGTGAAACAAAACGAAGCCTGAGTACTAGACTGAAAGAGCACGACGCTTTCCCAAGAAATATTCTCAAAAACCCGGAGAAAACAGCTCTAACAAAACATGCAGCCCAAAGTGTCCATGTTTTCAATTGGGATTATGCTCATGTTCTGCACCGTGTAAACGCATCTTTTTAGAATCTTTTTATATTAATTTAAAAACTAACACCATGATTGATAACAGTGCAAATTTCCCGGCTATTTATTACAACGTTTTAAAACATGAGTGAAGCTTATCCGTTTTATACCTGACTTTGAGTTTGTCTTCCTATTGACCGCCTTTGTGCCTGTAGATTCACTAACTCTCACAACACAGTTTTACACATTTGTTCGCTATTTTTCACCCATTTTGTTCTCTATTTTCTACTCATTGTTTCTTGTTATTGGTATGCTACATATTTTGTGGTTGAAAACATTGCCCTGAAGAAGCCCTCTTGAATAGGTGGGCGAAACGTTGGCTGATAATAAAATATGATCACCAGAAGAGCTTATTCATCTGTTTGTTTGATTTGAAACCTGGTGGCAAACGCTACGAAACAACATGAGTAGCAAAAAGAACAACTTGTTTGCATTTCATCCAATGAGATTCTTCGGAGCTTTTGTATGGACAGCATAAAGCTAAGCATGCGAGTTACAGGAGAAAACCAGGTTTTATCAAAACCGTTTGGTTTTGCACGTTGCATTCTTTCTTGAGTTAGCTGACTTGTTTCTGAATGTGTTGCTGCTCAGCTACTGCTTAGCAACCATTCAACACACGCATTACACCTTACTATAAACGCATGGCCTTTGCTTTGCGACAAATTTGCAAACCGTAAACAAGTCTACGTGCGTATTAAAAATTCTCAGACAGTTTTAACCGCCTCTGCACTGCAGGAACACTGACAAGCACTTAACTTTACTGACATTGCGGATATTAGTGATTGAACGCCAAAGCCGCAACCGCTGCCTCTATTTCTCGGTGAACTATTGTCGCTTGGACAGACTTGACTATAATGAAGTAACCTGCGTTTGTTATTTTCTGTTGGATGCGTCAAATCTAACTTACTTCATAATCGATTTATTAAAGCACATCTGTTTTCTTTGCGACAATGAGACAACCGTTCCAAAAGCTGACTATCATCCACCAGTATCGACAAATCTATGTCTTGTCGAGGGCTTGATGTAGTGAAAGCATAAAAAGAATGACATTATCGAAACTGTATGCGTTGCATGTATTTTACTTTGAGAAATTGCTTCAAAAAATTTAGAAACAAAGATCATTAGAAAGCAGGCAACAAGTGTGTGTTCTCTCTGTTCAAATCTTATTTTGTACCAGATAGGGGCGAAGTACACAACCACTTTGGCTTGCGAGACTTATTTGCAATCGACAAAGGGAAGACATTGTTGATCACAAACTGTTGTGCTAACTAAAGCAGTGGTTCTCAAACTTTTTCTGATCGCGTACCGTTTGTGGCTCCCGAACTGACATCACGTACCACCTTGTTCCAGGAAAAGTCAATGTGCCAAATATCATTCGATCAAAAGTCTGGAAAACCAGAATTGACACAAATGCAACGTAAACAAAATGGCTGTGAGAAATTTTAATTGCTATTTTTAGAAAATAGCAAAGGAAGTAGCCAACACAAAAATTTAGGAATTTATTAACAGAACCCGACAAGTAAAAACTACAGCTGTGAATATATTTTTTTGTGAAGAAAAACAGAAAGTAGGTCTATTCGTGTACCACCTTGAAGGCCTTCGCGTACCACTAGTGGTACGCGTACCACAGTTTGAGAACCACTGAACTAAAGTAACAAATCAATCAAATTTTCAAGCCGAACTGTGCTCCGAAGCGTATTTTTTTCTAATAGTTTCAACAGATTTCTTCGACGTGTGTGGTAGTATTCACTAAACCTGGTTCCCAATTTCAATCAATCACCAGGGATACACCAGGCATTTTCTGCTGCTTCTGCCGAAGCCTGCCACAAATACAAGTGATTCTTCAACTTTCCTTGCGAGGTCCTACAGAGATTCTACCTGAATTTGAAAAATGCAATCAAACACAACTCAACAACTTTCATTCCGTTATCTATTTTGCATGTATTTATCAGTATGTTGTGAGATATCTGAATGTCATCATAGCTCGCCTGATGGCAATCGCAAATCTTTTCCTAAAATTTGTTGCTGAGTTACCTTGCATTGCTGCTATACCAGAGCTGAGCAGTCATACAAAAACTCAGCGAGGCTGTTCACTATACTGTGACGTAGTGTGTTCAGCGGAACAGGCTGTGACGTAATATCGTGGGTGAAAAGTCGCTTGTGTGATTTGTGCTGCGCGCGGCGGGAACACCAGCCAGTAACGCAAAACTGGTCCGATCAGTTTCCTAACATTGCAGCGTTTGTTTCCGGGTGTTGAATTCATTTCAACATGTCACCAACTTACCGATGGAGGCAGTTATCGCTTGTGCTGTAAATATAAAGCCACGCAAAGAACAATACACACGCTTCGTGTGTTGTTCTTCCAAGAAACTGTGTTGAGCAGCTCACAAGATGGAGTTTAACCGAGTTCGATCGTACAAAGTCGTGCTTCGTTTGTTAAAGTTACCATCCGATGAGAAGATTTGAACCTCGTGCCCAATTTCATCAAATCGAAAACCGCAAGCAGCATTATCACATCCATCGTCGGCAAAGTTTTGGTGATGTTCGTTGGGCATGAGAAATTGGTCGTTGGGCACGAGCAATTTGTTTTATTTCAGGAATAAATGGAGTAATTCCGCACCGGCCATTTTTCGGCTTACTAAACTGGTGGGCTTATCAACTGTGGACTTAATAAGTGGGGACTACTGTAATTGTTTTTTTTCAAATGCACAATTTGTAACGCAACCTTCTGCTATAATATTTTATGTACGATGACCTCGTTTAATTTATTTCAGACTTTTGTTGCTGTAGACTAGAACAAAGTCCCATGTTCTCGTGCCCGCTGCATGCTTTTCAGATCAATTTTACTTAATTGAAGTGAGCTTGATTCGAATCTAGGTCGCGAGATCCCTTGAATTTTTTTCAAGGACGATTTTGTTTTTTGTGGTTATTGAAATTTTGCTCATGCCTACTTTGAATAGACTACTTTTAGATATATTGGTGTAGCACATTTTTTCAAACAGACATTGCTGAATAACAGTAGGTAATGAACCACATCTTAATAAGAACGTAAACTAATTATTTCTTGTACATTGTACACGGTGTTCCGTTCAATTACATGTCTAATCTTGATTTTTGGATATTTAATGTAGTCAATAGTTCGATAGTGAACAATTTCACAACTCTTCAGAGCTTTCAAGGACCTTGGAAAATACTCAAGGACAACAAAATGTTTTTCAAGGGTCAAGGACATTCAGTTTTGACAGAAAACTTAAGAAAAGTCCTTGGCGCTCAAGGACGTCTGGCAACCTTATTCAAATCCATCGCTTATTGTGAATAGGGGTCAAATTTTTATCGTCCACCTTCTCTAATTTTAACCAGTTGTACGCCGTGACTGTAGTGGAGGGGCCAAATATGTTGACCTCAAGCGAGCAACAGTGTTGGTTTGGGACACCGCCTCTCGAAGCACAAAATGACAAGAAATGCTAAAAAGTTGGAGGGCATGGCCCCTCTGCTCTTCTCTGGCTATGTCTATGCCTGACTGACAATCATTTGGTCTTTCTTCCTATCACGTGGTTTGTCGATGAGGGGCAGGAATAGAAACATGTCAGTTCAAATTTTCGATCAAATCGGTAGAACTGCAGATGTTCGCTCATCAATGATGTACTCAGTTCAGTTTCGTTATATTCGCGTTTGTTTTTTAACTATTTTTCTGAATGTTACTCCATTCGGAGTGTCGCCGGTCGTTTGCGGCGCTCATCTTCGCTTGTTTGCGACGCGGCTGCTTCACTCGAAGCCACCCAATCAACGCCGAGCATGAGGCTGGACAGGCCGCAAACATTATTTTTCAATTCTTCGGTATGACCTGACTGGGAATCGAATCTAATCGAATACTATTTGGTGGGGCTTGCTCAACTAACTGTATCACTTTGCCGTTTCAATGACGCACTCGAATGATTCAAATAAAATATTTCTTGTAATGAAAATTTGAGGTTTTGTTGACAGTACAGAAAAAAACATGAGGAATACTTCTTTTTCAAAAAAATTTAATTTACATTTATAAATCAATAACTTTAGCTAAACAACCTAAATGCACGTCATGGCGCAAAAAAAACAACTATAACGTAAAAAAGGCAACTGGAATAGTTCAGTATTTGTAGTTCAGTTGTTCAGTAATAACACAAAAACGCAACCGGAGTAATTCAGTATTTGGTTTGTCCTCCCTTGGAGGCTTTCAAGGCTTGGATTTTGTATGGCACGCTTTCAATAAATTTTTTACAAAGTACGGTTACCTTGTCTTTGTAAAACCACGCTTTGATTAGCCGTTCTATCAGATTTGTTTTGTAGCTGTTGGTTTTGCATGAATCTCATATTTTATGATATCCCATAATGTGCCTTGGGATTGGTATCTGAAGAGTTTCCAGGCCATTTTGATGTTCCAATTTTGTTGCCTTCGAACCAGTTCATCGAGGCCTTACCAGTAAGCACCATTCGTGCTGAAAAATACACTCTGTCAGAAAACTACCCCCGCACTTCTCGTAAGAAACGTCCTTCTAGAACTTATAAGTATTTTATTTGGCTCATATTTTCCACTACTAAGAGTAATATGACGGTTTCCTGAACTGATATTGCCCCAAACAATTATCTTGCCAGAAAATGTATACGAGTATGTTTTTCTTCCAACACTACGGCAGAAGCTTCTCCTCAGCAAGCCTTCGGCCAAGTGTGGGAACCCAATCACCAACTGCCGCGATGGTTCATTGTTTTTCGTCATTAGAAAATGTCCTGAAACACCGCAATAAATGCATGTTTAAGTTTTATAGTACTGTAGTAAGAACATCATCACTAGTTGTTTTTTAGCAACTTCTAAACTATCTTCATTAACAATTTTGGCAATGTAAATTGACTGGAAGTGGTTTTGATAAGCTAAGGACCGCACCGCAAAGCCGCTATAATGGCTCTGGCTTTGTGCAGTCATAATGTGCCGTCCAATAGAGGTATAGAAAAGCTGTTCAAACCCTCTAAAATCGCATTTTAAAACATTTTACCAACCTTCCATTATTAGTTGTTGGCAAGTTATGGCCAAAAACCATAATTTAATTTATACCCTAATGAATACTTGGGGTATTAGCTAATTAATTTGAGGTAATTTAACCAAATTACCCAAAGGGCTGCAGGATTGCCTATTTATTGTTAAGGGATATAACATGCGTAGTCTTGCCTCCTCTGCAAGCACCGCTCATTTGGTGGTTCCAGCTTGTCCTTGCCCCTGTAAAATTTTAAGTCAGGTCAAGATGCCACACATTTGTTAATATGAAATCCGCTAGTACTTCCCCAGTGGTGGAAGTAAGTGGAACGAAACAGAAATTCTTCATTAATCTCGTTGTTATTCACAAAGAGCAGAGATAAGCTGAGCTGTTCAACGTGGCCATTATCAGATGTATCGTCAGTCAATACATAGAAATAGGCTACTCCACGTTTTGTCAGATTTTTTGCAGTTAGATTTTTAATTTGCTTGGCAATCAAACAAGTCAATTGTAGCTTCATCAACAGTATCTAAGCGCTGTCTTGATGCAGCTATAAAAACCTCGTCGTCAAGACCGGATTAATAAGTGCGAAAGCGAACGCAAATTTTGTGGCCACGCAGAGGAAGCTCCCGAACACCGCAAACGTCGACAACTTTGATTACAGTATCCGTGACTTAGTCGGTGTTTGCTTTGATAAATTATTTTTCCTCTGCTTTCCCAAAGCATATTTCTCACTTCCACGTTTCCTCCGTTCTTGCAAATTCTAAGAAATGCACCAGTCTTCTCTGCGCAAAGTCGGTCGTGTTGCAGTCCCGTCGCCACTGGGAGCTTTGGTGGGCTTAGCCCCCGAAACAAAGCTCCAAGCCCCTCCAGATTGAAACATGAAACAATATAAATCAGTGGAATTTTTGTTAAATTTGAATGTCAAGCCCCCCCTCTTGCATAAACGTAAAGCTCCCCTACTGACAAATTTCTGGCGACGGTTCTGTGGTGTTGGTGTGCTCGATGATAACTATAGTCCTCTTTAGCTTTTCCCAATTTTGTGCGTTTATTTTAAAAACAGAATGAGCGTTTTGGGGCTGCGACTGACAAAATACGTGTGAACGCAAGGCACTATTTGTAAAATGCTCCTTCATGGATTTCACTGAAGGTTAACTATTGAAACTCCTCAAGCCATCGCATTTGGAAACGTCATATCTTGGAAGCCTATGTGCTCTTCCTGAAAATCGTAAGATTATGGAGTCCAACTATTTATCAAGAAGGTTTGTCAGTCCCACAAAGTTCCCAATGTCATTGCTTTCATATTTTCCTCTGGAATTCACCGAAACTGCGTTGCTGCCAATTCAGCCAGATGCTCGTTGCTGCTTTTCTACCGGGTCGCACTCGCAAGTACTGTTCTGATAGTGGTCAATAAACGCTTTTCGATACTGTGGTCCGGATATGCCCCATGCGAGAATGAAAACCTGTAAAATTTCACTACAAACTTGTTCATCTTCACTCCTCATATTTCGCGAAATAAATTGCGCCAAGACAGGTGGTATCCTATCGCAAGGAAAAAGTTTGTAGTCAGTGTCGGTAATACAGACAAAAGCTAGGCTACTGCGAGACTACCATCAAGTTGACTGCCATTCGTCGTCTACACAAACCAATATTATAAGAAAAGAAGTCATAATGTACACCTAAAACAACCTTGTTTTAAACAACACCAAGGTATTCACCCCTTCGCGGCAGCCTGGGTTTTGTCAGTTTTTGTTTAGATAGGATACCACCCTTTTAAGGCACAGCCGACACGCTTCAGCGCTATATATGCACGCAGATTTACATACATGGTGCAGATTTAGATAAATGCGTGCAGATTTAGCTAGATATGCGCAGAATTATCTAGGTCTGTGCAGATTTAATTAAATATGCGTAGATTTATCTAAATGTGTGCAGATTCAGGTAAATATGTACACATTTAACTAAATCTGCACGCATATGATATATAGCGCTGAAGCGTGTCGGCTGTGCCTTAAAGAGTGGTATCCTATCTAAACAACTTTGACAAAACCCATGCTGCTGCGGAGTGAATACCTTGGTGTTGTTTAAAACAAGGTTGTTTCAGGTCTTCTCTTCTTATAATATTGGTTTGTGCAGACGAAGAATGGCAGTCAACTTGGTGGTAGTCTCGCAGTAACCTAGCTTTTGTCTGCATTACTGACACAGACTACAAACTTTTTCTTGAAATAGGATACCACCCTAGACACCGCCGACACGCTTCAGCGCTATATATCCACGCAGATTTACGGTGCAGATTTAGATAAACGTGTGCATATTTAGCGAAATATGGGCAGAGTTATCTAGATGTGTGCAGATTTAGCTACATGTGTGCAGATTTTGATATATACGCGCAGATATATTTCACTGCGTGCAGATTTAGCTAAATGTGCGCTGATTTAGTAGTTTTTGTGCTAAATCTGTCCGATATAATTTTTTTTACAAACGGCGACCCATAGAAATCTTCTATTATGATTGCAGGCGGTCCTATTTGGGCTACATAATTCGGGGTAGTCCCTAACATTCCCACTCATGACTTCTAAGTAGCAGGATCATTTGTTCATCCATATTTTGAATTTTTTTGCTCGCATGCCTCATCAGATGCACATCTGACGAGATTCCTTGTTTGTCAGAATCAACACGTTCGAAACAACTTGCATCACTTCCCGTACATAAACTTCCACTTTGACTGTCTGGCGTAACATGACCATGCTAGTTGCTACGTTTTCGCCATCTTCAATGTGGTGTGGCATTGAAGATATGCCCTCAGTGGTTAAAATACTTGTCAAAAGCACCTTTCTTGTTTATGCTTCGGTCTGTTTATGCCTTAGCTTTAGGCCTCTTCAGGCTGCCACGTAATATTTGCTGCCTAGGTCTCTTGGTCTTTGAACACATAATATTTAGCTTAGTTACAGACAAAACATATTCTTGAATAAATAGCCCAAATTCGACTGTACAAAACACCTGGCTGTCACTGCATACTTTACACGTGGAAACTGGTTACAGTGAAAAACACCTAATAGTTCACCGATTAAAGGAGTAGGGTACAAACCGCTTATTAGAGCAGCTTTTGAATATTCTGGAGAAGGTTAAAAAATATTTGCTCCATTAACACTAAAGAAATATGTGAAGTGATTGTAGATCTCCCAATAAGTTTAAACCTACTTTTTAAGTTTACAAAACAGGCAAGTACAGTAATGGCCTCAAACTTCCAAAAAGTTTTTCAATTTTCCACCTTTTCAGACTTTTTGCAACTTGAATTTGTTAGGCTTTATCTCAGAAATTGCAACACCAGTCTGTGAGACTGATGCCACAAACATTGTTTCAGTAGTGTTTCATGATGCAATTTTCACCACAAGAACATGATGAGGCTTACTTCACTTGAATCAACTTGCCACTTCTGTTTTCAAATAGCTTAACTGTTAGTAATTTTCAGTTACTATTTAGGGAACCGTTATTTTTTGCACACCTGAAATCAGAGCCAGATTAAAGGGTAGGGGGCCCGGGGCAATTTTAGTGGAGGGCCACTATGACGTAATTCATGACGTCATCGTTTATAAAACTTATGTTTTCGTTGATTAGCAAGGATCCCGTTTGGTTTTTCCGGTAGTCGCGAATGTGCTTACTCAAATTCACATACAGTTAGCTGCGAGAAGATAATTTATGATATGAATACTAGGGCGCATTTTTACCAAGAAAATATATTTCACAGACTAGAGAGTGACTTAGCAAGAAACAACATTCACCCGAACAACAAGCAGAAACCACAGATTACAAACAAAAACACCGGAAAAAGAACATGGCAATATTCCCAGCCAGACTGAGTGTGAGACTTGTTTGCAAGCTAATGTCTTGATTTTCACCTTAATTGTCAGGTGCTCTGGTTAACGCCACTGCTTTAACGTTGCTGCTTGAAAGTTTTGCTAGAAAAAGCGATGCAGTCGCGGCATTTTAGCTAACACTGCCAGATCCTTGCGCTTTTTCTTCTTTGAGCTTTGCGCTTTTCATAGCTTCTGATGGCATTACAAGTTTCGGTAGGGGCCCATTAGCCAAAACTCAGAAAAAAAGTTGAGAAAGACAGTGAATCTCTGGATGCCTGTGCTAGATAAAGCAAAACAAAAACACCACGAAAAACGCTAAAAACAACAATCTACAGAATACTGAATATCAAAATGTCAACTGGAGGGGGCCCAGTTTTTACATTAAGCTTGCCAGGGGGAGAGGGTCGCCCTTTGCCCCACTGTCAGTTAAGCCACTGACACTAATGTGTGTATGGTCATCGTTTCAAACTATAAAAGTTCTCTTCTCTGCGTTGAGACTAACATTGTACGTAAATTGTAAACGACTTCTCCATTAATGGCGATATTTCGCTCCGTTTCGGATTCAACACGGGTAATCCCGCATTGTTAGGTTTGTTAATAGAAGCATTTAGCTTATATGAAACCATAGCGTAAAAAATTGATCTTATCTGATGTTGAAAAAGGCAACAATTTGATGTTAATAAGACTGACCCCAGTGGCAACGTTGATTGATACTAAACAGCAGCCAGCAACCACTAGCTTTTAGCACGCAAATAGTAACGTTTTAGTGACATTTGTGCAGTAGGCGTCATGCACGAGTAGAGACTCATACCCATGCCAAAAGAACAATTATTAGGAAAAAGTCACCAGCGAAATCAAATATATTTGCATTGAAGAAAACTAAAAATACTTATAGGCTATTCAATAGCGATTACCAAAACTGGCAGACAATCAAACTTGTAGAGAAATCAGTTGCTCTTGGGGGCCCTTGATACTTAAAGGAATATAATAAAGAGTTGTATTCTTGTATCGCTTCTGAATTACGATATTTTTAAACGGGTATTTTATTTGAAAGAAATAAATTTCATCACGGGGGGGGCCCTTGCGGGGCCGGGGAAATTGCCCCCGTTGCTCCCCCTTAATCCGGCCCTGCTTGAAATAGTCATTCTTAATTATAATTAAGACTAATTTTATTTCAATCGTTTTCGCCAATCTCAGGTTGCCTTATTAAGTCTTTACGAGAGGGAGCACTATTAAAAGACTGACTAAGCAGCACACATTTGTAATTACGATTTAAAAGTTACCTTCAGAAAACAAGCAGTAGTCATTATTGAAATATCAACATTCAACAACTATCGAACCGTATTTTGCAGCAAAGGGTTAAAACATGACCTGCAAAAATACGAAACGCTTTTATAAATGAAACAGAAAACAGCTTAAAAACTTAAGCCCTCTCTGCCTTAGCGAGGTGATAGTGAAAAAAACGTGACTACTGCACTGAAAGCAATGACCATTCTACTATAGAACTTTGATGAGGGCGTAAAAAACCGCGGGGTTTACTTGGATTTTAGTTGGCAACGGATGTCATGTGGGCCCTTCCAGAGTTTTCTTACGTTTTGACCTTGCTCACTGCAAAGACTTTTTCGGAGACCGCAATTATATCATCTGAATACCGAGATGTTTATAAATCAAGTATTTGGTGTACTTTGATGGTGGTACTAAAGTGAGTTTGTACTGTATTTTGAGAGACTGTTGGAAAAATTTGATGATCGATTTGGTCTCTCAAAATAGCACAAAAAACACTGGGCCCCGCGCCGGCACTGTACACAAGCAGCTTCGATAGGAAGTGTAACTTTGCTTTGGTTAGTAGGCGGAGCGCGGGGCCCCCTTTCGCGCGGGGCCCGATTAGAAAAAATCGGTCAAATTGGCTTAAAACCGGCCCTGGGTCTACGAGAAGGGGATACAAGAGGTACATTGTACCCGGGACCGGCAGGTACTGTGGCCCGGGAGGATGAAAGCACGTACGCTAAGTTTTTCTATAATCGAGCTCAAAATTGACGATGTTTTCCTCCAACTACAGCGCTGGTGCTGTAGTTATAACCAGTGTTCCGTCTAAGATCTCAACAAATGCGAAATTGCCTAAATAGTTTAATCAAAATTTGCCCAAGCTCATAGCTGCTTCCCACAAATTTCCTTTTGTTGTCACCTTTTTTGTGTTGCAATATTTTGCGAAAATTACGTCATTCACACCAAGTAACAATGAAAATAGAATACAGCTCCAGAGGCGTAGCGAGGCTAAGTGTCCGTCGGGGCCGACCACAAAAGTGCTGCCCTTTCCACCCCTCAAATTTACATACGTTACAAAAATTTTAAATGGACGGAGATTTTCATGTCTCGTACTTAATAAAGGTATAAGGAATAATAAAAGCATCTTTAACGTCAGAATCGAAACGATTGCAACTTTTTGATTTACACAACAACTATATTTGTTTTTAAAAATTGTGGGGGCGGGGAATTTCCCGCCTGCCTCCTGGTTGCAGACCTGAATCTCAGTAATGTAAAGAATGTTCCTTTGTTCACTTCACGTCCTGTAGTGGTTGTTTATTTCTCTTGGAATATATAAAAAGTCTTCAGACTTAAACTCTGCCGCCACTGGAATGGTGCGTGGACCTCTTAAGATGGATGCACTCATTTTGATAAAAGGGGCCGTTTTAATCATTAATATGTCTTCTTCTTCGTGTCTCATAACCCTATTTTTTAAGGTCGTAGGGGCGCCACCTTAAAGGATTGTTGCACCAATTGAGTCCACAATTCATGGTCTGTGTTTCTGCAAAAGTTTTCTTTGTCCACTCTGTGATATTACCGGTTCATTTTTTCTTCTGTTTGCCGCGTTTTCTTTATCCCTGAACTGTTGCTTAAAAGGAATAGTCTTGGAGATCTCGTTGGGCCTTGTAACAGCTATTGGTTGAGAAATGCTGGCTTGCAGTTAATAAAAGCCTTCACCTCAATCACAACAACATGAATCATTTGCCCTTGCGTAGGATTTTGAGACTATGGTTCATTGCCTCTAATATATCAAAATGAGTGCAACATCTTTTGCAAGCTTTTCTTGTTGAAATAACTATTATATGTCTGCAAATGTTAAGTGTACCGCTGAACAAAGGAGTCAAACCTATAAAATCCACATTGCCTATAGGCTGCCACTGATAAACTCTACTTGTAGTTCAAGCCAGCAATCTGAGTTCTGAATTATCCACGCAAACAAACCAACTGCACAATCTCGCTTTAAGAAAGTCATTTTCCGATACTATCACGTCATACAGAAAAAAATTGGTTTTATTGAAATTAAGTTACTCCACCTTTGCATATTTCTTCAGTTCTCCCGCCAACGCTTGATGTTGATAAAACCACCTGATGACTAGGTTGCAGCTCATGGCACTTGTTTGTTGAAAATCTCCCACTGAACAATAAACAATAGCATGAGACGTGACAAGAAACATTGGTCGCCAATGCCGAAGGGTGTCAGGTGATGTAATGATGTGCGTTTGAGCCGTTTCTAAGGACTGAACGACAGGAGAAAAAGTTTTAAGCTAGCTTTGACTATTTACCATGATTTCACGCAGTTTTTTCTTCGGTTTTGGAGTGGAGAAACAATATAAACCTGGAGCTGCCGGAGCAGTAATGTTTGCTAATCTGCAGTCGAATATTCTCTGTCGTCGCTTAAAACGTATTTGACTGGGGTCTTGTGAAATGGCTTTGGCTTGCGAGAAAGGTGCAGCAACTGTGGGACAGTTTCCACCCAAGCAAGTATGATCAACAAGCCTGAATTAAAGACAAACACAGGGGTAATTAAACACACCGGATTTGACTCAGACTTCTGAGTGGACATTTTATCTATTTGCTCACTCCCCAACCAAACTTGTTTTTCTTTTATAGGCTACAAATCTAGGGCTTCTAATCACAAAAACTGAAAAGCGATGAATTTACTTTTTAAAAATTAATTTTAATCAAAAACTTGCCGCCCCGAAGAAGATGCCAACCCGGACCCGAAGCCCAGGACCCCCACTTGCTACGCCAATGGCGCTGTGACAGACAAAATCATGTGTGAACCCCAGGTAGCATTTGCAAAAGGCCCTTCGTCGGTTTCTCTATAGGCGAATCATTTGAACTCCTCAAAACATCACATTTGGAAACGTCGCTTCTGGAAGCCTACGTGCTCCATCAGAAAACCCAAATTTTGTTCCCAGAAAATTTTTTTTTAAACATGTAATAAAAAAGAAAAACCTTGCCCCTCTGAAAAAGTATTTTCCCCTCCAATATTTGAAACCTAGCTACGGGACTAAAGCAGGCGTGTATCCAGCTTGGGACACCAGGGGGCGAAGAGTTTTCTGAGATGAACGAAATTTTTTTAAACTAAGTCCAATAGTTTTAAACTATGTCCAACACAATTTTCAAGGGGGGGGCGAAGCCCCCATGCGCCCCCCAGGTTTCGGGCCTGGCCTGAAGTTAGATGCTCGTTGCTGCTTTTCTACCAGGATTGCACTCGCAAGTACTATTCTGATAGTGGTCCATAAAACTTTTTGAGACTGTCGTCCGAATATGTTTCACCCGAGAATGAAAACCTGTGATATTCCATCACAAACTTGTCCACCTTCACTGCTCACATTTCGCGAACTAAAGAGCGACGAGAAACTGATAAGCAGAATAAAGGCTTACAGTTGATGAGCCATCACTTATATGGTCGATCACCCTGAGCACTGCATTCACCGCGAGCACAATGCGCAACTCCAACAATTGTGATGTTTCAACTACAGAACAGAGTGAACTAGCTCCAGTTTGTTTCCATGCTTGAAAACAGATATGGCCACAGAACCGGATCCTGAGTCGATTCTCGCAGATTCTGCGTTGTTTCGGAACCGGATCCTTTGCCAGAATCAAACATTTTGAGAAATTGAACCCGGTTCCGAAGTCACATTTTATTTTCGGCAGTAGCAGGAGTCTGAGTTGTCTTCATAAATGCCATTGCTTATTTGCAAACGTTGCTGAATTGCGGTTTAATCGATGGTTTTCAGAGTTTGGACAGGAGTCCGATCCGATCTTCAAATTTGAAAGGAGTTCTGATCCGGATCGGGGAAGAAAAAATTCTGAGCTGGAGCGGAGTCTTGAAATGTGACCCCGGCCACCTCTCCTGTAAAACACGGCAATCCACACCGATCTGTTGCTGTGGATGCTGGAACGCGTGGAATGAACAAAGTTGTATTGCTAAAAGGCGTACGAGGTGGGATACAAGAGGCACACTGTACCCGGGCCCGCAGGTACTGTGGCTCGGGGGATGAAAGTGCGCACGCAAAGTTTTTCCGTAGCGAAGGCCAACATTGATGATCATTTTCTCCAACTGCAGTGCTGGTTGCTATAACCAGCATTGAGTCTAAGATTTGAGTTGCCAGATGACCCGTATTTCACCGCGCTGGCCAGTATATTACAGCGAATTTAGCAGAGGCTGGTAAAAGGCCGGTATTTTGAAAATTAGTGCCTGAAGACGGAATTTTGACAAAAATAATTTGCTATAACATCAAAAACCACTAATGCAGAATTTCTCAAATTATTCTGACTCTAGTAGTGAATCTTGTCAGGACAGTTGCTTCAGCGAAGTTTATTTACTGCTGTTGACGCAATCCTTCGTGCAATTTATACGTCATACACAAACCGATATATAATGAGCCAGCTAATATACGTAGACATACCATATGTCCCGTTTTAGCAGGTACAGTCCCGGTTTTGAGGGCTTTGTCCCGGCGTCCAAGTCAGTCAACCAAAATGTCCCGGATAGGCATTCAGCCAGCCAGGATAGTCCCACATTGTGGCGTAGCGAGGCTAACTGCCGCCCGGAACCGGCCAATAAAGTGCCGCCCTTTCCAAACTTCAAACTTGCTTACAATAATTTATAATGTATAAAAATCAACGTTAACTCTGTCAACATTTGCACGGGGCCCTCTTAATGTCCGGGAACCACTTAGATAAAATAGGTGAAATAGGCCTAAAACCGGCTCTTGTTGAGAAGCGCTGGCTTGCAACTTTCATCATGATCTGCAAACTTTGTCTAGTTTAGGGACGTGCAGAGGTCTTGTGATGTCTGGGCCCGGGGGAAATGCTTGATTGTATGACCCCTACCAAATGCTAATATTGAGGAATCTTAAAATATAAGCACAGCAAAACCACCTGCCCCATCCCTTGCCACATGCAAAAGCATTACGCCACAAAAGCTTCACCTCAAGTGAGAGTAAAAAAGCGAAAGATTGTCTGAGTCTCGTACCACGTTACGCAACAACAGCAAGACACTTGTACGTTGTGAAAATAATTTTGCATGGCACTTTTGACGAGAAAAAAGTGAAATATATTTCTGATGCTGGAGCTCTGCTTAAAAAAAGATGGTGCATTTTGAACGGTATCGTACTTCCTCGGCGCCGAAGTGTATTAACAGCTCCGAACGATGTTCATCCTGACAAATTTTCTGTATTATTTCGATCTTTCTTACAATTGAAGGCGAAGGATCTATTTATGATTGGATTATTGGAAACTTTGCAATAGGCTTTTCTTGAATCAGCAGGACTGGCAGTAGTTAGCACCGAGCCAAATTTCCAATTCTAAATCTTGCAAGCATACATGTCGAAGCTTTTGACAGTACTGTATTGCTTTGGCTTACCAAGGAGTTTTTTTACCAGACGTTACCATTTACCGCCACCGGCGTAACTTAACCAGTTGGACATATATGTGTCAGGGAATAAAAGCATATCCTACCAATGTAATCTTTTAACTTAACGCGCTCACTAAGCACGTGACAGAAGCGAATCATTTAAAGCTTTACCAAGCCATCTGATTACTTATTATTAGGACGTTATTATCTACTTGAAGCAGCTTCGTTGCATCATAATAAAAATTCCAAATGATTGAAGGTAGCTGGTTGTGCCTCGTCCTGGTTTTGCCCAATTTAAAGTGTTGAGAAGAAGATGAATTATATTTTATGATGAAGAAGTTGTAAGGTTTTCATCTCCAAAAACTGTTGAAACATTTTTCCCAGGAATTTGTTACCAGCTAAACCTGCCAAACGGTTTTCAAAATTCTGCTAGAAAATTAGCTCACTGCTAAATGAAAAACTTTACAGCTAACAGTGAGAAAATCCCGCTAGATTTGGCAGCAAATCAGCTAAAATAACAACTCTGCTATCTCGCTTCAAGAATGTCATTTTCCGACACCATCACATTACACAGAAAAGCAGCAGTTCTATTGAAACTGAGCAAAGCTAACTTTCCTGGGTTCTTCACTTCAACAGACAAAATTTGATATTGATAAGCCCACCTAATGACCAGGTTGTAGCTTGTGGCACTTATTGAAAATACCCTAGTGAACATTAAAAAATGGCATGACGCATGCCAAGAAATATTTATTGCCAACGCCTAGTTGTCAGGTGATGTAATGATGTGCCGTTGGAGTATCGCTATGGATCGAACGATATGAGAAAAAAGATTAAATATTGTTTTGTTTCTTAGTAAAATGTATTATTTCAGTTTTTCTTGGTGCCTCAACCATAGGAATCCAAAATGACTACATGCTCAGTAAGATATGAACCACATTTATCTGATAAGGCTCGTTCTTCTGAAGCGTCCCGGTTTTCAATCACAAAAATATGGCATGGCTAAATACACGGGGAAATTAATTGTGGCGTAAATAACATTGATTATCTCTCTGTTTTCCCTGTGCCGCTTGCGAATTACGACACAGCTTAGATCTGGCAGCGTGGACAAATCGGCCGGTATTTGCACAAACCGCATTTGGCAACCCTATCAAATATCTCAACAAATGCAAAATTGCCTGAGGTTTACTTAATGAAAATTTGCCCAAGTTCTTAGTTAGGTGCTTCAGACAAATTTCATTTTGTTGTGATCTCTCTTCGCGTTGCAATATTTTGTGAATACTGCGTCCTAAAAGCCAAATAACATTGAAAGTAGGATACAGCAGAGTTGATATATAGTGCATCGTCCATACCTTCCACACAGTAAAACTTTTAAAAAGCCGTTTGTTAGAAGTGTTCTCGCATCTCACAGAAGCTCGAGTTTAACAAGCACCAGCGCCGCATTTTACTGCCAGGTGATGCATGGTACATACCCGTTAATTTCTAGAAAAACGCAGCTCCTTGCTGAAATTGCCTCAGCCAAGTCTGTGTAATGCACAGTCCAACAGTTAGCAGCAGTGAATTTCCGCGTACTTTCGCGACGTATCACGCAGACCTACTTTCACTGACAATTCACACGTTCTCATTATATTTGTGCAAACATAGGCAGTTTTTTCGCGTAATTGTAACTATGGAGCACTGCTATTGCAACTCGTATTCACACAGCAGTTCATACTGATGACTTAATATCACTTATCATACAACCACAATGTGATGGAACAATATGTTTTCTGTTGTTTGGCGGTATGAAATATAGTTACGACCAGACGCACCAAGACCGGCGCCAGCTCTTTCTTAGTGGTACGGCCAAAGTCAGCAGAAATCATGGATCCATGGTACTACTGTCCCCAAAGCAAGCGGTTCTTTTGCGATTCTGTACTCTCTAAAGAAGAAAAGATGATCGTTTCTCGTTATTCATTCAAAGTAAGCGATACCCTAAAGCCTTTCTGCCACAGTTGCGGGTCTAAATTCAACTTAAACTGCAAAGTTGACACAAGAATGTAAAAATTTACTGCTTAAAGGTTATTTTTTCCCCGCAGTTCAAAAAAATTAGTAGAAATATTTCTCTTGACTATTTCCCACCAGGAATTCTGCAAACTATGAACCAATGCCTGCAATGCACATTGTGGAGCTGTTGCACTAACCCTTCGCCATTGAGTCAGGCCCGTAGCCACGGGGGGGCATGCGGGGACAGTGGACCACTAGATTTCTTTTGTGCCTCCCCCAAATTTTCTTGTTCCCAGGAAATTTGTTTTAAAAATATGATAAAAACAAAAATCGTGCCCGCTTAAAAATGTATTTTTCCCCTCCAAACTTCAAAACCTGGCTACGGGCCTGCATTGAGTCAAAAGACATCAAGATAATAACGTGTCTATGAGCAAGTTTAAGCAATCTTACGATCCTACAAAATTCTTATTCCACTCGCAAAAATGAACCAAATTTGTCAATGTGTCATCTCTACCAGAAACATAATCTTCAGCACGGTGTCGGCAGCATTCCATCTTAAACAACACAGGGGCCAAACGTGAGCCAAAAGTCATCTACAACAATGAAATCCTGCCTTTCTCCTCCGAGCCCAAATACCTCGGGGTAACGTTGGACAGGCCGCTCCGGAATCGTCGACGCCTCGAGTCACTTCGGAAAAAGCTGACATCACACTTCGCACTCCTTAGGAGGCTTGCTGGCTCCGGTTGGGGTGTTGGAGCAACAGCGTTGCGAACAGCCACCTTAGCCATGGTGCATTCAACCGCGGAATACTGAACACCTGTCTGGTGCTGCAGTGCTCATGCCCACTTCATCGGCCTCGCCATCAACGACCCCTTGCGAATTGTGACTGGATACCTGCGTCCTACACCAGCGGACAAACTTCCAATCCCCGCAGGTATCCATCCTGCTGAGCTTTGTCGCAAAGGAGCCACACTCTTTCCAGACCCATAGTTACGGGGGGACATTCGGGGGCAGTGCCGCCCCAAATTTCCTTTGTGCCACCCAAATTTTGTTGCGCCCAGAAAAATTTGTTTTAAACATAAAGTAAAAGCAAAAATCTTGCCACCCTAAAAATGCATTGTGACCCACCAAATCTTGAAACCTGGCTTCGGGACTGACTCTCTCTAGCACGCCGTATCGTGGAGCCTGAACACCTGCTCCACTCAGCGCTCACCTGTACATCGAGTGCTGCTGCATGGCGCCTCAAATCGAGACACCCATTTGTACCCCCGCACAACAACTCATCAATTTATCTGACAACAACAACATACGCGCGGCGCAGTGGGCGGATCATCAATGCAATGCGAAGTGGGCGGATAACCTTACAAGACTCCGCATTTTTACATTTTCATCCCCGACACCGACACAACCAGCGCCGGATTAGATGGTGGGAGGGGCCCAGGCTTGGTGGGAGGTCCCATGTGCGGATACAAAATGTTCATGTAGGGCAGTGGTTCTCAAACTTTTTGAGATCGCGTACCACCTGATGTTTTTTTAAGGTTGGAGTGTACACCCCTTGGTTTCAGAAGAACGTAATTTGCTCAAATGTACTTAAGATTAATATAGGA
>Ga0210059_1004585_pt1 | contig 22323 bp, 16 predicted proteins | sample Ectturendosymbi2_FD_188042 | JGI IMG/M metagenome (GOLD analysis project Ga0210059, IMG submission 188042) | Ecteinascidia turbinata endosymbiont from Florida, USA - Sample 2 (SPAdes) (version 2) | ecosystem: Host-associated > Tunicates > Ascidians > Unclassified | place: Key West, Florida...
TGAATAATCGAGACAAGATTAAAGCATACACTTCCAATATTTTTTGGTTGTTTTTATTTGATAAATGAAATACACACGAATCACTGAAACTTACCAATAAGTTTCATATAACGTCTTCTCTCGATACACTCTCGAACACGGCGCCACAGACACAACTTTCCTTTGCCAATTCTTACAGATGTCAAGTTTCTGACTCTTAAACTTAAACCTTCTCGTTCAACCGTGTCTTTCCCAAAAGAAAATATTATATTTAGTATGCCATTCTTACGTTTGGTTCAGATCGTGACACAGACTCGTAGAGTTTTTATGAAGAAGGTTCCTAAGTCGCATTTCCGCAAATTCGTAGCACGTATTTTTGTGTGCAGACTTTACATGTTTTCCTGTCATACATTTTTCATTAGACAACATGACAAACCAAGTTTGATGTATGACTGGTTTAAAACGGGTCCCAACTGTTTATTAAAATACAACGGGCTTTTGACTTTTTAAATCGTCAAACAGAGTGACAGGGATTACCTATGCCAACGCCGTGTAAACGGGACAGGTAATACAGGACTTCGCCTTTGGATCAAACAAGACAATAAATTGCCTTTTGACAATATCGATCCTCAGGACAGGCGGCGTGGCAGAATTCCACTAGGACTGAGCAAGGCATCGGCCTTTTGACAATATCAGTCCACGTGGCAGGCTGTCAATTTGGACAAGCCAAATTTACGGTGTCAAGTGTCAAGGATTCACCTGGAAAATGCCACTAGTGTTGACCAAATAAAACAGGTCATTGACAACTGCTTTTAGTCTGAAACTCAAGCTGCCAGGGGGCAACGCCAAGGGATGGTTACGCGCGTGCCTTTGCAGCACTCATTGACCATCCGTCGAGCTAGGATGGCCAAGAGGCAGAGTTCTCAATTTACTTCAATGGCTAAACCACTCAAAGGTGGCATAGACCAAGGAAGGAGTTCTCGGTTCAAAGTAGAAGAGTGAACTGCCCTGGGTAGGCAAAATTGCCTCTTTTATACCCAGATATGCTGGAAATTCCCTATTAATCATTTATTGCTTCCTATTAAAACATTACCTTATAAGGTTAATGTTTTTTTTTTATTATGATTCTTAATTACATCATTAAAAATGGAAAGTTTTCTGTATTTTTCCATGACATCATCCTTTTAGGCCTTTCTTGAGCATTGTTCGCCTCTTTTCTTGTTCTTTGTTTATTCTTTTTCTAAATCAAATTTTATTTGATTTAATCTGTGTACCGTTTGTCTTTAGGTTTCCAGTCAAATTGTTTGAGACTTTCTCTTCTTTACCAGACTTTTACCAGACTTTACCAGACAGCGTAATGTTTTGTTTGTCACGTTTTTCATGCTTGACTAATTACAGCCTTTGGGCTTCGTGTCAGCATTCTTCATCTTTGTTGCTTGATGCTTGGACTTTGCCTCTTTTTCATTAGATCAACATTTAATATGTACAGACCATTAAAAATGTGTCTGCTACACGACGTCAGTATTGGTGCGCTTCACGCAAGCAGTTTCGCAAAAAGATTGCTAAAATGTGTTATCGCTCAATATGTGTTTTGCTTGAAAAAAGTGGCATAGTGCCAAAGTGAAATGTGATAATGTTGACAAGCGCAGCAAATGAAGATAGCTATGAAAAAAATTTGTTTTGCCTGTGAATTCACTGTCCGAAGTCTCAGTAGGTGACAGAATGAAAAGTTATATTGTGCGCATCCCTAAAACGGTGAAAGACTTAAATTTGTGCATTATGGGAAAATTTATTTTATTTGATACAACAGTGATGGTTTTTATGCGGCTTCTAGAAAATTTTATTGTGATTGTGTTAAGCAAAATCGTTTTTGTGTGTTTTAAACACAATTTGTAGGTTTTAAAAAAATTTTTATACATTTTGCGCAAGGATGTGAGTACTGGTGCAGTCAGATGGAAGGTTTGTTAAAGTGCAATGGTTAAGTATTAGTGTAGCAACAACGCACACTGAATGGAGAAAGCTGCGTTTTCTTGCAAAAAGTCGTTTGAAAAATGAGACGCTTGCCTTTGCGGATGCTTTGGAAAGGTGCCAAAACTATGCAGCGTGTGGGTTCAATAGTGCAGCGCCGTCTTGCCAAAAATGTGAAGATTGAAAAATGGATATATTTCAAACCACATGTATAAAAATGTAGCAACTTTTCAAGATGTTTTAAGTAGAGATGCTATGTAAAGTCGTTCTGCAAAAAATTTAAAATCAAGTGATGTAACTGCTGTGCACCGCTGCCCATTCGTGAGACAGCGGTTCGTGAAAAACGCAAGCACGCTCTCGATGGTTTTGCTGTGACGACGCTTGCTGTTGAATGCAAACGTGACTAACTGCGAGTGTTTTGTCGTATCTGCGGATGAGTCTAGAAACAAGTTCGCAACACGACCTGCGCAATGAATATTCGGCACTGCTGGTTTCGCAGAGCGCAGCAATCGTCCTGCCTTCGCTGTTGAACATTGCTTGGCAGCAAAGAGAATTGTTCAATTAGGAAAATTAACGTTTCGAAAATATGACTGCTGTTGAATGTAGGGCTTATGGAATTACGGTGAAAGAGTACATAGTTTTTCTTAGATTAAGTATGGCAGAACTTAGATCAAAGATTATATTTAAAGTAGACTCGGTATGGATCTAATGTGTAGATGTAAGACTTAAAATAGGAGAATAGCAACAATATAAACTTAATTAATAGGAATGTCAAAGTGTGAGGTGGTTGTTCCTTTCGAGAAGCTGAATTCTGTAAAAAATGAAGAATATATTTAAATATCAAGCACGAATGGGTGGCGAAACGGTATATCATCCCGAAGAAATATAAAGATGGTGTGTTAGAAAAATTTAAAATTAAATAAAGTGTGAACGAAAAATGCACGCATGTTATCTAATTGTTTCCTCGAAAAACAAAACACGTTGGTTACCAAATGTCTCACAGGCATCCATAAAATTTTTAAGAAACTTTATAGAGGTTTACAAGTTAAGTTTGATAAATCCTAAAGAAAGTTTACTCAATGCTGAGCCTCAGAATATTTCAAAGGTTCATGGAAAATTTTGTTTTTGTTGATAAGCAGGTATTGAAGGTAGAAGCGAAAATTTTAGAAAAATGAATTGTTTTTTATGAAAGACGTTCTGTGTCAGATGGGACACAGGCATCCGAGAAGTTTTTAAGAAAGTTTTATATGTATTCAAAACTGGTTGTACAAATGTCAGAGAAAATTAATTTATGAGAATCCATGTTAAACGTCAAAATGTTGCACACATGGGCAATCAAGAAATGAAGGAACCATGTAGGTATCAGAAATTAGATGTGATGATATCAGAAAAATTTGTTTTCTGATAAACCACGTTCGGGCGCCAAAAATGTTACACATTTCGCGACTCCTAAGGGTGACAAAGATGTGATTTGGATTCAGAAGAAATCTTTCTTATGCGTGGGTTCTCATTTACTGAATCCAGGTCCGTCCTCGCAGAAACCAAAGTCTGGTTGACAGGCCTACTTTTATTTCTGATACCTAAAGCGATTCACATCAAAAGGTACACATCTGTGAAATGTATTTTTATTGTTGCTTTTATTTGTCATGAATCATAATTTAAAATGAAACAGAAAGGTACTCACCAAGGTACAATATTCCATAATGTTCAAGCACTTCTCGACATATTACAGCACTCATATAACTCTCATATTTTAACGCTACATCTTAGTAATTTGCGATAAGAGATCAACAATCTATTCAGATCGGTTCTCCTATTCAAGCAATTTACTGCACAAATAAGACTCAATTTCTTTTTATGTCACAATGCATTTCTATCTGTAAAAATACTCATGTACAAGTGTATACTCAATTGTCTAACGCTAATTTAAAGTCATCATGCTTTCATTTCATAGTCCGCGAGTTGCGCAGCTCGGAATTAGGTGAAGCACTAGGCAAGCAACAGTAGTTCAGGTGAAAGTTTACAATCAGTCCTTAATAAGTCAAAGGTATGTTCAGTCAGAAGGGTTGATCCGAAGAAGGACCAAAGATTTCTAATGGACACTGCCAAGCTGGATTCGATCCAGGCGGGCTACAAAGAGATGTAACTGACATGCTGAGCAGTAACGGGTATACATCAAGGTGTACACGCCTGTCAGGAAGGGATTCTCGCCCAAGTGTAGAAATGTCTACTGCGGTACAAAAAGTAGCATTGCTCACCTTTTATACGGCCTCCCGAGGCGCTAAGCGGAAGAAGGTAAAACCTTCAACGGCTGAAGAAAAAAAAACAAATAACTGAACTCAGACTTATATAGCAATTTAACAAATGAATAGAGTTTAATTATAAACACAGTTTTTAGCCTGAACAACTTGGCTGACAAAAGCATGATAGTACAATACAGTATTAGCAAATTAAACTGACAGAACTTCACTTTCTGGAATTGAACTCACTCACGAATACTGTTTAAGCCTGAACGACTGACAGGAAGAGGGCTATGCAGTTACGGTACAGCGTTTTAGTCTGGCAGAGTTTCATTCGGACAAGCCACTTGCTGTCGTCTAAACTGGCAGGAGTTGTCTTGGACAAGCCATTTGCTGTCGTCCATACTGGCAGAGATTATCTCGGACAAGCCACTTGCTGTCGTTTAAACTGGCAGGAGTTGTCTTGGACAAGCCATTTGCTGTCGTCCATACTGGCAGAGATTATCTCGGACAAGCCTTAGCCTGGTGGAATCCTGCTAGGACAAATCAGTTTCTTGAAACTCTAAACTGACGTGGTATCTGGTACAGGCTGCGGACTACCACTTTTTACTCCTGATCACAGCCAGTAGTGTACATGAAGTACGAATGCGGGACAGTGACTGAACCTCGACCTTGCTCTGAAGGCGGAATAAGTCAGTTTCTTCTTCTTGATCAATGCCCGAAGTGAGCGCAATGCCTAATGTCCGACAACGACTTAACCTTGAACTTGCTCTGAAGGCAGAAGGAAAAAAGTCTCTCTGAAGTTCAGTCCAGAATGCAACGCTTTTTATACCCAAATTCTTGGTAATTCCCCTTTTCTTCAGGTGCTTTAATTGGCTCTTAATTAGGTAATTGTTTTATGATTGGCTAGCTTAAATGCTTCTAGAACTTTCAGAGATGCTTCGTTGCTTGGGATTTCAGCTGATCGTGACCGAGTATCATATGACTCTTGCTCACGTTTAAATGACGTTGTGTTCAGGATCAGCTGACCAAATAAAGGGTTTTGATTGGCTGCAACCCTTTTGAATCCATTCTGGTTGTTTCAGGCTTGCGAGTCTTTCAGCAAGCTTGTTTTCTATACAGTAATAGTTGTTACAGGTAAAACTTGCCTGTAACACAAGAGACAGATTTTTTTAGTGAGTAGGGAAAATTACTGATTTGATGTACTAGGGAATATCTCAAATTAAGTCCGATGTCTAGCAGTATTGTTTTTACAACACAAAGTAACGCAGATGTTTCGAAATGTTTCAAGTGAAGAAAGAGGGGAACAAACAAAATATATTGGTGATTAATTTCAGGAAAATGTTTGCAAGACAAATATCAAAAGTACAACTTCATCGGCAAAGATTGCAAAGCAAAGTGTGCAAAAACTTGGAAGCTGGTGCACAACGTTAAAAGCATGACAACTTCAACATTTGAATGTAAATTTGCTCTGCGCATTGGATTCATTGTAAAAGTTTACTGCTCGATGTCTAGTGTTGGTTTGATACACTGTAATTAACATGACGAGATGTTTCGGTACAAAAAATAACTGCAAGCATTTAGTAGGCTTGCTTACAAGCAGTGCAACCCATGGAATACAAAGAAGCTTTTATTCTATACGCGTTTATGGTAAGCCGTAAAGCAATTTGCATTTTCAACTTGGTCGGTTTTGAAGAGTGTTTTCCAAGGTGCTTAGGTATATAACAGCTTCGTTGCAAGTAGGAAGGTAGCCCAGCGAGACCATTGAATTGTAACATTGTACCAAAAAACATTTAGAATTGGGCAAAACACGTAGCGCAACAACTGATTATGTTATTTGAAAAGCAACAGTGGATGTCTGCATTCGCACAGATTATGTTGCTCACGACTGACATCGCTTAGTAAAAAAAACTGGCTATTTTTATTCAACGTTAATGTGCATTTTTTTGTTCAGCGAAAAGTTTGTTTTTTCACTGGACAAAATTTTTGTTGCTGGTCTTGTGAACGTTGTAAGCATCTAAGAAAATGCAAATGGTAATGAAATCAAACAAAGCTATTATTAAGGTGGAGTGATAACAATGTCATTCACGGTTCTCAAAGACGAAGACGATATTTTTTTCATAAGACTAAAGTCGTCAGATTACAAAAAAAAGGAATTATGTAGTTGTTGAGTTTAGTTAGCACAATCCGAGGCACGAAGCTCAAAGTGAAGACCCCTGCGACCACGCTGACAAAAATAGCGTTTCCCCAAATTAACTGCAATGTGAAAGAAACGCTGTGACGCCTGCAAGAAAAAGAACGTGCGATGTAACAGAAAAGCGACATTCCATTACAAAGGTATGTTACAAGAAGTTTTTCGTGCTGGTTTGAACAAATTAAATGCGACTACGTACACCTTAATAGTAGGATTGCACTTAATTTGGGGAAACGCTATTTGTGTAAGCGTGTGGATTCCAAACAGCATTTTTGTCTACAGTATCATGTTGCAGCAACAGTCATGAAAGCACTTTGCAAAAAAACAAACGACACTTCAAGCAGTGGTGTACCTCGCGTTTACCACGCATGGGGACAAACTCAGTTCAAGCGCTCCCAGCCCATTCGTGGCAGCATAAAATAAAGAAACACTGCAATCTGATGCTTTACTTGCAATTATCTAATTCCAAGGACAAAGTTTTCTTGCTTTTGCTGCTGAAAATTTATCGATTATTTTGTCAAATAACCGATAAGATTTAAATGTGTTACATATTTTAACCTAGAAAATATCTAACGCCAGAGATTCCCTGTAGGAAGTTTTGCTAGCAATTTTGTGATCTGAATTTCGATAATCATGTCTGTGAAGAAGTTAAGTTTATAGGTGAAATTACGTAACACACAGATAGCAGCCGATGCAGCGGTAGGACAGGGGTCATTAAAAGTATTGAGGGAAATGCAAACTTACAAAAAACAAAAAATTCTTTACCAATATGTTTGTTTCTGTTCAGCAACAATGTTGACCTCAAAAATAATAACAGAGAGTGTAGAAACCCATTCTGAAGGTTGTGGGTGCGTGAATAGCTGCAATAAATTTGTTTCAACTAGATCTTGTTAACCATGACATTCCCTATGATACTTTGATGAAAAGTTAGCTCGCGCCCCCTTTGCCTCCCTTTTGACAGAACAGGGGAAGCAATGCCCCCGCTCTCCGCGCGTCCCTGAGAGTAACTGAAAAGTACACAATTATAACTAATATACTCAAGGCTGTTGCCCATTTGCAATTATTGAATTAGAAATTTGCAATAGTAGTCAGGATTTATTTAAATATCCCATAAACAAAAATCATCATAATTACCTTTAGAACCACATCAAATCCAATTCAACATGAAGTTTATCAAACCATCAATGATCAACAAATTTCATAAACATCAGATATGTTGTCGTAACAACATACTAAGGTTTATCGCTGCTGTGAAAGCATGCGCAGTTGCATGCACTGTGAATGCTGGATTCCCGTCCATTGTGACGCAACTATAGAATGAGAACTAAGTGGGAAATTTCGCAAGCCTGGCTATCTGAAAGCATTCTGACGCAACCGTGAGTCGAACCACATGCCGGCGCTGGTTGTTGAAGACACAAGTGACGCCTTAAAATGTCACTAAGGTTTGTAATTGCTCCCTTTGCGAACCTTAGTGATCTTGATGAGATTTTGCAACTGGGTGTCAGCGACTGACATTCGACATTTTGTAAATCGTAATGACGAGCATCCACTGACATTTCGTAATTGTTACGTGACATTCCAACCTCAATTTACGCCCTCAAAATGCTGCGCCCGGGGACAGATGTCTCCCTTTCCCCCCTGGCTATCCCCACTGTCTTCAAGACAGAATCACAAGTTTGCTTCAAGTTATGCATACAGTCAAATATCCTGGAGTCGAAGCAAGCTACAGAAACTGTCATACTGACATATACTTCAAACGAAAAACCGTAGTTGCAAGTGCAGCGAAATGTTGCATTCAGTGCCATATATTTCCAAGCATTCAGTTCAGTCATACGCAGCTTTACCGGTAGCAGTAGCCAATGCTTCGAAGCCCCAACTGCTTTAAGTTTGTCGCTGATGCTGAGTTTTTACGGAACTAATGTGGAACCTATCGATCAGGTCAAAAGTAGCATGAGCTAAACCTTTCCTAATGCTGCTAGCTTACCTCAAACAAATAATTCAATATCAGCGCAAAACAGGGAGAGAAGTGTAATTGCTATCAACGTGTGCTGACGGAAGAGCTCTTGCGAACTTTTTCTTTTGGCCACAACCCACGTCAAAGTAGCGAATAGCCGTAGCGGTAAATTGGTGATAGCTCGCTACCGCATCCGTTATTTTTTTCCAAAAAAGAGCGGCGCTATCGCTAACGCTACTGGAAAATTAGCTCGCTACAGGAGCTCGCTATTTTCGTAGCTCGCTACTGCGCCCTGGCTATTTCATAGCTAACTAATACACTGTTAAGTCAGTCATACTTCAGACAGTATGCTACAAACCATTTTCAGATTTTGGACGCAGGATTTAGCTGCTAGCCGCGAAAACAATCTGAAGGAAAAGAGACAGACTAAGTAAAATTCCTTTGTTGTTTGACAACCGCTTTTATGCTTTTTTCCGGAAATCTGTCAAATGGTATTTCAATACGTTCGTAAATATTCATGCATCGCAAATCGACTATTATGAAAAGCAGTTGGATGTCAGCCCTCACCAGTCTTTTTTCAAGTCTCTACGCCTTATTGATGTTAGTTTGAAAGCCTTCAAGTGCGAAATTGTACTCTTTTTTGAAGGCCAGCAAATATTTATTAGCGTCGAATCAAGCTGTAGAAGGGGGGCAATATCCTGGTTTCAGAGTTTTGGTTGCAATTGGGACAACTTTTGCAGCCAGCAGTGGTGGAGGTGAGAGAGGCTTGTTTTTGATGAACATCATTAAAACCCAATAAAGGTATGTAAATTTTATGCAGGAAAGCTCGACGCTTCACACATTTACAGTCGACTAAATACATGAAATTCTATTTTCGTTTAAGAACAGATAAAACGTGGAAACTGGATAAATTGATGCACTGTAGCAGCAAAAAACAGCCAGTTGAAAATCTGACAAGCTTATGGACCTTCATAATGAAAACAACGGCCAAAGAAAACGATGTGAAAGACATGCAGCTTTCCTATAAACACTGGTTTTTTTCCAAGAACCGTTGTGTATTGGACTTCAAACGCATGTCAGCCACAAACTAAGATTTTGACTCAGAAGAACATTATATTTCATTGTTGTTTATTACATGTGATTTATGATGTTTTAGTTTCAGATGAGTCTGTATACCTCTAGTGCCGAGTCGATTCCGTGATTGCCATAGTGATTTGTGTCAAACCTTTTTTGTTTGAAATTAACTTTCTTTAATCGTTTCAGTGCCTGGCATTGCAGCCGATCATGGGCCCACGGTGCAGTTGGTGGATTTGGTTAGGGAAGAGTGGAATGACTCCTTAATCATCATTATTGTCAGATCAATTCTGACGCGGAACGGTACAGCACCTGACAGGGTTCCAAATTTGGATTAAATAATTTATTAATATTTCTGAGGGGTACGTGACTTTTCGGTCTGGAAACATTTCGGTCACGACATTTCTGTACATAAACAATCAATAACATTTGTTTATTCAAAATAAATGCTTATATAGGCAGGGAAAATGTCACGCTAGCTGGTGTAATACAAACTCCCTTTGATGTTGCAGCGAAGTGACAAAACAGTCTGACAGGTGAACTTTAACGTTAGTCGGTGATATACCAAATTGATATAAGTATGTTTGCAGTAAACTTGACATGAAAATCATGTGTTGATGCTAATTAACTGTTTGATCTTGGATCACGTTTGCATTTTTTTAAATAAAACTTTTCGTTGACTCAAATAAGTTTGCAATAAAACGTTAGCATGTAAGATTTCTGCAAGATTTTATAGTCTGACCAAACAGTCTCGAGACCAAAACGACCAAGACTGAAAAATCCCGTGACCACAACCGTTCGGACTGAATCGGCCTGACTGAAACTTCTTGTTTCGATTGCAGAGTTGCTACGTTTTGGCAAAGTTTAAGTAAAGAAATTGCGCAGTATCATCAGATCATCAGCCTGATTCAATTGTATTGTTGGTTAAGTGCAGTGATTTTCAACCTGGGGGTCGTGAACCATTTTCGGAGGGCCACCGGTAGATATTTTATGTGCAGAGCTGTATTACATTTGCTTTATTCAAGTTTTAGATGGGGGTTGTTGACTTAGAGCGGGTTGCTGTAATTGGTCGCGGTACAAAAAGTTGGAAACAACTGGTTAAGTGCGACAGTTAGCAACGCACAACAAAGACAAGAACAGTCATTCAGGACCGCATGAGGGCAGCCATGGTCTGAGAGAAAAGGTTCACATTTGGCTAGGAAGTTTGCATGCAGCTGATTTCATTTATTGCATTTGTGATGACTCTTTTTTTCGTTTGTTTATCAGAAAATGTTGCGTGTGTACATGTTGGAAAAAGTGAAGACCATTTTTTATTTTTCTTGGTCATTCATCAAAACTGGTTGATGAAAAGTTTTTCGGTAAAAATGGAGGCATTTTAGGAAAATTTACAAAGGGCGCCCAAGTTTCTTTTGATCGTGATGGCACTTTTTGGACACCAGCTGAGTTGCAAAAGTTTTAGAGGGAACACTGGTACGCACTCCCTGCAGTGTAGTAATGCAGTCACGAACGGTCTCACTCATGTTGTGAATGTCTTGAGTTGCTCCTTGTAATCGCACAGATAGGGGCTTCGTGACTTCCAAAACTGACACAATAACTTCAAGAGCCACAACAAACGCATCATTGAGAGAAGGAAATAGCAACGCTTTTCCACCGGCATCATCAGGCCACGACGCGACGTCATCTAAATAAGCACATACAGCTGACAGAAGTTGTTTGAAGACACGTACTGCTTCCTGCTTTTTAACCCATCGTGTAGCGCAGTGTTACTTCAGACGGATTCTTAGAGACTCCTTGCATTTCTTTTGGATTGCTACTTGGAGATTTCTTATTCTCTTGCCGGAACCGGTCAAATCAGAAGCTTCTCGTAAACCAAAAAAGCTTTCGCATATGCTTCTATCCTTCACGTATCTTAGACAAATAGTTAATTGTTCTTTTGTAGATCCATCTGTTGTTTCATCAGCCAATAGCGAAAAGAAACGTGCTTCTTTAACTTCTGCGACGATAGTCTTTTCTAAACTCGCACCCATGGCATCACAGCGATCATTTTGAATCCTTGGCGAGATATAGGTGGAATTCCTTCCAACATATCTGATGTGCTCGTAAATAGTTTGGTCGTTACACGCTGCCATGAATTGCAACATTGCTCGAAAATTTCCCTACGTGTAGTCAATGTCTGACGAGCCCGGTTGAGGCATAGGCAAAGTACCGGAATCACGGTGTCCGCGCAGAGGAAGGCCAAATTGCCCCAAAATCTCGATTAAAAAAATAATCCACTCCGAAGCCTTCTGTTTTTCTCGCATTGCTTTGCAGCTCCGACCTTCACTTGCTGCTCAACGTTATAGGGATTCCCGGTCTACTGCATTGCTTTTAACTAGGGCTACGAATGCATTTGACTTCGACAAGCTGTGTTCGTGAAATTGCTTTGACAGATGTTATGTCAAATACTCGTTCTTCCCATTCAAATGCGTGTACTTTTGCAAAGGGGTCTTTACAATTCTGTTAAGCTTCACTCCGCGGACTTCATCCACTTCAGATTGAGCGGTTGGTTTTCTTTTAAATTGTTGACCAAAAAAAGCTAGTTGTAGTTCTTTTCATTCTGTTTTAGTTTAACGAGCTTTGGCTACATATGTTTATGAAAAATATAATGATCTTTAATTAATGAATTACATTTTCTAAAAATACATCATACGTTAATGAATTTATTCCGAGCGACGAGTGGTTTTTCACTGGAAAATCGATATCCAGGGCGAATCCCGAATGCAAGTGGCGTACCTAGGGTTTCTCGCGTCCGGGGACAAAGTCAGTTTGAGCGCCCCCACCCAGCCTGTTCCAGACAGCATAGATGCGAAGAGTGAGTTGAGAATAAAGGGCTGTCGAAAGATGACTCGGGCCCCGCATGAATGGTTGTTTCTAGACTTCTTTGAAAACTTCATATGACTGTGACTTCAGGACCTTTGAATAGTGGAAATCAGAAACTATCATAGAGTTCAGATTTTAATCGTTTCGCGAAGCTATCTCCAGCCCTCAATTTCAAATTTCGGTCACGAGTGAACGTTCAAACTATTGTATTGCGACATTCCGAACCAGTAGCGTAGCCAGAAATTTTGATGGGAGGGAAAATGATTGGAGTTAACCGATTGGGGAGGCCAAAAATCGGAAACTTCGTTTCCCTCCTGAATTCAAAGAAATATTCATAAACTTAGGTCATAGTTGCTTCATTTAGGGGGCCATGACCCTTTTGGCCCCTCCCTGGCTACGTCTATGTTCCAAACTGCAGTAATACATTCGAATTGTAGCAACTAATAAAAGAAAGTGCAAACACTAGGCAAAAAGTCCTCTCATAGCACAGCATAAAATTGGCCAAAAGAAAATTCCACCTTGCTTTCTAAAGTATAAATCATCATAACTACCTTCACATAAAAATCATCATAACTACCTTCAGAACCACATCAAATCAATTTCAACATTAAGTTTGCCAAACCATCAAAGCTCAAAATTTTTTCTAAACATCAGATCATAGCTGTTCTGAAAGCATGCGCAGTAACGTACAGCATGCAATGCGAACGTTGGATTTCCGTTCCATTGTGACGCAACTATGGAGTGAGGGCGAAGTCGGAAAGTTTGCAACCCTGGCTAACTGAAAGCATTGTGACGTGACAGAGATGAGCGGACTGTGAAATTTTTTAGTCCAAGTCCAGTCCTGATCCGCAAAATTTTGAAAATCCTCAGTCCGATCCACTCTTGCTCCGTCCATGTAAAATCATGCATTTTTATTATGCCTCATGAGGCAAAAGCACTGCTGGAGCTATTTTGCCTTCAGCCAAATATGTTTGCTTGAAGACACAATAGTTCCAGCAGTACTTTTGCCTCATGAGGTAAAATAGGCACAGCCGTTTGGCATTTCCCAAATTTAACAAGGCAGTGTCTATTTTGTCATCAGAGGCAAAGCACTGCTGGAGTTATTTTGCCATTAGGAGAAACCGATTGGTTGGATTTGTCAAGTGACAAGGATGATACATTTGAATTAGCGTAAGGTCCTTGTAACATGACCTAAAACCTAAAACTTATACCTAAACTCAAAACCTTAACCTAAAAGCTGAACCCAAACCTTAAACTCGAAACCTAATTCCTAACCGAAACTTAAATGTGCACCCCAAACATAAACCCCAAACCTAAACGGAAAAGTTTTGCAAAAGTATATAAAAAGCTTTCCCAACGAGGATGTAATCTCAAGGCAGTAGGCTCCTATCTCAGTTCTAAGCCAAAGGGAATGGTGAGAGCAGAATCAACGAACACCAGCATAGCAGGCATAGACAAAAACCACTCAACTGCGTTCACCTTGCTACCAGTGATAGGAATTCAACGTTAGATGTGAACAAAAGTAGATCCAGTTCCAATCAGGCCTGTTGCCACGTGGAGTTCCATTGGTGGGTTGAACCCCCAAATAATGCTACAAGCCCCCCCAAAATACAAAACTTTATAACTAAGTAAAGTTTTTGCCAAATTTTAGAATGTCAATCCCCCCTGCACAAACGTAAATGCTCCCTATTGAAAACTTTCTGGCGACGTTTTTGGTTCAAATTGCAAAGTAGTCCCAGCAGAGCTTTTGCCAGTGAAGGCAAAACATACAATCCTATGTAGCAAATCTGTTAATTCTGTAAAATCAAATCACAGCTAAAATTCTGATATGTTCACACATTAAAACAAAAAAAATTTCTTAGTCCGTTCCAGTCCTGACCGCCAATTTTAAAAAACTTGCAGTAGGATGCAGTCCTCATCCTTCCAAAAATAGTTTCAGTCCTTATCCAGTCAGATCCATGCTCATCAGAGATGAGCAGTCTGACAAATTTTTCCGTCCGAGTCCAATCCTGATCCGCAAAAATTGAATCCAATCCAGTCCTGATTTGCAAAATTTTTGAAAATCGTCAGGCCGATCCAGTCCTGATCCGCCAATGTAAAATCATACATTTTGCCTCATGAGGCAAAATAACCACTGGAGCTATTTTGCCTTACGCCAAAAGGGAAAGGCAAAATAGACACAGAGGTTTGGCAATTCCAAAATTTGACAAGTGTCTATTTGGCATCAAAGGCAAAAGCACTGCTGGAGTTATTTTGCCATTAGAAGAATCCAACTGGTTGCATTGGCCAAGTGACAAGGACAATACACCTTGATTAGCATAGTAAGTTCCTTGTAATATGGCCTAAAATCCTAAACATAAAAGCAAAACCTACACATAAAACCTAAACCCAAAACCAAATCGCATAATCGCAAGGTGCACCTAAACTCAAAACCTACACCTAAAATCTGAACCTGAAATCTAAACTAGCAACCTAAAACTAATAACTGAACCTGAAATCTAAACTCAAAACCTAATTCCTAAACCCTAAATGTAAACTATAAACCGAATCTTAAACATACACCCTAAACCTAAACCTTTTGAAAAAGTACCTAGAAAGCACTCCTCTCAAAGGTGTAATCTCTACTACTGTTGCAACCTCTCCGGTGGTGTTGCGTTGGTTGTGTGATTCACCACGAACGGGATGTGCGTTAAGAACAACACCATACATATATGTGGCGCGAACAAGCAATAAAAGAGTGATCGTGGCGTGGAAACTCTGCTGATATTAACTTGTGAACCATTGAACGTGACGACTAGCGTACGCGGAGAGTTATCATGGCATGTGAACTCTATTGTTACTTGCTGCCACAGTGAAAAGTTTTGCGCATATTCCGCTCGGGATTTCCGATCGCAACACTACCTAAGCCAAACGAAATGGTGAGAGAAGAACCAACGAACACTCGCACAGCAGGCATAGACATAACATAGCCACTCAACTATGATTACATTGCTGCTAGAACTCAATGTTACATGTGGGCAACGGTGGATACAGTTTGAATTGCAAAATATTCCCAGCAGAGCTTTTGCTATTGATGGCAAAATATACACTACCATCTTTCTTTGGCAAATTATACACTACCAGCCTGTTTGAAGTTTTGTATATACACGACCATTTAGCAAATCAGTGAAATCAGTTCACAACCAAAATATTTGATATGTTCAGAATAATCACATTAAAACATTTTTTTTCTCAGTCCGATCCAGTCCAGATCCGACAATTTTCAAAAAAATTGCAGTCCGATCCAGTCCTGATGCGGCCAAAATTGGCATCAGTCCTGATCCAGTCCGATCCAGTCCTGATCCGTGCTCATCTCTGGTTCTGAATAACAGAATCCGGTTGGATAGCGATCCGGAAACCGGATCATGTTCAACACTGACATACATGCACCAGAGGTTGACGGAGTCTGAAATTTTTGACTCCGACTCCGCTCTTGCTTCGGCTGAATATTCTCCGACTCCGAACAGTTTTAAAGTTTTGGACTCCAAATCCTGCTTAAACTCCAAAGTTATTTATCTAAAGGCAGTGGCTGTAGATACGCCTGTGGATCATGAAATTTGAAAACTTATTCATACGCCACCTGTGACGTAAGAGTAACGCACGACGAGAGTGCAGTAGGCTTGGTAGAAACGAACTAAACGTAAAAGATAAACCCTAAACCTAACCGTAACCTAATGCTAACCTAATGTAACCTTAAGCTGAGGCTTAAGGTGGCCATACATTTTTTTACCCTGTAGCCTACCCTAAACTCTAACCATTTACCTTTACCGCAAACCCTAACCATCAACACTAAACGCTAACAAATGTAATATTCATGCTTTTTATTTAGAACAAGCTTTGTTATTTAGAACAAACGCTAACAAATGTAATATTCATGCTTGTTATGTAATATTCATGCTTGTTATTCCTCGAGAGCACTGTTCCTCGAGAGCACTGGTGAATTTAACAGGAACATGTCCTAGGCACGCCCAAATTTACAATTAAGAATCTAGGACCTGCCCTTTGTTGTTCGTCTTTAAGCTCAGTATTGACACAAGACAAAATTGTATTCACTCATGGTTTTATTAAGACAGCTTTAAGCACTGCGCTTTTATTCTCACATTTGTCACAGACTATTTTGAAATAACAGGGGTTAATGTAAGTATCATAAATTAAAGCACGTAAGAAACGTTACTGCAAGTAACAGGGGTTTAACAAGAGTTAAATTCTTTCATGAGAGAGAGAGAAACCCATAGTATCCCCAAATATCAGGGTTTAAATAAGCTACTAAAGCTATAATTCTCTTTTGGTAATATAGTCCATTGGTAAGCCCACTTGGACTAAGCCAGCTTGGTAAGCCCACTGCTGGAGGATCTGACTAAGCCAGCTTGGTAAGCCCACGGCTGGTTTAGGTGTTAAGCTTGGTATGCCCACAGCTTATTTAGCGAGTTAAGCTTGGTATGCCCACGGCTTAACTTGCTGCTTTTCTTAGGATGGTCAGATGAAGACTGCCTGAACCGGGAGAATGCACGGGTATTTATCATTTTTGTCACGTAGTTTCATTGGCTTAGCCCGTAACTTAAACATTGAAACTTTCGTGTCTACGCGAGTCCTCATTGGCTGGCCAAAAACGTCACACTCGCTTTCAGCGAATCACGTCAAAGGACGGCTTCACGGCGGCACCGGGGGCTCCGCCTACCGCTCTTGCCGTAATCCGAAATGTTTTCCGTTGTTGTTCGTTTTATCCGTTTGAATCGTAAATATCATTTACAATATTGTACAGATTGTGAATGTAAATAATTTCTATAATGTTTTGGGTTACTCTCTTCCTAATTGTGACTTACGATTACATGCGGAGTATCAATACACAATGGTTTAAATAAATACACAATACAACGTCCTTGTAAATTGAGTGTTTTTAGTTGTTACTTTGCTCCAGTTTCATTCTCTTGGGATTCAGTCCATTCGGTGATGCGACTTTTTGGTGTTTCAATATTCGTACTAATCATTGTTATTCCATGAAACCATTGACAAACTTCTAAGTCGCTTTTCTTGACTTGCTTTTGAAATCTTCCTTTGTTTGTATTTCAGGGTCACGAGACGTTTCATGTTGAGGATGCAACGCGAACTCAACACAAACCCTAACCTTAAACACCAACACAAAACCCTGATCCTAAATGCTAAACCTAAACCTAGTCCATAAGCACTTGTCTGTTTTTCGAAATGTACATCACAAGGGGTTCAAAAATTTTTCTTACAATCTTGTGTAAGTACATCAAAAGAAAAAACAAATACAACAAAGGAATTACTCAAACTGACGATTATCTAGTCATTTGCCAATCGACCATGTTGACAGTAGCAAGATTTCTCCAACTCAGTTTCTGCATAGGGGATACGATACTTTTTGTCCTTCGAAACAAAAAACTGGATATGCTGGTTGTTGAGACACTACCTGAACTTTTCACGTGAGCTAAATTTCATTGCCCAACAGATTTTCAACGTGTCACCATGAACAAGAAATTGTCCAAATCTTTACACACATGAAATTCACCAACCTTACCTTACTTACATCCAAGTTGTATTAAAATTTCAAGACTTCGTGTGAAGTATTTTTGCACATTTGATGGTTATGTTATAATATGCTTTGTAAAAAACAATCTGCAATAATAATCATCAAAAATAAACAAACTAACCTCTTATTAAAAAACTGACACCGGCTCTTCCTTAGAAAAATCAACTCCGGCTCCACTCCTATTTTCGAAAATAGTTAAGACTCCAGCCGGAGTCTACTAGAACACTCCGGCTCCTGTACACCTCTGATATGCACTTATGAAATCGATGCTGACCAGTGTTGCCACTAGTGTTCAACAAATCAGAGATTTGTGCAATCCTAATCCAGTCCAAAATTTCATTGAGTAATCCGTTCCAATCCTAATCCGGTAGACCTGTCCAAATATTTGGTCCAATCCGGTTTATATCCGAAAAAAAACTCTGATTAAGCATTTTACCGCAGTGACCAATGCAGTTCGGTTCAAAGATGAGCGGACTGTGAAATCTTTCAGTCCGAGTCCAGTCCTGTCCGATAAAATTTTAATCCGATCCAGTCCTGATCAGCAAAATTTTGAAAAATCATCAGTCCGATCCAGTCCTGGTCCGCCAATGCGAAATCATGTATTTTTATTTTGCTTCATGAGGCAAAAGAAATACTCGAGCTATTTTGCCTTTCACCAATTTCACCAACAGTGCTTTTGCCTCATGAGGTAAAATAGACACAGACTTTCGGCATTTCCAAAATTTAACACTTTAGATTGTGATTTAGTTCCAGAGTTCAGTTGTTAGCTGAAACCGGACTATTTCTCGAAGCCGGCAGACTCTGAAACGTCAGTCAGGATTAATTCGGATTAACTCAGAATGACGTGCACGCGAACAAGGTCGCAACACCGCCATCGCACGCGCGAGAGTTTTCATTCTCGCACCGACCACATCCATGCGTGCGTTACTGGTGCGCTTGGCTGCGTGCCTTCTAGACTAACACCCAGCAAAGTATGCAATAATGCTTCTATTACGAAGCGATCAGTAACATTCATAATTGTTCTAAAAAATTTAAGGTTGTGGGATACAAGCTAACTTCACAAAAATGTAACACGAATGCCACCTAAATCTTCCAAAAAAAACTGAGCTGAATCATGGTTGAATTCGAAGTAGCCTATTCATTTACCTATTACAAACTTATACTGCACAATATTTCGATCACAAAAGTATATAATTCCGTGCTGGTAAAGGCTTGCTAAGGTCTCTAAATAATACTAACACCGTCAGTACCCCCTCAAAATGTAAAAAACTTTTCATCGCTATCACTGAGGCATATTGAAACGTTTTGGGAGCACGGTCACGTGTTTGAATAAGTCAGCAATAATTCCGAAGATCAGCTGAACCTAAAATTTTAACTTGTTGGATGTCGAATACACTTTATTATTTCAAAGGTAATACGTATTTGCCGCCCGAAAAACGCAATGGGTACCAAAAGCAAAAACACCAAAAAGTAAAAAATAAAACATTTGGCCAGTTGTCTTTGTTCACAGTTGGGTGAAGATCATAATTATATTCTGGTCGAAGCTTGAAGTGTTACATGCAACAGAAGCGAAAAACGTAGACACATGGAAAGATGCTTTTTTAATAATATTTTACACTTTTCAGTCACGTAAAGTAGCCTGGCTATGGCGAAATAAAGCAAGGGATTCAACTCAGAATCAAAGTAAATGTTGCTCAATACTGGTGGTGCTCCATGCGCTGTTGTCACAAATTCAGCAACCGCGGGCCTTATTGGTCATATAACTGGCACAATAGTCAGTAAGAATTATTGTGAAGTATGCTCTTGCTCGGCCATAGCTTAGCCTACGCGTTGCACCTTTTTTGACATGAAACATGCACAGTCAATACATTTCAGAAGATCTACCTACAATTGTAAACATATGAAAATCTTCCAAGACAGAATTTGCAACCAAAAACGATTACTTATTTTTACAATTCTTGCCTGTGAAATTGAAATCCAACGCACTTTAGGCAACAAGCATTAGTAAGAAAAGTGAAATATGCTTTGGTTTGGGTTAGCCTACGTGTTGCACTCTCGATTTTTCGTGTACATGAAACGTACAAAGTCGCAATACAATATTTGAAAAGACCAACTCAGAATCGCAAGAAGAATTATGTGAATGTAAAACATTTTCTTGTGTGATTTTCGGTAGTTTGTACATCAAATCCAGCTGGTTTTTAGCAGACAAGGATCAGTGGGAAATATCGAAGAACTTGCTATGTCACACCTCACACAACATGCACTAGCATAGAAACATCTGCAAAATAGTCAATGTAATGTGCACAGTTGAAAAATATTGCTTCTTTTTCGTATTTCTTGGTCCTTGTTCTTGAATTACAACATACATTGGCGTTATCAATAAGGAAAATGGTTACATAAGCACTGCTATAGGTTAGCCTGTGCATATTCACATGAAGCATGCAAAGTCGAAATTCAGTAGCCTATTTGAAAAAAGCCCACTAGACTTGGACAAAAAATGCGTGAAGATAAAAACATTTTTTAAATTTTTGAATGTCATTTGTTTTGAACTTCAATTCCAACACGTTTCGAAGACAGGAAACGCGACGTTTGCTTTGCAGTAGAGTAGCCTGCATGACTGAATCCAGAGCTGTTGCTTCTGCGTTGTCTCACGACTCGGATTTTTTTATTCAGAACCTTATTTTTTACTGTGGACCCTTTCTGAAAAGCTAAGGTGTGTGATCAACATACATGTCGTTACGTGTTTGGTGCAACCAAATAGGTTTATACGTTTTAACGACTCGGCAGTATTATGAAAAAACTTCACTAAAAAGATTTGTTCTGCATGAAAATAAATCAGAGAGCACCACGCAAATGCAATATGATACAACCACAACAGACCGACATGAACCAGATCAACGATAAGAAAGATCACTTCGACGAAATAAACAAAAAACTCAATGCCAAAAAATATGAATGTCCTTCGATTGCACGAACTGCAGTTGCACTGATTTGAAAATCAGAAAAACATGTTTCCTTTTTATAACTTGTATTTATTTGCAGTTCAACTTCACGCATTGCTTGCACACGAAAAAGTCCATTCAAATCCAAAGAGATCTTCGTAAAATACACACACAGAAAAGCAAATTGAAACAAACTGCGCAGTTCATCAAAAAAGAGTAGATAACATTATTTAGAGTTCACTTTGGCCTTCCCAACTCGGGAAAACTTTCAAAAATATTGCAGGAAAAACAAAAATGACGTACAGTTTGTTGAATGTCTACCAACGCTTTCATGAAAATTTTCATTGGATATTTATTGGGTGATTAGCAAGCTATCTAATATGAGTTTCAACTTGTAGTAAGCAGTGCGTAGCTGCCATTTAAACTATGCTTTGGCGTATTAGTTATGCAAAAAGTTAGGCGAACAGTATCATTTCGCGTTCTGCTACAATTTGAATGCATTGTTCATATATATGCAATCTTAATCAGCATGGCAAAACACAGATGCAAAATTCTTCATTGAGTAGCAAGATCTAATTTGTCAAACACGATTCTCAAACAAGTAGATCACTACAGTTTCAGCCCAGGTATACACCACCAAGGCAAACGCTTGCATGTAAATTATGGTCTTGCGCTCGATAGGAACGAAAACGGGGAAATTTCTGTATTTGTTTTGCATATTCAATATGCATTACAAATTTACTTCAGTGTAACCAGTAACATTTTGTGTTCGTAATCTGCGCTTTGAAACCTGCACTTCGATTTCAAAGAGTTCAATATGACTAGCATAAAAGCAAAGCATATTCTATGTGTTGGCCTTGAGACATGCCACACTATCTGCATACAGGTAGCTGTTACGCAATATGATGATGTAGGCTTGACAGGCGTGAATGAGACTAACTTTCTATAAGTATCACTTTTTAGATCAACAAAAATATCAAAACTTTAATACCGAAAATGTATGAATGTACTGTGTAGTGTGATTTCAATGAATGGTGATGAGCAGAGAAACAAGTTTGGCCACATGACTTTTTGCTGGTTTTGCGCTGTGTGGTGATCTGTAGACACTTTATTTGCGCAATCCCAATTGTTCCTCAGGATGAACAAAGCACGACGTCCTTGCAACAAAGGTTGACCCAAATTTCGCACCAGCGACAGCTTTAGAAGCCGCCGCTGTCTCGTTTTCTGCACTGGTGCTGTTGGCCGTTCCACTTAGTTTCAGTGGATAGCAATCAGTAACAAGCATTCTATCTGCGCCTATACCCTACAAAACATTTACAAACATCATGAAAAGTAGAAAAATCCTTATAGATGCACCTGAAATTGCAAACATGTGTTTGAACACAGGCTTTCTTGGGACTTCTGCTTGTTGCACGTCAATTCCAACTAGTTTTAGTAGAAAAGCATCAGTAGGAAATATCGACAAGCTTGCTGTCTGCGCGCACATCTTGTGAACCTTCAGAAGTATTTTGAAAAGTGCAAAC